>Ga0307507_10002805_pt1 | contig 35421 bp, 10 predicted proteins | sample 7_EM_MG_FD_207223 | JGI IMG/M metagenome (GOLD analysis project Ga0307507, IMG submission 207223) | Populus trichocarpa ectomycorrhiza microbial communities from riparian zone in the Pacific Northwest, United States - 7_EM | ecosystem: Host-associated > Plants > Roots > Unclassified | place...
ACGGACGGAGGTCGAAAGGGAGGCGACGGACGGAGGTCGAAAGGGAGGCGACGGACGGAGGTCGAAAGGGAGGCGACGGACGGAGGTCGAAAGGGAGGCGACGGACGGAGGTCGAAAGGGAGGCGACATTAAATTATTTAGACCTTTGGCTAAAGGGGGGGTACTATAATAGGACTAGCCCAGTTATAGTAGGAATGTCTTAGTAAAACACTTAACAAATAAATTCTGACGCTTTAATTAAATTAAATTAAATTTTACTAAAATCCGTTAAAGACCGCGTGCGTATATACGCACGCATTAACCACTAAAACCCCTAACTGTTTAATTATAAGATTCTTTCGTTATTCCTTTCTCTTCTTTATATAACATCTTGTACTCTGCAAGAGCTATATACTCTTAGATTTAGATAGAATTTATATTATTCCTTTAAATCTTCCCTAAGGTCTCTTCGCGCCCTTATAGATAGCTAATAAAGAAACTTCTCCCTTTTAAAGTATCCTTCTTAAATACCTATATAAGGTAGGTAACCATTAAGGCCCATTGTAGCGCAGATACTCTATATAGGCCCTCTTTATACATCAGCCTTATATTAAATTTCTTTACTAATTAGGCCCTATCCTTAGTGGCGCTAGCTAGTCTTCTTATTAAAAATAGACTTATCTAGAAACACCAAGTTATTAGTAGTAAATTAACGTATATCCTGCCACTAGCCTTTATAGAGTGTCTTACTACGCGTAAGAGATATATAGTATACAACCTATCTGCTCTATCCTTACTTCTACAACATTTGCGATACTATTAACTAATTTACAAGGACTTTTTACTTAAAGGTAAGCCAATATATAATCTCTGCTTGTTGTCTCTAGCCTTTAACCTAGATTAACGTATAATATATTAATCCCTTTTAACCTTAAAGAGAAGTCTTTTTTTAGAGTTCCTCTTTTTCTAACTCCGCGCTATCCTCCTATATTAGTAGAACTTTATCTATTTTTACCTTTATCTAGCAGTTTTTAGTAAAGTAGTCCTTCTAGCCGTATAAAAAGTAAGCTTCTTAATTACTAAGGGCCTATTTATAGGGGTTACTATATATAGGCCAAGTGTACGCCAGACCTATAGTAGGACTGGCTGCGCGGCTAGTTGCTAAATTAATGGCGGGCTATATAGTAGGTACTGCAGGAGTCATAGATTGTGCTAGAGTACTACAGGCCGTTTTTATAATGCTTATAGTTTAGTTTAAAGAGTTTCTAGCTTTATACCGCTTAGCTTATACTTTAATTTAATAGAGACCTTAGTTAATAGCTAGGTAGTAGTCCATAAGTACCTTTAGCGTCTATATAGTAGTAAAAACTAGTAGTATAGCACGCTATAGGTCTAGGGTAAGCTTATTAAAGAGGTCTAGTATTAGGTCTTTATAGGGAATTTAGGCTTAGCTGGCTAGGTATAAAAAGCAAGTCTAGAAGGCCAAAAAGGTCTCTATTGTTTTTATATTAAGGGCTTTATAATTAAGGTAGGCGTTTTATATCTTAAAGGGTCCTTATAAATAGAACACAGGTAGTTAATTATCTTTTCTCCAGAGAGGAAGGGGTCTGCTAAGTCCTAGGCGTATCGCGGACGTAAATACTTCTATATATCTCTAATGGTACGGCTAAAGATATAGGCCATTTTAGCTTAAGTAGTAGGGATATAATATATATTAACTTTAAGCTTATTTTATAGTTAAAGCTTCTAGTTATTAAATATAGGGTTAGTTCCGTGTATAAGTAATAGGGGGTCCGCAACCTTTATAGACCGCAATAATACTATACTATATATTAGGCTAGGGCCTTAAGGACTATAGTAAGTCTTTAGGTATTTAATAACTCCTTAAAAGGTATAGGGGTGTCTCTGGTTTTAAGTAACTCTTAAAGTTATTTAATTTTAGTATTAGCTGCTGTAAGCTCTACCTAGGGGTTTAAGTTAGTTACTATTTTACTATTAGAGGTAGTAGAGGGTCCTATGGCTATTTTACTAGCTACTATATTTCTTAGCATAATAGTAGGGGTATTAGGTAATTTTTAGTGTTAATTTATTTTTTAGGGATTCTAGTCTATATATGTCCTATTTTTCGGGTTTATATTCTATTTATATTCTTTTTAGTTTTATCCTATCCTTATAGTCCACCTGGTCCTAGTAATATCCTTAAGGTTCTATTTTATGTTTCTGTCCTATTTATAGTCTATAGATATATTTAAGTTCCTTCTTAGAAAGAAAGAGTAGTATAAACTTTAGATAATATTACATCGGGAAAATATTCGCAGGCTAGGTTTCAAGTCGACTTTGTTAAGCGCGTTTCGCGTAATTAATATATAATTAACCAACTTAACATGCAACTTAACTAACTTAACATGTAATTAACTAACTTAACATGCAACTTAACTAACTTAACACGCAATTAACCAACTTAATATATTTAAAAGTTAAATAATATATAGTTAACTAACTTAACATATTTATAAGTTAAATAATACGCAGTTAACCAACTTAATATATTTAAAAGTTAAATAATATACCGTTGACCAATTTAATATATTTAAAAGTTAAATAATACGCGGTTGACCAACTTATACATTCCTTAATATGCAATTAAGGTAATGTAATATATTATTTAAGTTATATGCTAATTACAAGAGGCTCTGCACGAAGCTCTACACAAAGCTCTACACGAAGCTCTGCACGAAGCTCTGCACGGAGCTCTACACGAAGCTCTGCAGAAGCTCTGCACGAAGCTCTGCACGAAGCCCTGCACGAAGCTCTGCGACAGAGGCTCTACACGAAGCTCTACACGAAGCTCCACATGAAGCTCTACACGAAGCTCTACACGAAGCTCTACATGAAGCTCTACACGAAGCTCTACACGAAGCTCTACACGAAGCTCTACACGAAGCTCTGCAGAAGCTCTGCACGAAGCTCTGCGTACAGAGGCTCTGCACGAAGCTCTACACGAAGCTCTGCACGAAGCTCTACACGAAGCTCTACACGAAGCTCTATACGAAGCTTTGCACAAGGCTCTACACGAAGCTCTACGTACAGAGGCTCTGCGCGAAGCTCTGCGTACGGAGGCTCTACACGAAGCTCTGCATCGGGTCCCCGCTATATTCCCGATAGCCTCTACACATGCCTCTGCCGCCTTATTTTTTACCCTTCCTTTCTTCCTTACATCCTCCCTACCTAGGGAGGCACTAGAACGGCAGCTAGTAGAGGACTGTTGCTAGAACTAGATGACTACCGCTAGAACCAGATAACTGCTGACGAACTTGACGATATTGAAACGAATGAACGTAATTATCTAGTTCTATCTACGACGAACATAGGTCCTTATATAGGCCTACGTCCACGGTGGCAAAGTGATTGCTAAGGATACCGACCAAAATGGAAGCAAAGGGAACCTGCTTATGTAAGCAGGAAAACGCATGTGGAGGACTCTTCCAGAACCATCGTCAACTGTTACTAGAACTAGACGACTGTTACTAGAACCAGACAACCGTTACCGGAACCCAGTGATGTCAATGGACTGGATTGGATACAAAAATCGCTTCAAATCCAATCCAAAAATCAAATTAGGCTTCTTAACCGGTTACGTAACCGGTTAAACCAGATAATCCAAATATATATTCAGCTACATCGCGAATCTTGGCATAGTGTTAAGGACCAAATCAGTCATTATAGATCGTATATTCAACTACGCCCACCCTATCCTGCTTATCTCCCTGCTCATCTTCCTGCTTATCTTCCTGCTCATCTTCCTGCTTATCTTCCTGCTTATCTTCCTGCTTGTCTTCCTGCCTACCAGCTTATGCACCAACCTTGTCCGCAGCCTTGTCTTTATCTTTAGCGGCGACCTTGGCAGTAGCTTCCTCCTTATACTACTTGTCGATGTCAGGATTAACGCCTTATATAAAAGCCTTAGCCTAAGGTTGCCTAAACCAGGACTTAAGGCACTTATTGGCTTTAATAATATTAGCTTTAAGACAATTACGGGGGTCTGTAAGTAGGTGCTTGGCTAAACTAAATACGTGTTTATACTTAACGCTTATAAGGGGTATAGTTAATATATTAAGGGCGAATCGAGCTAGGTTAGGCTGTAAGAGGTAGAGGCTATTCTAATAAGCTAGATAGTTGTTAATCTGTTTAGGGTCGCTTTTAATATAGGTCTAGTAGGCACCGGATCTGCTAAGAGGTATAAATTTAAGCTATTTATAATTCTTAAGCCCACTAAAAGTCTCGCCTAATATAAATATAATTAGTAATAAAGGCTTGTTAGATATAGGAGTAGTATACTTACCCTTATACTCCTCCAACTAGAGGTCTTCTACTAGGCCCTAAATACTATAATCTTTTAGATCCTTAGGGCTACCAGTAAGCCAGTGCTTCTTATCCTTATTATTATTAAATCTTTAATAAAACCACTACTACTTCTTATCTAGTAGAAGGACTTAAGCAGTATAGTAAGCAGCGCTGTCGTTGGCTAGCTTATAGTACTCCTCGCACTTCTCCTATAACGCGTAGGCAGCAGCCTTAAGGTAGGCATATTTATTGTGGTCCCTATACTATATATAGTGTTCTTTAAAATCTATCTAGGCGTCCTAGGTATAGTTAAGAAGTTAATCTATAGTAGTAAACCAGTAGTAGAGAGTGTGTTTATGGCCCTAGCTATATATAGTCGCCTTATAGAATGGCTATAGGACAGATAAAAGCCTTTTAAAAAGAAACTAGTGGTGGGATATAAGATAGTTGTTCTTAATACTATCGCTGCGCTTGGGCCTATAGGTTTTATAAAATTGCTATATATGTTTCTTGTAATTAATAGCGCGTATAATAGAGCTAAAGTATAAGTTCTATTGTGTTGCATTGCTTTAAATAAGCTGGCAGAGATATTAGCTAAAGAATTAAAGAAGTTTAATATTGCGACTGTAGTATAAGCCCACTAATTAAACCCCTGGCTTTTAACATTATTAAGTAGCAAATATTACCAAATCTTATTACTAAAATCTTATTACTTACCTTAAGCTTATTAAATAATAACCAATCGCCACTAACTATAACCTTTTGGAACTCCTTACGGCGCTAGGGCAACATCCTAATATATTTAATAATGTTATATAGACGACCAAGAGCTCCCTACTGCCTCTAAATCTTTATAATTAACTTAAAGTCGTGCCTACTGTAAGCCAGCTCGAGCTCCTCTAGCATAGTATCTGCCTTCTTGCCTAAAAGGAACGCCTGTGCACAGAGGTTAACTACGTGGCCTAGGCACCGTAATTAATATCGCTTTTGCTGCTTTTCTGATATCTTTAGATACAGAGTTTTAAGAATTAAGTTAACAGCTATATCGTTGCTTAACGCATTGTTAAGCATAAAGTACCTAATTTTACCGCTAATTTTATACTTGCTGATTACATTAAGGACAATCTAGGCTTGGTTTATGCCGGTATGTTCGCCTTTAAGCTACTATAGAGCAAAAAGCTTCGTCTATTAAGCTCTACTCTTGTTAATATAGTAGGCGATAATTGCGATAATAGTATAGCAGTTTAGTGACGTCTAGAGGTTAAAGGATAGATAAATATTTAATTAAGCTTCTTATAAGTCCTCTTATAGTTAACGCTTCTACTTTTAAAACTTATCTATAACCTAGTAGCAGATTATATTGCGAGTAGGAATATACTTAATAAGACTTCTATATAGATGCTAAATTAATTCTAAGAAGTAGACGTTTTTAATCTAGTAAAACGCGATATAACAGTACACCAACTAGCGGATTAGTAAGATCTTAAAGTGATTAAACTAGGCGTTCTAAATATAATCCTACTGCGCGATATACTGCTTAATTGGCCCTTTAGATTTAATCTTACTGCTATTTTAGTTAATTTAGTAAGTCCTTTTCTAGTAGCTTAGAATAGAAGAATTGCCGTTAAGTTCTAATTACTAATTAGTAAATAGGTAGTAAAGTTAGTAGAGTCTCTTACTGAGCGGCTTATATATAGGATCCTTTTTCTTATCTAGGCACTAGTAGCAGTAGTAGTATTTAACCGCTAATACTTTATGTATAATCGCGAATCCTTTCTTGTCACCCTATATATGCAAGGACCTCTTCTTACCGCGCCTTTGGCTAGCAATATCGCTGGCTTTACGGTACCACTCTCCATAAAGCTTAATTTAACTTAGCTCTACCGCTAGCGTCTATATAAGCTCTAGCTTAAAGTTAGAGTTAAGGTTAGATTTATAATAGGTAAGAGGCTCTAGCTTAATTAGATCTATAGTTATCTTTAGGCGCTTTCTTTTTCTACTGCTAAAGGCCTTACTAACTTGCTTTTAAGGAACAGTAGGAGCTTTGCCTGCAGCACGGCTGCTTAATGCATAATTACTACCCCCTCCGCGCGTTGCTTAACTTATAGTAGTAACAAAGCCCTCTATATAGAAGAAGTAGACGGATTAAAAAAATTAAGTAGGAAGGAGATGTGACGTAATAAGGGCTATAATAAGGGCAATGGGGCGACGCAATAGGGGCAACGTAATAAGGGTAACGCGATAAGGATTAACTTTCTCTACTTAATCTATATTAAATTAACTACCTTAGCTTAATTTTCTCTATTAAATTAAATTAGTTGCTATAATAGATTGAGCCTTAATTGTATGGCGATAGGCCTAGAATGCTTAAGCGGCGTTCGCTTATATCCGACGTCTTACCACCTATATGTAGATCTGGATCTATTAGATATCCAGTTATAAAAAGGCTTTAAATCTAATCCAAATATAAGCCAATTAAAGCCCTTAACCGGATCTACTTTGAGTCCGAGAAATCCAATCCAATCTAAAATCAATCCAGTCCATTGACATTACTGCCGGAACCAGACAAGCGTTGCCAGAACCAGACGACCGTTACCAGAACCAGACGACCGTTGCCATAGCTAGACGACTGTTGCTAGAGCCAGACAACCGTTGCCAGAGTTAGATAACCATTACCATCGCCAGACGACTATTGCTGTCGCTAGACGACCGTCGCTAGAACCAGACAACCGTTGCTAGAACTAGACAACCGTCACTAGAACCAGACAACTGTTGCTAAAGTCAGACGACCGTTACTAGAGCCAGACAACCGTCGCCAGAACTAGATAACTGTTACTAGAACCAGACAACCGTCGCTAGAGCCAGATAATAATAACTAGCCAGCAAACACTATAAACGATTTAATTAATTGATTGAATCAAGGTAGCACAGACAGGTAGACATAAACAGGGAAATGCTAACGGGTAGGTAGATGCAGACAGGTAGGCAGATGCAGACGGGTAGGTAGATGCAGACAGGTAGGCAGATGTAGATAGGTAGGCAGATGCAGACGGGTAGGTAGATGCAGACGGGTAGGCAGATATAGATAGGTAAGCAGATGCTGTTAGATAATCTATATTCTCTAAAGGCGTGGGTCACGTGCACGAGTCACGTGCATAAAGACACGTCACTGAAGACACGTTAGATCAAGGTTAAAAAGATATAATATAAGATAATCAATTAATCAACCCATTTCATCAATAAACTCATCTATGTAAATTTTGTGATAGTTATAAGCCCGGTCCGCCGACTTAAAAAGCTAGTCAACTATTACTTAATTATTTAAAGAAATTCTACCTTATCGTCAGACTCTGACACCTTATCGTCAAGGACGCAAACTCTAATAGAAATCCTACCTTAAGTGTTACAGGACGATTCTGACACGAACTTTCCACGAGATTCCATGAGATTCTACAAGATTCTATATTAATTGTTATAGGACGACCCTAATAACAAGGACGATTCTAACAACAAGGACAATCCTAACAACAAAATACTATTACAATTCCTCCTTTGCCTATTAGTTAAAATGACTCCATTAATATTAAGTTCGTTAACTACGATCATCCTTAATAAACTAAAAGACTGGGAATAATAGATCTGGCAACTATAAGCCCTAGTAGATAAACAAATTTAGGCCCACGTTAACCCAGACAATACAGCACCTTAATGAGCTCTACTATAAGAACCAGCCTATCCAGAAGTCACTGATTTTAATAAGAATGCAACCTTATATATACAGCTCTTAACGAATCAATAGAAAGCGTACGAGAACAGTAGACGATACTACAACTAGGACATAAAGTACTTCCTAAAACAGGAAGAGTATCTATAATAAATACGCACCTAGATCACGTCCACAGTATTAATTTAGAAGAAGCTACTGCTTAACCCTTCCCTTACAGTTAAAGAATGGCTAATTCGTTTAAAAGAAGACACTAAGCCCTTAAAGAACTTTATAATAAGAAAGGTACAGCTGCAGTATACAGAGTCACTTAAGAGGCTTAAGCAGACAAAGGTTACCCAGTGGCTTAACCGATGGGAGCATGCAATGAAGATGGTAGAGAAGTACGATCTTCTATAGATAACTAATGGGAGCTGGCTAATGGACCTTGTAAATGCAATACAACCTATAAGCGAAACCTATTTTGTTCTATACACAAAGTAGGCAAATAATACCGAAAAGGCTCTCTTATTAGAATACCGTAAAGTAGTAATAGAGCTACAAGAAGCATTCTAAAACCTTTCTAAAGCCGTACCTACGACGGCGAGAGGGAGTATATTTAATATAGACTTTATAGGAGAGCCTAAAGAGGGTATCTCTATTGCTGCTAAAGTCTAAAAAGAAAAAGGGAATAGCTTATCTCGCAGCCGAAAAAGGGCAGGTATAAATTTAACTAAAGAGATGTCTTCTAAAAGGTTAAAGAACCTCAAATGCCTAGTATGCGATATAAGGGGATATACCCTTCCTAACTGTTGGTATCTATTTAAGAGTAAAAGGCCTGAGGGATTTAAAGCCGTAGGTACACATATAAAAAGGGTGCTTATAAAGGTAGAGTAAGACAAGGATCTAGCTGTCCAAGTAAAATAATTTAAGCTTAAGGAATCAAAGGTCAATAAAGCTTAATAATAATAGGAGACAGTTAAGATTAAGGGAGAAGCTAATGCGATATTCCTAAAATCGTATTACACTGGTTAACCACATCTATTAAAGCTATTAACCATTCTTAACTTAGGAACCACTCTCTATATCTTTAATAACCTCTCTCGTTTTTACAATTTTAGGAAAGCTCTAAGATATGAATATATTATCGCCAGCAGCTTAGAAGTGCCTATACTAGGTTATAGCAATGTTACTATCTAGGTTACAAAACTAGACAAGAGCAAGGGAATCCTACGTCTTAAGGACGTTGCCTTTTGTACGGACTTTAATACGAATCTAGTGTTGTTCCGTCTACTTTAAAAACGAGGGTTCTACTAGGACAATAAAGGAGACAATAATCTGCTAGTTTAGAAGGATAACACAATCCTATATTAAATGGAAGAACATTACGGATAATAGACTATTAAATACGTCCGACTAGGAAGTCTATTAGCATTTAATATAAGCCGACTGCTACGCCGCCAATAGAAGCGCAGAGTATCGTTAAGAGACGTTTATCTAGATTTAAAAGGTGATGTGTATCTATAGTATCTGCGTCTAGGTTATCTAGAACCTATAAGCCTTTATTATCTAGGTCTTAACGCCCTAGGAGTTAAGCTTTAAGGCCCTAAGACGACGGAATGTTAATACTGCAGTCTTGCTAAAATCAAGCATTAGGTCTTAAGAAGGTTCTTAAAATAGAAAATTAATAAACCCTATCTTAACCTCTATATTGACTAGACTAACCTTAAGGAAGCACATACCAGATTTATACAAGTTATGCTTATCCACAACACCTTCTTAGGAAGATCCTTCCCGTATTTTATAACAACGCATAGTAAGGAGAAGGAGACACTATAAGTGCTTAAAGATTTCATCCAATGGATTTGTCTGAGGTATAACCTTAAAGTTAATACTATTAGATTAGACAACGAGCTAGGGAGAAGGAAAACCCTTAAATAGCTACAAACGCAAGGGATTATACTCGAGCCTTTAGCGCTATATACTTAAGCTTAGAACAGTACCGCCGAACGCTTAGGGGGTATAATCATTAAGAGAGTATAAGTAATAAGAATTGCTGCTAATCTACCACACAACCTATGGAACGAGATAGTTAACTATATAGTCTACCTTCGAGATTAAACGCCACGGGAAAGCAATAATTGGAAATTGCTATATAAGAGGTTCTATACCTTCCTAGCTAATAGGTTAAGAAAGCCATAACTAGCGTACCTAAAAGCCTACGACTGTAGGGCGTACGCGATAACGTCAGATGCCCAGCTAAAAAAGAAAAGGCTAAGCAAGCTAGATCCGCGAGCCCACATTAGCTACCTTATTGGCTATAACTCTACCAATATCTACAGGATCTGGATCCCACACAAAGGTATTGTTATCTCTACTAGGGATGTCATCTTTAACGAGAAAACGTTCTTTAACAGAAAGCAAACGGACATCTTAAAGAATCTACACGCCAAATTAGATACGCTGATTGAGAAGATTTAACTCCCTAATACCCTAACTAAGAACGAGGTTCTCCTAGAAGACAATAACGAAGTGTTTAAACCATTAATTTAAAAGGAAGACGTCGACAATAAGCCAGTTTAAGCCTTTAATAAGTTAGCAGATCTTAATCTTGCAAGAGCTCTTAAAGATGCGTAATATACACCACCTCTAACAGAAGAAGATAAAGAATCTCTATATGCCTTTTACGTCGAGTATTCTATAAAGTTAGATATACAAGGTACTAATTAGGACATCGTCAGCTAAGTAGGAGACGGGTTTTACACTTAGGGGGTATTTAATAACTTGGTTAAAGACTCGTTTAAGGAAGCCTATAATAATAGGTTTAAAGACTTTGTTACTAAAAGGATCACGTTAGCCTATTAAGGCGCCTTCTTAGCAGGAAGGAAGTTTAACCTTAATAGTTAACTTAACAACAGCAAGCTAAAATTAGGCAGAATACGTAATGTTAGATTATATAGGAAGAACTTACCTCCGCCACCTTAGTTAATCCGCGACCTTAATATGTATCCTCTTTGAGATTAGTTCTAAGAAGCTTAACGAGCCCACCTCCAATCCCATTATTAAATAAGGTCGGTTTAAGAAACAGATAAGAAGTATGTAAAGGGACAGCAGGTCCTTAGCTTAATATAGGTGTTCGTCTATAAGACGGACAAGCACGGATTTCTCCAGAAATGCAAGGCACGCTTAGTAGTATACGGAAATTAATAGGCCCCAGGAGACCTACCTACGAGAGCTACTATATTAGCTAGTACAACCTTCCGAACCCTTATAGCAATCGCCGCAAAATTCGACCTGGAGACGACATAGATAGATACAGTTAATGCGTTTGTCCATTACGATCTTAATAAGGTCGTCTATATAAAGCTACCGCCAGGGTTTAACAAAGGAAAGACAGACAAAGTACTGCGCTTAAGAAAAGCCTTGTACGGACTACAACAATTACCACTATTATGGCAGAAGAATCTCATAAGCTCGTTAAAAGAATTGGGCTTTAAAGAGGTACCTTAAGAGCCGTATATTATGCTAAAAGGTAGAATAGTCGTCTTCTTTTATATTAATAATATTGTCTTCTGCTACTAAAAGACAGATAAGAAGAAAGCTTAAGAAGCAATTAAGGAGCTATATAAGGAATACTAGATAAGTATCCTTAGCGAGCTAAAATAGTTCCTAGGAATCCACGTACTATATAATTGTAGCTAGAGGCTCCTATGGCTATCCCAGGAAGCCTATATTAAAAAGATAGCTAACTAGTATAAGATAGATCTTAGAGGGCGTCTTCCAGACACTTCTATAGCAGAATCGGAACTCCTCCCTACTAATCACCAATCGATCCGTCCGACGCTTCTGTCCCCTAATACAGACCTACTAGTCCGTCCTATGTCCCTACCAAGAGAAGCAGCTTCTACGATGCTATATCAGAGAAAAATGGGTTTAATACTTTATGCAGCCACTATAACGCGTCCAGATATTGCTTTTGCAGTATTATAGCTAGTAAGGTTCAATTAGAACCCAAGCTAAGAGCACTATTAAGTGGTAGACAGAGTAATCCAGTACCTATATAGCACGAGGAGCAGAGCAATCTACTATAGAGGAGACAAGGAAGAAACGAACGGTAGAGGAAAAGATAAAGGAATACGCAACAAAGGACAAGACGACGGAAGAGACGGTAGAGGTAAAGCGCAATCATTTATCTATACCAGCGATGCATTATTCGCGGATAACTCCGTCAACAGAAAGAGCTTGTAAGGATATATTATAAAGCTATTTAGGGGGCCAATTGCCTGGAGAGCAAACAAGCAGGGTATAGTAACAACGTCAAGCATAAAAGCTAAGTTGTTAGCCCTATTACAGATAGTAAAGGAAGCTATCTTTATTAGCAGGCTGTTTAAAGCAATAACGTTACGCCTAAACAAGCCCTTAATTATTAAATATAATAATATACAGACGCTCTAACTAATTACGGAAAATATGGTAAAGCTGATCACGAAGCTCCGATATGTTAATATCTATTAACACTGGCTACGTTAGGAATACGCAATAAGACAAGTATAATTTTAATAGACAGTGACGAAGAAGATAATCGCTAATAGACTTATAAAGGCCCTGCCCAAGCAGAGGTTTTAAAGCTTCATTAATATAATCGGGATGGTGGATATTAAGGAGCAGCTAGATAAGGAGAAGCAACTAGAGGACCTAAGGGACAGTATTAGAGCAAGATGGAAGGATTTAGATAAGATTACGGTTCAATTAACTCATTAACGGACACGAGAAGGTGGCTAGCTTTGACCTCAAAGAGCTTAAAGCTAAGGGGGTGTGTTAGATAATCTATATTCTCTAAAGGCGTGGGTCACGTGCACGAGTCACGTGCATGAAGACACGTCACTAAAGACACGTCAGATCAAGGTCAAAAAGACACGATATAAGATAATCAATCAATCAACCCATTTCATCAATAAACTTATCTATGTGAATTTCGTAACAGATGCAGACAGGTAGGCAGATGCTAATAGGTAGGCAGATATAGATAGGTAGGCAGATGCAAACAGGTAGGCGATGCAGATAGGTAGGTAATACAGATAGGTAGGCGATGCAGATAGGTAGGCGATGTAGATAGGTACTGTAGGCAATGTAGGCAGGTAGGTAGATAGACAGGTAGGTAAGTTAATAGGTAGATAGGTAGAAGAGAACCATCGCTATATTATATTAAGTTATCTAAAATAATATTATTTATTTTGCTAGCCTTATAAAAAGCTTTAAAGTAGCTTTTATTTATTTAAAATATGCTATTAGTATAAAAGAGGTAAATAGCTTTAAATATAATTGTGGTTGCCAAATGCGCAGATTACTAGCAGGTTGCGCGCAGGTTGCGTGTTAAAAAAAACACGATATAGGCTAGTCGGTCGAGTTGCTAAATGCCCTCAACTGCGCGCCAATTGCGTCAACCACCAACCATTGAGGCCATTGGTAGGGTACCATATTTTGCCGATGTAGCGACTTAGTTAATTAAGGCATAAGTATAGCAAGAAGGACGCATGCAAGCCTATATAATTAGATTGTTTATAAACGAGGATCTAAAGCTAGAGAAAGGAAAGGGGAAGAATAGAAGCACCGCTTAAAGTTATATACAATCCTCCAGTTACGTAACGGCACTTTACTATTATGTGACGGCAATCTGCGACAATGTGCTAGTACCGTAACAGTCTCTATAGTACACTCTACTATATTTCTTAGCGCCGCGTACTAAAGATTAAAGAGTTCCTTAGAGTTCTAAGGCCTTATATTTGCCTACGCCTATTTACAAAGATAATATTATATACTATGGTAGGGAGTTAGTGTTATAAGCGTACTAGGGTACCTAGCGTTTATGACGTAGTATTTACTATATAGAGCTTTAAATCCTTTAACCTTGGCCGAATTAATTACTCTACTATTATAAGTAGTACCCTCCTACCTAGCTAAGATGTATAATATGCGGATAGTTGGCCCCCCAACTAAAATTTTAACCCAAGTTTGTAATTTAGAGCTTTATTATATAGACTTTAATTAATATATATAGAGATAAGGTTTTCTAGGGGGTGACCCCCTGTGACCCCCCTATATAGAGCTTTTGCTTAATTTAGAAGTAGTAGTAAGAATAAGGCGCCTTAGTTACTGCTAGGTAAGGAGCTACTATAGTAACTAAGGCCCCCTACTTAAACTAGGCTTAAAGGTTATATTGGTTACAAATCTAGTATATATTTAGACTGTAGAGCTTTAATATAGAGCCCTCTACATAGGATCTGATATAGTAGATTGTGATTCTAATTTAAAGCTTTATATACTAAATATTTTTAATGCTTAATAACTAAATCGCCGCATGGCTAGAATTAAAGTCTACTACCCTAACTTGATTAAACACGCGTGTAAGAAGAGATATAATAGTATGCTAAGACCTCTCCCCCTAACGGGCAGAGGTGGTGTAGCTATAGTAGTGACGCCTAACATAATTAATTAACTATATCGTTGCCTACTAGTTTGAATATATGATAACGTAATGGCTTGGCGCCAAGTAATAAGAGGGAGGGAGGTAGGGGAGGGAGGGGGGGAGATTAGGGGTGGCTCGGCCACTATAAGAAGGTTATAATAGTGGTGTGGTGTTAAACTTTAAAAATTGTATCCCGGGAGCTTAATTAACAACCCCTATATAAAATGTTAATAACGTTAATTATAGAGCTTTAAACTAGCAGATATTTTAGGAATGCCTATTATAAGCAGCTCTAAGTGCGAAATCTAAAATATTTAGTAGTGGTATAAGTATGGGACGGGGTACATATTTATGTTTCTAAATGTCGTTATATAACGCAATCTTTAGGTAACAAAAACTAGCCGTTAATATTGCTTGACTAATACGTACTAGAGGTTCCTCTGTTCTTCTTATCTTCTCTCTTACCCATTATCTCCTTATTTAATACTGTTTATATTGCTATATTAACTGATAGATCCCTTAATAGGGACTAAGGAGGAGTATTAGAGCACCTCTAGCTCCTATAAGGAAGAAGAAAAGAGGAGAGGAAGGTATAGAGGGAGTATTTATAGATGGGAGGAGGCCTGTGAGTATAGGAAATTAGGCGGCTATAAATAGCTATTAACATTGCTTAACTAACACCTACTAAAGGCTCCTCTATCCTTCCTATCTTCCCTTACCTATTTTCTCCTTGTCCAATACTGTCCATATTGCTATATTAACTAATAGATCCCTTAGTAGGGACTAAGGAGGAGTATTAGAGTATCTCTAGCTCTTATAAGGAAGAAAAAAAGAGGAGAGAAAGGTATAGAAGAGGGAGTATTTATAGACAAGAGGAGGCCTGTAAGTATAGGAGATTAGGCGGCTATAAATAGCTATTAACATTGCTTAACTAATACCTATTAAAGGCTCCTCTGTCCTTTCTATCTGTCACAGAGTGAGTATAAGTAGTAATAATATATAGCGAAGTAGATATTATTAAGCTATATACATAAACTGTATAATAAAGTCAAGACGTTGCGTAAGGAGAGAAGGTAAGGAAACGGGAAGAAAGGGTATATATCATTAGTTTAGTTGCTTGGTCAACACGTACACAGAGCAGAATAGGATTCGAGTAGCGGTCCTAGCAGAACTTAGCAGGATTTGGTGGACTTGGCAGAATATGGCAGAATACGGCAGATTGCCGTCAGATTATCGTCTCGCGGTCGGTCTCTTCTTGCTGCGTCGGTGGAAATAGGTGGAAACAGGTAGGAACAGGTAGACGTGTATAAGGTGTCACGGAGGTGTCCCATAACAGTACCCCTCCTTTAAACTCGAGCTTCTGCGAAATAGGGCTATGGTAGTTCTAGGTGGAGTTCGTAAAAGTCTTCTGCGGCTTATATATGTCCTATAGAGTTAACGGGTTCCCATAAGGGCTTAGTAAAGCCTCTCCATTTTATAAGGTACATATATTTACGTTTCCGTTTATTATACTTAATATCATTAACTCTTTTAATGAGGTACTTATCCTTACCATCCACTTTAACTAGTAGGGGAGGGTTTTAGATCTATCCAGGTAGGGCATCTAATACAGGGGCGGTAGGGTAAAGAACTAACGTATAGAATACGGGGTAGATTTTAACCGTATTAGGGAGCTTTAGTCAGTAGGTATAAGAAGAGATAACTTTTTCAACCTTATAAGGGCCAGCGTTCTTCTAATTAAGTTTCTTAGTAGGTTATTTTGTGTTTAGATTTCTTACGTCTAGCTAAACAAAGTTACCAATTTAGTAAGCTGGTGCTAGGGTTTAGTTTTTATTTACTACAGCTTTATAGATAGACTAGGCCTATGTTATTTTATTAGTAAGGAACTCTTATAGTTCTTCCGTCTTCTTTATAAATTTATTTACTTCTGTAACTTATAAGGCCTAATAAGCTAGGCAAGGAACATTACTAAAGGGTTTAAAACCCATTTGCGGGTGCTAGCCATAATTAGCCAGGAATAGGGAGAACTTTATGGTTTTTAAGACGGAGTTATTTGCAGTAAACTTAGTAAATATAAGCTAGTCTATCCAGTTATCCTATAAATATAATGTGTATATCTAAATATACTATTCCATTATAGCATTTATATGTTCTATTTAACCATCCGTTTCTGGGTAATATACTATAGACAACAGTACTTTAATGCAGAGTTAGGTAGTTAGTTCTTTTTAAAACGCCAAGATAAACTAGCGGCCTCTATTGGAGACAATTATTTTAGGGAGTCTGTGAAGTTTCTATATATAATCTAGGAACAGTTAGGCAATGGCAGGTATTAATATATTAGGGCAGGCGATCAAGTATCTTATCTTAGATAGTCGGTCTATAACTACCATAATATTTATACAGCCTTTACTTATGGGGAGGTTAACAACAAAGTTAATTAAGATATCCTTCTATCTTTAGTCTGGAATAGGCAGTAGTTTTAGGAAGCCGTTATACATCTTATGTAAAGCTTTGGCTTATTAGCAGGTATAGTAGCCAGAGACGTACTTCCATATTATATTATGCATATTTAGCTAGTAGTACTCCCATTAAAGTAGTTCTAGGGTTTTTTCTTAGCCTAGGTGGCCAGCTACTAGTAAATCATATACGTGTTTAAGAAGCTTAAGCTTAAGTTTATTATAATTAGGGACAACTAGGCGGTTCTAATAGTATAAGCGGTTTCCATAGGCTTTGTATTCACTTAGAGAAATCTTTTTAGAGCGTCTAACGCCATCTTAAATTAGCTTAAGCGTCTCTTAGATAAACTCATTATTTAGATATTCGTTAACTATAATCTGTTTAATAGTTTAATCGGTTATTTCAAGGACGTATACCATAAGATCTTTAGTAGGAGGTTTAAATAGCTTAGGGCGGAGTAGGGTTTAATTATGGTAGGAGCGTGCTTCTTCTTAAGCTAGTACATCCTATAAACGTTAGGTTAGGGCATTAGGCTTCTAGCCTTAAACGCCTAGGCGGTACATAATTAAGAATTGGAATTAGAATAGATATTCTAACCAGCGGGCTTAATGGTAGCTTAGCTATTTCGTGGTTGCAAAGTACTGTAGGTTTTTATAGTCACTAAGAACTTTAATTAGGAATCCAGCTTCTTCTAGTTCTAGTTACCATTGCTCAAAGCATCTAATAATAGCCAGCAATTCCTTATCATAGATCTCGTAATTGCATTTAGCTGGGCTTAGTTGTTTTAAAAAGTATACTATAGGGTATAATACTCCTTTCTTATTATATTAAGACAGAATGCCTCCAGTAACGTAATCAGATAAGTTAGCTTCTACAACACTTATTTGGTCTAGGTTGAAGTATTAGAGCATAGGTACAGTAGTAAATATAACCTTTAGATAAGCAAAGGCCTTCTTATATTCCTTATTAAAGACAAAGGCTTTGTCCTTTTGGGTTAAGGCCATAAGGGGTAAAACTAAGGCGGAGAAGTTATTAATAAACCGTTAATAGAAGTTGGCGAAGCCTATAAAGGCCCTTACATCCTTAACGTTCTTAGGTTCTTACTAGTTTATAATTACTTTAACTTTCTTAGGGTCTATTTGTACGCCGTCTATAGAAATAATAAGTCCAAGGTATAGAACTTCCGTTTTATAGAACTCACATTTATCTATATCTAATTATAGGCCAGCTCCGCGCAAGGCTTGTAGGACCAGTTTAATATATTTTTAGTATTTAGCCAGATTATTGCTGTATATTAAGATATTGTTAATATAAGCAGTATAAAAGACGTCCAGGTATAGGCGTAGGGTATTATTTACAAAGTATTGGAATGAACTTAGGGCATTTATAAGGCCAAATAGCATTACTAAGTATTTAAATAATCCGTATTAAGTACAAAATATAGTAAGCCATTTGTCTCCTTTTATAATACGGAGGCAGTTAAATACGTGGATAATATTAAGCTTTGTATAGAAGCGAGCCTTACTTAATCAGTTTAGTGTCTCTTAGATTAATGGGATTAGGTATCAGTTCTTAATAGTAATAGCGTTAAGAGCTTAGTAGTCTATATAGAAGCGTAGACCGCCGCTAGGTTTCTTAATAAAGATTACTAGTATAGCTATGGGTAAAGAACTTACTCTAATAAATCCTTTATCCAGATATTTGTTTAAGTACTTCCGTAGTACCTAGAGTTTATTTTAGGACATTTCATATAAGGGTCCAAATTTAGAATATTTTCCTTCTTTAACTACAATCTTGTAATTATATAGACGGCATTCTAGTATCTTATTAGCTTCCTTTTATAAGAATATATCTAAATAATTATAGTATTCTACTGGTACTTTTATGGCCGGGTTAGTATGCTTCTTTAGTACTAAGGCCTTCTTAATATTGGCCATTATAATAGTGAAGATTATGTGTTTAGGTTTCCTGGCGAGTCGTACTAATGGGGTAGCTCTAATTATATAGATATCTAAGGTATTAAGTAGGCTCGGATTATCCTTAGTTTCTTATATGGTTTTGGGTTTAGTGTTAGGTATAGAGTTAGTATTAGATTTAGGTTTAGGTTCTTTAAGTATCCTTTTTATAATAGAATACCAGTTCTTCTAGTACCTTTATATGTTAAGCTTAAGCTTCTACTTGGTTTGGGGTGCAGCGGTTAGAGTTAGTTTGTATAGTTTAGTATAATTTCTAGGTTCTTAGTGGACGTCAGTAGAATTCTTATATTAGTGGAATTTGGTGGAATTCTTGGGTTAGTAGAATTGGGTAGACTTTTTGGGTATAGGGTGGACATTAGTGGAAATTTTAGACTAGTGGATCCTAGTGGATTTTTTAGATTTCAGTTTAGGGTCTAAGCAGTGAGTTATAAGGCACTTCTACTTATAATGGAAGGCGGTAAATAGAAGCTTAAGGTTATCCTAATTAATGGTTACCTTATATAGCTTCATCTAGGGTTATTTAGGGATCACTAGGTAACCTAGGGTAGTCACAAAGAGCTTAATTAATTCTTTATAGTTTAGGTATTAGAGTCTTAGGGCCACTACGTAAGTAATACGGCCCGAGATAGTATGTTTACCATTAAATCTAAATACGTCAATATATTGGTTAAGGGGTATTAGGGTAAACCTATTGTCTTACGCGAAGATCTTGTTAATAAATCCTATGCCGCTAGCTCCTATATTAATTAGGACTTAAGTATTAGCCTATTAACTTTTCTGCTAAAGACGGTAGTTGACAGTTATACTATAATCCTAAGAGTTAGGGTTTATAATATCTAATGCGTTTAATAAGATCCTATAATATAGCTGTCCTAGAGAGCGACTTAACTCTAGGACGTACCTTTTAGTGGCGAGCAGGAAGGGGTTCCTATAAAACATTAGTTGTAACTTTGTCCTTGTAAGTAGTACTTATTAAACGCGGGGCTGGAGCTAGGTAAAGATTAGGGACGGTAACTGGAGGATCGATATAGTAAACGGTTATTAGTGTTAGCTATTTATAAGTTGTATTAGGGTATAGGGACGGAGTAGTATCTTAAAATATATTCCTTACTTCCGCATTTAAAGCAAAGGCCTAGCTTAATGTGTTATTCTTATTTAGGGGACCCTAGTAGAGCGTATCCTAGGGTCCCTATATTAATATCCATGGCATTAGGGTGCTTAGGCTGAGATAATAACTTAATAGATATTCACGGGGCTGTTATATTATATTAAGGAGTAGACTTCGGTGTTAGGCGTAGTATATTATTATACCATTTATTAATAACGTTTATGCAGGCGTTAAGGGCTCCTAGTAGGTCTATACCTATTAGGGAGGTTTTTAGTTCAGAACTTAGGGATTTAATAAGGCTATTAATTAGTGCGGAGTTATTCCAGCCTATTTCTTTTATATAACGGTTAAATTTAAAGAAGTATACTGGAAAGCTTTTTATTCCTTAAGTTATATAGTTTATTTTTCTCTAGGCAGTAGCTTAGCGGTTTAGGTCACTATATGTAGCTTTAAGAAGTACAATTAGGCTTAGTACTAAGTTTAGTTAAAGAGGTTTAATAAGGTTAGCTATATCTCCTCCTAGTTAACTTAGGGCATAACAGAGTTGGTTAGCTTTAGTTAGGTAGCGGTTAGCATTACTAGTTAGCTTATTTTTAAGCCGGCTTAGGAATAATTGGAGTTCTTATTATTTACCAGTAAATATTGGAGGGTTTAGTAATTATTTAGATTGTTACAGCATAGTAGTTGGTTTTACTAGTGGGATAACTATTACTAGTTTAGGGCTTATATTCCGCGTATTAGCTTCTAGTAATGGCAACTAGTCTTAAGGGCTTAGCGTAGGCGTCTTAAGGGTGCGGATTTCTTCTTAGAGGGCCTTAATTGTTTTCTAGTGCCGTGCTTCTTGTTTGGCTTACTATTAAGCTATAGCAGCTTAGTTTTATACGAGGGCGTCTATAAAGGACTTTTATATATCTACTAATTATTTCTAAAGTGTGGATATAATGTCGGCGGCCATTATAGGGGCTTTAAGATTATTCTGTATTTTAAATAGGGTGGGGCGGAATATAGGTTTTAACGCAATATAGTGTCACAGAGTGAGTACAAGTGGTAATAATATATAGCGAAGTAGATATTATTAAGCTATATACATAAACTATATAATAAAGTTAAGACATTATATAAGGAGAGAAGGTAAGGAAATGGGAAGAAAGGGTATATATTATTAGTTTAGTTACTTGGTTGACACGTATACGGAGCAGAATAGGATTCGAGTAGCGGTCCTGGCAGAACTTGGCAGGATTTGGTGGACTTGGCAGAATATAGCAGAATACGGCAGATTGCCGTCAGATTGTCGTCTCGCGGTCGGTCTCTTCTTGCTGCGTTGGTGGAAACAGGTGGAAATAGGTAGGAACAGGTGGACGTGTATAAGGTGTTACGGAGGTATCCCGTAATACTATCTTCTCTCTTACCTATTATCTCCTTGTCTGATGCTATCTATATTACTATATTAATAGATACCTTAGTAAAGACTAAGGAGGTGTATTAGAGCACCTCTAGCTCCCTATAAGGAAGAAAAGAAGAGAAGGTATAGAAAAGGGAGTATTTATAAATGGGAGGAGGCCTGTAAAAGGAGTGGTAGTAAAGTTAAGGCGCCTTAGTTACTACTAGGTAGTATTATCTTATTAAGAGGGTCTACTGCAGTAACTAAGTAAGGTTAATTTAGAAGTAATATGCGTTCTTAGAGTTTATGTAACTTATTATATAAGCAACATTTCTACCCTCTAAAAAAACCTAAAAAATTCTAAAAATTGATTAACGCTATAGACGGCAGCAATATTAATCCGGTAATACTGCTAATTCTCTCTATATACCATTATATATATATTTAATAGCTCTAGAGGTAATAAGAAGGTAGGATAGATAAGGGGGTTAAATTTTAAATAAATTGGATTTTGTAGTTAAGCTATTTAAAAGTTAGGAAACTAAGATAAATATTGTATTTTCTGCTTACCTCTGAGTTAGTATATAATTTCCTATTTAGGAAAAGTTGTTTATAAATAGTTGCCGCTGCCTCTGTATAAAATCTTCCTATTATACCTCCTTAGTCTTGCTTATAGATGACTAAAATCATTCCTTATTAAATCTATGTTTAAATATAAGCCCTAAAAGCTTTTTGACTTGTGAGATTGCTATATAAGTTAGCCTAGCTGTTTTATCTTTTTTTTTAATATCTAGAACTACCTAGTTAAGTATTAGGCCCTAGCTTTTATATATAGTAAGAGTAAAAGCCAGAGTAACTGGAAACTGACGCTGTAAGCAAGAGCCTTTGATACCCTCCTACTTATAAAGTATGGAAAAGATAGGGATAATCTTTATTCTATCCTGCTAAGTAAATAGGGTATGTCCGTTATAACTATCTACTATAATTAGTAGTGCCTAGGGCTGATCCTTTTTAATATTAGCGTCCTCCTTCTATATAACATCTTTAACTATATTAGTAGTACTATTTACTAAGCCTAGTTTAACCCAGATATTCTATATTAATATAACTTTGGCGCCAATATATAGGGCTAAATTCTCTAGAATATTATACTAATTAGGAGTAACCTTTTGTGCATTTATACTAGTATTAACTAACTTAATAGCTACTACTGGCCGTAAAAGATTGCAAAGCTAAATAGTATTATATTTACCTATAGCAGCGTATATGCCATATAGCCAAGTTGCGTTATTAAAGCCCGCAATCTTATTAGTAGGTAGGCCCTGCTTATACCTAGTTAAAAAAAGCTTCTAGGTTAAATTGCTTATAGAATTACTATATAGCTCTATAAGGGCGGTTCTAAATATAGTGCTTTTAGGGTTATTACCGCCCTGCTATATAACTTGATTTAGGACAGTAGTTTGGTTAATTGCCTTATAGGCTCCCTTTTTATGGCTAGCGAGCTCTAATAGGCTAGTAGGTAGATTGTTATATAAGGCCGCCTAACCTATAGGGGAAGCTAATAGAAATTGCCTACTAGCAAGATATTTAAGCCTCTAAAGTAGTTGTTGTTATATATAGGGTAGATCTAATAGAGGCAACGATTAATCTAGGCTAGATGTACTTGCCTAATTATAGATTTCTTGTTAAGGATAAGATAGTAAATATCTTTAAAACCCTTATTGTAGAGGTATAAGACTGGTAGCAGGCAATTCCTTAAAGGGGCGATTTACTAGTAGCCTTAATAGATTGTATATAGTCCTGCCGTTAATATTAAAAGCAGCTATCTTAGTAGGGGCGGCTTGAGCCAATGGTGATAGCTTGTTATTAGCCCTTGCTATAGTATAGAGTGTAGTAGAGAGAACAGCAATAAGATATGATTTGCCGGTTCCTGCCTCTCTATTAATGTTAATCCGCAGTAGGGGGGGGCTAAGGCCCTCTTGGATCTGCCTGTAGTGATTAACTATGGCGTTATAAATATAATGCTGGCCTGGTTATAAGGAAGATAGAGTTGCTGTTTAGGATAGGCGGCTCTATAGTAGAGGCTATAACTATACTTCCTGCCAATAAGTCCTTTTATTAAGCTGTGGGTATATACCCTAATATATACCCCAATTATAGTTATAATTAAGCTCCCTATTACTAAGCCTGTTAGGATCCTTAATCTTAACTCTATTAGTATTTTAAATATAGGTATATAGGGCCTTAAAGGACTAATATAGCTCTAAGTCATCTACTCCTTATAATTCTTGTCTTTATTCTTATCTTAGATTAGTACTAGTGGGGGTTTAGGCTATGTTTGTCCTGGTAGAGGATTAGGCTGGTAAAGGTATAGTAGCTATAGGTAAAACATGGGCTATATCCCGCGGGTGGCTAAGGTAGGCGGGAGCTTTAGTTCGTATATAGCTCCTTTATTAATGACTTATTTAATCTAGTAGGGGCTAAGGTTCTTGTAATTAAGTGACTTTATAGGTCTCTGTATAGAGATATTATGTGTATCTAATTATACCTAGTCGCTAACACGCATCTTAGGTGGTGGTATTCTGTAATAGTTGGCGAAGTAAGCTTGTTTTGCTTAGGCCCAGGCCATCTCTCCTTTATAGTAGTTGAGTAGGTCTTTTATACGGTCTGTATATTAATTGGCAAGTAGCATCTTAAGGCGTTTTCTATATAGCAGTTTCTTATTAATAGGCTCTGGTGGCTCTATACTGGATTATAAGTAATATCCTTTATTCGTGAAGAATAGGGTAAGTCCTATAGTGGCTAAGATGTAGTTATTTACTGCGAATTTACCTAGCAGAAGGTGGTCTACCTAGTTGTCCTGACTATAGGCGACTACCTATTATAAGTACGCCTTTATACTAGCGTTAGTGTTTTCCGGTTGTCCCGTAGTTTTATGGTAAAAGGATATAGACATTTTAATGGAGATACTAAGGCGTTGGCAGATCCGCCTCTATACGTTAGAGTTAAATTATGTGCCTTGGTTAGACGTAATAGAGTTAGGTAACCTGTGTAGTTAGTAAACTTTATAAAGGAAGGCGTCAGTAACGTCGCTTATAGCTATGCCTTTAGTTAGGATGTAGTGGCGTTCTTTTGTAAGTTGGTATATTATTATAAGGATGTTCTTATAGGTTTGGCCATGTCGTTTATAAGGCGGTAGGTTAATAACAAAATCTATAGTAATATCTGCCCATTAGTGTATAGGTACTGGTAGAGGGTATAGCAGTCCTTGGTACTTTATGTGAAATGCTTTAGCATATTTGTAGCTGTAGTAGGCGCTTATAAAGCGTTTAACTAAGTCTATTATTTTAGGCTAGAAGTAGTATTGGTTAAGGAGCTTATAGGTTCCTTCTTTGCCTAGGTGGCCGCTTAATTAAAGGTTATAGGCCATTTAGATTAGTTGCCGTTATAAGTCTTCTAAGTTGGGGATAAATAGACGGCCTCTATAATAGAGCCTGTTTTCTTTTACTTTTAAGGCTGCTATATTAATCTGGCCTAAGCTTTAGAGGTTAATAGGCAGTACATGGGTGCCGGCGGTCTTTGCGGTAATTAGTTAATATAGTAATAGGTTAATAGAGGTGTTATATTCTACGGTAATAAGTTTGTTAATTTTAGGGAGTAATTTTAGTTCTATAGTATAAAGCTAAGGGGCGGTTGGTTCTGTCTTGGGTAGTATGCCTAGGGCTAAGTTTTGTGCTTTTAGGATTTTTTATTGTTGGAATTAATTATAAGGGTTATCTTCTAACTAAGGAAGGTCTTGCGAACGGCGTATTAGGCTATTAGGCTTAGTACCTTATACTCCTAGCCTATATGTGATTTTAAAGTTAAAACCGGAAAGGAACTTGTTTTAATGTACTTGGCGTTGGTTTAGTTGTTTTATAGTTATAAAGTACTTAAGGTTGCGATAATCCGTAAGGACTTTAGTTGGCTAGTTAGGTTCTACTAAGGAAAGTTCTGGTTAGAATTCCTTAAACGCTTATATAATTGCGAGGAGTTCCTTATTATAGATCTTATAGTTATATTCTTATGGTATAAGCTTAGACAAGTAGAATGCGACTAGGTGGAGAAGACTGTTATTACCTATTTAGGAAAGGACGCCTGCGTTGACGTGGTCTAAGGAGTTGGTCTTAAGATAGAGTTGTTGTCCTGGTATAAAGTGAGCTAGGATAGGTGCTTTGGTAAACGTATCTTTTAAGTCTTGGAACGCCTTTTTGTATTTAGGCGTCCAGATAAAATATAGATATATTTTTCTTCCTTTCGCGGAAAGGCCCTTTATTTGCATTATTGCTATAAGTGGTGCTATAACACCTAAGAAGTTGTATATAAATTTCCAATAGAAGTTGGCGAAACTGAGGAAGGCTTATACGTCCTTAATATAGGTAGGGGTTTGCCATCCAGTAATTATATATACTTTTTTGGGGTCTATATGGACACCCTTAGTAGTAATAATTAGTCTAAGGTATTTTACTTCTGTAACTAAGAATTTACACTTTTTTAAATTAATGTAAAGTTTTGCGTCTTTAAGGCGCTATAGGACCTTTTAAATATACTTAGTATACTTAGAAAGGTTATTGCTGTAAATAAGTATATTGTCTAGGTACGCGGAGCAGAAGTTGTTAAGGTAGTCCTGTAAGGTGTTATTAATATAGCTTTAGAAGCTGCCTAGGCTGTTATATACGCTAAAAGGTATAATGGTGTATTTAAATTGGCCGAAGCGCGATGTAAATGCGGTTTTCTATTTATTACCTTCCCGTATTTAGAGGCGGTTAAAGGCGGTAATAATATTAAGCTTGGTATAGATTTTGGCTTAGCTAAGCTGTTTAAGGGTCTTGTGTATAAGTGGTATAGAGTATTGGTTCTTAATTGTAATAGCGTTAAGTCCTCTATAGTTAACGTAGAATTAAATACCTCCTTTTGGCTTTTTAGCAAGGAGGATAGGGGTGGCTACTAGGGATATACTGGGACGAATAAACCCTTTATTAAAGTGCTCGTTGATATACTTTTTAATAACTAAGAGTTTGTTTTTTAATATTGGGTAGGGTCTTTTATAGGGCGGCGTTTTTCCTTATTTAATATTAATGGTATAGTTATTAGGTTAATGTAGGGGGAGTATATCTACGCTCTTTTGTAAGTATATGTTAATAAAGTTATAGTATCTCTTAGGGAGGAGCTTGCGGAGTTCCTTATTAGTAAGTCCTTTTTTAAGCTTTATAAACTTCTTAAAGTCTAAGGGTGAAAGTCCGTAGAGTTCTATAGGGGCATTATTTTCTAGGAGGTTAATTATATCTACCCTATTACTGTAGAGGACGTAGTCCTAATCTTTATTAAGCTTATATAGTCGTAATTAGGAGGCTACGGCAACGGTCTAGCTTTTCCTATATGCTATGCGGTAGAAGGCCGCAGTGCTTATATAGTGGTAGTTAGTTATAAGTGGGGTAATAAGGGTTTCCTTAGGTTAATATCCTAGGGAGTAGATAGAGGCGGCTAGGCCATGCCCTAGGCAAGTCTCTCTGCAGTATTTAGAGTTAAAGGTTACTTCTCTCTTTTGCCAGTTAATAGCGGGGTTGTATTATTTAAGCTAGTTCATTCTAAGGATAATAGGGTAGTTTATAAGTGGTGTAACATAGGCCTAGAGCTCCTCCTAGTGTCCGTTTATATTTAGGTAGAGTTATACTATTGTAAGGGCGCGAAGAGGCTTCGGGGAAGATTCGAAGGAATAATATAAATTCTATCTAAATCTAAGGGTATATAGCTCTTGAAGAGAACAAGACGTTGCGTAAAGAAGAGAAAGGAATATAGGGAGCTTGTAACTAAATATTCGGGAGTCTTAGCAGCAGACGCGTGGGCATAAGCGCACGCGGGGTTTAACAGGTTTCAACCAAATTCCATTACATTAGTGGAATTTGGTGGAATTTAATCAAGTCAGTAGAATTTGGCGGAATTTAATTAAAGCGTTGGAATTTATCTATTAAGTGTTTCACCGAGACATTCCTACTGTAACTAGGCTAGTCCCGTTATAGTACCCCCCCTTTAGCCGAAGGTTCAAAACAATTTAACTTAGTTAAGAATTTATAACTTATCGCGTTATAAGCGTTGTGATATATTTCAAGTTCTTTTTAATTTTGAGTTTCCTGCTATTATATTTCGTGTATTTATGTTAGGTGGTAATTATTTACCTTTATATTATGTCCATCCAGCCAGAGTAGGCCGTAAAGGATGGTCTTTATGGAATTCTTTTATTAAGGTAGGCGCGTTAGCCTTAATCTAGTTATAGGTTTCCTAGGTTCGTGTTTTATATACTTCTTATTTAATAAGAAGTTTAAATTATTTAGATTGTGGTTTCTATTGCATATTATTAATTAAGTTAATAAAGTAAGAACCATTACCGTTGTTAATAATTATGGGAGGTGGCAGCGGTACTTCGCGAGTTAAAGGTTTACCCTTTAAAGGTTGCAGCAAGCTTATATAAAACGTCAAGTGTATTTTTATCTTAGTCGGCAGTTTAAGCTTATAGGCGTACGGGCTTAGTTCTTTTTTAATTTAGTACAGGCCCGTAAACTTCTAATTAAGTTTCTTTAAGGACTATTAAGTCTTTATATTTTATGTATTTAGGTAAACTATATTACCTTTTTTTAAGTCCCACGTGGGAGCTTGTCCTTTATTTGCATGCCATTCCTATACCGTTTAAGCGTACGTTAATTTACTTCGTAGTAGTTCCGTTAACTGCTTTATTTAATTAGTAAAGTTATGCGCATTAATTAACTAAATCCACTTAATTATAGGTCCTATTGTATTAATTTTAGGTTGTAGTTTAAATCCAAGTTAAGGGTCTTATCCGTAGGTTGTATAGAACGGCGTTATACCTGTTAATTTGTTTATTATATTGTTTACAGTAAACTTAGCTAAAGGCAGCCACTTTTCCCAGTTGTCTTGCAGGTAGGAGTAGTATATTTATAGGTATTGTTCCATAATCACATTCGCAATTTTGGTTTGACCGTTTATCTCTAGATAAAACGCAGTTAAGAGTTATATTTGTATACTTAATTGTTTATATAGGGCTTGCCAGAAGTCTGAAATGAACTAGCTTCCGCGGTTAGATATTATTAAATTAGGAAGTCTATGCAGCTTAAAGACATATTTAACAAAATATTTAGCTACTAAGATAGCATTGATTAAGTCTATAGGGATTATATGCCGCATTTTTATAAGGCGGTTAACTACTACTATAATATTTATAAATTTATTGCTGCTAGGTAAGTCTACTATAAAGTTAATTAAGATATTACGCCATCTTTATATTGGAATTAACAATAGTTGGAGTACTCCTTGTTTCTTTACGTAAGAAGTCTTTCCACGAATATACGTTCTATATGCTTAGATATATCTTCGTATGTAGTCGTGTATTATAGGCTAGTAGTATACTTATTAAATAATCTTATAAGTCTTCGCAAGGCCAGGATGTCCTACTATAGGGGAATTGTATACGAATTTAAGTATCTTAAATTATAAGGGTTCGGAATTCGGAACTACCATCTTCTATTAATAGTATAGTTGATTATTACGAATTTTACATTTGGCGAGTGTAATATCTTTATACTATTATTTTCCTGTTTAAATTGCTTTTATTACGTCTGCTATCCATATGTCGTTTTTATATTTATATTCCATTAACTTATTAATTTCTATTTCCTATTTATTAATTTCTAATTTGTTTCTGTTAAGTTCCATATCTAGGAATATAGGATATAGTTTCTTAAAACATTTAGGAGGTAATAAGATCTATAATTAATTTGTAATCCATTTATCTAAGGCATTTATAAGTAGGTCTCGTAATTATTATATTAATGTATTAGGCTTCTGATTAAGTTTGCCCAGTTAGTACATAATCTTAAAGTTAAATTGTGAGAGGTATTCGGCCCAACGAATTTGGCGCTATATTAACTGCTTTATAGTTATAAAGTATTGCAGGTTCTTGTAGTCCGTTAATATATATATTAGAAACAACAATCCTTTAAGCTCTAAACGCCATTGTTTAAAGTATCTAATAATTGTAAGTAGTTCCTTATTATATATCTTATAGTTTAATTCGGTAGGGGCGAGCTTTTGGGAAAGAAAGGCTACTAGACGCAGCTTACCGTTTTTATTGTATTGCGATAACACTCCCCCTAGGGCATAATTAGACGAGTCTGTTTTGACAACATATTTAAGGTTAGGGTTAAAGTGAGCGAGAATTAAAGCAGTTATAAAACGATATTTTAGGTTATTAAAAGCTTATTTATAATTAGTAGTCTATTTAAATCTTATATTCTTCCTTATTAAGTTTACTAGTGGTTAAATAATTTTTGAGAAGTGATTAATAAATTGGTAATAGAAATTTACAAATCCTAGAAACCCTTAAATATCTTATACGCTACTAGGACTTTCCTAGTTTATAATTGCAGCAACTTTCTTAGGGTCCATTTTAATTCCGTTACGGGATATAATTAGGCCTAAATACGTGACTTTAGACACGTGGAACTTGTATTTCTTAATATCACATTATAAGCCCGCATCTTGTAGGCGTTTAAGGACCATTTAGACATATTTCTAATATTTAAAAAGCGAAGACGAGTAGATTAAGATATTATTAATATACGCGGTAATAAATACGTTAAGGAATTTATAAAGCGTATTATTAATGTATTGCTAAAACGTACCTAGACCGTTCTTTATACTAAACGGTATTACTAGGTATTTAAAGAGTCCCTATTGTGTATAAAAAGCCGTATATTTCTTATCTCCTTTACGGACGCGAATTCGATTAAAGGCAGCGACTATATTAAGCATCGTAAAATATTGTGCTTTTGCTAGGCGGTTAAGCGTCTCTTAGATTAGGGGAATTGGGTACCGGTTTTAAATTATAATTACGTTTAGAGCTTGGTAATTAATATAGAATCTTAAGCCTCCTCCTGGCTTCTTAATAAATAGTATAGGTAAGGTAAATAGAGATTAACTAGGGCGAATAAATCCTTTTTCTAGATGTTTATTGAGGTAATGTTGTATTACAAGCAGTTCTTCTTATAACATACCGTACAGCGGACTGAACTTTAGTGTTATACCAGGCTCAAGTTCTATCTTAAAATCGTGCTTATCTTAGTGTGGGGGTAGTTAATCTGCAAATCATTTCTTAAACTTATTAATTAGATTATAATACTCTTTAGGTATAAGAGGTTGAGGGTTAATATATTATTTCGGTTCTAGCGCCTTTTTAATATCTTCCATTATTATAGCAAAGATTTTGTGATCTCGTCTTTTTGCTAACAAAATAAAGGGCGTGGCTTATATTATATAAATTTTAAGAGGTTTTGTTATAACATCTTCGCTTTCTTTACTGCGATTAGCAGTTATGGCTTTATCGTGTTGGTTTAAGGTTTGTGGCAAGGGTAATTTATATTATATTAAATTTAAATAGTTGTGTGCATATTTATAAGGTAAGTGGTGTTTTAAGCAGTGGCTTTAATAGTAGGTTGTATAGAACTTTAGTGTTTCTTTAACCCAGCTAATTAAAGGGTTGTGTTGTTTTAGCTATCTATGTCTAAGTATTACCTTATAATGCTTTAAGGGTGTTATAAATAGGGAAACGTATTTAAGGTGTTCGCCTATCCGCATTTTTATAAGAGCATAGTGCGTTAGTTCGCTATGTATTAAGGGTTTACTATTAAAGCCTCATAGGCCTTGGGGCTTATTAAGTTTCTTTAAATTTAGGCGTTAAGTTTTCGCGTAGTTTGTATTAATAAAGCCTATACTGGTGGCTCTACTATCTATTAGGATTTATACTTCCTTCTATTTTCTAAGTGTTTGAATTTCGCTAAGTATATTAAGGGAGTCGTGTTATATATTAGCGCTGGAAGAGCCTATATACTTATGCTCTTCCACCTTTTGTCCTAAGGCGTAACTTAGCCCTAGGACAATTCGTTTTCCGAGTTAACTAAAGGTAAAATACTTTATAGCGACTAGTTATAATTTGTGGAATAAGTACAAGTTAAGAAGTAAGTACAACTTAAAGAATAAGTGCGATTTAACGACCGGGAGGAACTACGGCGGACCTTTTTAAAAGGGTGAGTTTGGTAATTCCTTTAAATATATCCTTTTTTACCGCATCCAAAGCATTCTCCATTTGTGGCTTAAGTTCTTCGTTTATTGGTTCCCAAAGGTACATAAGATTAAGTGGTATTGAGGTCTATAGGGTTGTACGTAGGACTTTTTAAGTTTAGAGAGGGATTGCGTTTTAGGGTATATATCAGTTTTATAGAGTTTTAAGCGTAAGATGTAGTTAGCTTTAGAGAACGAGTCTGTTTATTATATTAAAGGTCATTATTAATTCGTTAACACATTATAGCAAATTTGGGTAGGTTTTTTGGCAGTTCTCTACCTACTAACTAGGCTCTAATCTTATCTAAAATAGCTTATTAAAGGGCAGCAACTCTAGCGGCTTTATTCCAATCTAGCTCGCCAATAAGGCCTAAAAATTCTAAAAAGAAGCTAGTAAAGTCTCGGTTCCGCTATCATAGGTTTTTAAGTTTAGTAATAGCTGTATATTCATGGCTGGCGTTATTATACGTTCGTTCTAGTAGAGAGACAAAGATTTTAAAATTAATAAAGGTGCCGTTACGGAAGAATGGATCTATAGTATATACAGCGTCTTTGCTTAAACAAGACATTCCGTAGCTAACCTTGCTGGCTTTAGTAGGGTATCAGTTATGGTTTGTTAAAAGTTTAAGACGGAGCTTGGTTATAAAGGGATATAGGTTATTTTAATTTCTATTAAACATTAGAGGATTAGGGAGCTTTTTAGATTTTATAGCGGGTATTAAATTTATTATAGATACGGGTTAAGTTACCATTACTGGTTTAAAGTTCGCGTTTAAGGGGCTAGGCTTGGATACAGTTATATTAATTTCGTTTATAGGCGGTGTCGGGGTCTCTAACGTAAATACTTGGACGTTACGGAGTTCTTTATAGAGTGCTTCTATTAATTACTAATGCTGGGCTTCTAGTGCAGCCCGCTACTAAGCTAAGGCATCCATAAAGGACTATTGCATTATGGTTAACTATTCCCTAACTAGGGATATAATACTTATGGTTATCAAAGAGGATTTGGGTTTGTTTGCCATTTTAATAGTGGTTTTTTTTTTTTAATGTAACATAATATAAGGGCGCGAAGAGGCTTTGGGGAAGATTTAAAGGAATAATATAAATTCTATCTAAATCTAAGGGTATATAGCTCTTAAAGAGAACAAGACGTTGTATAAAGAAGAGAAAGGAATATAGGGAGCTTGTAACTAAATATTCGGGAGTCTTAGCAGCAGACGCGTGGGCACGAGCGCACGCGGGGTTCGATAGGTTTTGACCAAATTTTATCACGTTAGTGGAATTTAGTGGAATTTGATTAAGTCGGTAGAATTTGGCGGAATTTGATTAAAGCGTCGGAATTTATCTGTTAAGTGTTTCACCGAGACATTCCTACTATAACTGGGCTAGTCCCGTTACAACTATATAGGTAATCTTTTATGTAGTATAACTACTGTTAGCGAGTTATAGGGCGCGGGCTTTAGTAAGGGGTAAGGTAGGTAGGTTATAAGTGCGCATAAATTAGGTATTTATAAATTTATTAGTAGCTCCGCAGTTAATTATAGAACGGGTTTTATATTATTTCTTAGCAGTAGTTCCCTCTATAGGTAAGACTATTTGCTTCTATCCTTTTATTCTTATTAAGCTATCTATTAAGTAAGCCGATATATAGATCCCTCTATTATTAGAGTGTCCTAACCTATAACTTAAGGCTAGGACTTTATATTTTCCGCTTCCGCGTTTAATTCTACTACTATTACTACATCTTTATCTTATGCGGTAGCGGTATGTAGCGACGTATTTGGTGTTTAGGGTATAGGGTTAGGTATTTAACAGTAGCTGCTAAACCTAGCTATTAGGCAGTTTGGGCTATAGTTATAATAGCCTTCTTAATAGTATTTATAGCAACGCCTTAGCTTCTAGAGTAGCTTATGCTTTCTATTTAGTAGCTTTTTTAGAAAGGCTGGTATAGAGAGGTTGATATTAGGACCAGTGGTGTTACTTAGGGTAGTGGGTGTTGGTGGTTTAGTAGGTCCAGAGGGCTTCTATAGGGAGGTCTTCAGGCGGGGGTTTATAGTAGTAATCTAGTTTAGCCGTTGTTTAATCTTTTATAGGGCTGTTACCATATTGTAAATGTTGTTATAGTTATAGCTGGCGGCTGCGTAACTAAGGCGATAAGTAACTTTTTTAAGAAGATCTTTCTAGTCTTTAGCGTTGTCTTAGGTAAGGACTCTGGTGTATTTCTGGAATTTAATATAGAACTTATTAAATAATTTAGTAGGACTTATCTTTAGGGCGCGTAGTTTAGCTTAACTAATGGCCACTAGGTTATAGTCGCGGTATATTTAGTTAAGGTTATTAAGGACTTTCTAGTAGGACTACTACTTCTAGGGACTGCTAGTCTCCTATTAAGTAAAAAGCCTATTAAACGGGATGCCCTTTATTTGTCTAATAATGTAGCTAATTTTAGTATCTTCTATGGGGAAAAGGCAGGCGCTCTAGGTTAGTTTCTCGCAGATTTATATCTTCTAGTAGCTATATTCCTTGCTGTTACCCTTAAAGATTAGGGGATTAAGGTAGCGTGTATTAGACCCTATAGTGGTAGTTTAGGTTTAATTATTATGGCTTTTGTTATCGCCGCTGCTGTAGTAGGGGTTCTTATTAGGTAAAGCTGCTTAGCGCTAACCTTCTATTAAGTGTTAAGTAGGTAAGGTTGCTAGGGGCGTAGAGACTTAGGTGGCGTTATATATAGTAAAGAGGTGTCTGGTATTGTTATAAATGTGCTTATTAAGCTAAGATTATAGGTATTTAATTATACCCTCTCTTTTAGTAACTGTAGTAATAAGTATAATCTCGGCCTTCTTTAATTGTTAGATGTTGCGTTTAGACGTACGGAGGTTATCTTTAATCTCTTAGCGTGTGTTATTAGCAAGCGTCTCGCGAGCTTATAGGTCTTAAATAATATTATAATCTTGGGTAGTACGCATCTTAGCTTATATAAGCTTTAGATAGTAGTTTTATAGAAGGTAGTAGTATTTATTAGGTTCTCGTGCTACTATTTTTATAAATATCTTGGCGTCTTATATCTCAATCTTAATAGGTGGTAGCCCTTTAGCTTATTTATTTGTAGTTATATAGTTAATAAAGGATAAGATATTGTTAATATCCCCCTTATAGTCGTTGTAGTCTTTTAAGCCACTAGGCTTCCCTTTAGGGGTTAAGGCTAGGGCTAATGAATTAAATCCTCCTAGGACTAATTGGTGTTGTGGTTTTAATATAGGTATTAGGTTGTTTTTTAAGTTTGATATAATAGCTAGTAAGGAATTTTGTCTTACTATTATTAATTCTTTAGGAGTATAAAGTAAGGTAACTTGTAGACACGCTGCTTCTAGCAGCGTCTGTAGTATTATAGAGATGTAGAATTTATTGGGAAAATATTCGCAGGATAAGATTTAAGTAGACTTTAATTTTCGCGTTTTGCGTAATTGACATGCAATTTAACTAACTCAACACGCAATTAACTAACTTAACACGTAATTAACTAACTTAACACGCAATTTAACCAACTTAATATACAATTAACTAACTTAACATGTAATTTGACTAACTTAACATGCAATTAACTAACTTAACATGCAATTTAACTAACTTAATATACAATTAACTAACTTAACACGTAATTTAACTAACTTAATATACAATTAACCAACTTAACACGCAATTTAACTAACTTAATATGCAATTAACTAACTTAACAACTTTAAAAGCTAACTATATATTTCTTAACACGCAATTAACCTACTTAGCAACTTTAAAAGTTAAATAATACGCAGTTAACCTACTTAACAACTTTAA
>Ga0307507_10002806_pt1 | contig 35418 bp, 34 predicted proteins | sample 7_EM_MG_FD_207223 | JGI IMG/M metagenome (GOLD analysis project Ga0307507, IMG submission 207223) | Populus trichocarpa ectomycorrhiza microbial communities from riparian zone in the Pacific Northwest, United States - 7_EM | ecosystem: Host-associated > Plants > Roots > Unclassified | place...
AGTACCTACCAAAGGAGCTAAGGTAATAAAATTGTTTGCTATCTGTTCTTAGACGGATGCAAGTATTCGCTAAATGTATCCAATCTTCGTTGTGTTTTACGACTAGATCCGGGCGATGAGGACAATCGCAGGCCTGAAAGTAAAACTTCAGTAACTATGTAATAGCCACCGGAGATTAGTGTTGTAATCAATGAGGAATGAGAGATATAATTGGAATTCGAGTAAAGGTCACTCGACGGGGGGGGATGAATATCCCACGTATGTAAGTGCGAAGGGTGGGTATTGGGGGGTTAGAATGTATAGGTATGCATAGGTGCGGTAACAATTTGGGGGGCACAGCATACTGTACTGTAGCATGAATGTGGATATATAAAAACAGTAGTGCTTGGTGCGTAAAAATATGGCAATAATTGTCATAATGAAAAACAAACCCAGAAAAGAAAGCGGGCCACGACCGGAAAAAGCTCATGATCGAGCGGATGAAAGGGGGGAAGTATAATGTACAGGAGATAAAAACAAATACCCAATAGGGCTACCATAGGAGTGAAATGAATGTAAGGAGGCATAGATATCAGTAGGGGAAAACGGAACCATAAAGAAATGCTCACTTTTTTCTTTCTTTTCTTTTCTTTTCTTCGGGTATTGGTTTTAGTGAGAATGGCAGGTCCAGTACAGGATATCGTGGGAAAATAAAAATAAAATAAAATAAACCATACAAAAGGTAAGGGTGACGACAACATAAACACAAAGTAGAAAGTATAGCACTTACCGAGACGAGTTCCCAGAGGAGAATTTGTTTGATATCGATCGCTGGTATGATATCAAACAATCTCCACCCTAAAGATAAGAGGATGAAACTTGGTTGCAAAGGTTGAAGAGGGTTGTGGTGCCGGGGTAGTAAGAGGAGGAAGGAGGCAACAGTAGTATTATACCAACAATAGTAGTAGTAGTAGCAGTCACAGGGTTTAGTAGGGAGGGAAGGTGGGAGAGAGGGAAAGGAGAGCAGCAGTAAGATGGAAACGGTGGCACGGTAGAGGTCGTAGTAGAAGTGGGAACAAAAGAGAACAGAAGGGTGGAAGAAGGGTTGGGCGAGGGAGGTAGGAAGAGGGTGAGGAGGGGGAGGTGTTTACAAGTGGAAGTGGAAGAAAGGAAAGAGAAGGAAATCTAAGACCCAGAAACGAGGGCCGGAAAGGTTCTATATCGTAGGGTGTATAACCAGGACTAAAATGGTAAAAGATAATTAATTAGTTAGGGAAAAAAAAAAGGAAAAAAAGGCAGAACAGAAAAAGGAAAGAGAAGAGAAGAACCTGGGGCTCCAGCAGACAAAAGATAAATAGAAGACAAATAAACCACAGCAAAATCCAATGAAATCCTTGCCGCACTTGAAACCTCGTACAACCGATCACTGCCGTATTCCCGGTTGGGTGAAGAGAAAGTGGCGGAATAGCATGAGAAAGGTTCCCCGACACTTCTCTTACTGCGTACCAAAAAAGAATGTCGAAATAGCTATCATATCGCTGCCATTGTACTAGTACTCGTACTATACTCGAGTACTAGTATCATACCGTACTCGCACAGTGTACGGTAGAGTAAGCAGTGTTACGGTATGCTACGCTAGGTAAAGCCTTACTGGACTGTTATCCGTGCGAATCACCTTTCAACATCAGCTACGGTACTCTCCTAAGGTATGATACCGCTATTTTGCCTCCGGTCTTCCAAGGAACTCAATCAATGCAATGCCTCTGCCAAGGGAGTCGATTAACTGGTTGTCATGATAGTTCACTAGAAATTCTCGCCCTCTGACAAAAAAATCTCTATAAGCAAAGAAAAGAAAAGAAAAGAAAAAAGATGAGAATGGGGCGCGCTAGCCGTTAGCACCGATGCAATGGCGCAGGCTCAGCTGCCTGCTCCTACTGTTGCTTGTGCCTTCTGATATCACCACATTTCCCACAGTAGACTATATCTCCTCTTTCGTTGCCCTTTCCCTCCTTATCCCCCTCCTCTCAGCTGACTCGAAAATAACCGCACTGTGCTAGACCAAATCATATCAAACGAGAATGAAAAGCTCGGCCAACCACCCCCCCAGAAGGTGAAGGGAATAGAAATGGTGCGCAACATGATAACAAATATACAACAGCGCTCCTAGAGCAAAAAAATAAAATAAAAAAAGGGCGTCAAAGACTCCTAGTGAGATATAATGTACTGTACGCACGAGTCTGCGATGAAAGAATAAAAATATTGAAAACAAGGAGACATGAAAACAGGAAACCATGTTTCTTCGCCTTTTTATGACTGAAGCAGAAAAGAAAAAAAAGAAAGTGAGTGAGAAAAAGAAAAAAAGGAAAGAGGTTTGAATGTGTCCGTATGATGATGCCGGTGAACTATCATAGAATAAGAATAGAGGGAAAAGAAAAAAAAAGAAGGAAAAATAGCACGACCTTAGGTCGAGCCTCACAAGCTGCTATCGTGCTTAGCACTCGAGTGCCATACAGTACCGCGCAAATAAGACACACATCATACTCCAAAGCCTAGTGGATAAAGGGTGAGAAGCATCGTATCAAGTTGTAATGCACTAGTACGAGTACTGTATGCGTCGGAACCCGTCCTCCGGTCGACCACAGTAATTGAAACGATTTTCCTTTAGTATTTACCGATAAATATTCTCCATTTTGCCGCCAACCGCCACGAAATAAGGAAATGATGACTGTACAGAATCCGTTATCCAGCAATTATTTATCGTTATTATTATGCATGATACGCTCTCTTTGTTTGTGATATGGAAAAGGGCGATTCATAAAGTTAAAATAATGAATGTGGCCGGAAACAGTAGGGCGAATGGAAGCTACACACTTTCCCCTCCTCAGCTCGGGGCGATTATGATAACAGTATGATATCCAAGGGTAGAAAAGGTGGCTATAATATTATCGGAATGAAGGAGCGAGGGAGGGAGGGGGGGGGCAAGAGAGCCAGTTGGGGGTGGGATTTCGCTGGCTCCCGAAACGAAAAGGCGAGTCGAGCGCTATGATGCTACTACCACTGCTCATGCTGATATTTGGACTCGACCCTTACCTAACGAGAGCGCATATAATGGAGACGACGACGACGTCGCGGCATATGAGTCGTCTGGCTATGATAGGTGGTAACCTAAAATACGGGTATGGTGTTAGTACGGTAGAGAACTCTACCAGTACTCTTCCATACTCTCACATCGCCCTCCACCACCTGCCAAGAGGTGCGCCTTATTGTGGTTTAGCCTTTACCAAAGTTGGGACGATCCGCCTTGTATGCTCCAGTACTCGTACCCGAGCCCAGCACTTCCAAGTTATGACTTCTGCTGTACCACCTCATTCGAAAGGCCTCTCCCGAGAGCCTAAGGAATGGGTATCGTACCGGTAGGCAGCTTCTCCCCTCGCGCTGTGGCCACCTTAGTCATCCACTAGCCAGCCAGCTGGAGGGCAAAGATGTTGAGTGTCCTTTTGCCTGATTGGCCCACCAACCAATCTCTGTGTCTGGGTGCATGACTTCAACTAGGCCGCGCAAGTCCAATACGCTCTGGACAAATGACTGTTGGGTAAGTTAAGTCAAATCAGTCAAGAGGCCTCCCTTGGGTAACACCCCTCCCTGCAGCATCCGAACCGGTTATCCACAACGGGTTCTAGCAACTAATCTTGTTTTCCCTTCCCTCTCCAAGCAGATTATTGCGCCATTCATACATTCGTGGTGCTGGACTTTTTTACCGGCACTTTCCCCACTGCCTCGCACGACGAACGAGAAAAGAGCGCCTGCCAGTACGCACACAAACGAATTTAACTGGACGATAGAAACACCAATAGCTGCCGGGGTTCTGCTGGGCCTTCTTATTACAATTTCACAGCGGGCTACCGGTATTCCCCTCTTCCCACCCTAGAGTTCACCTTTACTGCCCAAGAGTGCTGCACACAAAGCCTTGTCTTTCTTTGCCTTCTTTCTCTCCTTTTCTTTTCTTTTCTTTTCTCTCCTTCTTACCCTTTCCTTCCCCTTGGCCATAAATGGATCAATACCAAATCCAAACCAATTCCGGATGAGGAAAATTAAATGTTGGGGGACTCCACAGGCCGGGAAGGAAAGATTAAGTGTATCGTACTAAAGAGGGCTGTTTTATTACGTTGTTTAGGAGTTGATTCACATGGGGCGCATCGGCGATTTCCGTCCTTCCACCCTTCCTAGGCTTCCTAAGCGATTCGGGAAATGATCTTCGTCAAATACGACAACGACGATACAGACTTTCAGTTGAACAGAGAGCTCGATCGGCTAAGGTCTATCAGTAACCTACTCTCCACTTCCTCTGCCATCTTCACACCATACCGGTATCTGAGAAAGGCTATTTCTCCACTCTCGGAATGTCGAGTTCCACCTTCCTTGCTAGCACGGGGCGAGTGGTACACAGAGGGAGAGCGCAGAACATGGAATTATGTCAATATGGGAAAATGTGCGGATTCCATATGACAAGACTTTATCATACCTTGTCTGCCCGCTCAAATACGCACCCTGCATCCCATGTCTGTGCAATTAGGGACGTTTGAAATTTGAGAATAAAAATATTATATAATGGCTGTTCCGGGCATAGTGTGGTGTGATCGGATATGACAGCTATCTTCATTGCAGGTGGGGGGGGGGGGGCAATCGTATCCGGCAGACTGGGCTGTGCTATGCGGATGGGAAAGCTAGCCTGATATTAAGGTTTTATACTACGATATCTAAGCACTCTGGGAAAGCACCGGCATAGTAGGAGTGGTATTGCGATAACGCCCAAAAGGCCCGGCAAGAAAGTTACGGAACAGTTATTTGAAAGTTAGCCGGCCAGATATATCCCCGTTGGATCCGGTTAATGGGTTCCTACCCTACCCTTGCACCGTTGTGGTTCTCATCAATATTAGCCTAGGGTCAGGGTTGACATAAGACAGGGAGGTATATAGAAAAATGCCGTCTATTTCCCGATTAGAACGAGTTAGAAGGAAAATCTCGCTTTTTTGTTAAAAGGTTAAAAGCACGGGGCATGTGGCTCAATAATACGTAAGCAGAAGCCAACTCCCCCCCCGCTAACCACAACGGATCGCCCCCGTAATTGTAATGTCTATACCGTATGTGCCATCGTATCATACTCGGTGTGTCAGTTCTTTCACCAAACTCCCCGGAACACACCCGAATCAGACACCGGAAGCCGCCTCAGCGAGTCCAAGCCCAGCCCAACCCACACCATTGTCATCAATGGCCCGAGCGAACTCTCTCGGTCGGCCCACGGAAAATTCCATCCATGGTCATCATGCCGTACCGCACTTGTCACGGGCAGGAGGTCCTGGTACAAAGTACTACCTAATTTCAAAAGTATTCGGACACCTTGGCGCCAAGACCCATACAAATCCGCGCCAAGCCGTCCGAATACCTTTGAAATCGGTTAGTACCCGAGTGCCCGAACACAGGATTTCAAACGAGTGTAACTTTATAGCCAATTGTCTGTGCGCATCGGTGCGTCCGCCTACGGTAGAGTACAAAATTCGAATGTTCGGGTACTTTACTTGTTGCGTGTAACGAGGAACCATCCCATCCTTCCTTTCTCCTGCCCGTCAACCCATGTCCCGGGAACAACTCCATTTTTTCATCCGGCTGTAGACGATTACTGAGAAATAAATAAATATATATATATATATATATAAACTCTATTTGAAAGTAATATTATTAATATTATCGCATTCTCAAAGGTCGTTAGTTTGCCAGTCCCAAAAAAAGAGTCTCTCGACGCCATGGGTTTAGGGGCTTAGATTGGTTTCTCTAACTGAAAGGGTGAATGAAATCCATAGCTTAAAAAAAGAAGAAAAGAAAAAGAAAAGTGATTTATGGGAAATTACCTTCAAGAAGGGAATACCGGTAGCACTGATGACCTTTTTCGAAATCGATGATAGATCCTTTGTTCTCCTTAGCTTTTCACTCACAATTGGGAGAGGGAGGGAGGGGGTGTAGATGGAACGGTCCTGGATTCCGGTATGTACCGGTTTTAGAAACCTACCGGTATGATATGATGTCTACCAATGCTAAAAACCTCCGTGCGAAATTTGAAATTATTTTATTCCTCCGCTAAATTTCACTCGATTGTTTATCAAAGTAATTATCATAATGAGAAAGAGTAAAAGGTTAATTGCTTGCGCCTATTGCCCGATTCAAACTGACTCCCCCCCCTGCCTTGCCTCCCTCCCTCCCTGAGGCTCCCTTCCTACCTTACCGGCCGGTAGGCGGCACAGCACAGCAACAGCAACAGTACGGTACTGCAACGCTACAATCAGTTTGTCTGTCCTGCAAAAAAAAAAGAAAAGAAAAGAAAAGAAAAGAAAAAGAAAGGAAAGGAAATGGAAAGGAAAAGGAAGGCAGACGCTCACCGTTTTATTAATGCATGTTCAATATCATACATAATTTGGGCTGAGGCATAACTGTTACCGTACGGGTACTCCACCTCTAATGTTGCCTTCTTGCGTTCTGTTTTTTTCCTGAGGAGTTTCCCTCCCCGCTTCAACTATCCTTCTACCGGTACTGTATTCACTCTCTTTTCTCTCTTTTAACCTTGAGGAACGTGGCCTCAACGGGGTAAATAATAATAATAATAATAACAATAATAATATGGCATGCAAACTTCAAAAGCCTTTGTAACACACGAAGCTGAATTCTTAAGAATAAGGCGTTCCCAACGCAAGGTGAGGATAGCATGAATGGAGTATGATACTGTAAAGTCCTGTGCTCCATGAGGAGGAGGAGGAGGAGGAGGAGGAGGAGGAGGAAGAATGAGGGAAGAGGAGAAGGAAGGAATGGAAGCGGCATATTCAAAAAAAAATCAAAATCGGCCAGCCAGCGAGCCAAAGTCGCAAGGCCTCCCCCTCCTCTCTCTTCCAGAGAAAAAAGAAAAAGGAGAAGGAGAAGAACAATCAATAAAGATCTCACGCTGCCATTCCGATTCTCTTTTTCCAAAAAAGGTTGGCGGTCGATATGGCGCGCATATAACATTGCCCGAGATCGTAAGGTTATAATATGTTTATATTAATATTACTCTGCTATTGATTGATTGATTGATTGATTGATTGACACTTTGCGTAAATTTATGTTTTTTTTTAATTTTTTTTTTATTCAATTAATTAGAATTTACGTTTCTCACCTATTTATTTATTTTATTACAATTCCTATGCACATTTTCCACACAGGCAGGAAAATATAGTGCAATAGCATAGTCCACGTTAAAATTGAATCTTACAAGAGTCTTTTTTTTTTTTCCTTTTTTTTTTCTTTTTTCCTCTTTCACATTTTTCTCTTATTACGATACCCCCATTTATCATACTTGCTGGACATTATACCCATCCTAGGTAATTTATTTCAACAACTGATTATAATAACCTCTCTCTATCGACCCCCCCCCCCCTTCACCCCCCTTGCCTTCGACAAACAATTTTGCCTAATAAGCAGGATCGAACTCGGCGATTTTCTTGATTTTTAATTCTTTTATTACTATATTCCACGTGTATTCACAGGTTTTATGTAACATGATAGATTAATATCATCTGAAAGGGAGTGTGTCACCCACAGAACAAAGTAGTTGTAGTTTTACCGGTACTGTATTAGGAGAGATGTTTTCGTACAGTATGGTACTCGTACAGTACAAGGCAGGGATTATTTTTATTATTATTTTTGCTAGTTAACTAACTAACCTTGTATTCTACCGGTACTATATAGTAGGAAAAAAAACATCTCCCCGGGTACTTGTGGTGTTGTACCATATTTATTAATTAATTGTGTTTCAATTCTATTTTCCTCCCCCCAATACTTTTTGGGAAGCTCGGGATAATAATAATGATATAAGGCAGCGTTAGATCCATCCATTCAATACCGTACCGGTTATAGGGCGTAAGTAACTCTGCGTTTCTGAAAAGTGGGCATTATGGGATTGTACCACCTGGCATATGAAAATGAAGTACGAGTAGTACAGTACAGTAAGGTGAATACAAATATATATATATATATATGTAAGGTAAACAATGGTGTGACCCACCAAATTTAAGACACCAGCGAAGAGTGAGTGAGTGAGTGAGTGAGTTGCCACAGGTTCGCTGGCATGTTGGGGGCAGTCGAAGAAATTCAAACTCTCCCTCTTCCATCCAAATTGGTTTTATTTACGAATGTGCAATCCATTACCTTACCTTGCCTTAGTCCCCCCCCCCTCCCCCCACAAGTACGGTAGAAGTGGAGCGCTTTCTGCCTGCCTCAGGTATTTCCTTTGATATAATGATTTAGTCATTCAAATTGATACACTTTAGAGTGCATTCCCCCCGTAACGCGGATGATACAACAATGTCGTAGTTATTTTGACGAGGCTTTGCTCGTGTTTGGGCAAGTGCTTTGTGAGGTATGCGCAGTGACGGTACGATAGGTAGGTTGGGCAGGTAGGCAGGCAGGCAGACAGACAGGCAGGTATGTGCCGTTCAGGTATAGTAGCAGGCTGGCCGGCCGAAGGCCTTTGGACGGATTCGCCGAAACAGTTGTATGATACCATTTGTGTTACGACCAGTAGGAAACGTCGGCTAGCGAGAGAGAGGAGAAGAGAGGAGGAGAAAAAGGGCCTCAGGATAAAAAGCATGGATTACTTGGAATTCTCGGTTCGTCGGGAAACGAATAGATAAGTAATCTGATGGATATTTTTTGCAGGGTTCGTGCTTGTGCTACCTGGCCGATGCTCGTTGATAATTCCGGTATCGTACCATATCTGAGGCACAACCAACTGACAATGTCTTGTCTTGCAACCTTTTTTCTTCCTCTTCCTCTTCCTCCTTCTTGCCTTGCCTGCCTTGCCCTCCCCCCCCCCCCTTGTCCTCTGTCTTATTTCACATACCGATACCCCCACCTCACTTTAACCTACGCCCAGACACGGCACCTCAACCTTGGTTGGTTGGCTGGTTGGATCTGCTAGCACTTGTACGACCAAACCCTAACCCTCGCCAAGCTAGTCAGTGACCCCGACGGATTGGCTATCGGTAATAAATAATACCCAAGGGCACATGTTATTGCTTTTTCCTTTTCCCTTTCTGCCTTCTTTCGAATAAATAAACAAATACTGGACCCACTCAATTATCAGAAGCGCCCCCCATAAAAGCCTGAATGGCCACACTTAAAATAAAAAAAAGTAAGGAGGAGGAGGGTTAAGATGGTTTTAGTGAAAAAAATAAAGGAAAAAAAAGATGTTAATAATCTTAATGATAATACGGTAGGAAGCTAGACTAAGCGGAAAAAGCAAGAATCGCTTTTCGCCCTGGGATTCCGGTGATAACCCACTAAACTTACATATGCGCCCAACTCTTAAACCACGATAACTGCCTCAAAGTTTCAGTTTGCTCCTCTTTCTCAATGGATTTCTCTCTCACCCAGTCTGTATGGAAAGAGCGGGGGTAGGGGAGGGGAGGGGAGAGGAGGAGGGATTGAGGGGGGGTGGGGAACGATTGTCACAATACCGGGCTCAAAAGTACCATACTTTATCTATACAATGTACATTACTTGTACTATACTAGTGCAAGTACGAGTATGATAGAAAGAGGACGCTGGATTATTTGCACTAGAGTGGACAATCAGTAAGCTCGGCATTTGAAGGAACGTACAGTACTCCTCGGGTTTTGACCACCATCACCATCACCCCAGCGGCACTATCTTTTATCCAATGGACGATATATTAGAGTGACATGGCCTGGCCTGGCCGGTCACTCACTTGGTTCCAAGTTACATACGGCCACCTAGTTAGAGTAGCCTGCCTGCCCGCCTGCCTGTCTATTTACGAGTACCTGCGCGGCTAGGTCAGACTAGCTGGGTTTACAATAAGTAACTAACTGCGAAGATCTAGGTAAGTGTTCATTAATAAGGTCTACTAATCTCTAAGGACTGGCAAAGATAAGGAAAACAGCGCAGGACCATAACCTGGAGGCAAGTCCGGGGGAAAAGGGGGGGTGTACCAAGTATTATAGCAATCAGTACTCTTACTGTACGCTAAAACCTGCGCTGGGAGAAAGGTATCATTGGTAAAAAAATTATTAGTCGACCCTCGTTGGTAGCTTCATAATTATGATAGGGCTTTTTTTTATATTTTTATATTTATTCATTTATTATACTTTTTACTTTCTCCCTTTCTTCCCCGTACCTATCATGTGGTACAGTATCTTTTTTTCCTACAGAGTATTATAAGTGCGGGTAAGCCTTCGTTAATCATCACTATATCCGTGCTCCCTCAACTACCGTCGTGGCAACAACAACGTTTCCGTTTCCAATACATTGCAATTTGCGCAATACCGGGAGAGCCTCCCCTTGGGAATATTCCTAGGGTACATGCTACACGGGACAGATCACTCTGTCCCGCCTTAACCATTCATTGCCGTACTCGTAGAGTATATTATACTCTAATATCGAAACTTAATTTCGCGTGTAATTCGAGTTGTTGTGATAAGTTAATACTACTTTCTATCTCCTCCCGCCCTATGGTACTGCAGGTAACCTATTGAAAGCCTTAAGTGCGATCAGAAATTCACCTGGAAGAAGAATAATAATGATGTGATCAAGAAATCACAAAAAAAAAAAAGAAAAAAAAAAGAGGCCTACGCCTATGCAGAAGTGTCGCTTACCATACAGTAGGAAGGTAGGGTCCTTTTTTTTTTAACATCTGTGGAAAGAAGCAGTCTGATGTCTGGCCTCTTGGCAGGGCTTTCCCGGTGGGTGTAACTAACAAAGCTACCGTACAAGTACTTTTTCCAAGTACCGGATCCGTGCGCCCTATCTATCTGTAGTACCGTACTCGAGTTAAACGCTTGCATATGGCTTGGGATTCGCCGCTTTAAGGTCTTGGTAGCTCTAGGCGTGTAATTTATTTGGTTGGTCAGTGTTTGGAAAAAAAGTCTTGGACCCAAGAGAGAGTTAGAGTTATTTGCCATGGCGCGCCTGAGGCTTTGTTGTGTGGAATGTTGCGTTTGGGGGCGGAGTTTCTTCTTCTTCCTCCTTCATCTCTTACACTTTTTCTGTCTGCTACCGTACCGGTATCTCCCTCTCGCCCCGCATAAATAACTAAAGACCACATCCGGTATTTTTATTTATTTATTTATTATTATTATTATTATTATTATTTCAAGAAAAAAGCCGATCTGCAACCAGCGGTAAGACTCCACTTATTAATCTGCGCGCATGCACTTCGCTGAATGCTAACAGGCATTGTATTACCGGGTATTCAATAGTTGGTTTTTCCCCTATAAGACTTCAAATATGCTAAGTGGCTCTTGGCGTGTTAGCATGTCGTGATTAGCCATCGAAGGATAGGGCTAAATAAATAATTCCTCACAGTACCGCCAGTCCCGAGAAGCTCTAGCTCCGGGTGGGAGGAAGAAGAGGGGGTGGTGCGTATTGTAGCGAGTAGCAAGTAAAAACCTGGCGGAATGAAAAGCGGTGAGCTGGTGAGAGCTTTGATTTGTGGAGAACACCAGAAATACTGGTATCATAGACTGCTTGCTAGTACCAAAAACGGCCCCTACCGAATTGAGTCAAACTATTCTTCGGGTGCCGTACTGGATCTGTGTGCTCCGGTGTGATAGATCCCTACTTGCTCTGTACGAATAGTGCCTCCGGTCGATCCTTCTTCCTCCTCTTCCTCTCCCTGCTATTTGCTTAGCATGTCTGAAGGGGCGAGCGCCCTACTCAAACCCAGGAAATTGTGGCGAGTTTGCACGAGACACTCACTCCTGTTCCACTCTCACCCTCCCCCCCTCCTCTGGGGACGCTACCTGAGGGAAAGAAGGTGTACGGTCAAATAGACTACCGTAGGTGGTCAGTCTTTTTGGCTCGGGGTGAAATTTATCGGAAAAAGCTGAGCGTGCAGATGGTACAGTAGTGCAGGCCAACCAACGATGCGACTACCGGTATTGTATTACTATGCGGAGGAGAGCCGATGATGGGCGGTAAGGCAGTGCATACCACGCAATAGCCCATTTGGTTAGAATCAGGTTATCACCCCCAAAGCTACTAACTCGCGATAAGGCGCAGTAGTGCCGGTAGTGGAAAATTTATATCCGGATTTTACTGACTAAACTTATGTTACGGTACTTCGGTTGCTTACCCGCACAAGTCCAGTACCGTAGTTGTATCTGGCAATAAGTATCTTAGGATAACAGCCACTGTTACACAATCACCCAGCCAGCGAAGAAAGACACTGTCTCACTTCACATACTTTCTGCCAGGTGCCAGTAGCACAGCACCAATCATAGGACTTTATGCGCCTCTCCTCCCTGGGCCTGTCCCCCCGCCTCAAGCCTCGAGTACTATTCTGATCAGCTGCAGTATTTAGTTATGGTTTATCCGAGTCCACTGATTACTAGTACCGGATCAGAACCAACTCTCCTCCCTCCCTCATCCACCTCACCCACCTCGCCTCTGTTCCCCGAGCGGCTGAACATGGCCAGAAGGTCGGACTTTCTGTTCTCTTGTTCGGCGTTCAAATGACTCAGCACATTGGATCAACTCAATTATTCTCCGCAAATCGCAAAGCTTAAATAAACCCCCCTAGCGTGCCTGGTTACGAATTTCACTGTTCCACACCGCCCAAAGGATACTTTCTACTATTCCACCTTCGAGTGAGAATACGTGAACTCCCATGCTTTTTCGCCTGGCGGGACTGACTCACTTTCTAATGCCCCCAATTATAATGTGATATATCCCACGACCACCACCACGACCCACCAGGACCACCACCACTCGCTCCACCTATGATCACCAGCCAAAGCAATTCAACCAGTAATACAGTCCAAAATAAAGTTTCACAAAAAAAGAAGAAAACCACTACGGTAGCTTAGCCAAACCAGAAAAGTAAGAAAAAGGAAAGAAAAAAAAAGGGCGAGAAGAAGAGGAAAACTATTTATGAGAATTTATCGATTCTGGTTAGAAAAAAGAAAAAAAAAAAAGAGCACAGGATGAAAAAGATGAACCAATTGAACTGTAGAAGTCATCAACAACCTGTTCGATTCGCTAAACGTTCTTCATCCCACTCCCCGCCCCAACCTGCACTCTTGCGGCACATTTTGCTTTTGGGGGACATAATTTCCCATCCCACCACCACCACTGCGTCTTCCTTCACAAAGAGCAAAGAGAGCCCAGAGAGCGCCAAAACAAAAGTAAACAAAACACAGTAATCACGGGCCTTCTTATCGCGGGTGGGAATTATTGGGGTTTGATTAGTTGCCTGGTTGTATTGAAGTGGGGCTTAGGAGGCTTTTTTATTTTTTTTTCTTCCTTGTGTGGTTAGCATGTGGGTTAGATAGATTTTGGGACTATGATGGCGTAAGTAACAGTAAGTTAGCTTAGCTACCTACCATACTTGTACCGTACTACCCGTATACGACAATATAATACGGTGGTAATGGGTATCAGATAGCTAGCTACGGTAGCTAGTAGCTGCCCAGGTACGGTAGGTACCGTTCACAGCGGCACAAAGCAAGAGCGGAAATACTGCATGGCTGATCACTCGATTCACCGGCCGTGCGCAGAACTGCTTCTGCCAGCCTCAGAAAAAAAACAAAAAAACAACCATGTAACTGTACGGTTCGAGCAGTTAGTCTGCGGTACAGTCCAGTACCGGCACGTACTTACCGCACATGCTGACTTACCTTCTAACTGATAAATTAGTAGGCTTACTTGTACACGCCTTTGAGACCTATTGCTATGACATATATTATACTTTATTAGTCCTGGCATCTGCAACTAATCTTCGACGGTACCGGTAGGCTTAAGACAACTCTCACTCCTCTCTCTCGTATTCCACTCCGAGGAAAGAAAAAGGGGGGGAAAGAAAAAAAGAAAAAAAATCTTGAAACATACTCTGAAATGCATAATTCGGTAGATAGATCCTGATTCTCTCCCCTTCTCTTTTCCCTGCGGAGATTTGAATCTTTGTCTCTCCGCTCGGTGTCCGATCTGTTTAGTAATCTTGATGGCCAATCAAGCTTCCCTGTTCATACAGATACGGTAGACTGACAGACAGGCCGACAGGCAGGCCGGTAGCGAATAACTTAACTTAGGCCCAACAAGTGTTCTTTCTCCCTTGTTCTTCTTGCTCTGCATTTCTTACTTTTACTTCTTACGGTACTAAGCTTCATGCACCGAGTAAGGCATGCACGGCGCACTATGGGGCGCGGTACAATGTCCTCGTACGAGTACAATATCCGTAATGAGGCTTCGTTTCTTATTAGTCCATGATACTCCATGGGTAATAAATCAATCGTCAATCAGCCAGATCAATCCAACTTAGGTAGAAAAAAGAAAGGGAAAAGAAAAGTCGGTTAAGGGCGTCAGTTAGACTGCATGTGGTACAGTGATGGGTACTTGTAGATGGGCTAAGTGGGTGAGTCGGGAGGGAAAGAAAAGGAAAGAAAAGAAAGTAAAAACCTTACCAATTATGGAAAGCACTGCGCGATTGAGCGGTTTTGTGCTGGGTTGGGTGGGTGGGGGGAGGGGGAAAAACTAAAGCACTGATTGATTGATTGATTGATTTATTGTTTGATTCGTGGGGCGTTTGGTGGGCTTTGGTAGGCTGGATTGCCGGTTGGCCGCTTTGAGATTAGTAGTTTTGCGAGGTTCGGGCTTAGAGGATCAGGAGCGAATTGGCTCATGATGTGCACATGGTGTATTTATGTTACCTACTGTACTGACATCGACAGGAGGGGAGGTGTTGAGCGGGTTTTTGTTTCCTCTCCTTTTCTTATGATCTTTTGGTCTAGGAGGGGGGGGGTTTGCCGTAGTGAGAAATATAATATAATAGTATGATAATGTAATATCTTGGATTACAATGGGTTTTTAAATGTGATTGGCTTAATATTTTTGAGATCTCGATAGCATGGGTCATCACTCGACGGATTGGTTGACTATTGGGGTAGTCTCTGATGCGCGCTAAGTTATATCTATGCAATCCGGAGTGGCTCGATACATGTATAGTTAGCTAGCGAGGTGTAATTTCTTTTATCCGGTTAGGAGATCTTGCGCCCTGAAGGCGTCTCGCAACATCTCTTTTGCACCTACTGCGCATCGAAGCACCCCCTCACCTTCTTAACTACAGCCCCTCTTTCTTTTGCACCACCGAGCCAATCCCATCCAGTTAAAGCTTCAATGGCCTTTCCATTAGTCTCATTTCCCAAACACCCGGCAACCCCAACTAACACCTCCGCGGCCCCCTCCCTGATCTTGGGGAATGGATGATTTAGCATAGTTACGAGTTTGTCAACCACAGCCTTTCTCCCTGGTTTATCCTCGTTCATGTAGATCCCGCCATAAACCCTCACTGCGGCAGATAATCTACCGTGATTGGCGCTTTTATAGTGTGCCTTTTGAACAGAAGGAAACAGGCTTGCAGGAGGGGTGCAGGGGATCGATTCCAGGATCGCTGACATGACCTCAAGTGTTGGGATTGTAGTTCTTTCGTGTGGTAGGAGTGATGTTAGGGTGCTTAGGATAGGCGTCGGAGAAGTGTTTGATAGAAAGGATAGAAGGACTGCCCGAGAAGTCTTTAATAGGCTATCTGACCCTGCGCCGGCCGAGAGTATAAGGCCTTTTAGAAATGGTGTTGAGAGACGAGGGTGGTTTAGTAGCAATATTAGAGAAGTAAAGTATTCGGGCGATGAAACAGAAGTGGCTGATATCTCTGATTTAAGCACTTCGCTATTATCATTAGCAAAGGATTAGAGACGGGCCCGTAGGGATAAAACTATACATATTGATGTACTCAACTAGATCCCTCCACTTTTCACTCTCAGATATTTTCACAAGTGCTTCACATGCCCTCACTCGAACTCGGTCAAGCCTTTCTGCGCAAAGACGAACTATTCTTTCCAAAATCTGCCACTGAGCGTCTTCGTTCCCTAAGCGCTCCCAGTGCTCAAGTACAGCCTTAATCCCTTCTGAGCGCACCCAGCTACCCACATCACCTCGTGAGTCAACCTCGTAATCGTCGAGGGAATTTACTATCGCCTGGATCACATCCTCCGCAGAATCTCCTTCTGATAGAATTCCTCTGGAAATAGCTGTTATACCCGCCACCCGACATTCAACTTCCCCAGAAGCGGCTGCCTTCAATAGTGATGAGATAGTAGCTTTTCGCAGGTCTGTGGAACTTGGAAGGAATGGAAGGACTTCGCCTAAGACAAGAATGTACCCACGTTTTTTCCGGTTGGAAGATGCCCGGCGATTCCAAGATGTAACTAAATTCTCTCTGTTCGGGAGCGATGACAGAGCTATAAGACTTTTAGCTGCTGGCACGGCTTGTTGAAGGACTATGTCCTCATTGCGATCTAGGCTTGCCTCTAGGATGGCGATATAGAGTCTGATAACAGGGATTGGAAGAGGATTGAGGAGACAAAGAGCAAAGACAAGACGGGATGTCGATTCAGAAGTTAATTCTGGGCGAAGAAGGGTATTAAGAAATTCATTTCCTGTGAGCTTTTCAAACGGAGGTAATAGTAAGGACGACTTTATCGGGGCAAGCACATCAGGGGGGACAGTAAGAATCGTGGAGGCTAGAGCCCAGGTTGCGCCATGGTATATTTCAATATCGCTTTTCCCATCAGTCTGGATTCGGCGGAGAAGGGATGATACGGTCTCCACTACGCGCCCAGCCATTTTGTTGCCTGGGCACTCGTCGTCGCCGGGTAGAGCAATATATATCAACTCTCCAAGGCCGTCCCCGCTCAATTTCCTCCCTTCAACATCACCACTGCCGATGCCCCTCCACCCTTCTATCATCCCGCTGACAATTCCATGCCAGTACCCACTGCCCAACTCTGCTGCTTCCGCTGCAACTTTAACTACGCTTCTCCGGCGCAGTGCAACAGCATTATAATCTACGACCTGCACAACCTTTATGCCCTCCTCAACCATTCCGGGATGTCTTCCTACAAGTTCCTGCAAAGCAGCAGATGCGGCTCGCCGAATGTTCCCTAGGGGATCCAATGCTCCGGCAACAATCAACTCAGTAGCAAGAACTTGCTGAATAAACCCTCGCTGATCAAAGTTGCCCACAGCCTTCAACTCGTCAGTTGTATACGACCGAGAAAGACTCCAGGCGGCATAACAAGCAGCATCGCGCACGTTCCCGCCGGCGGCAAATGTAGTTCTCCGCTGTTCGAACGACAAAGAGGTTATTATGCAGTGAATCACACGTCGCAGCACATCTGTACTACGAACAGCCCTTTCCCGAAGAAATGTGGCAAGCGTAAGCGTTGCTCCGTGCCATTTCTCGGCGTTGACTGCTGTAAGCATCTTCTTCCTGTTTGGTCCGTATGAAGGAGAATAGAATATGTCTTCCTCGTAGATACCCATGACAGCCTCTAGAACCTCTCCAGCCATATCTGGCGGTAATTTTCTCGAAATGACGGCAAGAGATTTTGATGCACCAAGACGTACGGCAGTATCCCTATCGCCGAGAGAGTTTAGTAGCCGCTCTATTATGTCTTCAACTATGCTATCCTCGCTCTTCGCTTCGCCTTCTCTAGTCAAAGACAGTATTGCCGCCCATCGATATATTTTCATCCCAAGTCTTCTCATGTTAGCGGAGTCCCATTCCTTCCCGTCTTCGGACTCAATTCTTTGTACGAGCCTAAATATTGGCATGATAAATGGGGTAATCGCAGTACGATCAACCTGAGCTAACAGGCCAGCCAGAACTGATACAACACTGGTCTTTCGGAAGAGGCTAGTGTATGCCGAATCCGTAGACTCTTGTTTAATTGAAAAAGTGTCCATACACCAAGAAATCATAGCCGGGAGAAGCCCCAACGACCCCATGTCCTTCCGGATGCACAACCGAACAATCAAAAGTGATGCGGTTTCGCTCTCACGATTCCCCGGTGAGGCGAGATGCGCGATTGCCAATTGAAGGAGTCGCCGAGAGAGGTCAGGTAACTCTTCGATATCAAGGTGTTCCGGAAGCTGTATCGGCTCCGTGCTAGGGGTTGAGATGGTGCTCAGATCGAAGGGTGTAAGGAGTAAATGTGATAGCCATAGCAATAGAATAAACCGAAATTGCCAGCTGCTTGAGGATTCTGTACTTCGGAGTGCGAGTAGGTTTGTGAGCGGTTCTAGCCAGCGGGGTTCGTTAGGTAGAAATCTGGTAATAATTTTCGGGCCCCGGATCTTGCACAATGTATAAAGTAACCTAGCAATAGCTTCGTGGGAAGATATTTCTGCGCGATCGAAGCCTGTTGATTTAAGCAATGGCGACCGAGAGATTTTTGTATTTGAATTATCGAGAAGAGCTAGGAAAGCGCTCGTAAGCGGTGTGAGAAACGAGGTTAAATACGGATCGAGAAGTTGTGGAGACTCTTGGAACGGTTCTATCTGTGAAATGTTAATCAATGCACAAGCGGGGTGGTGGGGATGCTTACGAGAATTCTCATGGAATCGACTTCCTTCGAGTCAACTGTTGACCGAGGTGGTCCGGTGGAGCCATCTTCATGCAAAAGACGGGGGACGGACTCCTTAAACCGAATGAGGAGGTCGCCTGAAACCTTTTGCAACTTGACATCTCGGTCTTCTGGGGCATCCATTTCGCTGTCCTTTCCTGATCTTCCTTGATTTTTTTTTTTTTTTGGAGATTTTATTCGTTGAAGTTGAGTTTTAGTTAAGGCGCTGGTGGTGAGGGCGAAAGGTTAACTATACTCGTCGGAGCCGCATTTCTATTGCAGCCCGCGGGTCACAGCAATCGCCAACCCTCATGATCTAACCGCAAAAACCGTCCTTCACCGAAACAACAACATAAACTACACACAGCTATCCATAACACCCTCCTCCCCTCCCTCCATCCCCACCTCGCACAACACACTCTGTTGAAAACCTCCTACACAGAGTACCGCAATCCACCTACTGTTTTCCTTCGCTGTCAATATGAGCGATCTCGACCAGTAGCTTCCTTCACCCGACATTACCGAGCCTCCGTTCGCTAACATAAACTACAGCGCAATATCCCTTCTCCGCTCGTGCAAACCAATCCCTGAACCCGCCGTCCGAGAGCTCTGTTACAAAGCCCGCGAGCTCCTGATCGAAGAATCAAATGTCCAACTCGTTGACGCGCCGGTGACAATTTGTGGCGACATTCATGGACAATTTCATGATCTTATGGAGCTCTTTCGAGTGGGCGGTGATGTGCCAGAAACAAATTATTTATTCATGGGCGATTTCGTTGATCGCGGTTTTTATAGTTTAGAGTCGTTCTTGCTTTTACTTAGCCTGAAGGTACGATATCCGGATCGAATCACCCTTATCAGAGGAAACCACGAGAGTCGACAGATAACCACGGTTTACGGATTTTATGATGAGTGTCTTAGAAAATATGGGAGTGCCAATGTATGGCGGTATTGCTGTGAGGTTTTTGACTACCTCGCGTTGGGTGCACTGGTTGTTGGCGCTGGGTCTTTCGTTGGCGATGAGACTGAAGAATGCGAAGTTGAGGTTGTAGGCGTGGGTGGTGACGTCGTTACAAGGTTGAAGAGGAGAGATGATGGCGCTGGACTGATGAATGCTGCCAACCCTCTCCAAGAGGGCAGCGCCGGCGGCGGCGATGGTGGTGGAACGGTAGGAGGACCGCCCGGCTCTGGCGCTTCAGGAAGTTCTGGGGGAACAAAGGGTGTGAATAACGGTGCTGTCCTATGTGTTCACGGAGGACTCAGTCCTCTTGTGGACAGTGTGGATAAGATCCGATTGCTCGACAGGAAGCAGGAGGTTCCACATGAAGGCGCAATGTGCGATCTCCTCTGGTCTGACCCAGATGGTAACTTATTCCCTCTGCTTCTAGCCTTGGATCTCTATACAGAAATCTAACAAAACTAGAAATCGATGGTTGGGGCCTTTCTCCTCGAGGTGCCGGTTTTCTCTTCGGAGCTGATATAGTAAAGCATTTCAACCACCTAAACAACCTAACCTTAATAGCCCGCGCCCATCAGCTTGTAATGGAAGGCTTCAAAGAAATGTTCGACTCTAGCATCGTAACTGTCTGGTCCGCACCAAATTACTGCTACCGTTGCGGTAACGTAGCTGCAATTCTTGAGCTTGGAGAAGAAAGGAACGGCAGTGGCGCTGGGGCCCAGTGGTCCGCAACTGCTGGTCGAGGACAAGGATCCGGTGTGGTCAGAAGGGGGCCAGGGAGACGCTATCGAGTTTTTGAAGCGGCCCCCCAGGATAGCAGGGGAATGCCAGCGAAAAAGCCGGTGGCTGATTACTTCTTGGTATGTGCCTATTCTGTGGACTAGAGGCGACTTGTTGCTGACATTTTCTAGTAATATCATGTTTAGAATGCGGAAACTAGGTGTTGGGGGTTTTAGTCGGGCTCTATTTCGCATGACTTAAAGTCTTTTGTAAATTGCGCTACCTTCTGTTCTATCCCTCATTTTACTCTTTTTAGCGCATGAAACACCCAAAACACCAAACTTTAAACTTTACTACGCTATCATGGATAATCACTCGCGAACTCATTGGGAAGGAGCTAAGCGTGGCCCATTAGATGGCACGTGCAGGCAGTGAAATGATCAAACTCAAGCCTTGGACGATCCCATAAGCTTTAGTGAGTGTTACTGGATTCGACTTGGGCGTGGTTTTGCAATAATGAAATCATATTGTATTAGCTGTGGATGATACCTGCGCGGGCCGCACTCCGGATGAAAAAGGGTAAGGATCGGGGGGTTTTCGTAGGAGATAGATCCTGGGCATTTCCCTCCGGACAGTGACAGGATAGTTCCCGGGAATCTACTATGATACCGGTGTCTGATGAGGCCCTAGGCAGTGGGCAGTACCAATACTGCCACTAGTCTGCTACTGTCATAATGGATAACCTCCCCCACCTTTTTTACTCCCAGATGCCCTGCGACAGATCACGGTTACTTGTTTCATAGGGGGGCCAGGAATCGCCCGAAGGAAGTGTGATCTATCCGACTATAGCCTGGGCCTGTTAGAATTGTGCCTCGGCTGCTGTTTCCTGTATTTTACCAATACTGGTCCAGACGAGTGACATCTAGTGAATACTGTTTGTTAATATCTGCTTTGGTGGTAACGCGAAGAGATTAAGACTAGCCCGGGTTTAGTGCATTAGACGTTGCATCTGAAGCAATAAACCATGAGAATCACCGTAGGTGCTTGTATTATAGCTTCTCGTGCGTCGCGAGCTATCTATTTAGGCTTTCAGCATTAGCCTGTCGATCCTTGGTCTGCGGGAAGTTCCGCTGGAAGACCACCAAACGAGACGCCTCGCGAGTCGCGACAACCACAAGCTAGGTATGACGTACAGTACCGTACGAGGGGCAGTTATCATACAAGTAACACTGCCCTTAGGGCGCAGAATTGCTAGACCTCTAGGGCCACAATTGAATACGGGTATTGTACTCGAGTACATATAAGAGTACTAGGGGTGAAGTATTGGGACAAGCAGGGGCAGCAGAGGCCTGTGCATATACCTTAGAAGGAGTATCAAAGAATCAAAAAAGTAAGATAACTACTAATTCCAGTAATTCCACCACCACCCTGCTTGTCCCAACATTTCCCCCCTCACCCGAGTATCTGCCTAGAGCAAGGCCTCGCAAGATGCTGTGGGGTGGTACGGCACCCCGCCACGGCGGATGATACCGCATCACGCTCGGTTCCGGTGGGCGTCCAGGAACACGAGGTCGAAAGTCCGGCTTGCAAGCCTTCTCCACTAACCTTGTGCCGCGGCCGCGGAATAGTGGCTTATAACAACATCCTACTCATGAGTAGTTGGATCTAGAGTCTCGACGTAAGCTGTGCTTCTGTGGCAAGGAGCAGCTGTGAAATGAACGACACCCGTACGGTATGAGGAATGGTTTGCTAACCAGATACTTAGGTACACTCGAATGATGGCATAAAACTGAACCGCTCCATCGGGCCCCTCGTCACAAGTAGGTTGTTATCGACGACTATGTTTGTTGATTGTGGCGCCTGCGCTAAGACATTTTGCAGAAGCCCATGGTTGTACAGTGCTACGATAGCTAGCGCCCCTTTATGAATGGCCGGGAGCGCTGGACGAACAAGGCCTACAAAATAGGAGGAAGCAAAAAAGACCTTTGGGTGCTTGTCGCTCCAACCCTAATTCGAAGAGCAATATAGTAGACGAATCGCCTATAAACTACCACTCTTGATTAAAAGAGCCTATTCGCTATACAGCACCTTGCGGAAGGCGTTTACTCACCCCGTGGAAGCGCATTCTGGCTGTTTATCGCGACAGCTCGGCATGGAAGAGAACCACATCCTGAAAGAGCACATCGAAGGTATCCTCGCATTTGCCGATGGGCTAGCAAGCGAATGGGAAGGGCATGTTGTTCCACAGCTGAAAGGAGCCTTAGCTTCCTCCCAAGAATCAGGAATTTATACGGCTTTGGAGCCCGCTATCAATTCCATTCGCGAGGTGCTCTGGTCCATCCTTGAGCCGGAGCAAAGCGGGAACGCTGAAGAAGTTTTGGATGTCGGCGCTTTTCTCGATGCATCTTCCCAGGCCACACTCGTTCTTGAAGTAGCCACTGCTCAACAGGAGCGGCTAGCTGGCTTCAAAGACAAATGGGAAAACTTGTTGGACCAGTGTGACGCGGCCAAAGTCAAACTCGATCAGAGGCAAGCGGACATTTCTCAGGGACAGGAGGATACTCGGGCGCAACTGGCGATAGTACGAAGGAGAATGCAGACCGTTGATAGCAAGTTAAGGGTTAACCAACTAAAAATCAATGAAAGTAGGTTAGCGAGGCCGATGGCAGCAGGGGTAAGTGGTCATTTTGAAAGGTGGATTGGGGGATGAGGGAAGAGTGATACCATTGGTATTCATGGATCCTGGCTAACTGTTATTCATGCAACTATAGCGGGAAGTTGTGGTTAGGCTACCTGTAGTTGGGAGCGCAGTACGTCAGGTAGTAAAGGCTGCTATTGAGTAAGAAATATCCTTCTCCTTCCCCCGCCCCTGGTAGCAAACACGAACATAATGTAACCATGCAAATACTAATGCCAATTCCAGTAATATTGTAGGCCCAAATCCTCTTGAGAAGGAAAGGGAAGGACTCATTATCCAGAATCACCAAAATGATTTCGACATTACCCAACTGAGGAGTCAGCTCGATCGTCAGCAGGAAACTCAAACAGAACTTGTTAAGTTAGAAAGTGCAATGGAGCAGCTACGCAGACCGGATGGGAGGTTAGGTACCGTACTTACTGAATTTGATCAGCTAAGCCAGAGACTGAATGAGGAATGCAATTCGTTATCGATCCGAGTCTCACAAATTAAAGGTCATATAGAAGATCTGATAATTACGGCTACCGAATCTGATGGAGGCGAAATGATTGTCGTCAAAGCCGTTGAAGACCTGCTGAGGAATATTCAGAGAAGAGACAATAGGTTCTACACTATGCTAGATGGCGTTGAAGATATGGTTAAGAGGATTCGGGAGAATCAGTTGGATGAAGAAAGAAGAAGGATTGAGGAGGATGCGGAATACTATTCACCCCCAAGCCGTGTTTTAAGACGTGGTAACTCATTCGTATGCTCGCAGTATATCACAGGGTTGAAGCTGATGTCTGTTTTTTTTTCTTCTAGTTTCACCACCGCCAAGCACAACCAGTAGCTATAGCGGGCCAGTATGGCCGGATCATGGGTGTTCTACATCGGACTCAAACTCAGTTAGATCAGTCGACACTACAGAGGACCTTCTCGATCTTAAGGAAAGTCCTGAGGCAACAGTTGCAGAAGCTCCTCTAATAACCTTCTTTGAGGAGGAAAGCTCTCCCCGAAACCCCTCTGTTATGGAATTGCTCACCGGGTTGGAGATTTCATCCGGTTTGTCTGCCCAATCTTCCGGTTGAGAGTGGCGAGAAATCTAACAAAGTCCGCCCGGTTTGAACATGAAGAAGAACCATCGCTTATAGACCTCGATTCAGATCTGCAAGCTAACGACACTACCCGGGCACCTTCTAGCAGCCCAGGATTCTTCTCAGGTTTGTCAGCCCCCTCAGTTTATAAGTGAAGCTAATATTGAGCTTGGAGATTTTGTTGGGGAGGTTGAGGGGTTACTCAATACCCAGCAGTCTCAGACTCCCTCCCTCTTGGATGGAGCCATGACGGAAGACCTGTCACTTTCACCAGACCTAGATGGTCTGCCCCTCCCTTCTCCTCAAAGATTTCCTCATTTAAATATCCAGCAAGCAGTTGCAGAAGCGCCTCGAGAGGACCGCATCAACGGGGCCCAGCCCCAGGAACCTCTTTCTGACTCACAACACAATTCTCAAGCAACCTCTATTCACGGAGAGGGCCCAGCTGAAAGCACAGTTGAGGACGTAGCTCAGGGTATCGACTCTGAAAACATCGATCAAGCTGCCAGTTTGTAAATCTTGCCATTTCCCTCAACTCCGCTAACCCGTACCTCTACAGTAGAACCACCGTCAAATGAAATTTCGAATCCTCAGATCCCTGTCATTATAATCGAGGCTATAGATAAACCACCACCACCGCTGCCTACTGCTCCCATAGAGGAACAGAGCAATACCGATGAAGGTGAAATGGAGGGAAATAGTGATGGCGATGACGACGATAGTGATATATTCGAGGATGCACCCCAGACTCCATCAGACATCGTAGACGTCCTAGGGGAAGAGGAGGCAAGAAAACACGAGAACGAGCACCCGGGAGCACAATACCCCTTAGTTACCTCTATTACAGTTTGATTTGGTCTACATGTGTCTCTCTTTAAAGGTCGACCGATGGTGCATTTGATCTAGTCTTTTAGGTATTGCTATTTGTCTTGAGTACGTATTTGTTTTAGTTAAAAAAATGTCTAGAGAAACGTCAGCTGAGGCTGAGTTGAACTCTATTAAATGTAGCAGTATCTGATAACTCGTAATAGTAAATACTGTGTATCATTCTTTAGGTTGTATGCCAGTAAGCAAACCCGAGTGACAAGAATCACAACAGTCGCAATCCACCTCTAAGATGTCGTCATCGGAGGACAGATAAAGCACAAAAGATGCTGTATGGTGATGGTTTACGGTTTTTTAAATTGTGTACGAACAGGCCAACTTTTACCGGTTTTAAGTGGCATCAACATACCCAAATCCCCCCCCCCCCGCCAGCCCATATACTGCCTTCCCTCCAACCTGGGGGCAACCCAGTGCAAAAAATAATAATAGTAATGATACAAACCTATCCCCCATAGTAAAAACTTACCTTATACCTACCTATTTACCTTACCCCTCCTCCCCATATATATCCATATCCTCCAAAATCCTCCAAAATCCACCTAACTACACGCCTCTCCCAATCTCAAAATTACCGCATAAAAAAGATCCTTATATACCAATATATACCTTCCGCTTCCGATGTGACACTAGGCAGGAAAAAAAATGAATGAGAATACTAGATCTTGTCAAGCAAGCTAAAAAGAACACCGTTGTCAACATGACAGTTCCCGCTTCTCATGGTCTCAGGTGGACATATCTCGCTAATCAACTGGCCGTTGTCCTGAGGGTGTAATTGTTGTATGAATGTTTGCGCGAGATGGCAGGGTGTCATCGAGGTGCTACATGAACCTTGGTATTGTTGTTGTTGCTGCTGCTGCTGTTGCTGCTGCTGTTGTTGTGATGGGTAACAGCAGTTTGATGATTGCGGGGAAGCATTCTGTGGTGGGGCCGGGTAAAATTGTTGGTAGCTAGCGGCTGCGGCGTTGGCGGGGGGGTATGTTGGGGAGGTAACAGTGTACGATTGTGAGGGAGGAGGCAGGGAAGAGAATGTGCAGTAAGGGTTTAACTGTGGCGCGGAGACTGGTAGCGTGTAGGTGGAAACGGCAGATGTAGGTGTTCCGCTAGGTGACGGGTAGTGTTGCGGGGTGAATGCGGGCGGATGCGGAGGCGGAGGCGGCGGTGGGCGGTGGTGTGTCGAGAGTGGTAACACGGGTGATGGCGGGGATAGAGGAGGCTGGGATGAACACTATCACAAGTGCGTTTGAGTTAGCCCATGATTCTTGCTTCTTCTTCTCAGCCGGAAGAAATCGGCTAGTTGGAGGTGGATGGTATCGGCTAAAGTAAATGAAGACCAGTATGAGGGAGGGGGAATAGAATGATTTAGAGTCGAGGATACAATTGAGCCAGTTGGTGAGAAAAGAAAAGATTGGAATCAGAACGGAAAAGTTGAAAGATCTCCCCTCCCCCTCCTTTCCGTCCTTTGTTCTCTCACCTTTGCGGAAGCACATGTTCCAGAGCCCGTCGCCGGTAGGCATGGAGTCTCACTACCGCGTGGTACTCTGTCGCCAGCATCTCTCGCACCCAGCATTCCCGTGGAATTCCTTCTATCAATGAATCTTTCACCCCCTAGCTTTTCCATGAGAAGCGGTTCCCCACCACATGGCCTTCGTCCGAGAACCTTCATAACTCCCTCGACCGCCGATTCCCCATTAACGCCCCCCTCCCCGCCCTCTCTGATGATCCGATCAATCTCATCGTCCCCAACGCCTCTGTTTCGCAGTATCTCTCGTAGCAGCATGTTCTCGCGAACAACCCTTTTGGCCGCATTCTGGATCTCAACGTTTGCCTCTACTCCCGCTCTCTGGCAGGCTTGGACACGCGCCTCAAGGGACGTCAGGTACTCCTTCTTGCGAGCCCTGCTGCGACGCTGGTTCTCTCGGAGGCGAGAGGCGTTGTCCTTTGCGCTAGCTGCTGTCGCATAAGGAGATGAGGATTCTGAGGGCGACGGAGTGTGTACGGTGCTGCTCATCGTGGATATTATCGTGACGCCAGAACAGAAGGAGGTTGAGCGAACTCTTTTTCTTTTTTCTGATTTTTGTTGGTTTGAACTGGAGACGGCATATTGCGTTGCCGTCGAGCAAGAGGTCAAAAAGTTGCACGCTGAGGCTATCCTCTTCTGTACTTCTCGGGGGGGGGGTTGAGTGGGGGGGAAGCTTCCCAGGGGGGTATTAATTGCGTTAGTCAGCCCCCACACGACCTGATGAGCTTTTTTACTTCTTTTTCCTCCCCCTTCGAGGCGCAGAGTGGGGAGAAATCGGCCTTGAACTTCGGGGATGTCTGTCTCAGTCTGTATCTTTCCAAGACATGTCTCGTCTCCGGGCTTTTTTTCTTCCTCTTTCCCATCCATGTGCTACCGGTACTCGATCACAACCCCCGGGATCTCCACCACATGGAAAGATTAAGCGGCAAGGATCAAAGTAGAATTTTGGGTGATCTCTCTTTAAATATCACATCCTATTGATTGGGGTTAGTAACTGTTATTAGTTGTATCTGCCTGTGGAAGAATCCGAAAGTTCCCCATTACAGCGTATGGTACACTACTGCATAAAATGTCGTACCTTGCTGTGCTGTAGTGTAGGATCGTTTTTTAAGAGGATTGCCAGAGTTAGATCAACGCAATCATCACATTGCGCATTAGCACAGGAATATTCTTGCGATCCTATGATAGTCCTATATGGATCTCACCTAGCTAGAGTACTCTTTTTGTTGGTCGCCTTTTCAACTCCAGCAGAGACGGAGACAAGTTCAAAGTTCCTTCCGTTGCTCTTGATACCGTAGCATACCGGTACTGCGTTCTCCAGTACAGTGCTGGTACTGCACTGCAATGCCAATCAATGAATCAAAACTAGTTCCCCACTCTCCTCCACCCTCCCCAGACGTAAATATTACGTGACACTAAACCCCCCCACCGGTCGAACAATTTATCGGCCAACGCTTCTTAGGGTAACGCGGTACTTTCTTAGTGCTCTCATAGAGTAAAAAAAAAAAAAAAAAGAGCAAAAACTGTGTTACCAGACTAGAATGGGTCGTCTTCAGCTTCACCGCCTGACCAAATTAGGTTATAGACCCTGCACGGTGGGATCAACCACGAGCCAGCCCACGAGCGAGCAAGAAGCACCCCAATACAGGGATTTGCAAAATATATGGCAAAAAATCCATGCGTAGCTGAGTGGTGCCCACACAAATCCACGACCCCCAGTTTCAGATACCGTACTCGAGTACTAGTACTTCTTGCCTTCTACGCGGAGATACTTGAGTGTGTACTGGTACATCTCGGGAAATTCCGCTAAAAGCATCGTGCAAACTCTGTTCATCCCAACTTTCAAGTGACGCTAATAACCCAGCAATCAGATCGCCGGTAGCAAACAGGGACCGGCTGCAATGGGCTTGTTCGTGGTCGTGGCGGGGAGGGCTTGCAGGTAAGTACTTTTAGGGCCACACTTAACGAGGAAGGCTCAGTCCCTGGGCGGGGGAAAAGGCTACTCTGGGGTATCGTGCGCCGTACTGCACTCTGACGTGAATTAAGTGATTACTATTTACAAGCACCTGGCTAGAGCTTCCACGCTCTTTTTAGTTGGCCAAGGCCGCCAATACAGCATGATAGTAATGCACAACTTGTTTCCTTTTGTTAAGTGAAGGATTCCTGTGTACCGTCTGGCACTGAAAATGTGGCATGACCCTCAAACACCATAAACGTAAGATTGCTACTCGAGTAGTATCATACTCCAAGACAGTGGGCTGGGAGAAACCGTTGTGTTTAACTTTGACAGTCACGGAAAGAATTGGCCAATGGCTTGGACCACCAACAGGGGGGGACCTGCTCCTTGTCCTATTTGGCTGGTAGCGCAGAAAAAACCCCCAGACCCACCAGCCCTTGCGCCGTCCCCACACACCACACCCACTGGGCGTGCCCTGCCCGGCCTGCCCTAGCCTCTTGCCAGTAAAACGATCGCCCATCACTCGTGGAGCAAGGTTCAAGCACACGGGAACTCTAATCAATGCCACTGTTCTGGGATGGAAAAACTGAGGCTAGACAAAACGCCCCCTTCTTTCTTCTCAACCAAAACCAAAACCAAACCTCATCCATCCGCTAGAAGAGAACAGACCTTTGGCGTTGTAGTGGCGATGTCTCTGTGTGATTAAGGGATTCGGAAGGCTTTTCCCGAACAATCTCTTGGCACTTGCAAATTGTGCTACAAAGTACTTTTGGCAAAAAAGAAGTAGTAGCGTCATTTTTTTTATTTTTACTTTTTTACTTTTCAATCAAGTCATGTGGCAATATCAAGGCAACCTGAGAAAAGTTAGTGGAAAAACGAAATAACGACGTAGACTGTGCAGTACCAGTGCAAATAAGTTACCGGCCTCAACCCACATCATCACACGCCAAGGCTGCAGTGGCATCCCGTCTTGGTAGATCCGGTGCCCATGGTACGGGAGCGTTAGCCATTCCTGGGCCTCAACTAATTTTATTGTCATGGCTCAACTTAGTACTTGTACTTGTACTGTACTGTGGATGGGAAGTCATATATCACACTAGGATATCATTTCATTGGCGTCCCATTTTGGGTAAAAAGTTCAGTTCTTGACCAGTGGCGCACGGCATGGAAAAACTTGCGCAGCGCCAGGCCTTTTTTTCTTTTATTTACTGGCAGCATGCTGGAAATGCCCAGAAACGGGGATTAGCGGAATATATGGCAAAAAAATTTGCGTATCTGAGCATCCATGCAAATTCTTGACCCCCTGTTTTCGGTTACTTCTTGCCTTCTAGGAGCACATATCCGGTGAGAAATTGTAGGGGAAATTTTTCGTAGCTAGGATTGGCTTGGCTAATGAGGGAGAAGAAAAAAATATGTTGGCACAGCGCAGCATCTGTTCTACTTGTAGTGTCGTGAACCACAGTAGCTACCTACCAATGCCAAAAGTATTCCCCAGGTTTGGGTGCGGTTTCAAAGGCTTGGCGTGCAGATTTCCAGGTTCTTTGGGGATTGGCAAGTCCCAGATCTGAATCAGGAAAGAAAGAAAAAAAGAGAAGAATGGAACAAGACCCATCTCCGCTTGAAACACTAGGATTAAATAAACAGTTCCTGAAAATCCGATGGAGTATTCGGCAAGCTACGGTATTGTGGGGACGGAGTGATTAGGCAGTTGCTTCTGGTCGGAGCGCTACTTAGAGAGCTTCCAATCGGCAGCTAATTAAGGGCAAAAGAGAAGAAGAAAAAGGAGAAAAAGGAATTGAAGTGATACTGGGACATCATTGAACTGAGTACAATCCGAAACGAGACCAATTATTACAATTAGATGGGGTGCCAACATCATCCGATTACTAATGTTAAGAAAAAGCAAGCTCCAGATGAATCGCTTTGTTCTTTTTTTTTTTCGCTTTTTTTTTCTCCTCCCTCTTTCCTCGGCTTTCCCTTCATCTCCGCCGTACGAGCAGAGCAACAAAAAGTCTTGGAATTTAAAAACTGCTCAATCTCCTGGTTTTGAAGGAGTTCGAGGAAGCAATTAATCGTACTAGTAGAGGAAACTGGGAAATCGCTCAAATTTAGTCTACTAGGAATATTTCTTATTGCCGAGATGCGATCAGCCAGCCTGCTAACCACGAGCTGCGATCTTTTTTTAAAAAAAATTCAATTTTTACTCTTTGTAGTGTGAAGAGCTTTCCGAGGAGCAAAGGAGCAATAGAATGGAGCATTTCTGCCTCGCTGGCTGCAAGAGGCCCCTGCCGGTACCATGATAAGCTTGAGATTTGGGCCGCGAGGTTAACCACCTCCAACCTACCACAAATAACTACCAATATCAGTTGAAGAGATGACACGGGGTCACTCCTGTTCTGCCTACCCAACCCTAGAACCCGGCTCCTCCCGTACCTTCCTCTTCCTGTTCCTCTCCGGCCAATCGCTATCATATTAGACATCATGTTTTATCACTCGGCACAAGCAATGACGTCTGTCGATCATGCACCGGCGCAGTGCTCTTCTAGTGGGGAAGGGAAACAGAGCTCGTGGCAGAAGTAAGGGGGTGGGGGTAGGGAGGAAAAGTGATCGCCGATGATAGCCATATACCCGAGAGGGGTTGAGCGACTTGTAAATTGTGGTGTAGGGTGATCGCGGCCGCTGAGCTGCGGGCCTGAGGGACTGAATTAAAGGGGAAATTTTGAGAACTTATTATTATAGGGGGTTCTGGGAATTGTAAGTGGTGATGTTGGTCTTCTTTATGATAATGGTAATGCCTTCATTTCAGTTAGAGCGTTGGATTTGTTGGAAAGAGGAGGGGGGGTTATCGTCAGCTTGAGACGTGGCAGTCCGAGATGCTCGTATAGGTATTTCTTCAGATTGTTACTGGCGAGTGTATATTGCGTCTAGAGTTGTCTCTAACAAGCCCTGTTCTCTAATAACATGGTATCTGGCACTCACACTCGAACACTTTCATTTCCATCCAATGCTTGTGTTCTCTGGGTGTTCTCTTTGCTCGTTTTAGGTCATTTCTGATTTTCTATGGTGCTAGGATACTAAAGCCTAGTAATGGAGAAACTTACTATGGTAAACGCTCCAATGATATCGTTGATAGTGAGCCAATGAACCTTGTTCGTTGAAAATGTGTGTGGAGGGCGCAAACGGTGCTTCCACTGTATTTTCATTGTCTTACAAGCATTCGGGATCAATAGAGTACCCCAGAAACGTTACGGGAGGCCCTCCGTTAAACGAGAAGGAGTCTGCAAAAAATGAGCGAAAGAATTTGAAGTAATTGCGGGATCCTGATGCGCCATTTGTGGAATCCTCCGCATAAGCTATGTGATACAGAAGTTGTGGGGTGTCCTTATTTTCGCTATGCACGATCAAAACCAACTGAAGGATGAGGGAAAAGAAATAAGGCGAGAAAGAAAGAAATAAATAAAGAAGGAAAGAAAAGAAAGTAAGAAAGCAGGTGAGAGAGCATCGGAGCAAGGAAGAAGAACGGAAATATGAGCCTGCTGCGCATCCCGTCCGCGATTTGCGTGCACACAAACAAATGGGCTTCGAGTTCCCCCCCATGGTGGTAATTGTCCCTCAGCTAGCCTTGCTCCTTCCCCTTCGATTCTACCTCTGCTCAAATTCCCTCCTAAGCCTGTCCCTCGCCTCCATCAACGCCTTCCCCAACAAGTTCATACCCCACTTATCCCTCTTTGCAACATCAGCATTCTTGGGCCCAAACCCAATACCCCAAATTCTATCCCGGGGGCTCGCCTCAACAATCTCCCTGTCACCCGTTTCCAAAAGCCGACTTGGATCCTTCTTGAACTTCCAATAACTCCCCTCTTCCACAATCCGGGACCTATTCTTTGCCCATGTCACATCGTTGAAGTCTTGAACCTTACGACCTAGCGCACGCTGGGTTGAGGGATTCGTCGTTTTCATTATTTCTGCAGCGGTATCTGGGTTGTTGAATAGCACTGCTTTGCTATACATCATGTATCTGTGGGGTACCAAAAGATTACCCTCAGGACACTGATAAGGTTTTATGTGTGCAGGGATAATGATGTACGTACTGCTCTGCTGTACCGAATCTCATTTCTTCCCCATCGAAAGGAACAGTAAATTCATCTTCGTGCCATTGAGAAAAGATACCGAATGGATCGTGCGGTTTCCAGAAATATACTGGCCCCGTTCCATCATCTGCTGGAGCTGGAGTGGCTGCGGCTGAAGAAGAAGATCCAACTTTTGATGAACTGGCTTTTCTTCTTGGTTTTGGAGCTGGGGGCGTCAAGTTGGTCAACTGCTGTTCTTTAGATCTTCTAGTAATTGGGGGCATTGTGGTGGATTGGGTGGTTAGTTGGTATGTAGTTCGGCTCGGTTCTTGACTTAAAGTGTCGTTGAAATGGATTTTATGCCCCGAAGTCTAACTGGCGGAGTCATTGTCGTGACTCAAGTGCCTAGGCTCAGCCTCCTCTACAGTCGCACACGTATCAGGGCATTTACTTTTGGCTCCTTGATAGGCCAATTGGATCACCTTACCGGTATTCAATTTCTATGGTCTTCCGCCATTAGATTTTACCCTTTTGTCCCCCTCCCCCCGTGGAGAGCAGATTTCTGATGTTCAGGAGCAGTCAATCCGCACCATACAGCACACGTGCCGTGACTTACCTGTACTGCATGGTATGATTTCTTAGCGAGCAGGAGAATTATGAGTATCGCACAGAGTGAATCCCCCCAAATCTTGGCAAAGAGCTTGAAGCATATCATAAACGAGTGGACCCCCATCCCTTCCCTGCCACGAACGTCAGATCGGTACTGTACAGCTGGGATAAATTTATGATACGGTACTGGACTTCCTGCCACGCTTTCTACCCCCATCCAGACCCGCCAAAGAATCTTGAGCGAAAAAAAAAAACTGAAAAAAAAAGCGCTCGGCTCCCCCAGTCGGGAAACTATTCCGATGGCTCGGGAACATTCGGATATTCCGGGTGTGCGCGTTTAGGGCGGGTAAGTTACGTTCCCCCCCCCTCCAATCATTTTTGGCTCGGGGGGTGTTCTGAGGGTTTAGGGTCTATTGCTCCTCTCGGGTACTGTCAGGGAATTAGAGGAGGTACGGTACGGTACTTGGGCTCGAATTAATTTATACGCCACCGACACCTATTAGGTATGGTTAGTTAACAAAGTTAACCGTACACAAACCTATCTATGGCAACGCAACCCTCCACATCACCACGCATTTTCAACACCTAAAGATATTTCTGTAGATCAAATATTAATTTCTACTATGTATTTTACTACGATATGCATTTATGTTTTATGTCTTTTTTATTTTTATTTTCATAACAGTGGGGTTGGTGGGGGAGTCCTGTTTCATGGCCGAAGTTTTTCTTGTGTGTTGATGTACAGTACGGTTAATTTTGTTAAGGTATCATACTTGTACAATACATCCGGGATAATTAAATTTTGTTGAACATCGGTAACTTACACCAAACACTGGGTTTTGTGGCGCATAAATTAATTTGGGCGCAGGCATTCAGAGGGCTTGAGTGTGTATCCCGAAAAGAGTCCAAGTGCTAGGGGAGATGTTTTCACACAAGGAAGGGATTATTTTGCGGGCTAACCTAAGGGAACTGTTGACTAACTTTCTGGCGGGCACAAGGCTAGGAAACTATTAACCGGAACGGGCAAAGATATACTTAGCCGGTCAACCTCAAGTAACTATTCCATAGCTTCTTGCGGGACCTTGCAGCATGCAAAATGTGAGCAAGGAGGGGTCCGATGACCTGACTTTCAGCATGAGCAGTATCCCACTACTGGTGGTGACATGGACTTAATTCTTCATAGTTTTATTGAGCGTAGCAAAGTCCCGGCACCAATACCTGTACTGCACTCACCCGAGTTCTCTTTCGCAAGTTGAGCATAGAGAGAACTCATACCTCTCATGTTCAGGGGAACTTCAGGTACAGTAAGTGGAGCATTGAATTCTGGAGTGCGGGGAATGTCTGGCAGTCCTTTAATTTGTTTTATGGTGCTTACTGTGCTATGATAGGATTTGCACTATGTCGGCCGCTTGTCGTTTCTCCAGATCCCCCAATACGGTACCGCAGCTCCAAGCGATGCCCGGGGCTTTACTATTATTACTGTTATTATTACTATTAGGAGGGACCAGGGAGGGTACCTGCAGAATTTCTCTGCGGGCCTGTTTGTGTGCACGATATACCCGACATCCTATACTTGTTCTGTGCAAGTGTGAACGGAAGACGGCGCAGGAGGAGGATTTACCGATTGCAAGTATTAGATAGAGGCATTCAGTCCTAATATCGAAAAGGCTTTTCGAGCGGATCTACCAGATTTATATACGAAAAAAGCCTTAAACATACACTAAAGCCTTGAAACTCGAAAAACGTTTTCCAACCCGGGGCTCAGTGCCTCAAATACGAGGTCGTGGTTTGGCCGGCAGACTGCGTTGTTTGAGGTTGCGGGTTGGTTGTTTCTGCCGGACTTGGTGAGGCCCCTGTAGGAGGACAAGCTTTTGAATGGCATAATTAGTTTACTAAACCAATCGCGGAGTGTGCAAGGCAGGAAAAGCGATAACCGTGGTCATCTTAATTATTTGGGTAGAAATTGAGCTTATCTCGCCTCTGGCCAGATCCCTTCCCGGGCCATTAGACTAACCAGGTCAGGACAATCTCCCGCTCCGAGGTATTGCAATGAATCTACTCGAGTAGCCAGGGGACAATAGTGCAACTCGCGCTGATTGACCTGTTGGGAGTAAAAGAAGGAAGAATAATCTCGGTTTATCACCATAACCCTGATCATAGGTAACTGTGGTAATACGACCTATGGGATAGGCACACGGTTCACATGTGAGAGAAGCGCTTATAATACAAAGGGTATAACGTAATTCCGTTTAATTATCCTCTACTGTACCTGTCCTAGGCAATAAGTACTTGTACCCGGGGACGGGGACTGTGGGTTTGTATGGGCGCTCAGATACACACGGTTTTTTTTGCCATACGGAGGTACAGCCCAGAAGTATTGTATATTTTACTAGCAGGGGGTGCTTGTGCTAGCAAGGGTGACGGGGTGAATTGGGTAGCTACCATACCCCATT
>Ga0307507_10002807_pt1 | contig 35400 bp, 36 predicted proteins | sample 7_EM_MG_FD_207223 | JGI IMG/M metagenome (GOLD analysis project Ga0307507, IMG submission 207223) | Populus trichocarpa ectomycorrhiza microbial communities from riparian zone in the Pacific Northwest, United States - 7_EM | ecosystem: Host-associated > Plants > Roots > Unclassified | place...
TAGCTATTAGGAACTACTTGGTAGTTGCGATATAGTAAGAAGTTTGTTACAACAACTTAGTCTAAGCCTCCGGTACTTAGTCTCGTTATATACCGCACTTTTGGTATAGAGATAGTATCGTTACCCTATCAATTCCCGCCACCACCCTGAAGGCGGTTACACTTCCGTTTTTTCTTGTTCCTCTTCTTCTTAGCCTTCTGTGAGGCATCAACCGTTACGATTATTCCCCCGTAACAGTGTCCTTCTCACCCGAACCGCTAATCTCCTCTAAATCTTCCCCTATTCTCTTCGGGGATTTATCTACCTCTTTCATTATCCTACACTTCTCTTCATCAAAGATAGTCCTAATTTTCTCATACTTTCCTTCCAGACTCCCGGAATCCTCTCTCACGACAATGTTTCCCAAACTTGATTGGGATATTAACGGAACCTGAATTGATTCCTCCTGATCGTGCGGTACCAGGTCTAGCGCGAACCTATTGTACCTCTCGTCCACCTCCACCACCGGCTCAGCCACCTGTGGCTCAGCCCTTCCTATCCCCACAGTCCAAACCGTTTGTGGCTGGTCTTCCGCCACTTCCTCAGCGACCTCTTCACCGACCGGCCTAACTTCCTCCCGACTATCAGCCACCTCCTCAGTGGCGTCCATTATTTCTACCTCTTCAGCCACCACATCCCCCAATGGCTTTCCTTCATCCGAACAGTTTGGACATTGCCCATGGCGAGCAATGTCCTCGATTATCCTTCTCTCTAGGGTCACGGAATGTAACCTCTTCGAGAGGACCGAAACGTGGTGCCGTAGGCGAGAGATTTCAGCCTCAAGGGCAAAATTCTTCTCAACAGCTTTTGAAAGTACTACCGACCCCTTAGCGACAGAGGCGGCGGAAAATCTGGTGTTGTTTGTCTTAACCATATTGACTCGAAAGATAAGGTTCCTAGGAAGATGGATAAGCTCGAAAAGTAGATGAAAGAGATAAAATGATCTCAGTATCGAAGATTAAAGTCAGAGGAAATCCGCTGAAATTAAAGATTTGAAGCTATCGCGAGATAAGAATCAAGGAATCTGATTGGCTAAAGCCTGAAAAATGACACGTCACAAGAGGTGAAACGTCCTTTGCTTTAGTGCTCCTGTTAACGGAAACACGGGTACAGGGGTAAGTCTGGCGCGGTTCCACGGTTTTTCTAGGTTTATTTCCTATTCTGGGGTGCGCCCAACTTTTGCCCGCCATACAAGAAAAAGCCACAAAACGGGTTTGTATGGGCAAAAACAGTAGTTACCGTATATGGGGTGCGCCCGACTTTTGCCTACCCCCTAGTACACGGTACTGAAGTGTTTTTGATATCACTTGAGTGCCATTTCTGGAAAAGTGTGAAGCTAGTTTTTTAGTTTACATTTTAGCGTGATGTAGGGAAATTCGGCACTATCAACACTGCAGGGGATAAGCCCTCCAAAAAATCTGTATGGCAACAACACCACAACAAGGAACATGAAAAATCTAGGGAATTTATTTTAGGTGCTCTACTATGTAAAAGCTTTATCTGAGGCAATAGGAATATAATATCTCTTATCATACTCGCAAACGCATGACGTTTGTGAACACAACTGCTATTGCATACGGGCAAAAAATTGGCCGGAGCCTCACAATTTTGGTGTATGCAATAGCAGTTGTGTTCACAAATGTCATGCGTTTGCGAGTACCATAAAACTATTTAGTATTTTTATTCGGCTCTTGCATACCAATATGCACCTCCTTGCGCCACCATGCAAGCCCGGTCCATTTTACAAACGTCACGACACGACGAGTATTTGAGTTTCTCCGCCGGTAGATGCCACGTTCAGATAGGCACCACCCCAGGCCATACCCGCAACGCAAAGGAAACCCGACCCAAAAGCACCATAATGCATAATTCCATATTTGGGAAGTCTACCCCCATTTCTACAGCCGGCAGTCCGCTTCCAGTCCTCCTTCCCTCCCCTTCAACCACGTGGCATCCCACATATCCAACTCCTCATGCGCAGACCAATGCGCAGCAAGCCATTACAAGTATGATGTGGTTAACCAGGAAAGTGATACCGATAAACATACCGGTACAGGTAGCCGGGCCTCGTGTCTGGTGGAGAAACAAAAAAAATATTTAATTGTGGCGCTCGCTAAACGAGTAAATCACCGCCGATTGCCACGCTATATCTTAGATTAGGTTCTTGTTTAAGCCTAATGTAACAGCGGTGTCGACCGATGACGCCAATTAGTTGTCTGTATGCGCCGAGTGCGAATGGGTAAGTTAGTGGGGGTTTACTGCGTGGGCTACGGTAAGGCGAAGCTTGTTCGAGGCTTAGATTAGGGGCTTTCGGACGGGGCGGAACTCCTTCTCGCGGGGGGGGGGGGGCCGGGGACGGGGTAGCTATAGCTTGTAATAGCAATTTGGTGGTGAGTGGGTCGTGGGAGTGCCGTGGGATTGGCTTGTATTTGTTTCTAATAATCACTGTGACGATGAGATGGGCTCTATCATATTTGGTTGCGAGAGGTGCTCCTAAAATGGAAATTGATAGGAAGACTGATCTTTCAATGATGGATAGATCGATCAACAGTCCAGCCTACTCCAGTAGATCCGGGACTTCGAAAAGAGTGGTTGGCCGCCAAACCCATCTTAGCACAAAGAGAGAAATATCAAACATTGAGATGACACTAGTACTGGTGTGGTATATAAGCAGGTATATAAGCAAGCACTACCTACCCCAAGCCCATGAGACTAGCGGGAACTAGAACTAGACTAATCATAAAGAATCTCCACCCAAAAGACTCCGATCAGGTCACTAAGCCTCACTCGAACGAGTGACTTTGTATGATCCTAACTGGTATTGCAACTAGCCTTAAAAGGGAGGTTACCACGGTCTTCATTAACGAGAGCACTTAGGATAGTCAGGGGAAAGTATTGGAAAGAGCTATTGCCGATCAGACTAGGGGAAGGCAATCGGTCATGCAGGGAAATCGGATCAGCTAACGGAGACGAAGTTGGATTCTAAGCTTCGGGTGGTAAAAATAGGGGCGCAACTTGGTCGTCAGCATGCCCAGTGCTTGTTTGTAGCATCGTCAGAGGGTTTACTGCTTGTTTGTTTTTGACCTATGCCGTGAGGGATAGACAAGCTAAGAAAAAGATGTTTGTCAACTGTTCAAACGGGAGGAAGCGAGGATCAAAGAAAAGAGAAGAAACCACGCTGTCAAAGGAAAGCAAATTTACACACACGAGCAACAGCACAACCATGTGTAGGAATACACATAGTGCACAACTTACGAATTCTTGCAACAGGTAACGCAACACAAATAGCGGAAAGGCACTGCTTACGCAACACACAATGGTACTCTAAATCCAACCAGTTCCGCTCTCGCATTTTCCTAATAGTTTCTTGCGCTTTCCATGTGTTTTCTTGGTGGGGTTCCCGTGGTTCCCTCTTCTCCTCTGGAACCGTGTCCAAGGTTGATAATGGTAATACTTCGGCATTTACTCCTGGTTGCTCGATTCCGGGCGTTTTGTAAACTTATAGTTTGCGTCCTGCGTTGTACTTTGTTCCATGTAGTATCGTGCATGTTTTAGGGGGCGATTTGAGTGATCGATTAGGCTTATGGTGTATGCTCATCGCGGATGGAAGTGGCTAACGGCTCCTCAGTAATATATCATTGAAGTTCTGTTAAAAGTTGCTCCGTCGTTTCTCCGTATAGTGTATCCTTAGTGAGTGAATGCTTTCACCCGATAGTAAAATACACCCGGTCCCGTGGGTTGCCCTATTAATTAGGTGGATATCAGATGCCACCTAGTCGAGCTCAGCATGAGCAGAGCCTCTGGACCAACAAAGGATTCGTTTAAAGCCTGATTAGCTGCCCCATATTTCAAGTGCAATTACTAGGCTCCGACGAGGCTCTTGAAGACAACTTGAGGTAATTGCAAAGCTGTGCCCAGTTTTAATAGTTGATAGCCTAGCCAGCGCTCTGGTTACGCAGTGGGGCCAAGCTTGCACCTAAAAATGAAAGTGACAAATAGCCTACAATCCTCCACCATCCGTGGGATTTAGAAAGGCTGATGCTGGGATTTCAAAAGTGCAATCCGAAATTAACTCAAACCCCGGAATCGAGGGAACTCCAGGGACATGATGATCAGATGAGGAGTGTAATCACAGAAATGCACTCGATTTTCTGATCGGCGCTGGCCGATGGACGTTTGCTTTTTAAGGAGGCCGCAAATGCCAGCAAGTACTCGTATCACATTGCGATGGGATACGGTACAATACCGGTATGAGATCTGTGCACAGGAGTTCTCCAGTATTGACTCTTCCTCAACAAAACGAAGAGTCATCTGCTGGAATACTGGTGAAATGAAGGTTTGTGGTTCTTGGTGGTGAGTCAGGAAATCTCGGTAACACCTAATAAAGTTTAGTACAGTAGGCTGCGACTAGAGTGTGGCGTAAAAACAATGCACTGCCACGTGTTTGTTTTCGCCACTCACCCGCCACCCTCATCACCACCAACCATACCACGGTCATCCTCATCATCATAATAATCCATCCACCTTCCCCCTCTTCACATTCATCTCAAGCACATCCTCCCCCACCACAACTACCTCTCCAACCACCCCGCCGAACGGGGTTTTTCTATCTTGCGCTTCTCTCTAACACTTTACTAATCGAGACCTGCTCGTCTCCATTCGCTCTAAGCGAATCCCCTCCTTGTTGCTTGTATCTGATCTGTCCTTAATTACCTATCGGTATCTCTTATCGTACAATGGATGAACAGGAATATCTTCAACCTGGATTCGATCCTAACACCCTTAAAGTTGCTGAGCTTCGGGGAATACTTTTGGAGCATAGTGTCGATTATCCCTCATCTGCTAAAAAGGCCCAACTCGTGGAATTATTCAACTCCCAGATCGCACCCAAGGCTCGCCGTATTTTGGGCGCCCGATCGCGAGTGAAAGCTTCGGTCCAGGGGATAATCGATATGGAAACCGAAGGTACGCCTCTAACAGAGGCCACCCCTAGACGATCTTCTCGTCGAACTACTCGCATGGGAACTGCCGAGACCGAGGACGAAGTGGAGGATCATTCCCGGCGGAGCCCGCGGAAACGTTCTGTTTCAGCAAAGCGCCAGCTTAATAAACCAGCGAGGCCCAGCGAGGCTCAAACAGCCGAGCCGGAAGACCAACAACCGCCACCTTCTACTCGAAAAACTAGGAACAGCGCTTCCCGTCAGACGATACTTCCTGCAGATGGCCAGCGAGATCTTGTACTTCCTCAGATAAAGCTTTCTGCTTCGGACGACGAGAACGAGGCTTCAGTGTTTTCTTCCCAGAATCCTTTTCAAAGCGGCTCGCCGCTCGCTAGATCCCCAGATCGGAGTGATCGACGCAAGGTGAAACCCAATCCCCAGCACTTTGTTTAACCCTTTACTAACAGGCTATTTATAGACCACGGGCATGACCAGCGAGAGACGCCGTAAATCAGGGTCTACGAGGCGTCAAACGGATTTTCCTGTCTCTTATGCAGGGGATGAACGAGAAGATAATTACACTCCATCCAACACTCGGGTAATTCCTGCCTCTCGGGGTTTCGGGATTCCTCTCTCGAGATTACCAACGAGTCCTAGCGAACCACCCAATGGTGTAATAAAGAAGGAAGAAGTAGAAGATGATTATTCTTTGGAGCCTGGGGAAGAATTCACTCCAGAAGGCGCTGAGGAAGTTGCTGAGTCAGGCCCAATTGTGCGTCGCCCCAGGGGTGGAGTGCAAGGTGCCGCGAGCACAAGCATGCTTTGGGTCATCGTAATTGCACTTCTTAGCGGCTACTTTGCTTGGTGGAGGAAAGAGAAATTAGAAGTCGGCTTTTGCGGTTATGGAAAATCGAGTGCGTGGTTTATCTCTCCCAATTTAGAAATTACTAACAAAGTCTAGCTACAAGCATGCATGTCGCTGAAAATGATTGGACAAATGTTCTTCGTCCTCAATGCGAACCATGTCCGCCCAATGCCATCTGCAGACCTGATTTTGAGGCAACTTGCAATGACGACTATGTTCTTGTACCCAATCCGTTGTCGCTCGGTGGACTGATTCCTCTCGCACCTGTTTGCGAACCTGATTCCCAAAAACTCCGAAAAATAGCCATATTATCAGATGAGGCAATCAGAGTATTGAGAGCTAGGGCAGCAGATGTGGAGTGTGGGGAAGTAGCACTAGGCAAGGATGAGGAGGCAGGAGTCTCGGAGGCCTATCTGAGGCAAGTGCTGTATGACCTTAAAGCCGTTAGTCCCGCGGAATGATTCATTGCATAGTTCCATTCCTTGCTTGTCCCGATTGCCTTAGAACCTTGGAGATCAAATGACTAATGCTTTTGTTTTTATAGCCAAGCTTGTCGGACGAGGAGTTCAGTCAGTTATGGCGGAACGCTCTAGAAGACGTTTCGAATCGAGAGGAGGTTGTGTATCATCAAGACAGGTGAGAGATTACCCACTTTTTTCATTTCTATGCCTGCTTGCTTTTTGCATTCAGAAAGGAAGGGCGCTCTTATCTGACTCTGGGTTCGTGGCCCCCAATATAGCCAAGGACAAACATACCTCCAGTCAACCTCTCTCGTAAGTGTTCCGCTCCGCTGTGCGATCCGAAAATCAATTTCTGGGTCCATGGCTAGATATCGAATCGAGCTTAGTGGTAGGTTATATACGAACAGAAAACTAGGGCGTAAAACATAATATTCAATCATAGCATTCTGATATATCCTTTTCACTTACAGGAATAATGTTCTTTATCTTCCTCGCATTCCGCCTTCGCAAATCCATAAGTTCAAACCGCGTCTACCAAAGCCAAGTAACAAAACTCGTTCACATAGTCCTTAAACATCTTGCTCGCCAAGCCCATGACCACCCACGCGAACCGTGGATCGCAATCGCGCATCTGAGGGACCAAGTGCTACAACACGAATTCAACACTGAGAGGCGCAGGAAGCTGTGGGATGGGGTGCAGAAAATTGTCGAGATGAATAGCAACGTTCGCGCGGGTGAGCGGGAGATTAGCGGGGAGGTTATGAGGACATGGACGTGGATTGGAGGTAGGGTTGCGCTAGGTGGTAAGGAGGGTGAGGGTGAGGTGGGAGTGGGCTTTGATAATGATAACGACGTTGGTGGTGGTTCCCGGGAGAGGTGGACTGAGTATCCAAGGGTTATCGCTTAAGACTGCGGGGGAGCTTTATTTTTGTTTTTTTTTTCCACTCCTTTTTTCCATTTTTCCATTTCTTTTCCCTCGGTAGTGATTGACCAGTTTTTGTGATTGGTGTCTTTTTTTGGTTTCTTTTTCTTCCACTTCTTGTTTTATTCTTTCTCTCTCTACCTTTTCATGTATCACGAGAGCAACGTTCAGGAAGGAAGGGTGACGAAGACTCTGGAGTTCTACGCCTGGCTCGGGAGGGAGCTATCATATGTGTTGCTACTACTCCTACTATTACTACTACTACTACTACTGCCGCCGCCGCCGCCGCGTGTTATCTAGCGTATGTCGCTGCGCAGAAGGCCTCTATTCTTTTGTTATACAATAGGAGAGCATTCGAAAATCACGTGGTATCACACAACACAACTTGTCACAACCAGTCACTATCACAAACTAACAATCACAAACGTGAAACGGCATGGCGCGGCCGCATAACAACGGTAACAACAGCAGCGACATCCCGTAGAATTAGGTACCATAATATTTGAAGGACTGGAGGATTGGGAGGGGTTTTTTTTTTCTTTCTTCTTTTTTGGAGTACTAACATGTGAGCATTATTATCATACGTACGGTGAGGTAAAGTTGGAGTACGATACCGGAAGCGCGCACTCCAATACGGTAGGCTAAGGTATCGAGTGACGGGCCATGATAACTGGCTGGAATAGTTTGAACGTCTAAGATTCACTTGAGGAAGTTGGGAACTTGAAGTTGTATTAACCTCGTTCGAGTTCCGTAGATACAGATTCTATGTTTTGGTCCGGATTATCCGTTCCGTCACGCTGGCCCTATCAGCATGTAATACCGAATCATCTTGCCAGTTGTTAATTTCGAAGCCTGTGACACGGCTTATATAATATCAAACTCGAAGCAGGCTACTAAACGCCGTCCGGGGAATCTAGATCGTGTTGGCTTGTGTGAAGTTATATGTGGATAGCTTTAGAAGCGCCTCCTATTATAGGTACAAACTCGATGGCAAAACGGAGGGGAGGGTTGGACCCATGCGAAAATCATAACAGATCTGTGTTGTTAGTGGTGATCATCGGATATGGCTGACTGGCTGACGGATGAGGTCTCTAACTTAGTTAGTCTAGTCACTGATGCAAAGGGCTGAAAAGCTACAACTGGTGAGAAGAAGAAGGATGTGAAGTTAGTTAGTATTATAGAATCTGAAGGTCCACGAAATGGATAGCAACTTGGGAATAAAGTTAGGTAGGACTCCAGTATAGGATGAATGGGTGAAGGCACTGTGAGGTATATGCTCCAAGGGTTTAGGATTGGCTGAATCCCAGAATGCGGCATGTGGCAAGAGGTGGAATGGGGAGGGTTACTGGCTAGGATTTCCCTTGGTATAGTTAGTTGTCTCTCGTGTGGTGAGGACTTGTGTGTATATGTTTTTTTGTCGCAATTGAGGGATGGGGGGTTATCGTGATTTCTCTGTCTTATCCCTCCTAACTTATCCATGGGGGATTTTGGTGACCTATTAGTAGCATATTTGGCTTCTGTAATACCTGTTATTCGATTGAGTACGCTATTACGGTATTGTGGTCATGGCATACTGCGCATCACGGCGATGCTGGTGCGCTAGTGCGGCACCATTGGGGTGTGGATAGCGGGGATTGACCGTGTATTCGGGACTGCTCTTTTCTCATAGCTCTGGCCAAGAATAATGTGCCCCTCGGTACTTTACGAGATGGGTCTCCTAGGGGACTGTAGGTAAGGAAGTTGTGGTATCATACATGTATTCAAGATGGTCCGTGCTGCGGGGTCAATGGTGGTTGGTAGTGGTGCTGGAGGGGTTACCCGGATTTCGGTCGAGGCTCACACCCACATCTGAAGAGTCCTCATCCCCTCCTTGTGCCTCAAGAACAATACTTGTACTGTACCTGTTAACAGCAACAGAACAGCAAGAGCCCCTCAGATAACTATTTCTGGACATGGCCCCAGGACATTGTAGACTTTTACCCTACAGGTAATTTGTTTTACCGCAAAGTAGAGAGGCAGGGTAAGCGAAGCCTTTCTTAGGGCAAGTAGCGCTTAGGAGGGTATGGGAACTTTGTGGACGTGGCTGCACGGCGTGATTATGCTAAGGAACCATGTTTTGAAACCAAAATATATTCATTTCGCGGGGGATTCGTTTAGATATTATTATAGCTCAGGGCACATAACCGATATATTCTCCGTCACGCAAGAACCTGTTCCTAGCATATCAGATTCTGTAGTCGAGAAGAAGAAAAAAAACAAGAACTGATATTTTGTTTCTTTCCTTCCCTCCTTTCATTCCCCATACCTGTGCCGGTACCGTACTGCACAGTAGATACAAGCATTTGTAATGGGGTGTAGGTCCAATTCGCACCATACTTGTACGGTACTCAGCGCTGTGCTCAGGACCCGGAGACAGCCCCAGGATGCATTCCATTGCATATTAACCGAACAATAGCCAGCTGCAACCAAGGAAGCGAACGAATGGGAATCCACGCGATGAGGGGGATCCCCAGGGAAGAAAAAAAAAAGATTATTCCTGTCTTTCTTTTCTTCCACCGTAACTTTTGCTGCGCTGTGCAGTACTTGTTGCCGTGCGCATCCTCCGTTTCCTCTTGCTTGCTTCGTGCTTCCCGCTGCACAGGTACTGCGGGTGTGCTGCAGCACAGTAGGGGTTTGTTCCTCGCTCTTAACTTGAGACCGTGACCTTTTTTCTTTTCTTTTTCTTCTTTTTTCTTGGGGATTCATTGTTAGCTTCGCCCATTTATCGTTCGTTGATATTTAATTTGCTGGTTAGCTCTACGGAGGCTTCTTGTTTCTAACTCTTGGTTGTGGAGAATAATTCCGGTTTGTTTCTGTTGAAGAGGGAGTGGAAGTATCGGGGGAAGGAAGGTACTGTAGGAACGAGGGAAGGGACGAAGTGTTTCCTACGTCTACGGTAGCTGCCTACCACACGCACATCCCGCCCACACATGTACCAAGGGGGGGAGGAACGCGGAAGGGTTATTCGCGCGTGAACCGGAGTTTGTGAGAACTTTTTTGGGGGAATCACGACAAAGAGTAAGAGGAAGGTAAGGAAGGAGGAAAGAAAGAGAGTTGGGGAAGCATATTGTGAAGGGAGTTTGAAGGAAGAGCGGAAGATCGTAGGAAAGAGAAAGAAAACATAGAAAGGGGAGAGCTTGAGGAAAATTTGAAAGGGGAGGAAGGAAAGAGAAAGAGAGTCATAGATTATACTTCCGGCGACAAAGTGAGAGAGTGAGCTGCCTGAGAGAACAATTTGATCGAACAGACTGAACCACAACCCTTTCCTCCACCGCCGCATCCAACGCTCTCTCTCCCTCGACTTTCTTCACCGCCTCTCCAACTTCCTCAACCCCCCTCCCCCTCCCTCCCTCACTCCCTCCCATTCTGCACGTTTCGAGGAGCCCTTGCCAAACATCGCCTTCTTTTTATTTTTTCCCTTTAACCTTCAACAAACCTTAACTCTAGCCAGTCGTTATTCTATCCGTCCGTCCTCCCCACCTCTCTCCACCACCTTCTCCTGCTGCACTATCCTCCTCCTTCTCCTCCTTCTCCTCTCTTCCTTACCGCCCATCTATATACTTTGGTGCCATCAGCGTTCACCATGTCGGGCTTTTTCCGTCGCATCTATGATTGGCTACTCCGTATGTTCTGGTATGCGACCTTCTTTTTACATTCCTTCCCCCCCTTCGCTTGTCCTGTACAGTCTGTTACTTGCTGCAAGATCCTGCGGTCCACAGAAAAGACAGATTGCCGAGCAGGCAGAGCAGAACAGAGCAGCAACAAGCAAGAGCTCAGGAACATGGCGTCATCGACCCATCTTCTACTAGAGAGAGGGCAAAAAAAAAAAAAGGCTACAACAACGACTATGAAGGCTAATATGATTTACTTTTTTCTTCTATTTTTTCTTTCAGGGCTACGGAGATGGATGTAACCATGATCGGCCTACAGAATGCCGGGAAGACGTCCTTGTTAAGAGTTTTGGCTGTGAGTTTCTTTTTTCATCTTCCTGGCCCCGGTGAAATACGACCTCATGTTTGCTTGCTGACTTGACGACGCTATTGCACTTATAGGGCGGAGAATTTACATACGAGTAATGTTTTTCGAAACCGGGAACTTTTGTTTTTTTGCAATTCAAAAAAAACGAATGGAGAGAGTAATTTTGGAATGACTAACAGGTGATTTTTATTTGTTACTCTAGTTCTATTCCTACAGTGGGATTTAATATGAAGCGAGTACAGAAGGGCCATGTTACTTTGAAATGGTTTGCTTCCCCTTTTCACTTTCCAATTTTGCCTTTTGCGAAGAGAGGCGACCTTTTTTTGGCAGGAGCAAACAACTGATTGCGGAACGGATGAGTTAATAGCTGGGATCTCGGCGGCCAGCCGCGATTTCGCTCCATGTGGGAGCGGTATTGCCGGGGTGTGAGCGCTATCGTGTAATAACCCTTCCCTCGCTCCTCTTCCCCCGTAGATCTCGTCTTTACTTTACCCCGACCAGCTGAACTAATTCGGCAACTCACGAAAATTATACAGCTTCATCGTCGATTCGGCAGATACCTCTTCTCTTCCCATAGCAAAAGACGAGCTTCATTCCCTTCTACAGAAACCAATGCTGAACGGAATCCCGTTGCTGGTACTAGGCAACAAGTCCGACCTCCCGGACAAGATCAGTGTAGACGAGCTGATCGAGGCAATGGATTTGAAAGACATCACGAATCGGGAAGTTAGCTGCTACGCGATATCGGCGAAGGAGGAAACAAACCTGGATGCGGTGCTTCAGTGGTTGATTGGCCGAGCGAAGAAATGAGTGAGGGCAAAAAAATTTCAATATATTTTTTTTTCTTTCCTCTCTTTCGCTTCTTTCTTTCTCGATCGAGTCTTGTATGGGGCTTGTGGGGGAATATATATAGTTTGGGTGGACGGGATGGATCGATATCCGGGGGTACGAATACCTTGAAGGTGGAAGAAGGGGGGGAACGCCGATGGGACGAACTTACGAAGCGTGATGGTGATTTGCAGGCATTTGTTAATACACCTTTTCTTTTCTTTTCTACTCTTATTCAAACCTTTATCATACCTTTTTTTTCTCCTTCGTCGGAACGCTTTTTGGTCTCTTTTTGCCTACTTTTGGAAGCCTTCTTTGAGAACAGCAGTGTTAGCGTACCTACTTACTACCCATCTACTACCTATCTAACCTATTATCGTACCTGGAGATTTACCGTGCTTCTTGGAATATCTGTCGATCTACCTCCGACGTTGGCCTTTGTCATGAGCTAGAAGCGGTGGGGGAGCTGCGGGTTCTTAGCTTCTAACTTTAACCTGAATATGGTAACTGCTATTTTCGCCATAGGGGTATCGCTAGGGCTGGGATAAGCACTGCTGCCGATCTATCCACTGTAATTTTGCCTCATCCTGCGGGATCACCGAACGACTCCCCAGAATAGTGCGCACGATCATGAAACGTCACTCGCCACTCTTCGCTTTGAGCCGCATCCTTACAGTAAAGTAAAGCACGGAATGGTAGATGAACCGACTAGCCATCATGGCTACCCATCTACCTAGTGGGTGAGAAGGTACGATACCCTATCTAATCATATTGAATTGGAGCCTACGGTACGCCGGAAGCTGAGTCCGCGCAATACGATTGCATGAATGGATCCGGTCGTACGATAGATGTTGTGTTCTGAACTTCCTCTCTGCGCATTACTCTATTCGCAATCTCGTTCCCGGTTGTTCTTGCTGGAATATTAGTACGTAAGCTACGGGAATGGAGTGGGATGGAATAGAAATGGAATGTCGGGAGATTTTTCTTGACGCCTTTGCGTGGATTTATAATTATTATTAAATTTGTTGTTAAAGTACCTTGGTAGGCAGGTAGGTAAGTAGGTAGATAGGTAGGGATAGGGTACTGGTAATAGTATCTACCGTGTTTTGGTTATTTACCTTATCGTACCGGTACCGGTATCCCGCTTGGAGACCCTTCTTTACGATAGTAGTGGTGATTCATGGAAAGTTTTTGTGAAGAGTGTTACTTGTAGAATTTGCAGAGTACCAGTAGTTTAGTATTGGGATTGTGATGGCGGGCGATATTAATCCCCCCCCCCTTCCCCCGACTTTCAAACTATAATGCATCCGAACTAGAGAAGTGACCCCCCCCTCCCCCTCCCCACAACCCGAAAACTATAGTATCTAGTCATCTATCTATCCATCTATCCGTCTACCTGTCCGTAACATATTATACCTCTCTTCTCTTCTCCTCCGCCAAGTCTATCCAAACCCAAGAATGGTAGGCGTTAGAGAGCCTCCTTCCATATCTGGCATGGTCGACCGCAGGGTTATAGTAGTACGTCATCCGGTGATGTGGCGGTGACGCGGCGAGTGAGGCCGCGTGAACTCGGGAAATCAATCGGTGGCTTGTTTCTTTTCCTGTACAAGTATAAATACCGGTATCGGTGGTCTGGCGTACCCTTCTAGTTTCTTAACTCAGTGTTTCGGTAATAGTAGGTTGTGGGTAGCAGCCGAGTGATCTAACATGTCCCCGACATCTTCCGGACACGGAGGGAGGAGAAAAAAAGGTTCCCAGTATTATAATAATTATTATATCTGCTGGATATTATTATTTTTCACTAATATAGTATTGTATACTTGCACTCATAATTGGGTGTAATACCGTGGTACTGTATCGTACTTTCCATTCCTTACCCTACCCTACAGTAGATATTTCCGATCCTGTCCTGGTAACTTATGATGCTTGCCGTTTTAGATGATATATGTACATGTCTGAATGAAAAAAACCAAAAAAAAACCTCATATCTCCAGTCCGGGGGATTTGTTCGAGAGAAAAAATAAAGATAAAATAAAAGCTAGAATGGTATGTATGTATAAAGAATGGTAATAGGAGAGGGTAAGAAGGTGGAAGGCGGAGGCAAAACATTACTATAGGTCCCATATGATATGATACATAAGAAAGAGAAAGAAAAAAAGAAAAAAAAAAGAATAATACCACCCTAACTGTCGAAGTTGTCGGAGTACCAAAAAAATCCAAAAAAAAATCCAACCAAAAGATCTCAACAGGCTGAACTACCAATTGCCAAAAAACCTCTTCCACCCCTTCTTCTTCTTCTTCTCCTTCACCCTCGGTGGTGGGCTCTCGGCACGAGCGCTGATGGGGTCAGCCTCCGGCTCGGCCCACGTTTTCTGTTTCCTAATGGTTCTGGTTCTGGTTCCCGCCGGTGGCTTCGCGGCGTTATTCACCGCAGCGTCGGGCACCACCGCCGCCGCCGCCGCCGCCACTGGCACCGCACCCTCACTTCTGCTTCCAATCACGCCTGGCTCCTTCCCCTTGGGTTCCTTCTTCTCTTTCCTGAACCTGCTCCAGAAGCCCTTCTTCTTCTCCTTCGCCACACTCTCCTCTTTTTTGGAAAATGTGCTGCTGTTGGTTCTCTTCCTCCTCAGTTTCGCCTTCCTACCAGCACCTGCACTAGCGGCAGCGCCAATGGCGAAATCTTCATCGTCAGAGTCCGCAAAGCGGCTTTGAAATGCGGGCCGTTGGTATCCGTCGTCGTCCTCGTCGGATGAATCTGGTATTCGGCTGGTGTGGCGGAGGGTAGACTTGGTTTGTTTTGGCTTTTGGTGGGAGCGGGAGGCGGAGGGGATGGAGGGGGGAGGATCAGAGCGCATTGTTGAGCGCATGCCTGTGCGTGGTTGGCGTGGGTGTGCTCGTTTGAAGGAGGATATCGAGGTTATGCTTGCTGTATCCGAGGAAGATGGCGAGGTGGAGCGGGTTCGTATGGGGGCTTGGGGCCGGCGAGAGGAAGAGGGGGATAGGGTGGAAGTGAAGGCGGAGGTAAAGTCTGGAGGGAGGGGTGGGGATTCTTTTTTGTATGATTTTGTGAGTTTTGTTTGCGGTGTTTGAGTGTCGTTTTGGGGATTTGAGGGATTAGTAGTGCTTGGTTGCGCGTGTGCACGGGGGGCGGGTGATGATGATGGAGAGGCCTCTTGCGGGTCGGCCACTTGCATGATATTAGGCAATGCAGACTCTTCAAGGTCTTCATAGGCGTCTGAGTAAATGCTCGCTCCGTCGCTGTCACCATCGGAATCTTCCCTAGCCTGTGTAGTAGCGTCGGCAGGAGGAGACTCGCTCGTTGGGAAATCACCCGGCATCTGCACCGCCGAACCTGTTGCCTCATCCTCACTCTTCTCCTCCCTAGGCGTAGGGAGCACAACAACCAACTCCGGAACTGGCTTCCCAAGAACACTACTGGAAGGGCTTGTCTCAGGCGGGGTATACCCCAACCTCCCATCTGGTGAGCCCACCATATCTGTCCTCTGCTGCTCTAGCCGTAAATCTTCCTGAGAGCTGCTACTTGGGGGAGGACTAATGCTGTATATAGCTGGCGGGAGCGATTTGTTCGCCGCGTTCTTAGCATCCCTATTTTGCGGAACGTCCCGCCCTATCCTCCGGGCGCCCCCAAATGTGTGCGGTGTTGGGGGTGCAGTGGAGTCTGTGGATATTGGCGCACGGCCATGGATGAAACTGGCGACACTATCTTCATCTGAAAAACTGACACGAGCTTTACGTCCGGAAGGTGAGGGAGGGGGATTGTCCAGGTGGGCATTCACAGGGAGGGGTGGGACAGGAGGTGGTGATGCTGGGCGATGTTTCAGTGCGCTCTTTGCCGGGGAAACTGATCTCGGCGGAGGGGAGTGTTTAGTGAGCGTGTCCTCCGTTGTATTGAGTGAGAAGTGGGTTCTGGTGGGGGAGTGTGACTGCCCCCGGCGACGGCTTTGGGTCCTTTCAGGAGAACTTGGGGGAAGCGAAAGTATTGAATTGGGTTTTCTTGTGGGAGAAGTTGACGTAGTGTGGGTAACGGCTCTCGGAATAGAACTAGTTTCATGGACTTTATTAGAAGGCCGTCTCGTAGCTCCTATTTTGTCACGTCGCCGAAAATTAGATGCCTCATCCTGATCCTCACTGCCCTCCTCCTTTATCCTGGAAGGCGCAACATTTCTAATGGTCCGCCCCGCAGTCCTCCCCCCTCCATCCTCCTCTGCAATACTCCCGAGCTCACTTCCAGTGATGCTACAGACAGACCCCGCATATTCCGCTTGATACACACCCTTACCTGCCTGTTGATTTTTTCGCCTGTTCTGCACCGTTGAATCGGGTTCAGGTGGCCTTCGGTGAAACTGATCGGGGTATGGCGGGGAGGCCGGTTTAGGATCCCTCAGTGACCCACGAGATAGTATACCCCTTGTTGGTGAAGCACGTTTCGGCTTGGAACGTTTCCGATCCGGGGCGGTAGGGCCCCGAAGTGTCGATGGGAACGACGGATTGCTGGAGGTGCTCCGGACAGAGGCTGATCGCCGGATACTTGAATCCTCCTCGCTGTCGCTCTCATCGCTCGATGATGAAGGAAAATATCCGCTGGAATTTCCTTTATTCCTGGGGCGAGCGTTTGTTGCCCCGCGCTGGTTATATTGCTGCTGCTGCGCCGGGGGAGACGGCGGAGGCAGCGGTTTCGGTTTCCGGAACCTTCGTTCTGTCAAACTGCTCGTGCTGTGACTACGCTGTACTCGCCTTGGCCCGTTCCCGCTATCCGATGAGGGTGTTACCGATGAGTAGCTGTCGCGGCGCTGAAGCATGCGTTTCGTTTGAATGGTGCCCGGGGGAGTCGGGGTGACGGTGACATAGCGGAGGGCTGCCCCAGCAGCGGCGGCGGCGAGATGGGGATCCGGAGAGGAAGTATCGGGTCGGTATACTGCGGTGGCCGCGATGAGTGCTGCAGGTGTTGGCTGTGTCGGCTGTTTCTAATGCGAAAGAGTCAGGAGAGCGTTAAGCGGGATGTTTGTTTATGTTTGGATACAAACATACTGATGAAGATGAACGACCACGCCGGCGATTGTACATCCTAATGTCGGCACAAGTACAAGGAAGAAGGGGACGAATCCCGAGGCACAAATGTTGCGCTGATTAGAATGAAGTGCGTCGTGGAACAAGTTGAGCTTAGGATAGAATTGCTGGTGGGAACCGGGTAGAGCGCAAGCAAGGGGGACAAAAGGAAGATCACAAGATGGAAAAGCGAATCATAGAAAACTAAGAAATAAGGTGAGATAAAGTAAGAATATAATATTGAAAGAAGGAGAAAAGGAACAGGGTATTTTTCGAAGGACTGACTGATGTTGGAGTGGGGGGAGAGTTTACCGGTTTGGAGAGCGACGGGGAAAGAATGCTGAAATCTCACTGGTATTTTGGTGCGACACCAGTTCTTACTATTACTTGGGCGCCCCATGACATCAGCGAATTATAGCCAAGGAAGGGATTGAGGAAAAGGGCAATTACTAACAGCACATGTGAGCCAGAATCACAATCAAGGCACCATACAAGCAGAAGTAATGGGGTTGGAATAGATTCCTTTTGGTAAAATGGTACCCTCCCAATTATTGAGAGCTTCTAATGCGTCTGAAACAGACCAGACTAAGGTGGATATGCAAATTTTGAGTAATAGTGAGTTAAAAGAGGACCGCTCAAGAATATGCAAGAAAAGGTACTGTAAAAATTTAATGATCTACACTACTAGACCAAGTCTCAAAAGGGTATTATAAACCCTCCAAATTTCACAATAGTGGTCATCAATCTTCTCGACCTCGTTACCCAAGCGGATGATAATAGCCAGCACTCCCCTTCTATTATTCCACCCTAGCCCTTGAACTCCCAATGTCCCTCCGACACAACGCCGTATGATACCTACGGCGCGTCAAACCCCTACCCTACACTCTCGGCCACGATAGGCTATATAGTCCGAATCAGGCTCTAGTTCAGCATTGACTTGTGTATATATGTGTAAGACCTTGAAGCTAGAAGCTTCAGCGGATAGAGTTGGAACCCGTATTCACTCGGCCGACCCCCAGCTAACATAATATTATAATTACTAGATCGGGGAGTGATTAAGTTGCGCGCAGATACCTCACAGAGAGGAAGTGCTAATCTGGAGATTCCAATTGATATCTAGTAGTAGGGAGAGGAGATTCGGGTATTCCTGGACTAATCATTTAGACCCATCCGTCTCTCCTCCCCCCTCAAAAAATTGCGCCCTCGATTTGAACAAAATTAGCATACAAGTACCCGCTGGAAAGTCAATGAACAGTTGATCTAGGTCAGCTTGCGAAATAATCCTTTCTTGTGCGAAAACATCCCCTTGTGTCTTGTACCGGCTGAAAGTTATTCACCTCTCTTGTTGGCCCTCTTGTTAGCTCGGTAGGTTAATAGAAGACCAGATATGAAGTGCACGCCGTTGTGCACAGAGAGCAAGAGCGAAGGAGGGTGTGAAATTTGTAGTGGATTAAAAGTGAAATTCCAAAGTTGCTATAAAACATCTACTCACTCAACTTAGGATGATTCCCCAAGCTCACGATGAACTCAAAGCTACTTTTTATAAGCACTCTTCTTCTTGCAATGAATTGAATACTGCAATACTATTACTATAGCCGTAGATATAATGGCTCGGCCTCAAAGCTCTAGCTCAAACCCTGCCGCAGCTCCCAGACTTGTCAATCCCCTCCGCCTCCCACTAGGCTCACGGAGTCGAAATAGAGACCTTGGGAGCTCTCGGTTCGGTTGTTTGAAGGAGGGTTCTAAGTTGGCCAATACAATTACGCCATTCCTTTAGAGGTATAGCCTGGGGATTTGGGCTGGTCAGGTCCCTATTACTTCTTGCTCTGGGGCAAAGGATTTTGAGATTACAAACAACACAGATCCATTTTTGCATAGGTATTCCTTAAACCGGCAAGCCCCTAGACCGTGCTGAACATAAAATTTTCCTTTGAATAACCAAATTGGGAGTTCTGAAGGTCTCCAATACGGTGCCTTGCACTTAAAACATGCACCGTTCTCCATGCAACATGTAACGCTCAACCCTATGAGGAGCTGGGGCTATCCGAAGGATAGAATATTCTGAAGGTCTTACATAATAATATTATTATGATACCAGACAAGTACCTGTGCACCCCCTTTCCTCCTCCCCACCAACATCTCGGTCAGGTATGATATACGCAGGGATAAATGACGGACCCTATAATACAGCTTGATAATATTATATAATATTATTATTATACCCGTTTGAAGAATGACACTCATAAGATGTCACTCGATGGCGATTGGCCACTTATCGGGCTCAGTAGGCGGGCAGTACTCATAGAAGATAGAGCGAGTTAGTTTTTGTTGCACGATAGGCGTTATCACAGATTACTCCATACTCGCACAGGATGATAATAATAAGGGTGCTGCAAGAGGGGATTTGATTAATTTTGTCCCCTGTTTGGAAGTGCTCTACAGCATGACGTATGCAAAGCTAAGCCTAATTCGTGACCAATTTGTAGAAAGTGAAAAACCTTAATACAATACTAGTTGAGGACTTTTAGCTTTAAGATCAAACCCGAAAACGGCGCTCTTCTCTTATTGTTTTTGAACCATAATAATGATAATAAAAACCTTGTTGACCTCAAACACCAAAGGCCTCTCGAAGGGAAAGAAAAAAAGAATAAAAATAAGAATAAAAGGAATGCCGTTTTCATCTCATTTTTCAGTCCATTTTCGGGGAAAACCCCTCCCTTTTTGTCTTTTCTTTTCTCTTCTCTATTCGGATGAGATAGGGTAGAGCGCTCAATTAAATTGAAAGGGAGAAAAAACAAAACTTTCGTTTCGAGAATTATTCAGATGAGGGCAGCAGGGGTGGCTGGGAGGGACTGCTGGTATTTTACCTTGAGAGGTACAGTACAGTGCTCTCTGATCCATCAGCTCTACTGTCATTAATAATTGAAATTATATTATTCCATCTGTCAATGTCTTGGGCTTAAAATGTAGATTACAATTCATACTTGTATAAAAATATCTTAAGATTGTTCTGTATCGGAATATATGAGGATATCGTCAATATAAACCCACATGAATTGTCCTAGATAGTCGGCAAATAAATCAGACATTATTCACATAAATGTTTCTGGTGCATTCATGTCTCCTTGTAGCATTACTTTGCTGACAAAACATCCAAAAGGTGATTTGAAACCGTTCTTATCAACGTCCTTGGGTTCTACCCTAGTCTGAAAGTAGGCATCGCTGAGGTCAATCTTACTTCAGTATCTCGCTCTTCCTAGCGAGTTCAGGCTCATTCTTTGGTTTGGAATCGTTTCATCGTCTTTGATGGTTATCTCATTCCTTGCTGTGAGATCGACCAGTGGTCCTATTCTGATTTTATCTTTCTTTTCTTGAGCGAAGATAGGTGCTGCTCCATGGACTGCTTTCCATTCGATAATCCCTTGTTCGACCTGGTTATTGATCCATAGACTCATGTCCTTCGCCCATCTTTCTGGAATTGAGTAAGTTGGTAAGTTCCTTAGCTCCTTTCCTGGCATTAGGCGAATTTCGTGGTTTATCTTTCTAAGTGGTGGCAGTCCTTCTGGAATGACTTCAGGGAACACCTCTGGGTGTTGGCCCATTACATCTTCTGTGGTGACGACTGCTGCTATGATATGTCCACTGGGAGGTGTGCTGTTGATCCTAATTCCAAACTTGGGGAAATTAATTGCTAACCCTCCGCATTCGATTATAGCTCCTTGTTGTTTTAGGAATGGCATCGCTATAAGGGCGTCATACTTGGCCTGGTTTCCTACTAGCATCTTGTTTCCTTTCGTCTGTAGTTTACCAACTGCTAGGTCAACAGTGCACTCTTTATGACTCTCGGATTGTGATCCCTTTATGGCCATGAGTATCTTGGTTGGTTCCTTCATTTCTATGGATGGTATACCGTGGGTAGTGACAAAGGCAGCACTAATAAGGTTTGCTCCTATCGTTCCTGTATCAAACAGGACTTTTGCTTTCTTTCCATTAATGAACATAGTGCCTTCAAGTGCGTGGTGTGCCTTGATTGTTGTAGGGCGAGACGTTTTTGCAGCTGCATAGCTCTCGAATTCCAGGGTATTGATGTATACCTCATCATATTTGTTGAGCCCTGTTGCTACGTTGAATGTTGCTTCCTTCTCGACCTTCACCTTTCCTTTGTCCTTCTTGCTTGGGCAATCCTTTGCCATATGTCCTTCACCACTACAAGTAAAACAGGCTCCTTTCTTTCTTTGTTCCTTCTTTTTGGCGGAGTTGCTATCATTATTGAACTTCTTCTTTGGTTTGTGTTGTGTCTTCTTGTGGGTGGATTCCTTAGGTTGTTTATCATAGCGTTCCTTGCTATACGCTCCTGTACTCTGATGGATAGAGTCTAGGTGGCCTAGTCTTTCTGCCATAGCAATAACAGTGTTGATATCCTCATCTCCTGTGTACTGAGTTTCTACGTCTTGCCAGAGTCTTGGGTGCATACTTGCAAAGAATTGTTGTATGAAAGCATAGTCACTTATAGTGTCTTCTGGTAGCCGTGATCTATGCATGAGTAGATCTGTAGCTATGATAGATATCTTCTGGACTTGTCCATTCCAGGATTGCCTGATGCTGTGGAACTTCTGATAGGTATCATCCTTATGCTTGGATAATTGGAATCGTTCTCTGAGATAGGTTACTAGAAGATCTCTCGTGAGGTTTTCTCCAAATAGCTCTGCTGCTTGGAATGCCGCTTCTTGTGCTCGTCCTTCTGTGTAAAGAATCCAGTAGTTTCCTGCTCCTGCAGCATTCTGAGGTACATTGTGCAATCGTAGGTAGAGTTGGACTGAGTTGTACAACCTATCGAATGCCTCTAGTTTGAGGTCTTCACCATCACCGGTGAATTTCTTGGGTGATGGAACCTTGATACTAAGCCTTGGCAAAGGCTCTGGTACAGCTGCAGGACCTGATCCGCCAACTCCTTCACCATGGTCAGACATGTCGTCTGAGGTGCTGCTGCTGCTTGAGCTGTCCGGATCGCCTGCCGGTACCGCTACTGGGGCTTTGCTGGGAAATCCTTTTTGCGGAGACTCAGGGAACCCACCGGGGGTGACTGTTGCTGTCTTTGCTATTTCTATTGCTGACTCCGCTAAATCTCGTTGAGCGCTCTCTCTGGCTAGTTGCCTACCTGCTTCGTCTATTGAGAACTATTCCTTTGTAGGTGCCTTGACGAACCGTCCCTGATCGTCTCTAGCTTGCTCTTGAACCTTCTTCTTGGGAGGTCTGCTCCCGCTGGGTTCCTGGTATTCTCCAATTTTGGTAACTTGTTGAAGTTAAAAAAATGTAACCGCCTACTGGGTGGTGGCGGGAATCGATAGGGTAACAATACTATCTCTATACCAAAGCGCGGTATATAACGAGACTAGGTACCGGAGGCTTAGACTAAGTTGTTGTAACAAATTTCTTACTATATCACAACTAGCAAGTAGTCCCTAATAGCTAAGTATGTTTGGTCTTACTAGATTCTCGAAGCGAACTGAAGAAGTAACTCTTCAACCAAGTATATTGAAACTCTGTCTGTCAAAGTCTGCTCTCTCTAAGTCCGGAGAATAGCAGATCTTAAATACACTTGTCAGGCTAACCAGAGCCTTGTAAACAATAACCATAAGGACTCCCAAAACGGTAGCCTTGAAACGTTACATAAAACATATCAAGTATCAAACGATACCTTGACACAATAAATAAAACATAGTGAGTATCAAACAATACTCGAAACCAAACATAAAACATACTGAGTATCAAACAATACTCGAAACCAACCAGTAACCCGTACTGGTTACAAATACTGTAACTGCCTCCTGAGTGGTGGCTGAAATTGATAGGGTAATAATACTTTCTCTATACCAAAGTGCGGTATCTAATGAGACTCTGTACTAGAGGCTTAAACTAGGTTGTTGTAACAAACTTCTTACTATATCGCAACTACCAAGTAGTTCCTAATAGCTAAGTATATTTGGTCTCAATAGATTCTCGAAGTGAACTGAAGAAGTCACTGTTTAACCAAGTATTTTTAGGGGTAGCCGGTGTGGTAACTATAGTACCAGACTAGACCTTATGTATTTGTAAACGGAGATTATTGTTTAGGAAGGCTCGTTTGGTAGTGAAACTAAGTTACTCGAAATGAGGATGGATAAAATGTCATAGAGAGGTACAGATAATTTTCTAGCGTGATAACTTTTTATATTGATAAGATCTCTTCTCTGGTGCTTGATGATGATTCTGTTCAAGCGAGGGAGGCACTTCAATATTTATATTCCGTGTCTGAGTGTTTGCGGGCTACATATCCTAACAATACTAACTAAGTATCGACCGAACACAGTTCTCTAAAATTGTAAGTGCGAACACCTTTTGACCCTGACAACTGTTCGACTCCTTGCTCACATTATAAAGACGTAGACTACCATAATATCGTGAGAGTGTGTCAGTCCCGCGGATAATAGGCTTAGTCTAGAGTACACATAGCCGACTAATGCCAACGTAATAATATCTCTTCACCGAACCGTATCTGAAGCGGTCAACTTCAAAGGCGTCAGACCATTCAATGCGCGACAGTCTCTCACTGTTTGCGTATCAGGTTTTTGAACTGACTTGTGGGAGTAATTTGCTCGAATAGCAATTTGCGCTCACTATCTTATGTTCGTACTGACTAGTTCTGGGCGGGCCTTGAGGTCTCCGCTCAGAACTACTTCTGGTATCGTCATACGATTTATTTTACTTAAGTGTTTATTCTAATTCTGTCCGTCATCTTAGGGAACTCTCGTTCCTCCCCTATAGGTATCCTAAAACGGGAACGCACACTTGAATCTCTCAGAGGCCTTTGCGCTATTATCACCGTCATTCATAACTTGTTACATAATTATATTTTAACTAATAATAACTATGACGCGGCTGTGAATCGAACATAAGACCTTATAGTTGGAGGCACGTGACTATCATCTTAAGCTAGACCGAGATGTATCTTTTGTAGTTGTACTTTGACTGATTGGTACGCAGGGGTCTGTGCGTGAGTATTATGTTTTGGCATTCTTGGTATGCCTAACAAGTATATTGAAAACTTTGTCTGCCGAAGTCTGCTCTTTCTAAATCCGGAGAATAGCAGGTCCTAAATACACTCGAGAGGCTATCCAGCGCCTTAACAAAATAATAACTCTAAGGCACCAAAGTGGTAGCCTTGAAACATTACACAAAATATATCAAGTATCAAACGATACTTGAAACCAAACCAGTAACCTATACCGGTTACATATAGTGTGCCTCCAAGTGACAATAAATGATGAATCTCAGAAGCAACATTGTTCTTGTAAATACCTGAAACAATAAACCCATATCATACCTCCCGCACTAGATCTTAAGAGTAACTAAACTCACCTTCCTCATCTTCTCATATTCTACAGTACAAGGAATATTAATCTTCAGGCTAAGAGCATCTGAAACACATCGCAATGGTGTGCGATAAACTAAAAAAAGCTCAGTTTACGCCAGCAGAAAGAAATCTGAATTCTTTACCACGAGCATGGATGTCTTAGGACATATTATTGACGATCAGGGCTCAAGAGCATCACCTGAGAAGATTGCAAGAATTGAAGCATGGACTACTCCAAGAAACAAGAAACAATTACAGGAATTTCTCGGAGTTGTCAATTACATTAGCCAATTTATACCACACTTGGCGTCGATCACAGCACCCCTGACCTCGCTTACTGGAACAGAGGAGTTTGTGTGGACTGCAACACATGATCACACCATGGATAATGTTAAGCGAGGTGCAGCACACAATCTGATCATGAAACTGATCGACCATGAATCAGCATTACCAATATGGCTGATAACCGACGCCTCTGATACAGGGGTTGGTCCTTGGGTAGGACAAGGAGGAATAGCTGATACAGCCAGACCAGCAGCGCTCCACAGTAGGAAGTTCTCTAACGCCTAGATGAACTATGGTACTACAGACAAGAAAGCATTGGCGATAGTTGACACTCTTACAGCATTCCATCACCTCCTGGCAGGAAACGAATTCACGACAGTCACTGATCACCAGCCCCTGATGTACCTCAAAACAAGCAGAACATCAACAAAGAAGCAGCTTAGGTGGTGAGGATACATAGGCCAGTTTAGGACAAGAATCATATGCCGGCCAGGACAATGAAACTATTTAGCGGACACTTTATCATGCCTTTACACAGAAGATAAAAACTATCCTCATACTGCGCAAGACCCTACTCAAGAAGATTCAGAGAACGATACTTCTCCTCTTACCCACTTTACCGAAACCGATCCAGAAGACATATCTCGATTCGAAGTCCTCAAGGTTAACTACAACCACAACCACTCAGACTGCAGCAGTAACTGCAGTATACATCGAGCTGTGCTTGATCCCAGCGATTACGGAAACAAGGACCTTATCAACAATTGGGATGACTATCGGAGAATCAGCAGTGGCCAGAGTTACAAAGAAATTTCACATTCAGCACAACACAACACTGGTCAGATTGTTTCGTGCTAATGTGCCCTGTCCATGAAGATGATAAAATTATGAATAAGGTCTATGGAGGCGAGTTGAAGAGCAGCCCCCCACTCGATGACCTCCAGCAAGGAGCAGTGCAAGATGCTATGGATCCAGAAGTCGATGAGGAAAAGATCCTCTCCCCTCGACCACGACCAGACCTATCGAAGATTAAAAGAAGACTACATGAAGCCCTAGGCTACACCACTACAAATGTCCCCTGCGAAAGCCCTGAGTGCCCGGTGCACCAGGCCCCCAGACCCTTGCCTACCAAGCCCCTCTATGGAGGGCCACTCGCCTCCTACAACGTTATTCCAGTTATTGAACCACCAAACCTACCCCACTACGACAGAAACCTCTACTAGGTATACAACGATATCGCAGAAGAGAAAGAAAGAGAGATTACCAGGTGGGAAAGAATCGTGGATGAAAGAGATGTGGTTCAAGCCATAAACGATATGGAGACTCCATGGAGGGAGCAGATAATCAAAGGGTACAGGAACGACCCTGTATACCAACTGGCTCAAGATTCTAGCAATACCTCCCGAGGTGAAATAATGGAACACTACCGCATCTGGAATGGCCTGCCCTATGCCACCACTCGAGGAGGGGAGAACTGCCTCTACATACCAAAGGGACATGAGATCAATGGAGAAACACTTAGGGAACTAATGATTAGCGAGATCCACATCAAGGGACACCACAGCGCAGATAGGAACCTTCAGTATGCATCCGAATATATCTACTGGCCGGAAATGTGGAAGGATTTCAGGGATTTTATTAGGCAATGCGAGCTATGCCAGGCTAACAAAGAATGCAACACCCTACCAGCCGGTGATGCCCAAACCCTCCCTTTCCCTTCCGAGATATTTTCAAGCTATTGTTACAATCCTCTCTTCCCGGGTGATACTTGCAGCATGTAACCGATCGTTCACTAACGATCACTTTTCTTAGCCCAATAGCTGTTGCGATAGCTAAGTCCGTTGACTCCTATCTAGGAACGTTGATCGCTAGGCTTATATAAGACAGTGGCGTCTTGATTCCCGAGAGCGTGATAGATAAAGATCTTTGTATTGAAAGTATAGTGTATGAAAGAACTTAGATGGTTGCATGAAGAACCCAAATCCTCTGCCTTGAGGGTGCCCTTATATAGGGGTTCTTCCCTCAACCCTAACCCTGCGTGACTCATACCCTTGCGTCACGTGACTCATGACTCATAGTGAGTCATAGTGTGAAATCCATCGGCTGACCCATCTGGGTCAGCTGCGCCGTATCTCGCAACCAATCAAAACCCCTAAAAGCTGTCATGTGCCCTAACGGGGTCACATGCGTGAAACCCATGACTCATAACTATCAGTCATGTGCGAAATACATAAACCACCTGACCACAATCATGCGTCATATCAAATATCAACCAATAACAATAAACCAATAACACGCTATTGCGTCGTCATGTAAAATCCTATGAGTCAACTGATCTCATAGTGTGAAAGATAAGAAACCCATGACTAATAACTATTAGTCATGTGAGAGTCTGCCTTGCTTAGTCACTGTTTGTGATATTAGCTCCCTTCCCACTCTTTCAGCAGTCCCATGATGCTAAGCTCCTTCTCTCCAGAGCGTGGCCCCCGATTTGGCGCATCCTCTGTTTGACTCGATTGTATGCTTGTTGGAGTTGTTCCTTTTCCTTGTGGAGTCGTTCGAGGTCGTTGTCCTTTGTCACAATGATTTGGGCAGCGCGATCGAGTCGGCTTCGGAGGTTCGAGATTGTCCTTTCCAGAGCTTCCACGTCCGGAATGGTTTTTCGCTCCCCTCTCTCCCCAGCCGTGTCCTCACGGCTCTTCTCTTCTTGTGTTCCCTCCTGTCGTGCTTCGACAGTGTCCCTTTTCCCCCCACCTGTCGGGGGTAATAGCCAGCGTCCACCTTTTCCCCTCGGTGTTCATTGCAATTGTCGTTGAAGCAATGGTCCCAGGTCTTGATGTCTCCATGGGCCCGTCTGGCCCTTCGCTGACGAGATTGTTGTTGTGGGGCCTAGTCCTCTCCTGGGTTCGCTTCCATCTCTTGTCGCCAGTTGTGGTCGTGGGCGACACTTGGTTTTCTCGATCTCCTGGTGAATTGTGGGTACCAGCCTGACCCTTGTTTTTCGCCGAGATGGATTTGGCATCCATTGTCGGTGCAGTCCGTCCAGTTCATGGAGGCATGTGCCACCTCCCTTTTTGGTGAGCCCGAGTAGCTTAGGCTAGTGGGGGTAGCGTTGCGGGCGATGGGCTGGGCGTGGCTCTCTGGGGTGTCCGAGTGTCGTTCTTGTTTGACGATGGGGGGAGGTGGGGAGGACGATCTGTTGATCGTGACGTCTATCCACTCCGGGCTTTCCTGGATATCGCCGGTGGAATCGTTGGATTGCGTGTTCTGTATTGTTGAAGTTTTCTGTGGGGTATGAGACTTTATCGTGTTGTGGTGAGTAGTCTTTCCACTTAGCTCGGTACTGGAGCTTGTTGTAGTGGAGTCGAGAGTCGATGATTTCGTCGAGTTCGTATTCATTTTCTCCTTCTATCTGGATAGGAGGAGGGGGTTCTTTGATCCGTGAGGGGAATCGGTTGTCTTGATAAGGTTCGAGGAGGGAGATGTGGAATGTGTTGTGTATGGCAATTGACGGTGGTAATGCCAGCTTATAAGCGCTTGTCCCAATCTTCGCCAAGATTTTGAATGGTCCGATTGTCTTCTAGTCCAACTTTTTCGATGGTCTTGTGGTCTTGATGTTGCGTGGCAGCAGCCACCCCATATCTCCTGACTTTAGGTTTGGATCGGGTTTTCTGTGTAAATCGTAGTATTCTTTTTGTCGTAATTGCGCCGCCACCATTTCGTTTCTTAAGGACTCATGTAAGAGAGTCATTTCTTCTGGTTTCGTTCGTCTTCCTTGAATCGGATGACCGATCATCTCGTATTCGGGGTGGGTTCCGTAGTTTGCAAAGAAGGGTATTTTTTGATAGTCTCCTGATATCCGTTGTTGTATGCAAATTCTGCCAGTGGCAGGTAACCACACCAATCGTCTTGTTGATAGTTGATGTATGCTCGGAGATATTTCCCAATATGGCATTGGTCCGTTCGGTCTGTCCTTCTGTTTGTGGATGGAAAGCCGTGCTGAGTCTTCGTTCGATTCCTAATCTCCCCGTAGTTTCTTTCCATAGGTCTGAGGTGAATAGTGTCCCCTTGTCGGGGTTGATATCATGTGGTAGTCCGTGGAGCCTGACTATTTCTTTCATGAAGAGATTGGCGAACTGCCGTGCGTCGAGGTCCTTCGAGCATGGAATGAAATGGCTCATTTTGGTTAGCCGATCGATGACCACCAGTATGGTGTCATACCCGTCTGATTTCGGCCGGTCCGTAATGAAGTCCATAGCTATTGATTTCCATGGTCGATCGGGGTCCTCGTTTGACTGCAGCAATCCGTAGGGTGCATGTCGGACCACTTTGTCCTCTGACATGTGTCGCAATTTTTTATGAATCGTTTGATATCTTCTCTTATCTTTGGCCAATAATATCGTCGGCTGATGAGTTCGGTCGTTTTTGCCATTCCGCCGTGTCCTGCTTGGGGGGGTTCGTGATGTTTGGCGATAATAGTGGTTCGTAGCCCTTCATCGTTTGGTCTCCAAATATTTCCTTGGTACCATAAGAGATCGTTCTTCCACTGGCATAGCCCCAGCGCTATTCCTTTCATTTCTTCTCTTCCTTCATCCAAGTTTCTTTTAATGTCCTGGATTTCGTTGTCGTCTTCAAGTTTACTGGCTTTCTGTATTTCTCCTTCGTCCTTGTCTCGAAATTCGGTCGTTTCCAATATGTCAAGTCTGATTCCTGCGGTCTCTGGGATATCCCAGTATCGTTCCGTTGGCAGTAAGATTCTCACATTTCGAGTGAGTCTCTTATCTCCTGCCGTGGAAAGGTCTCCTTCTCTTCTTGTGAGGGCGTCTGGCTTTCCTCCCTCCTTTCCTGGCCAGTACTCAATTTTGAAGTTGTATTAACTTAATTCTTCCATCCACCATACTTGTCGTTCATTTAGTTCCTTCGTTGTCATGAAGGTGACTAAGTTCTTGTGGTCTGTGAGGACCCGTATCGGTTTTGGATTTCCTCTCGTGTATATTTTCCATTCATGGAATGCCTGAACTATCGCTAGTAGTTCCTTATCGTTTATGTCGTAATTGCATTCGGCATCCGACATTGTCTTTGATCGGTACGCCAGTGGTCTCCATTTCCCGTCCTGGCATTGTTGTAACAGTATACCGGAGCAGACGTATTTTGAGGCATCTGTTTCGATTTTGGTCAGTGCGAGGGGGTCGAAGTAGACCAATACTGCTGCTGGAGTGAGTTTTGTCCTTAATTCGTCGAACGCTTGCTGTTCTTTGTCTCCCCATTCCCAATTGCCGATGCATTCCTTCTTTGTTTTCGCGTATAGTGGTCTGGCTGTCCTGCTGAAACCTTCTATAAATCGTCGGTAGAAGTTGCAGAATCCTAGGAAGCATTGGATTTCCTTGATTTTCTTGGGTGTTGTCCAGTCCCAGATGGCTTGTGTCTTAACTGGGTCTGTTTTGACCCCTTCTTGTCCAATGATAAATCCTAGATATTCTGTTTCGCTTTGGTGGAATTCGCATTTGGATGGTTTGACCTTCATCACTGATTTTCGTATTGCCTCGAGGATATTGCTGACTTCTTTTTGGTGTTGTTGTAGGGTATTTGAATATATCAGCACGTCATCCAGATAGACTATGCAACACATGTCGATGTGTTCCATAAGGACCTCATTGATCCATCGTTGGAACGCCACCGGTGCCTTGCATCGTCCAAATGGCATGACTAGGTATTCGTAAGTTCCTAGTTTTGTTGAAAAGGTTGTCTTCCATTCGTTCCCCTCTCTGACCCTAATGTTGTGGTAGGCGTCTTTGATGTTCAGCTTGGTGAAGTACTTGGCTCCTCCCAGTCTATGTAGTACTTCGCTAATGAGCGGTAGCGGGTGTCGATCCTTTTTGGTAACTTCGTTGAGAGCCTGATAATCGGCGCCGAGCCTGAGTTTGCCATCCTTTTCCTTGACAAACATGATTGGTGAAGCCCTTCCTGACTTCACCCTCTGGATCCATCCTCGATTTTCGTTCTCTTTGATGTATCGGTGGAGTTCCTCCAATTGGTCGTAACTCAGGGCGTATATCTTCTTGTTGGATACCGTCTTTCCTTCTTCCAGATCGATTCCCAGATCGATGCCCGGTCAGTGGGGCGGTACTGTCGTTTTCTCTCCCTTTTCAAATATATCCAACAGGTGGTGATATTTTCGAGGGACCGTGTCTCTCATGTCCTGGTCATCGTTGTTCTTTTTGTTTTTTATCGCCAGTTCGGTGCTAATGTTGATAGCTTCCAACTGAACTTCGTCTTCGATTTCATCTCATTCTAGGATGCCGGTTGTTTCTTCTCCGTGGTAGAACTGTCCGAACGCTCTCGCTGATATCTCATTGATTTCCACCAGTGGTTTGACACTCTGGCCCTTGACCTCTTGGTCCATGGTGGTGTTGGAGCTCCCGAACCCTTGATCCCCTCTTTTGGTATCGTCCAACTGGGTTACTTCCTGTAATTCCCTGGTGTCGATCTTTTCGATGATCGGTTGTGCGATCCGGTCTCCTTTTTCCACTCGGTATGGTTGGTCTTCTAGGTTGGCTAGAACCACCTTCACTTCTCCTCTGTAGTCGGAGTCTATCACACCTGCATTTGTCGTGAGTCGGTGTTTGACTGCTAGACTGCTTTGTGGTGCAATTCGTCCACAGATGTTGTGAGGTAATCCAATGGCTATTCCGGTTCCAACAATTGCTTGCCCTCTGGCAGGAACCTCGGTTCCTTCGTTTGCATACAGGTTGTGTCCTGCCGCCCTTGCTGATCCCTTCGTAGGTACTCTGGTCTCAGCTGTTAGGGGTAGCCGGTAAGGTGACTTATGATACCGGACTAGGCCTTATGCTGGACTGGTCTTAGATGGAGAATCTTGTCTAGGAAGGCTCGTAATAAGGCGTGACTAAGTTACTCGCGTAGTGTAAAGATAATGAAGAAATAATAATTGTCAAACTTATTATATTGATAAGATCTCTTCTCCGGTGCTTGATGATTCTTTTTAAGCGAGGGAGGCACTTCGATATTTATATTCTGCGTCTCAGTGTTTGCGGGCTACATGTCCTAACCATACTAACTAAGTATCGACCGAACAAAGTTCTCTAAACTCGTAAGTGCGAACACCTCTTGACCCTGACAACTGTTCGACTCCATACTCAAATTATGAAGACTTAGACTACCATATTATTGTGGGGGTGTATCAGTCCCGTGAATAATAGGTCTGTCTAGAGTACACGCAGCCGACTAATGCCAACGTGATAACTTCTCTTCACCGAACCATATATGAAGCGGCCAACTTCAAAGGTGTCAGACCATTCAATGCGCGAGAGTTCGTCACTGTCTGCGCATCAGGTTTCCGAACTGACCTGTGGCAGTAATTGCTCGAATAGCAATTTGCGCTCACTATCTCATGTTCGTACTGACTGGTTCTGAGCGGGCCCGGAGGTCTCCGCTATGTGTCTTCTGGTATCGTCATACGATATTTTACTTAAGTGTTTATTCTGATTTCCGTCCATCATCTTAGAGAACTCTCGTTCCTACCCTATGGGCATCCTAAAACGGGAACACACACTTAAATCTTCTCAGACGCCTTTGCGCTATTATCGCCGTCATGTTTATGACTTGTCGCATAATTATATTTTAACTAATAATAACTATGACGCGGCTGTGAATCGAACACGTGACCTTATAGTCGGAGGCACGTGACATTCATCTTAAGCTAGACCGAGATGTATCTGGTACTTTGTACTTTTAGTGTTTGGTACGAAGGGGTCTGTGCGTGAGCCTTATGGGTCTGCATTCTTGGTATGCCTGACATCAGCGGATAGCTTCTTAACTCGGACACTCTGGTCACTGGCCGTCGGGCCTTTCTTGGCCTGGACCTTGGAGAATCTGGTGATGAGATTCTCTTCCAGGGCTTTTTCTTCTGGTACCGCGTAGGCAACAGGCGAACTGTTGAGACACCAAGTCGTACATTGTTCACTGTTGAATGTGATCTTCTTGTCGTTCGAATCGATCGTTGGGTTGTGTTCTCTTAACCATGGCATCCCGAGAATGACCTCATCGTTTTGGAGGTTTGCCACTTGGAAGGTTGCCAATTCCCTATGGCTACTAATGTCCATAGGTACTTTCGTCATATGGGTAATGGGACACATAGCGCTTGGTTTTCCGTCCGCCAGGTAAATCTGCCTTGGGTTTTTTGCTTTGATCATTTTGATCCCGTGTTTGTTGCAGACTTCTCGGTCGATGAAGTCTTCTGTTGCTCCTGAGTCAATCATGGCATTGATAGTGACTGACTCCTTGGTGCCATGTAGTTGTATTTTGACCATGATATGATCTTTGTCGTTATCGAGTGTTTCCGTGTAGTTGAGTGCCGCGTAGTAAGTTTGCATGATGATGGGTTTTCGTTCGGGTCTGTCCCTCCGACCATCTCTTACTGGGGACATTGGTCATTTCTCGACTATTCAGGTTCCGATTCGACCTCGATTTCCCTAATCTTAGGTCTGGTTTGCTAAGGGGCGATTTTTTCGTGGGTTGCCAACTCCTAGTTTGTGCGTTGAAGGGTCTGGGTCCGTCTTTCCTCATGCAATTCCTGGCTAAGTGTCCTGGTTGTGCGCATTTGAGGCATAGTTGCTCTCGAATCCTTCTTTGGAACTCTTCTGTTGAGATGTTGAACCTTGGTCGTTTCCTGGTGGCATCCAGTTCCATGGGGTCGCCATAGTTCTGATTGCCATTGTTTGTAGGTCGGTATATCCCATCTGGGTCTCGCGGTGTAATGGTTTCTCGTCCGATGTTTTTTGTTGATTGTTATCCTTGAATATGCCTGACCGTTGCCAGCTTGGTTTCCTTTTGGATTGCCCATTGTGCTAGGGCTTTGAGGTCCTCATATTCTTCGCTGCTTCCCCCACAGGCGTTTTGAAGTTCTGTGTTCATTTCTCCCAAGAGTAACTCTCCTCCTGTTGAGTCGTCCAACTCGGCTTCGCTAGCCACGAGGTGGAATTCGTTCCAGTATTCCGTGACTGATTGTTTGCCTTGTTTCATGTTCTTTAGGCTGATCCTTGCTTCTCCCTTGGCGTCGATTACCCCAAATTGTCTTTGTAATTCTGCTTTGAATCCTGCCTAATTGTCCCACATTGAGGTGATTCGTTCTTCTGCGTAAGGTGTGATCCAGGTCCCTGCGTCGTCCCTTAGGAGGCTTGTTGCATCGAGGATCTTTTCCTCATCATGGCCGTTCTGCCATCCTACTGTCCTGTAGTATACTATGAGTTGGGGTAGCCATCCTTTTAGTTTGTGTCGTTCTCCCCAGTAAACCTCCGGTTCCTTGGCCTTGGGTTTCCTGGTTCCTCCACTTGAGGATGCGATGATTTGTCTCATCTGTTCTGGGTTCAGGATCGGGGTTGTTTCCGAGGATGTCGCACCTCCTGATTCTGCTGTAGCCGCCATCGTGGATCGTCGTGTCCTTCCTGGTTCTTCTGTTGCTTCTGATCCACTTGGTGAGGGTGGCTCTGGTGTTGTAGGGCTTGGTGCCCTCTTCTCTGTTAAGGCTGTTTCTAGTCCTTCTCCTAGTGATGAAAGGTCAAGATTTTCGGCTAGGGGGTCAATGTCGTTTTCGTTGTTGGTCTCCGTTTTGTCTGTTTGTTAGGTGCTGCTAGGTTGACGCAACCAAATGTTACAATCCTCGCTTCCCGGGTGATACTTGCAGCAGGTAACCGATAGTTCACTAACGATCACTTCTCTTAGCCCAATAGCTGTTGTGATAGCCAAGTCCGTTGACTCCTTTCTAGCAACATTGATTGCTAGGCTCATATACGACAGTGGCATCTTGATTCCCGAGAGCGTGATAGATAAACTTCTTTGTATGGAAAGTATAGTGTATGAAAGAACTTAGATGGTTGCGTGAAGAACCCAAATCGTCTGCCCTTTTTGTTTTTTTCTTTTTTTTTGGTTTTTCATGTGGTTTGTTTTATTCGTCATCTAGGTACAAAGACTACGTCCCATGCTAGCTATGGTAAAGAAAAACCTCCGTGAACCCACCGGCGCCAGGGAAAAAGCCATCAACCCAAGTCTCTCTGGTCGGTGACCAACCGCACACTAGCCGCGCAAAATAAGAAATCAAACTCCAACTAAAGGGGCGGAATAAGAAACATCAAATAAATACACGGGGAGGAATCAACAGGAAAGCCCTTGCCGTAGACACCTAACAAAATGAAATAATTGATAGACTACTTGCGAAACCCTAAGTAACCGACAATGAAAGAAGAACAAAGGGGGTGCGGGGGCCACTAAAACCGTTGTGGCGTTGCAAACATTATTCAAGAACCCAAGGCGTTGACATCCGCCACCGAGGCAGTGCAATACGACGACTGAGCGTAACCGAGGGGCGCGACCGTGGCAATCGCTGGGGCGGCGAAGGCAGTAGGGTGCCAGCTGAGTGAGTGGATTGTAGCTGTAACCGAGCAACGGGACGAAACCTGAAGAGGGAGAGGAGGGGTAGACCCAATAACCGTGGAAACTATCGGTAACTGGGTGCGTGTCTGACTAGGCAGCCCCTAACGGAGGTGAAGAGAACGGAGAAATCGACCGTA
>Ga0307507_10002808_pt1 | contig 35385 bp, 5 predicted proteins | sample 7_EM_MG_FD_207223 | JGI IMG/M metagenome (GOLD analysis project Ga0307507, IMG submission 207223) | Populus trichocarpa ectomycorrhiza microbial communities from riparian zone in the Pacific Northwest, United States - 7_EM | ecosystem: Host-associated > Plants > Roots > Unclassified | place...
GGAAAAACTGCACCTTGATATCTTAACAACGGCTTAATAATAAATTCTAAAATTTTATAATTAGCCTTTTATACCTATTTTAAACCTCTTATTAGATTTAAAAAGTAATCTATTAAGTAGTTCTAGACAAGATATATACATCGACTCTTAACTTTTGGAGCTCTTGCTGCACCTGGCCCAAAAAGACCAAACCAACCAAAAGAACCCTGAAAAACACCCTGATAATCCCCTGAGATGCATATATTATAGGGGAGGCACAGGTGGAACGATGGTGGTATACAGTCGCGCGCGACCGCCAGACCTATACCCAATAATGGCCCCCCACAACAACAATAAGGATGGGCGAATATCACACTAGAAAGCGGAAATACCCTAATTAAGAAGGCATCTAATAAAATATAAAGCCTATTAGACGCGTCTAGTATCTGGAACTATAGGGGAGCATCTGTTAGCTATTATAAACTAATATAGCTAGCAGAATGGCTCTAGTCTAACAAACCTTAGGCGCCCCTTTAGTAAACCCTTAATTAAATTCTCCAACGGCTAAACAAAATTGAAGATAAATAAAACCCCCCCTAATAGGTAAACTGTACCTAAGCCACCGTAGCTGTGCTTCTATAGCACAGGGAACCTACCCCCCTAAAGACAATAACTGGGTATATAATTATAATATAACCAAATATAGAAAAGGTAGAGGAACTTAGGGGATAATTAGAAATAGAAGTTCTTATAGAGATTTATAAGGAGGTCCACAACGCTGTTACAGTCCGACACCTTAGGAGTAGAGATATTAGAGTTACCCTAAAGAACTAATAGGCAAAGGAACGGGCCGTAAGGGTAGGGGACAGGCTAGGAGAGCGTATTGGCATAAAAGTGCTTTATGAAGATTACCCAGTTAAAGTCCTGTTGGTTCCTATAAGCCTTAGGGTAGAAAGGGGATGCCAGGCGGATAATATAGCAACTATATAGGAGATAGTAAAATAAACGGAACGCCTTATACTAGGACTTGTAATTACCCAGATCTAATGGCTTTAATAGGAAAATACAAACTAAGCATATAATAAGAATAATAAGAGGATATAAGGGGCGCTAGAGACTTGCTAGGGAAATAATAAATAAACGCATAGCTCCCTTATTGTTAGTATATATATACTAGGAATGCAAAAACTCCTTATCTAAAAAGGAATAATTATAAATGGCCTTATATATAACATAAGGCTCTATAACCACAGACTATGCCTAGAATGATATTATTGCTGCGCATAATAGGGACACACCTAATCCATATACACAGCATAGGTGTGCTGCGGCTACTGTGCAGGCCCCCATAATATAAGACAATGTATAAATTAAGACTAAATAAAATGCGTAAACTGTTACCGAAGTACACATAAGGTATAGAAGAGAGAAGACTATATTAAATATAGAAGATGGAAGGAAAGGGCTTAATAGCTACGGGAATAACTGCATGCTAGGTTATATAAATGGAAATAACAGGCAATAAGCTAGGGGGACGCAGGTGTCTTTCTAGCGTTTTCTACCTTTAATACTAGGGGGCTAAGCCAGCTATCCCAAGCCTTAACGGGCCAAAAGCGACGCTATATAATATCACTAGACTAAACAGGGACACAAGGGACACATGGGATATAAGGGAGAGGACGCTTAGTAGGAAGACCCCTATAGACAGCTATGGTAAGTTTAAGGCCGGGACAATTAAGAATTAGATTTAATGCGGCAAATATAACATATACAGCTGGCTTATAAGGGGTATATAGCCAACCGGTGAGAATGGGGGAAGAACCGGAGGTAATAATAGACTTAGATATAGAAAGGCTAGTAGGAACATAAGATATAGGAATAGAAAGCTCTATATAAAATAAGTAGTGGCTAGGGAGTAAACACAGGAGACGGAAGTTCTAAATATTTTAGAGAAAGTGAAAACGGAAGAAGTAAGGAGCGAAGGAGAGGTAAAGGACCCCTACTGGGGGTCCGCTACTTGACTATTATATAGTATAACTACGGCAATACGAACCACTGTTTAGTAAGGCCCCTACTAGACAGTCTAGACCCAGAGAAACACTATATTCTTGCTATATAAGAGCCGTATTATAATACCTATATATAATTAATATACTGCCCCTAAGGATTTTAGCTCCTATATAAACCAAAAGCAGCCATACGCATATGCTTTATAATTAGTAAAAATATCAGCCTTGCCTTATAGTTATAGTAGGCAGTTAACTTAGATATTGTAGTTATAACCATCTAGATATATAGGGGATAAGTACAAATCATTAATATCTATAACCCTAGGGTTGAAGGGGTAGCATAGACAGAGAATATTATATCTGTAATAAGCTTGCTAGAAACTGAATACACGGAGTTTATTTTACTAGAAGACATAAACCTCCACTACCTATGGTGGGGGGGCATCCATATTGCTGCTAATTGATAGGTAGAGTGCCTACTAAGAGCTATAGACAACGGGGGCCTTAAGCTAGCTACCCCCCCAGGTGTAATTATATAGCAATAGGGCACCGCTAAAAGTATAATTGACCTTACAATTATGGATGAAAACCTATACTAGAGACTTAAAAGGTGCTCCCCTAAAGAAGAATAGGCACTTACCTTAGACTATATCCCTATCTAGATACAACTAGATCTAGATATTAAGGCGTAACTAAATAGTAAAAGATACGCAATAAGGAAGCTTAACGTAGATAGCTTTCTTAATACAATTAAATAATAACTCTAAGACCTAGAAGAAATCCACCTAATACTAAACGAGCAAGGCTTATTAGCTACCCCTAAGGAAATTAATTAAAGACTAGAAAGGATCCAGGCAGCAATTAAAAGTAGGCTAAAAGAGCACTGCCTAGTTTCAAAACTAGGCCCCTACGCGTGACACGCATGGTCCGTATAGTGCGCGGCCCTTATAGCCGGCTAATGACGAGCAAGGAGGAAATATATAAGCAGCCACAATTCTGAGGATAAGAGATAATATAAAGACATAAGAAACTAGCTAAAGAATACCCTAAAAAAAGAAGCAAGGAATAACTAGAGACGGTTTATAAATAAATATACTACTAACCTAAGTCTCCCCTATAATAAGGGCCTTTAGACTATAGTAAAATGGGTAAAGAAAAAGGCGGGATGCCTAGTAGAAGATCTACACCTACTACCCCTATAAAGAGTAGGCAAACCATAGGCTATAAGCAATAATAATAAAAAGGCAAAGATCCTTATAGAAAGATTTTTCCCTTAACTGGCTCTAGCAGACCTTAGCGATATTACCAGTAAAACACTGGTGACTTACCTAAGGGCTAACAGCGACATAATAACTAAAGAAATGGCTAGAACTATTAGCCGCCTCTTAAATAATATAGCACTAGGACTAGATGGGATCTTAAACAAAGCCCTAAAGACCTGTGGACTACTTATAGCACCTTAGCTTATAGATGTAGCCAGAGTATACTTTGCAATAGGCTACTACCCGTAACTTGGAAGATCTATAATAACGGTCGTCTTATAAAAAGAAGGCAAAGTAGACTACTTAATCCTAGGAAGCTACCGCCCTATTGCCTTAGAAAACACCCTAAGCAAGATCTTAGAAAAGGTTATAGCGGACCATATAGCAGACATAGTAGAGGAACACGCCCTACTACCACAAAGCTAAATAGAGGCAAGAAAGAATTGCTTAACGCTATTAGCACTTATACTACTCGCTACTACTATTAAAACTGCATAGGCTATGCGAAAGGACTTTATAGTATTAATACTTAGCCTAGATATTAGCGGCGCCTATAATAATATACCCTATAAGCGTCTCCTATATATCCTTAGGGCAAAGGGCTTCCCAGAATAGATTATTTAATTTATTTAAGGATTTACAGGCTAGAAAGAAATATTATTGGTCTTTAGCGGATACTAGAGCCCCCCTATTACAGTTATAATAGGAATACTATAAGGATTACCTCTATTGCCTATACTCTTCCTCTTCTTTATAAGTAACCTGCTTAACACCTTTAAGGAAGGGGCGACCTAGGGGATAAGCTTTATTAATAACATAAACCTAATTATATATGGGCTAATAGCCGCAGAGAACTATAGGACACTAGAGAAAGCCTATAACACCTATATAAAATGGGCAAGATGATATAGAGTCCAATTCTTACTAGAGAAATACTAGCTAATCTATTTTATAAGAAAATATAACTAATCTGTAGATCTTTAGCATATAATCTATATCTAAGGCTTTAGGGGTTAACCGGTTTAAGGCCTAAGGGTATTGGGAGTATGGGTAGATAGCAAGCTCTAGTAGAGCGTATATATGGCGTAAGCGGCCCGTAAGGGCTAAGTATAGTATATTGCTATATTTAGGATCGTCAATTCTATATAGGGTCTATGCTTCTAGAGGTCACGCCTACTATATACAGTAGTTGTCTGGCTAACTATAACGTATAGATCTAGCATTTGGGCCACTAGAGAAACCGAGAAAGGCCCCCCTAAATTACTCCTTAAACCACTCTAAAAGGTCCAAACAGCCTGCCTTAGGAGTATAATAGGCGGGTATAAGCGAACGGCCACAGTACTGCTCGAGAAGGAAGCTAATATTCCCCCCCTATAACTATATATTAAAGCTAATGTAATGTAAAGGGTGTAAAAGGAACGCAACTCTAATATTATAAAGTATATTAAAACACGCCTAAATAAACTATAGAGGGACCCTAGGGTGCCCTATAGGAGAAGGAACTAATAACCCCAAAATAGGGAAGATATATTAGGAAAATAGGTGGAAAAAGTAGAAGAAGAATGGTACGGCGCTAGGGCCTAGGCCTATATAGAGGAGAAAGGGAGACGCGTAAGAGGCCAGTAAAGATAATAGTAAGGGAGAGAAAGGAGCCAAAGTAGAGCATAAAAGAGTACTGGAAAACCATCTACTGTAATATAATACTAGTTAGACCAACGCTGGAGAAACAAATAGGAGTTAAAGGTATAGAGGCAGACTTAGGCAAGGGGAACCTAAGCCATAGCATAGGTAATACTATGGGGGGTAAATACCTAAGGGCTCTAAGAGGGCCTAACAAAGGCAGAAAATACAATAGTAACACTCTTAAGAACAGGAATAATAGGACTAAAAGATTAGCTTTACTGGGTGGGTGTTCTAGTAGGTAGCATAAGGTATAAATATAGCTAGCTAAGACAGACACTAAAATACGTAATACTATTATGCCCCTTATACACCGGCTAAGAAGCAATGCTCTTAGCAGCTAGCACAGAAAACTATAATATACTACTCTTAATATAGAAAGGCCTTAAGGTGGCTACCTAGTAGCTTATTAGCTAAAATATACTAGACTAGTTCCGGGTTGCAAAGGAAATAGCAATAGAAGGTAAAGGGGTAAGTAATAGGCGCCCCCTAATAACTCTACAGGAGTAGAGTATAGTGTGTAATACTAGCACGTCTGTAGGTTTATTACGGCAGCAGTGGTTCCTAAGGAGGTTAAAAAGTAAGGTAGTAGAGCACTACTAGTGACTTATAGGCGACTTATAAGCGAGCCCTAAAAGGCAGAAAGACGGATTACGGGGTTTTCTTAAATAGAGTTTTCTCCCCATATATATATAAGGAGTAGTCCGCGTGGGCCCAATAGGGATCCGAATCGGACGTTAAGCAATGAATAATAATAATAATAATAATAATATTTTAATTTAGCTTATAGAGTTAATCTTATTCTTTATTTAACTCTCTAGTTCCTTTAAGTCCTTTTAACTTTAGCTCTTATGGCTAATAGCTTACGCTGTACTTAGCGTCTTTATAAATTTAGTATATGTTATTGTAATAAAATATAAAATATTTAATAGAGTATTCCTTGGTACTTTATAACCTCTTTATTACTAGTCCTAGTTCTTCTTACTTAGTCCCTTTTACTATATAATTACTTTAACCACTTTTATAGTCTTTAGTATAATAACCCTATTTTCCGCAATTTATATAAGCTCTTAATTTAAACTAATCTTCTTATTATGGAGTCCGCCTAAATGTTTTCTGTTAATAAGATCCCTAGTTTAGCCTTTACTCCTTAGTCCTATAATTACTTAATTTTTAACTTTTAGGTTTCTATAGTTTCTTATTCTATTTTTTAGATTTTTTAGTACCGCTTAAGTCTATTAGCTCTGGCCCACTATTTTATAGTTTATAACTCTATATCTGTTAATACGTACTTTACGCCTTATATAACTATATAACTCTATTTTACCCTTTCTTAGCTTGTTCCCTTTAATAGATCCTATTATTAATCTTTATTAACTAATCTATTAACTCTTTTAGAGTTTCCGCATTTTCTATTAGGATAATTGCGTCCTAGACTTTAGCCTTAAGTCCTTGTTTATACTATGCCATAAGCGCCTTATTATTTTACTTAACCTAAGTTATAAGTGTCTAAAACTGCGTTATGTACTTAATTGCTAAAGCATATTATACTAGGTTTTAGAGTTTTCTTTTTACTATAGTTATTACTTTTAGGTCTTTAAATATTTGCGTAAGTTATTCCGCAAACCCATTTTAGTTAGTAAACATAAACTATACTTCTTAGTTGGTAGTTATTATTCTATTAGTTTGGATCTTGGTAAGGTAAAATTTAAACTACTTAAGTGCTTTTCCGGTTAAGAATAATCCTGCATATACTACTTAGTCTATAGGTATTGCCAACTTTACCCCTTTTATATAACCTTAAAGTGCATTTACGTAAGGAATTCTTTAAGTTTTAACTTTTCTCCTAAGAATTGTTTAATTAAGGGTAACTTAACCTTAGCTGCTCCGATTCCATTAATTCTATCCTTAAGTATTTAATTATTGTCTATTAATTAATTAACTATTTCCTATAACTAACCCACCGTAACTAGCTGCAAATTAGTATCTCTTATACTAGTATCTCCTTTTAGCCCTAAGGTTATAGCTGCTATAGATAGCGTCGTAACTAGTACTTTTGGTAGCATATTGTTTAACTTTATTAATACTATAACTAGGTAGTAAATGTATAATAAAGCCTTGTGGGAAATACTACAGTAGACTTTCTAATAGGCTAGGTATATAGGGAAATAGGAAGTTAATAATTTAATAAGTATAAATAATAACTAGTGGAGTGGTTGCCTAATAGATTAACTCTAATTGTATTCTAAGATTTACTATAAGAAAAGAAACTATCTAGGTAGGGACTATGGTCCTTTAAATACACATCTATACGCTTAAGAAGGTTATTACTCTATCTACTCTATCTGCTCTATCTGCTCTATTATAGATTATATAGATTATATAGATTATACTATATAACCTTGCTTACTATTCCTCGTTACACAGCTCCACTAGTTTTATCCTAGACTATGCCCTTATTAACTAACTAGCTTCCTCTAACTCTTCTCTAAGTAGTTATAATATTGTACTTAAAGCGTCCGTAATATAAGGGAGTAAAGGTCTACTAGGCTTACTCTTTTTCTAATTAAGCCAACTCTTACTTCTTCTACCGGTAGAAGCGCTATATATAGCCTTTCTTGCCGCAGTAATAATAGCTGCATAACTCTTAGTTCTATAGTTTCTATCTATTATTATTCTGGGGTTAACTAGCGTTACTCTAGGGTTATAAAGCCTACTCGCGTTGTTCTTCTATAAAGTGGTTAGGTTAGAATCTGCCCCTTTTATTAAAGCTAGGTCTAGTTCTACGCTCTTTATTATTAGCATCTTATTCCTTTTACTTACCTAAATAGTCTCTTTTAGTGTTCTTAATCTAAGTAGCTTTAGAGATCAGCTTTTTTTAAAAGGTAGGAATTTCGCCCTTCTCCTATATAGTCTATTAAATCTTAGGTCGTAACTTAGTAAGTAGCTAGTGAAGTTATATAGCATTATCCTATAGGTCCAAGTAGGGTATATTATCCTTTAGCTCTTCTAAGTAGTTTATAAACTAGACTATACTTTAGCCTTCTTACTATTTGGCGTTATAGTATTACTAGTTATAATCTATCCCTTAATTAGTAGGGTTTTAGATCTAATTAACTAACTAGGATTTAAGTTTGCTAAATTTAAGGGGTGTAGTAAGTTTCTTTTTATAGCATGTCTATAAACTCTTAACAGTGCCACGTAGGAAGGTAGAAGCAATTAGTGTCTAATTATACTTATTAAAGTAACATTTTACGTCCAGTTAAAACTTAGTTTTGCATTAATAGATAAAATAATTATAGTTTTGGAGACTATTACTATTATACTTATTAGGTAAGGAACACCAAAAGCGAGATCCGACCTATACTGTCCTATGGGGGTTCCTTTCCGTCTTATCTTGTCCGTACGGTTAAGCTAAGAGTGAGGATCTCGTCTATTACTGATGCAGCGGCGTTACGTCGTGGCTAGAGGGCGCTTTTGAATGCGTCGTCCTTGACGCTGTTAGAATAGCAGAGTTTTTGCGGGTCTTGGCGCTCGTCAACAACATAAGGCAACTCATCAAGAACAGAGGAATGGTCTTAAAAACTACCCAACGTCTCTCTACCTAGGCACCGACCTAGGGCCACAAGCCAGCGCTTGCATTTACTGGTGGAAGCGATAGGAATCTAAGGAGACGATAGGGCACCTCTGTACTTATTCCGCTCTGAGACTGTGCCTATAGCAAGGGTATAGGAAGAATCTCAACACCGTTAACTATATTTAGCGACGTTAATCCTCCCTTTCTACGCAGCGGCGTTAACCTTTCTCTAGGCGGCGACGTTAATCTAGAACAGACTAAGAAAGAGCTGGGGGCACCCTTCTCTAGGCGGTAACGTTAATCTAAAACGGACTAAGAAAGAGCTAGGACGAACCTATATAGGTAGGCTGGAACGGACTTAGATACAGGTGTTGGTAATAGGAGGATAATAAGTTTAGTTAGTAGGCGGCTAAGGGACGGTAGCTGCGCGGTGTTGAGTTATTATAGGCCCACGCCTGCAAGACACGGTCGGCCTATTGTTGCGAGAGCGTCACAGGTAATGCGAAGCAGCAATAGCTGTAGGGCGTGGTATATAATGGTAGTGATGGACGACTCTAGGAACCTTACCCCTTTACTAGGCTTTAACTCCTGGTGGACCTGTCTTAAAGGAAGGATTAACACCTTGTTAACGACACTGTCTATATAGCCCGAAAGGACGGATGCGTGTGTCGGTCTATTTAGGCAGGGGTAGGCTGTAAGGATAGGCTTATAGAGCAAATCAGGTGTATATGGGTAGGAGCTGGCTTTGTCCACCAGTTACTGCGTGACCGTGGCAAGGAACTGGGCAAGCAGTTCAGGCAAACTTGCTGTGTATAGTAGTCTTACAATGCATATATATTCTGGCCGTTGAAATTGGACTCTGCACCTATACGTGGTGATGGCTACGAACCTGGGTCTTCGAAGCTCAGATCCAGAGCCAACGCAGAGACGTTGTATAGCGTGCGGACAGGACCTGGTGGTGGTTGTGGGCGTTAAGGGCGGTGGTGAAAATTTTTTGGATGGTAAGATCTTGAAAACTACCACTGTTGGCCCTCTATAATATGATGACTACTACTGTTCTCCTATCTAGGGCACCTATATAATCCAATATAGATGGATAGTACTCAATAATATCCCCTAACCCCTAAATTAAAAGTATTAACGACTTATATTAACGAATAAGTAAACGCGCGAATAAATAAACGTATAAGCAAATATACGGCCCCTCCTAACCCCTAGGGCGGTCGCCTGTGGAGTATACAGTTACTTGCCGTACTGCTGTAATACTACTAAAACCGTTAGCTGGATAACCCTGTATGGGTTTCCTTGTCTCCTCTTAATAGAGTGGTGCCCTTAGAGAGGGCCTAGTGACTAGGGCCTAGGTATAAAAGATACCTAGGTACATACATCCCGCTTTTATCTTTTGGTATTAGGATAGTAGAACGGATAAATTCCCCTTACGCCTTTAATGGCTCTAGGGGGGGGGGGGGCGGTAAGGCGTATATAGTAATAGTTAATAAGAGATAGTATATAGGGAATAGTTAAGATATAGGAGAGGCAGTAATAAATATATAGCGATTAATTGGCAAGGCCTAGCTAGGACATAGTGAACCCTAGCTTTGGATAAGCTAGAGAAGGAAGTAGTGGTTTTTAAGGAGTTTAAAACATCTAAGAAGGAGGACGTACTATAGGCCTATAGGGCCGTAGCTACGTGCAAATATGGCAAATTAGGGTTTTTTATCCTACTAAGGCTGCTTATAGGGTTTTTCCTCCCCTAACTACAGGGGTTTTCTTCCTATAAATATATAAGTTTTCCCCCCTGTGCGGAGTAGTCTGCGTGGGCCAGTAGGATCTATATCAGACGTTAATTAAAGAGTTACTACTAATTATACTTATTAGGTTCCTTTATATGGAATTTAGGTTTTTCTAATATTATAGCGTAGTATAGCGTTACTCCTTTAAGTCCGCTTTAAGTCTAGGGTATCTATACTTCTCCTAATTGTCCTTATAATTGTCCTTAGTAGTTTTAATATACTTATCTTAATTGTATCTCCAACTCCTTTGTTTTTTATAGGGTCTTGCATAGCGACCGCTTTAATAACTCCCTAGTGGTAATTATTCCTAAAGGTTTTAGAAGGTTAGATAGACTAGCTATGGCTTTCTGGTCTACTCCTTTATAAGTAAAGGGGACGCGCTCCTCTAGGGAGATTCTATCATCCTTTTATAGTAAGGGCATTATTTTAGGGGGTAAGGAGGTATGGCCTATTATTATTAATTAATAGCCATACATTCCTTCCGTAAAGGATTATAAGCAATTAGAATTATAAGAGGCCAGTTTAACTAGAATATATAATTATCTAATCGATAGTATAGAATGAGAGTTATAGGTAAGTAGAAGGTAAGTTAAAGGTAAGTTAAAGGTAGAATAAGCTTTACGTATTAAAGGATAAGTACTTTTCTAAACTCTTCTATTTAGAGACTAATTGCTAGCTCTTCTTTAGAGGAGAACTAGCTCCCTTTATTATCCTTTTAAGACACTAGTAAAACCCTTTACCCCTTATCTGTCTAACCATATCTCCTTTAGGACATTAGTGGGATATTAGTAAAACCTTTATCTATCTTATCTAATATATACCTTTTAGGAGCGCCTATTATATTGCCCTTAGGACAAACCCCCGGATACCCTTTAGATAGCCATTGGTTATGTATTAGGGGCACATACCTATAGTATATAGTCTCTACAATCCTAGAGGCCTTACCTCTTTAAAGATTTATCTCCTTTACAATCTATTCTATTCCTATAATTATGCCTTATAGCCCCCTATCTATAAAGTCCCCTTATATTTAAATCCTTTATACTTCTTTTTAAAAGGGTAGCTAGCTTTAAGGACTAGATTATTTATTTATATCTACTATTTATATCTACTATTTCTCCCTTAAAACCTCGCAATAACCTAAATAGAACCTCTATGGATACCCTATAGAAAGCCGTCGCCTTATGGCAGAAAGGTCCATCTAATAGTAAGAGATTGCGATAATATAAACCTCTAAATAAGACGGCTAAATAAACCTTAATACCTAAATGCATTAGAAGCTTAAAGACTCTTACACACCTATAGTTACTAGCAATGTTAAGGAAAACATAGACACTCTCTATAAGGGCTATAATACTACTAGAAAGTAGCTAGAACCCCTCTAGCCCCACTTAGGCCAATTAGAAGATTAAGCGCTAAAACTAACCTTAAGATTTCCCCCTAAGCTAGAAATACTAGAGAAATATATTAATATATTTAATTAGGAACCTAACCAGAACCCTTATAGAAGACTACTAGCCTATAATTAGTATGGTAGCAGTATATAGACTGCTCATAAGCTACCACTTTATTAGTATTTTATTGGGGTACTAAGATCCTAAAGGCCTTTTAATAGGATTTTAATTTTTCTAAAGGTCCTAATCGTCCTAATCGTCCTAATAGGCTCCTAGCAGGATTTTAATTTTCCTAATTATCTTGATTATCCTAATAGGCCCCTAATAGGAAACTAGTATTTCCTAATTGTCCTGTTAGGTTCCTGGCAGAATACCCCCTAAGCAATACCCTATGCACATCCCTTAAGCAATACTACTAAGGCTCTATACGAGGCTCTGCACAAAGCCCTATACAAAGCTCTACACGAAGCTCTATACGAAGCTCTTCACGAAGCTCTGCACGAAGCTTTGCAGAAGCTCTGCACGAAGCTCTACACAAAGCTCTACACAAAGCTCTATATAAAGCTCTGCACGAAGCTTTGTACGAGGCTCTGCACGAGCTTCTGCATAAAGCTCTACACGAAGCTCTATACGAAGCTCTATACGAAGCTCTACACAAAGCTCTACACAAAGCTCTACGTATAGAGGCTCTGCACGAAGCTCTGCATAAAGCTATATAAAGCTCTACACGAATCTCTGCGCAAAGCTCTATACAAAGCTCTACACGAAGCTCTATGTACAAAGGCTCTGCACGAGGCTCTGCGCGAAGCTCTGCGTACGGAGGCTCTATACGAAGCTCCGCATGACACACATTACTATCAGGTCCCCGCTATATTCCCAATAACCTACACGTGCCTCTGCCAAGTTACCCCCTTTATAGCCACCTTATTTTTCACCCTTCCTTACATCCTCCCTACCTTAGGAGACACTAAAACGGCAGCCAGCAGAGGACCGTCGCCAGAACTAGATAACCGTCGCCAGAACCAGCGACCGTTGCCAGAACCAGATAACCGTCCTAGAGCCAGACAACCGTTACCAGAACCAAACGACCGTTACCAGAACTAGACGACGACCTTTCGAACAGCCAGCCAGCGAATACCACGAACGATTCAATTAATCGATCGATCGAATTCAATATCGGCCCATCACCGAATCGAATCAAGGCCTCCTAGGGAGGCACCTTAGACAACCACCGTTCAAATGTATAGCTAGCGAACGGCCATAGAGAACGATCTAAATCAATTAGAGCCTTTAATCGGGCCGACCCCTCCCCCGAATTGAATTAGATACTAACATAGGCGGGCGGGCAGGCAGGCAGGCAGGTAGGTAGGTAGGTAGGCAGACAAGTAGGTAGGCAGACAGGTAGGTAGGTAGGCAGGCAGGAGAGGACCGTCGCCAGAACCAAAGACCGTCGCCAGAACTAGACAACCGTCGCCAGAACTAGACAACCGTCGCCAGAAGACGACCGTCACCAGAGCTAGACAACCGTCACCAGAACTAGACAACCATCGCCAGAGCCAGACGATAATCGTTTAAACGACCAGCCAGCGAACACCACGATCAATTCAATCGATCGATCAAATCGAACTAGAGCCTCAATATTAGCCCGTTACCGAATTAAATCGAATTAAGGCCTCCTCGGGAGGCATCCCAAACGACCACCGTTTAAACGTATGGCCGGCAAACGCCCATAGAGAACGATTTAAATTAATACAATTAATTGCAATCGAATTAATACGATTAATCGATCAATCGAATTAAGTAGAGCCTTCGATCGGGCCGACCTCTCCCCCGAATTATAGATATAGAAGGTAGGCATAGACAGGTAGGCATAACAGGTAGGCACAGACAGGTAGGATAGGCAGGATAGGCAGAACAGTCAGGCAGGCAATAGGCCTAGTTAGGAAATCAGCACACGGCCGGTGGATTATCGGGAATACCGCCAATTGACAATTTGGAGCCTCCGCGCGAGGCTCCTTAGTCAATCGCCCAACGCCCAAGCGATTATAGAGCTCCTATAACAGACACAGGCAGAAGGCAGAAAAGATTAATTTAGATTATTTAGATTATATATAATTAAATTAATTATATATTTTTTGACTAGCTATAAATACTAGTGTGTTAATATACCTTATTTTTAAATTTTTAAATTTTATTATTATCCTAATGGTCTAAGCGATATAGAACTACTACTAGCGGAGCTTCTGCAGATATTTAACCCTAGTAGCTTATCTCTATTAAAGCTTTCCCTAAAAATAGGCGCGCCTATACTTCTTTTATAGAACCTCTACCTTAATAAAGGGCTCTATAACGGCACCTATATAGTTATTATACGCGTAGGCCGCCACTGTATTAAAACTTAGATACTTAGTAGCAACTTTTATAACTAGCTATGGCTAATTTCTTATATTAAGCTTATCTCTACGGAAAAAGAACTACTATTTGTTGTTAGTAGAAGGCAGTTTCTAATATAGCTATACTTTACTATAACTATAAATAAGTTATAGGGGCAGTCTTTTAACTTTATTGGCGTTAACTTATATATACCGGTCTTTACCTATAGGTAGCTATATATTGCGTTGTTAAGAGAAATAGATATAGCTAGGCTTTTACTATTACTGCCGTAGGACGGAGATGCTATAACTACTAATGTTATATATCTAGAGGTATTGCTTTCGTAATAAGGTATATTATTTTATTAAATAACTACTTCTATAACTACCCTATAGGGCTAGTAAAACTGTAACAGTTTACCAGCACTACGCTGAGACACAAGATCGTCGCCTGAGAGGCTCTGAGACAGGATCGACACTACCCTCGTATGTCTCAGATACGGTTAAATATTGAGTCATAGACTACGGAGTTCCGGGTCTACTTTCATGTATTTAGTTTACTTGATTTCCATAGATTTAGAATTAAGTCGCTCATTCAATTCTCCTATACTTGCACTGTTACAGTTATGAGTCCGGATTGCACTACCTGCTAAACCAATTAATCTACTACCTTATTTACAAAGTTACTACTTCTACCACCTTTGCAAGTGTCTTGAGCTTCTTCACCTACCAAACGAACGGACAGTCGCACCTGACCGACGAACGTACCCAATAGATGAACGAACTGACGAATCAAATTAAAAGCTCAAAACGTCAAAATAAGGTTTTGCTAAGACGCTAACCTAGGACCCTGCTTGACCTATCAAAATTCTAAAAATGATAACTAATATAGACGGACCTTATTCAAAATTCAACCTTATTCTTAAAAAGCCATCTAATTAGATGCAATAGTTCTTCATTATTTAAGATACTGCTAAAACAAACAATATATAGCAGTATATTGACCTATTAAAGAAGAAAGACGAGCTTCTAAAGCTACAGTTACCTAGTTAACCTACTCTAAGAGACGTGCTTCCTACCGCTATATTAATAGCTAAGCTAGATCCAAACCAACTCATTGCGTATAATTAACTCTACGCTAAGTATAAGGACGACCTCCGTATATACCAAAAACAAGAGCAAGCCATAAATGATATTAGCAATTATATTATCCGCATAACGTTAGTAGCCTACCTCCCTCTTATTAAAGACCTCAGAATGGTATACAAACGCCTTTAAGAGTTAAGACTGTACTCGCCCCTACTACCTTAGGTTAAAAGCGCGACGTCCTAAATTAATATATAGCTCTTAAAGCCTATAACAAAAAGTAGAGTATTAAAAAATGGTTAAATAACTAGAGGAGCGTCTATAAGCTAGCAGAGGAATTAGAGCTTCTAGATGTACAGGGATTTAGGCCCCACTATAATTTTATACAAGCTATTAAAGCCATCTCTTCTAGTTTTATAGGAGCACTAGAAGTAGACCTAATTAGGAAAAAACAAAAAGACAAAAAAGCCCTATCTATTATTGACCTTATTAAGGAATTTAAGGAGCACTATTATATGCAGCAAGAATTGTCTGCCTTAGCTGCCAATAACTCCGCATTTGCAACTCTTTAAGGCAACATAAATTCTAATTCCAATTTAGACTCTAACGGCAATTCTAATTCTAATAGCAATTTAAATTTAAATTTAAGATGGAACAAGGAATGCATATGCGGTATTATATATCAGTTCAACAACTGCTATTATATTACTGAGCATAAGCGCCCTTAAGGATGGAGACCAAGGGCAGATATCTAGAAGAAAGTAGATAAAGCTATCTTATCTATACCTTAGATTAAACGTATTATTAACCAAATTTAAAAAAGAGAATAGAAAGTAAAGGAGAATAATTAGAATACAGAATCTATAATTAATTTTAATTCTAAAACCTTAGCTTTTACCAAACTAACTAGCCATGCTGCCGCGTTTAGTACTAGTTAAATTCCTTTTAAACTCTAGAATACCTAGATACTTAACCCTAGTACAGATATCCACGTCTGCAATAATAAAGAAGACTACACCTTCTTATACCTAGTAGCAGAAGACGACTACCTAATTGCTAGCAGAAATTTTAAGAAATTTTAAGCTTACGGAATAGTAACTATTACTGTTAATATACCTACTAGGAAGTCAAAAATAAAGCTATCCTATATAGCACTAGTACCTACCATGTTTATAAATATTATAGCACTCTTAAGAGCTACTAATAATGACATCTATTTTAACTTAGGACGAAACTTACTATACTGTCTAGCAACTGGCGAAACAGTTTACTATATAAAACGACTAGGGGGCCACTAGGCACTAATACATAGAGAGCCTAAAAATACCCTAGACTTAATAACTTAATTAACCTTCTTAATAGGAAGATTTTAGTTAAGCCAAATAGCCTATAAACCAATTGGAGTTATAGCTACAAGATGGTATAAAATACTTAGCTATGCAGAACCTAATGCTATTATGCAGCTTCTAAAGCATATTATTAGCGTAGAGCTAACCGAATTTGAAACTAATGAATAAGCACCGCTTAAAATTAAATGTGAAGTTTGCTTATTAGTAAAGCACATATAGCAGATCTTTTAAAGATAAGAATATAAATTTCCAGCCACTTAACCATTTAAATGGCTAGCATTTAATATCATCTACCTTGGAGTACTAGGGTATAACGGCAATAGATATACTATGCACTTCTATTATATGTATTTTAAATTTAACTTTATATTTACCTCTAAGAATAAGGACAAAGCTACTATCCTACCTACTATTTGTAAGACTTACCGCTTAATTAAGATATAATTCTATTAAGACGTCGTCTTCTTCTAGAGTAGTAATAAATAAGTATTTGGATAAACGGAAGATACCCTAGATACGTGGTATGCAGATAAAGGTATTACCTTTAAATACCAAGCACTGTATACTAAAGAATAGAATAGTGGAGTAGAATAATCTAGACAAACCCTTATAGAATAATTAAGGTCTATGCAGCTGAAAGCATCCTTACCCCCATCTCTAGGACTAGAAGCCTTCCTTGCTGCTAGCTATATACTTAATTAAATACCAAATAAATAACTAGGGTGGAAAACTCTGTACAAGGTCGCCTATGGCAAGCTGCTATTACTTACCTATATGTATAAATACGGTTGCAAGACCTATACGCTAAATAAATAGGTTAGAAAAGGAGATAAGCTAGCTCCTTATGCATTAATTGGACACCTAGTTGGCTATAATTTAATAAATATCTATTAAATTTGGATTCTAAGCCTTTATAAAGTTATTTAAACTAGAGATGTTATATTTAATAAGACTTTGTTCTATAACCCTAAGGGTTAAAATATTAATTACCTACTTAGGGAAGCATTAGAAGACACTATCTAGGTAATTAGTCTATTAGAACCTCTCTATAAGGACGAATCTAAGGATAAATCTATTCTATATAGACCTACCTTAAATATAGATTAAATGACTATATTGAACGACTTAGTAGAGCTTCCTATAAAGGACATCAAACAGCTACCAATACCTAGCAGAACGGTATCTCCGGATCTACTAGAAATAAACACCATACTAGGAGGACTTTAAGATGATATCTTAGATATAATTAAAACAGGTTCTACCTAGCTAAGTAGTTTACTAGAACCGTTAAATACAGCTCCACGAGCTAATAAGGTCTTAGCTGATCCTTCTACCGACCTTGTCCTATTAGAAGGTTCCAAATGAATTTGACGTTAAGCGTACGCAGTAGTACTAGCCAATATACCTACCCTATTTGGTTACTACGCTGGCTTTGCTATAGGACTAGTAAAGGACATTAACTGAACTAGATCCTCCCTGTATAGAGATAATCTTCCTCCTAAACTAAGGAACCTTAAAGAGCTAAGAAAGCACCCTTTAACTACTAGCTTTTAAAAGGCTATAAAAAAAGAATATAACGACCTAAAACGCTAAGGGACATTTAAGACTGTCCTAAAGGAAGAAGTAACCAATAACTAGATCCTTTTGCTGAAATGGGTCTTTAAATATAAGTTTGATAGTAACGGCTACTATAAAAGCTAAAGGCTTAACTGTGTGTCCGTAGAGACCTATAGATTACTAAGGAAGAGACCTATGCAGCAACCCTAGCTACTCGAATATTCCGTGCCCTTATAGCTATAGCAGCCGTATTTAATTTGGAGATTTAATAGTATAACGCTATAAACGCATTTATAAATGCAAGACTAGATAAGCCAGTCTACTGTTACTGCCTAGAAGGCTTTAATTAAAACGGACATGTCCTAAAGCTACTTATGGCGCTATATAGATTAAAAGTCTTACCATTACTTTGGTATAAAGAGCTTACTAGTATACTAGCCAAATTCGGATTAAAGCCTGTCTTAGGTACTAACTGTCTTTACACTAATAGACAACTTATTACCTTCTTCTATGTAAACAATATTGCCGTTCTATTTGCCAAAAAGGACCTTTAAAGACTAGAAGAATTTAAAGCTAAACTTCTACATTAATATGAGATCCGTGCACTAGGAGACCTATAATAGTTCCTAGGAATTTAAATCGAATGAGATCGTGTAAGTAGAAAGCTCTGGCTCTGCCAAGATTCCTATATCAAAAAAATAGCCAGTCAGTTTAAGATCAAACCAGAAAGGTTCCCTAAAACACTACTACCTAATAAACTAATTCCGTCCGACCAGCAGACGAACCCTTAAAGAACACTAGCCTATTAGCAATAAGTCGGTTCTCTTGCGCACCTTGCCGTATTTAGAAGACCTAATATTACGAAGACGCATTTAAAGCTAGCTAAATTTCTTACCAATCCAAATTAAAAGCACCTCAATGCATTAAATTAAGCCATTGCCTATTGCCCTGGAACAAAATCTACAGCTATTAAATACTCTGGCGAAGTATTTAGAACACACGTCTACTTCAGAAACCCTAAAGGAGAAGATGTTACCTTTTACGGAGCATCTGACGCAGTATTTGCGGACTATAAAGACACCAGACGGAGCTCTTAAGGATACCTTTTATCGAACTGGATTGGATTTCCTTACTACCATCTTGATACTGGCTTCAAGCCTAGAACCCTATGTCTTAATACCCCGCTCCTTACCTCGTATATCTTATTAAATGTCTTATTAAGTATCTAAATACCTATTTCTATTACAGAATGACAACTACATTGTTATTCTATTTGCAACCTATTTGTTACCTATCTGGTATATATATAGAGGCTCTAGAGCCCTCTTTAATAGACAGAGTTCTTATACCTAATTATCCATTTGACAGTTATAAGCCTGAGCTGACTACTGCATTATCTTTAATTTCAAAGCCTTTATTCTAATTAATTATTATCTTAATTATAGACAACCACGATAATAAACTCTTAACAAGAAACTAGACCCGTTATTATATTATCCGTTATCCTTACAAGCCCAAACAATTAGGACAAATGGATTAAGGTTATTAAGTTAAAAGTAAATAACAATCGTCTCTGGAAGTATGTTAACCCATTAATACCTAAGACCAGTCTGCCATAGCTTAAAGAACCTATCCGAGCCTTACCCAAGGATGCTAATAGCTAGGGGAAGATGAAGCTCGCAGAGCTAGATAAGGAGGAGAAGGAGGAGCTCTAAACGCTTAAAGCCGACTATAGGGACAATATAAAGCTATATAGAAAACATCTATCAGCTCTTAATACGTTACGTAGCCACATCCTAAGCTCCATCTCACATACCTACCTCATCTATATATTTAAATGCGATACCACCTACGACGTCTTAGTGTTACTAAAGCAGGGAATTGCTTTAACTAACAACGCCTAAAAGCTTTAAGTAGCTACCCAGTATGTAAAGCTTAAGAAAGCGCCTTGGAACCAGAACTTTAAGGTCTAGTTAGAGGAGTGGGAGAAGGTATATACTAAGCGCAAGGAGCTAGATCTACCCAAGGTAAATAGTAACCAATTAGTAAGAGACTTTATGTACGTAGTTAATTTAATTATACTAAGCTGGTCCGAATTTTGGAAGAACTAGCTTAAAAGGATAAAGTGGAAGAAGGAAAAGCTTCCTAGCTTTTTTAAACTGGTTAAAATCTACTAAAATCACCGCCGTACAAAGCTCGCCTAAAAGGGCAAAACCCTATAAGGATCCTTTGCAGCCACCTTTAAGGACAAGTTAAGTAAGTCACCGAATTTAAAGCCTAAATTAAAGCCTGAATTGTTAGTAGATAAGTAAAAGAAGGAAAGATAACTGCCACTAGAGTGCCTATACAGAAAGCGTTACTACTTTAATAAATACTGGTATATTATAGAGTTAATTCCTTGCCTATTGTGGTTTAAACTAAGTAACAAAATTTAGAAAAAGGTGGATAAGAAGATTGCTAATATAACGCCAGAAATTAAGGCTTATATTAAGCAAATTAAAAAGGACAATTAAGTTAATAAATAGCTAAAGGATGGCAACCAGTAGAGCTCTAAAGAGCCTAATAGAGGCTTTGTAGTTTATTAAGTAGGAGCCTATAATATAGCTTCCAATTAGAAGCTTTATAATAGTGTTATTCTTGACTTAGGAACCAATATACACGTTATTAATAATTAAGCTAGATTCGTCAGCAATATTAAGCCTACCTTAGACTAAATCTACATAGGCTCGCATATAGAAGAAATTGTAGGCTATGGCACAGCTATAGTTATAATTAACCACCCAAAAGGGAAGAGAAAGATATAGCTCTTAGAAGCAGCCTTTATACTAGGCTTTTATACTAACCTAGTATGCCTCTAAAAGCTTAATAATAAAGGTGTCTATTAAAATAATAAAGAGAACATTCTCTTTTATGGCGACAACGAAACGTACACCTGTTATGGTTACCACTATAGTTAGAAAACTATTAAATATAATAAGCTAAAGAGAGACTTACCAGAGGCCTCCTTTGTGGCTTAATTAAAGCTAATAAAACATTTATTAAAGCCTCTGCTGAATTAGGTAGAAGGTCTTATATAGTACTAACAATTAGGCCATACAGGAAAAGAAGTAATTAAGTAACTACCTTAGTTAGTAACAGGCGCGATTCTAAAAGGCCCAATAATAGTAGAATGTAAATTGTGTAGAGTAAGCAAAGCTTATAAAGTGATATCTAGAAAAACACTAACTCTATTAATAGTTCCTTTCTATAGAATCCACCTTAATTTAATACCCGGAATAGTCGCATTTAATAGCAATAAGTATATAATACACTTCCTTAATAACGCGACGCGGATAAATAAGGTAGACATAATAGTAAAGAAGTCGTCCCTTACCCAAAGAGTTATTATATACTGCAATGTCATCAAACAATAATACGGCTTTAAGATAGCCATAATCCGCATAGATAAAGAGACATCTCTTAGAGACGAGTTTAAGGATTAGATAGCTAAATAAGGAATTACTCTTAAAAGATTAGCACCTAATACTTAATCATAGAATGGTCTAGCGGAACAATCTGGCGGGGTGATTATATAAAAGGCTTAATATATAAGAATTAAGGCTTATCTACTAGAAGAGCTAACGCTAGAAGCCTACAAAGTAGCTACCTATCTACTTAATTGGACGCCCAGTAAAAGACTTAGGTAGTAGATACCTTTTAAGAAAGTCTAGTTAGTAATAGGTATAATATCACTAAAACCTAATATAGGACACCTATAAACCTATAGCTATAGGGCCTATCCTCTTAAATATAATATTCTATACCTAAATAAGCTTGTACTAAGGGCCCATATAGAATATCTAGTAGGGTATAATTTGATGAATATCTTCTAAATCTATATTCCAAGTTAGAAGAAAGTTATTAGAATAAGAGATGTAAAGTTTAATAAGCAGTTGCTTTATAATAACTTACAGCTAGATCTAGCGAATATACTCTAAGTAAGGACTAACTGAATATTAGAAATTATTAATATCCGTTAAATAGAGAATCTTTAAGACGAATTGGAATCGTCGTCTAATAAAGTAATAAGATTTAAGATAAAACTAAAGGAAGATAATAGGTGGATTCTAGTGGAAATTAAGAGGAGCCTAATACTAAAAGAAGTAAGCAACAAGATTTAAGCTTTAAAGATAACTTAGCTCTAGGGCTTTCTATACTAGATAAGACACTAGAACCTAACTTACTGGAGCCTCTACTACCGTCCTTAAAGACCTTAATAAAGAAGCTGCACTATATTATGGTTCTAACTAATAAAGTTAAGCTAAAGAAGAAGATTAATGGTAATATAGGAGAGTAAAACATGGTTAAAGGAAAGAGACTTAAAGGATAATTAAAGGTCTATACAGGTTTCCTTACTAATATTACTAATAACTAAAGCCTTCTAGCTTAAAGATCAGCCTTTAATATAGGGCTTACATTTTATAAAAAGCTGTACTATAATTAGCTCCTACCGTTGCCTAGGAATTGGAAAGAGCTTTAAAGACATTAATATAAGGAAGAATTTATAGCTGCTGCTAAAAAGGAATACGCAGACCTTTAAAATTGAGAAACGTTCTATATTGTTAACAAGATAATCTATATTAAAACCATACCTATTATCTGGGTATTTACCTATAAGACTAATATTAATGGATATCTAATAAGGTTTAAGGCTCGTCTTTATATAAGAGGTGATTTATAAGAGTTAGTTTATAAGAACATGTATGCCATAACTCTAGCAGCAAAATTATTTAGAGCCTTAATGGCTATTGTTGCAATATTTAACCTAGACTGCTGGTAGGGTGACGCCGTTAATATATTTGCAAATAGTGAGATTAATAAGGTCGTGTATATTAAGTGTCTAGATAGATTTCTAATTAAGGGCAAGTGCCTACTGCTTTAATAAGCGCTCTATAGATTGCGACAATCACCTCTACTATAGTATAGTGACCCGACTATAATACTAAAAAAGGAAGGCTTAAAGCTAGTAGCAGAGGAGCCTTGCCTATATTATAATAATTAGCTAATAGTCTTCTTCTATATTAATAATATTATAGTCGCCTATAAAAAGAAAGACCTACCTAAGCTTAAAATATTTAAGGAGTACCTTATAAAAAGGTATAAAATAAAGGACCTAGGTGACCTCACCTGGTTTTTAGGAATTTAAATAATACGCAACTAAGAAAATAAGAAGCTTTGGCTTAGCTAGGACTCCTATATTAATAAAATCGCGACTAGTTTTGAGGTAAAGGATTATTGCAAGATATACACACTAATGGGCCTTAAGGAACTTAACCCTAATCCAGAATAAGCCTCTAAGTAGGACATCTATCTCTATTAAAGGAAAGTTGGATCTATGTAATATACAGCAAGTATCACTTGTCTAGATATAGCGAGAACTATAAGCAATCTATTAGAGTTCTTACAAAATCCATTACCAACTTATAATGCAGCTGCTATAAGAGCAGCTACCTATCTCTATTAATTAAAGACCCTTGCAATTAAGTATTTAAAGGAGAATATTATAAACCAAATCTTTATAAGGGTAAGTGACGCATCTTTTAGAGACAATTTAGTTAGTAGGAAAAGCATAGAAGGCTACCTATTCACCTTATTTGGAGGACCAATTGACTAGTAATTAACTAAGCAAAAATTAGTAACAAAATTAAGCACGGAGGCAGAGCTCCTAGCTCTGTCGCATACAGCTACCAAGTTAATTTGGTAGCAGCGATTCTTTAAAGAAGTCGGATTCGACACTAATAAAAAGCAAGTAATCTACTGCAATAATATATAGATGATATAACTCCTAACAAAAAGCGACGCTGAGCTTAACACTAAGCTTTAATATATTAATATCTATCACCACTAGCTCCGCCAGGAAGTTCGTAAAGGAAGGATTAATATTAAATGGGTCCCTACTGCGGATATAATAGTAGACGGCTTAACAAAGGCTCTGCCTTGTTAAAAGCACAAGACGTTTGTTTAATAATTAAACCTTATTAACATTAAGGATCTAATTTAATTTAATTTAGATGATATTTAGGTAAGATAACTATATAAAGAATTTCTTTAACTTAATACTAAATTGCTATTGTGACTTTTTAGGTACTTTATAGCAGCCTAGAAGGCTCTATATAGCTAGGGGGGTGTATTAAACTAGATTGGATTTCCTTACCACTATCTTGATACTGGCTTCAAGCCTAAAACCCTATGTCTTAATACCCCACTCCTTACTTTGTATGTCTTATCGAATATATTATTAAGTATCTAAATACCTGTTTCCATTACAGAATGACAACTATGTCGTCATTCTATTTGTAACCTATTTGTTACCTATCTAGTATATATATAGAGGCTCTAGAGCCCTCTTTAATAGACAGAGTTCTTATATCTAATTGTCCGTTCAATACCTTTTTATGCTATTTGGAGGACTAATTAATTGGAAGGCAACTCTATAAAGATTAGTAACTTGTTTAACTACCGAAGCGGAGCTTCTCTCCCTGTCTACGGCTGCTGTTAAGATTATCTAGTAGCAGCGTTTCTTTAAGGCAATCGGCTTTAATTTAGAACGCGAATTTACCCTACTATGCGATAATATACAGACGATACAACTCCTAAGACAGGATACACTAAAGCTTAACACTAAGCTACGACATATCGACGTACATCAGCACTGGCTTAGACAGGAAGTCCAAGACAAAAAGATTAACGTACGATGGGTCCCTACAGACAAGATGCCTGCTGACGGTCTTACTAAGATCCTACCCCGTCAAAGGCACGAGGCATGGATAAAGCAATTAAATTTGGTGGATATTTGACATTAAATTGCTACGTCATCAAACAAAGACTCTTGAGCATCACCCTATCTCTTTATCTTTATTTATTTTCTACAGCTTTAACTACACCGTCAAATCTAGGGGGGTGTGTAACAGTTCATAGCACTACGCTGAGACACAAGATCGTCGCCTAAGAGGCTCCGAGACAGGATCGACACTACCCTCGTATATCTCGGATACGGTCAAATATTGAGTCATAGACTACGGAGTTCCGGGTCTACTTTCATGTATTTAGTTCACTTGATTTCCATAGATTTAGAATTAAGTCGCTCATTTAATTCTCCTACACTTGCACTGTTATAAAAGCCTCTATAAGTGCCCTATAGGGTCTAGTAAATACTCCCTTTTTCCTCCCTTCTCCCCCCCTTTTTCACCCCCCCCTCCTCTACTCCTTATCCTTATTCTCCTACTCCTTAACTATATCTGCTAAATAGTAGAGCAGCCCTATAACCTATTGGTGCTATATAGGGTAGGGACGGACATAGGTAAGTAGGGCCTCCTCTTTATTATCGTCATTATTATTATTAGTAGTAGTGGTAGCGGCAGTAGGAGGGACTAAGGTATAGAAGGAGGCGCGGCCGTAGCAGACTAGTAGGGTAATAGTGGTAGCTGCGGTGGGGGCAGACGCTATTATCTATTAGTTATACTTTTTACTATTTATATTACTAACTTATAGGCCTAGAAGGAGCAGTGCACCCCTTTACTACTATAATGGTAGTTAGCACAGCTGCTGTATAGCTGGCCCGTAACCAACATATACTCTATAAATAGGCTACCGCCCTATATATATAATATATAAGCCTATAGGGCTACTATCCCCAACTTTACGCTAGGGCTGCCTTTATATTTAGGGCCCTAGCCTTAAGGCAGACCTCCTAGTAGACCCTAGGAGCTCTACCTAGGCTAAAAGCCTACTATAGAGATACGCCCTAAACGTATAGCAGGGGACATAGCGCCCGCATTATGGCCGTGTTAGTGGCAGCGGCTTTAACAGCGGTGGCGAGCGCAGTAGGTAATAGATTTTAGGGTAGGAGGGCGGTCGGCTAGTTAATAGCTATAAAGCTAGCTGGGGGGAGAGTGACGGAAGTAGTGGCGGTAGTGGTAGTGGTAGTGGTAGGAGTAGGTAAGGGCCTAGCGGCAGCTATAGCTGCAGTAGCTATTTATATATTAGTATCTTCTTAAATTCTTAAATTCTTTTATAGTACTAATACTTACTAGCACGCTTATCTGCTAGGACCGAAGTCCTGTATATAGGCACCTTAGCCTAAAACGGCGGCGGTATGGATAAGAAGTAGTAGCTAGGCGTGGATATAGCGGCGGCAGCGGCGGTGGTAGTAGTGGTGGTAGCGATAGTAGTAGTAGTAGTAGTAGTAGTAGTAGTAGTAGTAGTAGTAGTAGTAGTAGTAGTAGTAGTAGTAGTAGTAGTAGTAGTAGTAGTAGTAGTAGTAGTAGTAGTAGTAGTAGGAGTAGGAGTAGGAGTAGGAGTAGAGGACGTAGCAGTAGTAGCAGCGGCAGTGGTAATGGTGATAGTAATAGTGCTATTGCTTAAAGAAGAAGACAATAATAATAACAACGACGTAAATAGCTATTATTAATATATATTACGTAATTAATTGTATAAATCTATATTACGCGATTATTACATAAAGGCAGCCTTATGTTACTACTATAATAGTACGGTAGTAGTAGGGCAGTAGTTGTTGAATTAAGGCTATAGAGCTAAAACTCTGTGTATTGCTTATGTTTTCTATATAGGTGGTTAAAGAGATTTTAAGGAACTTTGACCGACGGTTAAAGTTATCTAATTAGTTAGATTCCTGCTAAAAGATATCTCCTACAAATCTTATTACATAATATCGTTATAGGCTTATCTTCTAACACCCCCCCTTAAGCTTGGTTAACGATACCGCTATATACACTGTATATAAGGGTGTAAGGTTGCTTAATAAGGGTTTCTAGAGTTCCTCTAAGGTAGAACAAGTGCCTAATAAAGGGTTACGCCCTCCCTATTGTCTAGAGACAGCGCCTACTCCATAAAATGTCTCTTAAATTTTTGGTAGTACCTCCTTATAGGTATTTTATATTGCCTATAGAGCTCTAAAGGCCCTATAGCCTTACCCTATATCTCTCCTAAAGTATATCTATCCTTCCTACTAGTATAAGCCCTCCCTAATATTGCGGCCGTTGGATTTAGGTAGTAGGTTTAAGTGGTAGGTTCAAGTGGTAGGTTAGTAGATTAAGGTTAAGTTCTATTACTTGTTTTAAGGCCTTAAGGCGTTGTTTAACGCACTCTCTAAGGATCTACCGATTATGTACTAATTTCCTATTAAGGCCTAGTGTAGTTAATTAAGTTTCTGCATTATCTGAAAGTGTTTAAGGAAGGTGTAGAACTGAGGACCCGCAAGAGGCTTAGTAAGGCCGTCGGCCGCTATATTAATTAAAGCAATGTATATAAGGTCAATCCTATTACTGTTTATCTTATCTCCTATATAGTAAAACTGGATATTAATGTGCTTTGTTTAATTATGCTAAACTAGATTTTTAGCTAACGCTTTTACAGCTTGGTTGTCGGTTTTAATTAAAATTCTAGTAAACTGTTTACTCTAGTCTAGTACACCTAGTTTAGTAAGTAAAAGTTAAAGCCATATACTCTGATTAATATATTAATAGTAAAACGGTAGCTTATAGCTTTAATTTCTATAAAATTAGTCCTCTATTTAACAGAAATACAAAGCTCAATATAGAGCGTCTTATGGTTTTGTCTTGTCCCTAGTTAGCATTACTAAAGCCAATTAGTGTAAGGTCTAGGTTCTTATCGCCTCTATAGGTAATTCCTCTATTAAGCAAGCCGGCTAGGTATTAAAGGATAAGTCTTACGGCCGTTATATGGGTAAAGGTAGGATTATAGGCGAAACGGCTTACTATTAATACCGTAAAGGTAATATCTGGCCTTGTTTCTATTATAGGAAATATAACTAAACTAACTATGCTCTAGTATCTTCTGATATTATCCTTACTAGTAGTTTCTTAATTAGCTATAAGCTTAATTAAGTGCTTTATAAGTACTGGTAAGGTGTTAGCCTTTTACAATCTAAAACGTTTAAGAGCTTTAATAAGGTAGGCTCGCTGTAAAAGTGTAATCTTCTTCTTTATTTAATCTCTTATAACTATTATGCCTAAGTAAAAGCTTATTGGCCCAAGATCTATTATTTAGAAGGCTGCTTTAAGCTCTGCTTTCGCCTAATTAACTACTACTATATCCTTATATATAATCTTAGTGTTATTAACATAGGTAGAAATAATTAAACCTTTCTATCCTTTACTGGTGGCGAATATACTATAATCCGCATATAGATGGTAAAGTCTAAGTTTTTCTAGTAGAAACTTTAAGAACGTCTTATACTAGATTTAAGGTGACTATTTTAGTCTATAGAGGGCCTTCTTAAGGCAGCAAACTTTGCCAGCTTCTTTATAGCCTTTTAGCATAATAACGTAGAGTTCTTAATTAATTAGTCTATAGAGAAAGGCAGTTTTAATATCCATCTGTTTAATTTTAAGGTTATAGTAGGCGGTAATCGCGAATAGAGCTCTAAAAGCCATAGGTTTTACTACCACAGCAAAGGTCTAGTCATAGTCGACACCATACTGCTATAGATATCCCTTAATAACCTATTTAGCCTTATAGCGGAGGACCTCGCCATTCTTTCCCTTTTTAACTTTAAACACCTATTTACTAGCAAGAGGCTTATAAGGAGGCTTAAGGGAGGCAAGATTAATAAGCTCCTATATCTAGTTCTTAATTAGAGACCCTACCTCCTCTATTATTACTTTTATCCATTCTTTGCTGTTTAGGCCGTCAATTACTCAGTTATACATATAAGGCTTATCTTTGTTAATTAAGGTAGTAAATATGTACATTTCAAGATTGGATGAGCCAGTATATCAAATATGGCCGGCTAGTAGAGCTATAGGATTGACTGCGTCGTGATTGTTTAAGTAAGGGTTTTAAAGTGTATATTATAGAGGAAAGGTGGATAGAAGGGCTATTAGTTTATTGACTATTTTGTTATCCCAGTTGCTTAGTAGCTTATTAATATTATTAGCCTATTAGTTAGGGCTTTGATCTGTACCTATAAGGCTTATAAGAAGGGCAGTATGGTTACTTAGTAGGTTAATTCTTGACGTCTAGCGGCCTGATTAAGTAGTGGTCGTAGTAAGGTTTTTAGGCAGAGACTTAAGCCCATAGGGTAAACTATTGTAACCTTTCTTCCAATTAATTTTTTATTATCTTTTTCTTAATAGAGGCTTTAGCTAAGGAGTAGTAGTGTCTTCCCTCCCTTGCTTATTAGACAAGTTTACGGATTTTTCTATAAATATAGTAGCAGTCTTTAAACTAATATCACCTTTATAGATTTTAACATCTTTAAGCCGCTTAATCTTCTATTTATCTAGTAGCTAAACGTAATAGATTATCTTGCCGTTATAGCTAATTAGAATACCCTTTTTTGCTTATGGAGCGAACCTAGCTAATTTTACGCGATCTTTTTTGGCTATAAGGGAATAGACAGTAGATCCTAGAGCCTTTAGGTAGTATACTAAGGGAGGTTTACCCTTAAGCTTTTTATAAGGTAATATGCCATTAAGAGCTCTTATAGGGCGTCTGTTTTTAATATATATGGCTATAAGAAGTACATTAGGCTATAGGAAGTCTGGTATATTGCCTACAAGGATTATTAAGCGGGTAATCTTAGTAAAGGTTCGCTACGAGCGCTCTGCTTCTCTGTTCTCTTCTTAAGCATATAAGGCGGCAGGTTTAAATTCTATACCTAGATTATTTATCCAGGTAGTTGCTTTCTTGCTATAAAGCTCCGCTCTATAGTTAGTATAAATTCTGGCGATTTTAAGGTCAAATTTAGTGTGGATCCAGTTATAGTACCTCTGTAAAGTATTAAGCCACTTATCCTTTATATAGATGGTATAGATTATAGTAAACCTTATATAGTTGTTAGTAAAAGATATATAGTATCTTTTGCCTTTAAAGCCAATGGGGGTAATAGGCCCTACTAGATCCATATAGATGAATTAAAAACGGCCATATAGCTTATTCTTAGGGTGTTCTATTATACCTCTTTTAGGCCTTAGATTAAGTGCAAGGCTTATAGTGTTTATCGCTAACGTTATTAAACTTAATGCTAAGTTTATTTAGGTAGTGTCTAAGGTTACTATAGTTAAGGTAGCCAAATCGGTAATGCCAAATAGGTAGACTTTTGTTATTTTTAATAGTATAGAGGACCGATTCTGACTAGTAGTTATACTGCCAAATTAGGTAGAGTTATTAGATTTTAGGCGCGTATTCTATTACCTTATTATTACATTTAAGTTTGTAAGTCTTATTATTAAAGAAGACGCCCATTTCCTTAAGTTGGCTTCTAGATAGTAGGTTTGCTAGTAAATATGGCACATAAAGAACATTATATAGAGTAGGCGTGCTTCTATGGCTTCTATTAGGTAGTGCGGTTTATATAGAGATAGATCCTTTACCTTCTAATTAAGCTCTATAGTGACCAACTGTACCTAATAAGGTGTTATTATTAATATAGTTAAAAAGGAATTTACAGTCCTTATAGCAGTGGATAGTAGCAGCGGTATTATAGACGAAGTCGTGCCTACTTAATTAAGCTTATATAACTACTACTGCAAGCTCTTATTATAGGTTTGCGTTAAGCTTAGCTTAAATAGAGTGTTTATTAAGTTAGATAGGCGCTTAAGTCGTCCTTTACTTCTTCCTTAAGCGGATCCTATTACCAATTTCTTTTAGAGTATTATCTAGCTTCCTTTCCTAGCAGTCTTCTTTATAATGTGTAGTTCTGTTATATCTTATACAGTTAGGGTATTTGCATGTCCTAACTGGTACTATTTTTCTCTTTATAGGCCCTCTATTATTTAATTGTACTACTAGTGCAGTAGAGACTTCCTAATTAAGTTCGCTGTTAAAGATAATAAGTTCCTTACCTAAGGCTTATGGATTAGTGTTTTCCCGCGTCCAATTTGTTTATTTTATTATTTTAAACTAAGTATATCTAGTAGAGTTGACCCTATATAAGAGGGCCGCTTAGGCAAGAACCTTATAGTTAATAGGTTAGTTCATTTTAATGAGATAATTAAGGTTTAATGTAATATAGGAGATAAACTCTATATTCTTAAAGTCCTAAACACGTTTAGTAAAGAAGGTGGCTATAATATTAGTAACAGCTGCTAGATTAAGATCCTTAAAGTGTTCTTTTAACACTTTCCATTTTTTAAGCGCTTGTCCAGCGTTTAATATAAATGGCTTATAGATATTGCTAACGCTCTGGTTAATAAAACTGGCTATATAGGCTAGCTATTCCTTATATTTCTCCTATTCCTTTACTAAGTTAGCTAGTTTAATTTTTAGCTATTTACTGGTAAAGCCTAAGTCCGCCTATTTCTCCTTAATCGATTTAAGTATAGGAAGAGGTTATAGTAGATTATTAAGGACCTACTCAATGTTCTTAGATCAGAGGTGGTTTTGTATATTAATACTAAATATTGGCCAGTCTTCCCGACTAGCGAGCTTTTAAATAGAGGCTTAGGCGGTACGTTCGTCGCTTATATTAGCAGAGCTTTATATTATAGGTAGTTTATAGTAGGCAGTCTATAGGCCTTGTTAAGACAATATTATTAGATTGGTTTCCTTTTATAAGGAGTGTTTATATAGTATAGGTTTTAACTTAGTATGTTCCTTAGCTAGTATAGGCAGTTCTAATAAGCTTTTTCTAATCTGCCACTAATATTGTCTGAATAAGGTTCTGTAATATAGTAGACACAGTTGCTTGTAACCAATTGGGTTGACCACGTGAGCTAAGCGAGCTCAGGAGATCCATCAAATTCCACCTGTAGAAGTAGAAAGGAAGAAAAGAAGAAATCGATTGAAACCAAAACCCCCCCTACCGTGGTTCCAACAAATATAGTTATTATAGAGCTTTATTCTCAAAACTCTATTATTCTATTTTAATAATAGTAAGGTTGTTTACTAAATAAGAGGTCCTCCTAAGCCTCTAGTGCCGCGGTTTAATTATAGACTATATTAGGCTCGTCCTTGATAGGATCCTCTTGTATATTTGGCATAGAGTCTATAGTTAGCAGCTACGTAGCTACTTGTTGTAGGTTTTTGGCGTTATAAGTTAGGTAAATGTTTACTAACTTTTTATGCCTATATGGTGATATTGCGATAGTAAATATTGTAACAATAATAAAGCAATTAGATTTAGCCCATTAGGCGCAAACCTAGGCTTATAACCTGTTAAATTAAGGCTATAGAGCTAAAACTCTATGTATTACTTATGTTTTCTATATAGGTGGTTAAAGAGATTTTAAGGAACTTTGATTGACGGTTAAAGTTGTCTAATTGGTCAGATTCCTGCCAAGAGATATCTCCCACAAATCTTATTACGTGATATCGTTGCGGGCTTGTTTCCAATAGTAGTAGGGTAGCTACTTTCTAAAAGGACTTTGTTCCTAAAAGGACTTTGTCCCTAAAGGATAAAAGCCCGCCGTAGGTGCGAGAAATAAGTAAACTTTTCTAAGGAACTGCAAATTGCCGGCTATAAGTCGGCAATTTTAGAAATTTTCCTTGGAAAATTTGCTTATTTCTTATTAACTAAACTACTGTCTTAAATTAAGTTATATAGTAGAGCAGTAATAACCCTAAGAGTCCTATATTTAGGACCGCCCTTATAAAGCTATATAGTAATTCTATAAGTAATTTAACCTAAAAGCTTCTTTTAACTAGATATAAGTAGGGCCTACCTATTAATAAGGTTATAGGCTTTAATAATATAACTCGGCTATATAGTATACGCGCTGCTATAGATAAATATAACAATACTTAGCTTCGCGATCTTTTACAGCTGGTAGTAGCTATTAAGTTAGTTAACACTAGTATAGGTATATAAAAGGTTACTTCTAATTAGTGTAATACTCTAAAGAATTTAACCCTATATATTGGCGCTAGAGTTATACTAATATAGAATATCTAGGTTAAACTAGGCTTAGTAAATAGTTACTACTAGTATAGTTAAAGATGTTATATAAAAGGAGGACGCTAATATTAAAAAGGATCAGCCCTAAGCACTACTAATTATAGTAGATAGTTATAACAGACCTACCCTATTTACTTAGCAGGATAGGATAAAGATTATCCCTATCTTTTCTATACTTTATAAGTAGGAGGGTGTAAAAGGCTTTTATTTACGGCGTTAGTTTCTAGTTACTCTAGCTTTTGCTTTTACTATATATAAAAGCTAGGGCCTAATACTTAACTAGGTAGTTCTAAATATTAAGGAAAAGAATAAGATAGCTAGGTGTGACGGTGCTAGGGCAACGCCACCTGCCATACTTAGTGGACCCTAACTCCTGCCAACCAATTAGGATTTTCCATCCCCGGGATAGAAAATCGCCATTGGCTCGCTTACTACTAGCGCCTTAGCGACCCCTTTATATCTTGCCAGTCTCTAACAGACTTCTTCTCGGATGGTAACCGTCCAGGCGCGGACGGTCGGGGCGCCAAGCCCGAAACGGCCTAGCATACGCGAGGTCTTGGCGCCCAAGATAACTTCACTCTCAATTGACTACGTCGACCTTTAACACCCTATCGCTTAATCAATGAGCGAGTATCTAGTAAGCTAGAGCTTTATATTAGCTATATACGTTATATACTAACTTATATACTAGATTTTCAATCCAACTGCTCTTATAGAGCATCTAACATGCCTCCTAGGTAAGTGATTTTTCAAGTTATATAATTTTCATGTATTTTTAGAAAAAAAAGGCCTCTAGAACTATATTTTTGAATTTATAGAGATCTATTTTTTCTTTTCTCAGTTTTATATTATACCGCTTACCAGTTTCTTGGTTATTTTGACATATTAGCTTTAAATTAACGATTTAAAATTTTAAAATTTTTCGGGAAATTCGGTTCTTGGTTTTATATTATACCGCTTACCAATTTCTCGCTTATTCTGACATATTGGCTTTGAATTAATATTTTAAATTTTTAAAACTTTTTAGGAAATTTGTTTCTTGGTTTTCTACCCTAGTAATTACTTAATTATCGGATTTTCTAACATCCCAGGCTTCCTTTCTCGCTAGGAAGAATTATTTAATATATAGCCTATTGCTTTATTTACTAATATTTTTTCTCTTTATTTTTTATTTTTTCTTGTTTTTTCCGAGAATTATTTTAAATTTTGGGTATTAGATCTGCCAGTGCTGCTACAATTACTGCTGCCGAAAAGGCAGCATATAAAAAAAGATGGTTGTTGGGAAAGCCCTTAAAGGTATATTTTTTTCTTGGTGGCTTTAAAAATATGCTAATTTTATCTAGGAGCAACAAGACAAAGATCTTAAGGAGAAGTTAAGGTAAGAAATATTATATTTTTTCTTAGTTTTTCTAACATTTTAGGGCTGGCTTCTGGGGGCATAAGGACGTAGATCCTAGATGCTATACCTACCGCGTCTAAAATACAGTAAGTTTTTCTCTATTTTTTAGACAAAAAATAACTAATTTAACATTTTTTAGCGTATGCCTGAAAAGGTGATTGATGGTACTAAGGAACGTGATATACTTCCTTGCGGCTATAACTACAAAGTATATTGTCAAAAATTCCGATAATAGTAATATAATTTCTTACTTTACCTAGGAATCTATTCTGGAGCTCTAGTGCGCAAAGAAAGGGCTTTAGGAGGTAAGAAATCTAGTTTATTTCTTATATATTTTAATAAAACTAACTGTTTTTAGGGAAATTCCAACCTTAACAAAAATAAGAGAATGCCTAAGGCCTTTAGCAGATATAGATCTTGCCTTCTTTCCTTTTTTAAGATTCTTTTTGGTACTTTCTCAGTTAATAAGGTATTCAATTCTCGTTTTTTTTGATATTTTTTATTTTTCGAGTAAAATTAACTAACTTCTCAGATTTTCTGATAAGATGCTTAACATTAACGGTGCACGCGTTGCTGCCTTAAAGAAGGTTTCAAAAATTGAGTCCAAGGGTGGTCTTTAACTGGGTACGTGAAATAGCTTATTTTTCTTGGAATTTACTAATAAATCTTGCTAGCTCTTTATAAACTTCCAGAAGATTCTAATTCCGATTAGTGGCTGGATATTCTTGGTTTTACCAAGAATATAGGGTTTTTTTGTTATTTTGCTTAATTATATGTTACCTTAGTTTATTTAAGGAGAATATTTTAGATTTTCCGAGATTTCTAGAGGATTTTCCTATATAATCTCCAAAATAGAGTTTCTTTCTTTGGCGTTGGAGGTTATTAAGAATTTTAATACCCCCTTTTATTTTCTCGGATATTCCAATAAACCTCTCTGGTTTATGGCACTTATATAGGATTATAGTGCCTAAGTAGTCTCTTAAAATTCAGAGAATTACTTAATAAAAAGTC
>Ga0307507_10002809_pt1 | contig 35377 bp, 35 predicted proteins | sample 7_EM_MG_FD_207223 | JGI IMG/M metagenome (GOLD analysis project Ga0307507, IMG submission 207223) | Populus trichocarpa ectomycorrhiza microbial communities from riparian zone in the Pacific Northwest, United States - 7_EM | ecosystem: Host-associated > Plants > Roots > Unclassified | place...
CGAAGTGTAATAATGTTTGGAATGTGGATAGGCAGATGGCAGCAACCCAGTCATTTCAACAACTCAACTGGCATAAAGTGTAATTTACTTGTACAATTCCGAGATAGTGTATGACGAACACTTTCATCCAGCAGCTGTGCATACCCTGGCTCTCAGATACATCCGATACTTGAGCAAGCAGATATATCCACTTTTCCGAGTGAGCTCTTTGACTCCCTAGGTACATTTGCACCTCTCTATAACGGGCCTCCTTATTGTGGAAAAATTGCTGTTATGAGAAGAATCGCTTGGAGCTTGAATTCCCATACAAGTTTCCCCAACATAACAGAATATATACTACAATGTTTCCCTACAGAGCCAGCACCTAGCACAAAGAGCCTAGCCTATCATGCAAAATTGCCCAAACCATGGCCTAAAACCACACAACAAAATAAAGATGGGCAAAATGGCGAGTGCTTGCTATGTTGCGGGCTCGCTATGTAGGGAAACATTGTATTCTACGATGGGGGTATTCCAATGAATGGCCATGGAAAAGAACAGAAAAGTACCATACTAGACAGGGTGCAGTACCGTACAGGGCAATACAACCGAAAAATACTTAGAATAAAAATTAACAATATAAGAAAGCCAGCAGATTAGAACAGTGCAGAAGCCAGATTTAAGTCCTGGCAAGAGGAGGAGTTTCACTAGAGATTCTCGTGGTAGATGTGTTCGCAGAATTAGGTTATATGTTTTTCAGGGTTAGCGAAAAGACAATGAAAAACCTAAAAACCTCTGTCCTATTTAGCACACCACAAATACTGCAGTACCATATTTCCATTTGCTGTATAATATTATGCTATTCGCTAAATCCTACATTTTAGACTTCAATCGTGGATTAAGGCAGTACCCCTAACGGTCCAGGGACCCCCCGCGCCCCGGGGCGGAGACGGCCAAGAGCTCCAGAGGGGAGCTACTGCCTCTACAAGTCCGCCCAGGGCAGTGACATCTCAGAACAGCGGTCTTTTGCTCCGACGGCGGGTCGCTATAGGATGGGGCGGCTGCCCTCAAGGCCAGAGGTAAGTCTGCAGGTGGCGGCCGGGGGCGATCGGGGGAAATGCAGGAGAGCTGGGACAGCCAGTGAAGCACGAGTGATGTTTCATGATCCCAGCCCTCCCTACCGTATATCAATCCGGAAACCCGAGAAAGCAAGCGGGGTGAATAAACCAAGTAGGAATCGTGAAGTTTAAATTCGTGAATATATCTTCGGCTCAAGAATCAAGTTTCTAGCCTTTGCTTGCTGCCTCAAATAATGACAACTTTGCCCGAATTCCCTAATCTAAGGCAAGCTTACAGGGTAGGAACCATACTCCAACGCTGTAGGATGGTGAAGTATTTATTGAGAGGGGTAAGTTATGGGGATCCCGAGTTGGGTGGGTTCGCAGGGGGAATGCGCGTTCCGCGTGGTGGGTGGATGGATGGTAGGGTTGTGTACCGCCGTTAGGGGTAGATTTTGTTCGTGTGATGTAAGGGAAACCGGGGAACTGCGGGGGAGGGAGGCTAAGTTTTGGAGTCTATTCAAGCACCACATCACCCAGGGCGCCTAGGCGCATAGTCCGCCCAACCATTGGCCTATCGGGCGTAAGGCAGCCGTTCACCCAGAAAACATGGACTACCGCCTATACAAGCACCCCCCCGCCCCACCTCCAAGACGGACAGACTTGACCCCTGGGAACCCCAGACTAAGATAGGAATATGCCCAGGGGATGGGGCCAAACACAATAGCTTGTAAAATGTCAGGACAGGAGGCACATATGCGCCTAGGCCTGAGAGCTGGGTTTGTCAGCCACTCTTTCACCAAGTTCCCTTTCACCAAGTTCCCTTTCCCTCAAATCCATATCCCCTTCTATGATCCAAGCTTCGGGCCTGTAGCTACACCCCCGGCGGCGGAGAGGCGAGCTCCACGCGCATGCAGGGTTGGTAGGATGTTGCTTAAATAAACTACATGTATTGGCACTAGCCTATGCTTCGAACTTTAATAGTTGTCACTTGAAGGTCAAATATTGGATTAATAATAGAGCGAAAATGTTAAACAAATCAGTATTGAGCCCCCACTGCCGTCCGGTAACTAGGAGCTTAAGCAAGTCCCAAAATGCCCTGGTAGCGATTGGCGCGCCTCCACATACCAGTTTGCAACCCCTACGAACATAATATCAAACAAATCCCACACATGAGAGAGCGCATAATGTCGAATAATCCCCAGTCATCCAAAATCGTGAATCTTGACTTCACCCCTAGCCATATCTCAACATCTCAACCTGCAACAACTGCTAACGATTGGGTAATTTTCACCCTACTCCACCCCGCGATCCTCCCTGCTAACTAGTCTCCCATCAAGTACCTTCAAGATTCCGAATCAATGGGAAACTCTGCACCGACAAGCGCTTATCCATTCCGGCTCATCATAGTACCAATAAGTGCTCGAAGAAATCTCTAGTTTCCATATATTTGATCCGCCCCGCAAGTACCCCGATCTAGGATTATCTGCTAAATCGAATTGATTACCTCACTATTACAAAACCTCTACAATGATAGTGTTTTCCCTTCTCAATTCTAGGGCTAAAAAATACTCAACTTAATGCTTGGGTCTTTGCTATAGGTCAAGAGCCTATGCTCAGGTTCAACCAGGATGTTAAATTTAAGTTATCAGTAGGTCTGATTCCCCGCACGAACACTATGTCTACCTCAGCATAATCAACACCCCGTATCCATGGTTGTAACATCCGCCTGTGGCACAAGCAGAGCTCACTAGTAGTGCTAATTTACCTCTTGATATACTCTCAACCTAGCAGTGACTTCGGGGGCCCCTATTGGATTGCCTATAGGGCATGCAGTTATAAGGCATATCAGTATGAGAGACGCACGGGGACCAGGTGCGCAGTGATGGGCTATTTTTTTCCACACCCTATACCGGTAGGCATAGGGTATGGGTGTTGATTTTGTTTCACTTATACCCGTCGCCATACTAGGTATCGAGTGTTTAGTTTATCATAGTTTATTGTCTCTTTCACCCTCCGACCTTCGGCGTAGGGTAGTTAGTTTGGTTTGTTTCACCATTTATAATAGCTAGCATAGGGTATTATGTATAGGATTCGAGGGTTCTGGATCATGATATTTCTAGGAGTTCTTCCCCCCAGAGTTGGATATGTAATATTTGGTTTCTTGGAGGTTTGCTTAGGTTCCGGAGTTGCTAGCTATTTCCGATATATATACCTCCTACTCTAACTTTAGCTATCATCTCCATTGATGTTTTAGTCCATCCTTTTTTCTCTCATTTTCGTATTCTTCATTCAAATAATCTCACTCGCACCATCGCGCCCTTTAGCCATTCCTTCGCTCCGACCACATTAGGTAAGTATAGATCAAAACCACTCGGCACATTTCTTTCTCTAGTCTAATGTGGTCAAAGGTTTCAAAATCCTAGGCGAGGTGCCGACTTGCTATCCAGCTGGTGATCCGTCAGTCGCAAGCGGCAGTCGGCCACGGAATACTCTGAGACGACACCTATCTTATTTACTAACTGGATGGCTCTCCACTACCAACACAGGAGAGGACCACCCTATTAGGATCCCAGGGCGTCGATGGGGGGATACATTCACCGACCCCGCGAACTTCGTCCATCGAGTGATTATCGATGAGGCTCACCCAACATTGTCCAGACCTCCAACATCGAGAGAGGAACAATACCGATTAAAATATCAGCTATACTACTCGGGAAAGCATAGGGCAAAATGTCACCCCCTATACGCTAATTATAGTGGCAAATCTAGCAGCAAAATAGAAGACGTTATCCCAAAAAGCAAAAGCGGAGAGTACTGGAACCGGGTGTCTGGTATGAGATTCTAAAGACTCATTCTCACTCACAAGCGATCGGGGGCCTAGAGCTAGTAAAACTTCTGGCAGTCCTCTTCAGTTTGCTCTTCTTCACTGTTTCTCACCCGCCGCCATTCTTTCTTACTAAGGCTGTTTAATCTGTGCCTTCCAATGCATGTCGATCCCAAGTCAAAAGTAAACAAATGTAAGGATTCAAGAGAGATATCTCGCCTATGTGCTTTACTTGGACTCTAGGGTCCTCAATATTTGCACCTCCTAGTGAGGCGATGCACATCCGTTCCACAGATGTTGTCAGCGACCGACCACCACTGGAATCCAGTGCTTCCCCCCCAAAAAAGCTTAATCGGACGTCTTGCCCCCACACTAGGAATTCCGAAATAGAACAGCCCTGTAACCTTCTAGCACCGGACTCGAGTACCGGTACCACCCTCGAGCAAGCCAGCCTTTGTTCTTGCTTTTTAGGTGGGGAGAAGATCATCAGCCATGATGAGCTAAGCATCAGAGCCACATAACACAACCCTTTCTGATGAAATCACATTCTGCAGGCTCGAATCAGCCCAGGTAATTCGCTGGTCCTTGAACACGCTTGCTCAATCGTATAAGTAAATTGCAGCTTAGTAGATATCGCAATAGTGATACCAATAGTGTGCCATATTCGGAAAACGGCACTTGACTGGTCTTCTGCTGAGAACCGCACTCTACTCGAGTATTCATGATAGCCTAGATTTCGCGTCTGAGCTCCGTTCCCCAGAGAAATCCTCAAGACCACCCTACCAATTCGTCAGTGATAACCGTGCTTATAAGGATCAAGATGAGTCCATACCGTACTTGTGTATTTGTACTAACACCGATCCCCAAAACTAGAGGATCTATATCAAGTCTAGCTAATATTCCACAAACCCTTAGAGGCTAGGACAAAAGAACAAGCAGTCGCTATCTATTGTTAGCCATAGACAGGCGTGATGGCCCTCTAGGAAGAGAGCAGTTCCGAAGAAATAGGGAGCCGGGGAGCTGCATGCTTGAAAGTGTAATTTTGGCGTCCGATGAACTCTAGCGTGAGTAGACGCAATCGTAAGCAATTCACTGGGCCTGTCATTCATTCCCTGAAAACTCTCCACCTCAGTATCTTTCATTACATCCCAATTTTCACTCCTTATTTACCAATTCCAATTATCAATCTACCCTAAGGATGCTGGTACTGTATGCTGGCGCAAGTGCCTCTAAATCCCTAAGAACCTCCCAGAATTGCTGAAAGTCTCGGGAGAGTTCTAGCTAACTTGAAGCCCGCGCATCAAGAATACTACACGTTATTTAAACCACCCAAAGGATGCGATCCCGTTATAATAGAACACCCCTCTTCCGTTAAATCACCTCTTTTCAAATCACATTCACCTCCCTTTCTTCGTTCCAATAATGAGAAAAATCGACAGCATTATCCCGAAAGATCACAATACGCCAAGGGGCAAGCGAGAAGAACAGCACAATATTCTCTTAGGCACTACCGAACACGGGAAAATTTTCGCCAAAAAGGGACAACCAATTTTCGCGTTCAAACTGATTCCAACCGTGTAATGCTAACAGAAACTTATAGACCGAGTAATAAAGAGAAAGTACCCAGCACAATTCTGGTAGCTAGTGCGAGTCCAAACCAAAGCACAAATACAATCACTACCGGTACGAGCACTGTACGGTACAGGTACTCGAGTATTTATTTGTGCTACCAGATCTCGATTAGGCATCCGGGACGCGGTGCACGGGTCGCTGTTGCTGGCAGCTGCCCAGTGGTCGGCCATCCCATCCACTCTCAGGTCCAAGATCCACCAACCTCTCCTACAGTTGTCGTGTCAGCTCACGTTCCAAAACTCTCCAAACAATCTCACTATCGCTCGACAACCAACTCATTCGCCCAATGCCTTCTGGTCGCCGCCATCTCGCACGTCCAACCGGCGGCGGCAAAGACTTTTTGCTTCCACTTGCACTCACACTCACTACTGCAGCGATCGCAACCATCGGCCTCTACTTCTGGCCCGGCAGCGACTCCCCATGGGGCTCTCCACACGAGTCCGAGGATGAGATCGAAGTCGGAGGAAGATCCCGGAAGTCCAGACGGCACCAATATTTCGACAGGATCACGGAGGAGGATACCGATGACTTGATCGAAGATGCCAGACGCGACGAATTATTACGGAAAGAAAAATCTGCCCGCAGACACAATACTGGCAGCGCTAGACACAACACCAGTAGTAGTAGCAGCACAATGATGGCAGGCGCGCTGGTTGTGGACAAGATAGAGCACGCAGTTGGAAAAGCAGCAGACTTATTGCCGGGAGCCTCGGGAAGAAAGAAAGCTGAAGCACTAAAAGAGATCAAGAGGGAGGCCGAGGAGGTATCGAAGAAGCAGCAATATGTTCCGACGCCGGCAAGGAAGAAGAATGTGGCAATTGTTGTGTCGGAGAGAAAAGTACTTCTCGGGGAGACAGACTTGGATTTTGAGGAAGCAGGGCTGCCATCAGTGAGTTACCTCATCCTTGCTATCTCATATTGCCTACTGATATCTTTCAGTCACTTCTATCACATCTACCACATCCATTGGACCTTACTCATACAGTCGTCAACATTCTGGTGTACTCACCACAACTTAAAACCCACCCGCTCTCCAAATCTAGTGCATTTCGCTCTCAAAAAGCAGCAGCGGCAGCAGAGGCTTCAGCGGGCAGCGCTGATAAGTCACTTCGTAAACCTTCAGCATCCCACTTCTCGCCCACCGCATCCACTTTCACTCTTGCTGCTTCTATGCTTCCGCCCGAGTGCCCACTTGAACATATCCTTCCATTTACACAAGCGTCATCTATCGTTCCTCTTCTACGCACCTTGGCCCCTGAGACCGTTTACATCGAAGAACCTCTCACACTACCTTCATCCGGTGGAATAGTCTCCACATTGCTAGAAGGTGGGTGGGTTGGAAACGTAGTTGTTGGGCTCATTGGAGACGATGATCAACTCGCTCAGCTGATGGACAGCGACGACGAGAAGATTCAAGAGGAGGAGAAAACTAGGAAGGGCGAAGGGAAGTGGTGGGGTACAGAAGTACAGGGAAGCATAAGAGGAAGGTTCGGAAATAGGGTGCAGATTGTTGAGGGGTGGGTCTTAATTGAGGATTGGAGAAGGAGGGTAGAGGAGACATCGTAGGTGTATTCGGGACACCGCAGAGGCCGAGATAATCGGTAAGGGGTAGATTTTTGTTTTGGGAAAGATGACGAATACCTACGAGGAGTTGTATAAATCATGAGGAAAAATAATATTTTACGAACCACCCAGTAAGATGACCAGCGAGAGAAGCAGAGCGCAGAATCATGTAAAATAATTCGCTATCGTACCAAGGCCGCGAAGTCTTTGAGCCTAGTCATGTGAAGGAGCAGACAAAAAGAACCTACAGAACCCAACTCAACGCTTAAGTATTATACCCTTACCGAGAGCATATCCGAGATGCACAAGCTAAGAAGGATGATGTCCTGTGCTCTCTCGCTCGCTCGATACCTCGACCGAGTGCGAGCCTCCATCCTCAGCGGGTGGGGCGCGCCGTGCTCCCCCGGCGCAATTACGAGCTCCTCATTCCTCTGTCCCTCCCTCTCCCCACACCACGGCCCAGAACGTTCGAGCAATCGGACGAACACCCTGCAACGGCTCGGATAGAAGTGAGCGCAATAATCAAAAAACGGCCATCTCGTGATGAATAAAAAGATAAATATATTATGTATAAGTAAAAATCTTCTGGGTATGCAGAAGGCACATTTGTGAAAGGTAGTTATGTACAAAACTACAGGGAAAAAAATGAAAATGAAAATGAAAAAAGGATTAAAGAAGCGAAGAGTATGTTTCTGATTATTATGCACAAACCCCCGTGATAGATATCAATGGCAGATACGCTTCGGCCGTTGCCCATACTGCAGTGAAATAGTTTCCGGCATGGGCCCCACTGTCCCACAAAGTGACAGCTCCACCGGACTTGGCTACCCGCTCATACGTGACTACCCGCAGGGAGATCTAGATTTTGTTTCCCATACCATCCTAAACACGGGTCGATCCGACACTCATTCGGATGTGGCATAAAGTTTTTCGCAATCATCGAGATCCGGCGACGCACTAGGTCCTCTTCGGCGCACGAAGAATGCGATAATGATTTTTGTCAGAGACAAGACACTATTAAACGGCCGCGATTGTTAGAAAGAAAAACAAATTTAAAAAAATGCCAGATCTGATTATTTCCTTCACCCCCACTTCAAACTTTCAGCCCCTTCGCAACCCCCGATGCGAACCTGTGGAATTGAACAAGGGCCCACCTCAAGTCAACGGCAAGCGCCAGTACTATCTGTGAAGCTGCGCAAGAATTCCTCCCAGATGCTTCAGAGAGGACGGCACAGCTGCCGAAAGCGCCCGTTTTCGCGATAAGTAGAGCCATCCTGCAGATTACTGCAATCCAGAAACCAAGTGATATCGCATCACCAATGAAGACCTCGTACACGTTCAAGTTACTCGAGGAAAGACCAACGACTGCATATAATAATGTGAAACCTGCCTATACGTTTTTTAAAAAAATCCCCTCAACCCTGATCAGTAACGAAATCCTTCAAAATCTAGACCGACAATATCCCCCGATGCAGGAAGGGAAAGGAAAAAAATAACATACTGCAACGCCAGGTAACCAACACATGAAGCCCGAAGGTAATCCGGATCTATCATTCAGGCCATACCAACCAAGGCAGACCAAGACGACCGCAGCAGACAGCAGCTGCAATGCGATCAGAATCCAGTTGTATCTAGGCCACGAACTCGTTTTTCTCGATGGACCTCCCCCCATTATCGTTCTCGCCTTATTTTCTTTTGACAAAAAAAATCGCGATATCGACGAACAACCACCTCTCAGCAAGGTAAGTTGGAGAGAGAGAAAAAAAGAAGAAAATAAAAACAAAGCTAGCCCAGATTCGATGAATGAATACCGAAGACTAAAAGCCGGGAAGTAAACCCCTAACCCGAAGCTTAAGCTTTTTTTCCCTTAATGCGACCAAGGGAGGGAAAGAAGGGGGGGATCTCAAGAGCGCAGTCATGCTCGACCGGAAAAGGATTCTATATTATACAAAATTTGAACGCGGCTCCCTCATCACGCAAAAGAAATAAAAGGTTGCAGTTGTCATGGCCGCCCCACCAACTTGTGCGATGCACAAACAACTAAGCGTAACGTTGGTTACGGCTTTTGGGGCGGAGTGTTAGTACCGGTAGGCATTTTGGTGGTACGGTGGACGGAAAACTAACCAGTAATCACTCGCCATGGCGTCCTGGAGTATGACAAGAAGCCATGATCTGGGATGCTCTTCACTAATGATTCCCTGCCACCTCTCCTATTTTGCGATTCTCTGTTGTCGTGGGGGCCTGGGGTTACTGTAAGCTTCTTACGGACAGCTGGCAGCGGGATACATGCGGCGCTGTTAAATCCAACATGGGGTCCGTTTGAAGAAAGAATGAATGAAGCCTTCCCTCGGACGAACACGGATTTTCCCCTGACACGTCCCGATAATGAGAGCAGCTTATTGGGCCGATTAGCCGTGGAGGACCCGGGGAGAAATACTTGGTTGGATACGGTGGGAGACTTCCTTACCATACCCGGTTTATCCTGCTGTGTCAGTGACTGCTTATGTTCCCAGAGAGATATTTTAAGCAGAAAGGGAAGAAAAAAAGGTAAAGCGCTGAATGAGCAGGAGAGATATGACACTCGACCATTTGACTATCGTTAAGGTCACGGGCTTAGCTCTTTTGCTTCAAAGGTTAATTAAGCACCCAATGTTGTATCCCTCGGGTCGTCAAAAAACTGCCAAATTCGTCGCCAAGCAGGCACCTAAATGCCAGATTTGGCAACCGGCTAGATGAACTTGGTCAGAAAATCAGGTTTCTAGCTTTTTTCGGTTGCTCAAATGACTCAGCACTTAGAGTCGAGTTCAAATATTCTCAGCAAATCATATCGTTCCAGGATAGGCTTAGCGTGTCTGACGCCTGCCACGCCCCGCAGGGATAATAACCCCCCTCTGTCAAAAAGTCTTGTGCTATGTGCTTTTTCATTCTTCCAACTACCGGTACCGGTAAACTAACAGGCCAGTAATGGTGTATAGTCTTTGAGCTAAAGTGCGATCTATATCGATCTACTAACTTGTAGTTTACCACGGCTCTCCTCCCCCTTTACCTTTCTTTTATCGCCATGTCCGCAAGTCCTTCCGGCAAGACTTATACCATGCAATGACCTTTCATACCGTATTACTCTTCTTCGAAAAAACAAAAACAAAAAGACGGAGAGTCGTGGTGAACTACTGTTCTGTCTCTTATAGCCGTCCGCATATTGCAATCCCGCTCCCAAATGTGTGGTCTAACTGAGGTCCTGCAGCTGTTCAAGGATTGACTGCCACCGGATTGAGTTATTCTGCTTAAATAGGTATTAATAGGAAGGTGGTTGCTTTAGAATTTCTCGTGCCGTGTATGTACCATACCGGTATACACCAGGAGCAGGTTAGCAGCAGCAAGGTGCTCATTATCATCATCGCCCTCCGCCACTTCCCCCGCCACCACCACCTCTACCACCGATGACAACTTTACACCCATCCATAACCTCGTGATAAGTTCCAGATAGAACCAAAATACTTGGTTAAGTGAGGAGGAGGAGGAGGGGGAGGGGAGGAGGGAAAAAAACAAATAAAGAATGATACAGAAACTATTGCCGGGGTATGAATCATAGAATTAATAACCATTTTTTCCCGTCCCACAAACAGCCGGAATAAATACCAGAGTGACATCGTATGATTGCAATGACATAAAGGATACTTATGCCTCTCCGCCCCCCACCCCCCCAATCTACTTACCATAATCCTCGCATGGTCATCACTTAGATCATTTGAGACAGGCGGTAAGGGAAGGAAAAAGAAATGATGAGACTCTCCCAGTCCCCCCCAATGAGAATCTCGGACACCCCTACGAACTTTCCACACCTCCAGGTGGTCGAGCTGCGTTCAGGTCCCTATCGACGTGAACTGCACGACATCGGCATCCCGAACTGTTTTCAAAGTAGCGATTCTCGATGCGGGGTTACACATCGCAGAAAAGCAAGAGAGGGAGGAAAAATAACATGAAAAATGAGCCCGAGCGGGCCCTCTTCACCATATCGCAGGAAGAGGGGGTCAGGGTTAGGGCTTCTGTCATGGTAGGGGCGAGGTTTGGGATCGAGAGTACTACTCGAGTAGACCGTGTGATGCATAATGTCTTGCTCGTTCCCCCGCCCGCTACCGACGGCAATCCGGAGAAGAAGCCACTAGGGTAACCGGCCTGGACTTGTAGGGAGAGAGATAAGCTAGCGAGAGACGCGCGAAAGGTCTCAATTTTTAATCTCCTGCACCGGCAGCACTATACGAAATAGCAGTGACTAGAATACGTAGCTGGATTCCAGTGTCTCATGTTAGCCTTGTTCGTATTTTGTGTGGTGAAGTGTGCTCTTAGAGGTGAAAAGATATCGTTCCCCCTTGATGGGCCTGTCTCGCATACGGCATAGATTTCTTTTGTCTTTTTTTTCCTTTTCTTTCTTTTCTTTCCTTCTTCCTCGTTTTAGGCTTTCCGACTGGTTTAGTGTGCCCTGAGTGCTCTAGTCCCGTGACTAAAAGCGAATTCAAGCTCTGTGCATGCACCTGTGCTGTGTAGAGTATGGTATCATACACTCGAGCATGGATAGTGCTTGAGCTAGTCTAAGGTGTGTAGGCTTTACCAGCGAAATAAGGTCTCAACCCCAACCCTAACATACCTTTGGCGTCAACGCGAGTAAACGTATTGGGTGTGGGGGGTGGAGGTGCTAGGCTGCATATTGGTCACTTGCCAGTCGTACTGTATGGCACTTGCACTGGGCGATGTGAATGAAAGCATGCTATGGGGTTCAGGTACTGTACCTGTATTTGAAAAACCTTGTGTTATTTATGCTCCGGTTACAGGTAGGTATTAATTAATACAACGGACGGGAGTGTGAGGTGACATGACAACCTTATCTGTCTTCATCTTCATCTTATTTTTTTCCCTGGGGGGAGGGGGGTTAGTTTCTGCGTGTTTCCGTTGCATGGCGCAATATGGAAAGCGTACTAGTACTATGTAAATTTAGGTAGGGTAGGGAAGCGTTGGTTCGCATATGCAGTTCCGAGATTGACTTTAAGCTCTGTGTGTGTATCGTGCACTGCTGTACAGTATTGTACGAGTGCTGTAGAGTACTGGTACTGGGGGGGGGGGGAACAACCCCGCCGCAACGCATCTCCACTGGCGTGCTTTACAAAAGATCAAAGATTAAAGATCCCCTCGTTATTATAGTCAATAATACCCTGGCTTTTACATTTGTTGAGTTAGAATTAGTTGGAATTATTATTGCCAATTCTCTTGACTCTCATACTGGATTCGAGGGCTTAAAGGTTGTTCGAATACCGGTATTGTCATTTTTAGGTAGGAAATAGCTGCTTTTCTTAGACGCCATGTGGCGAGCAAGGCTGCACCGTAAGATGTCGCACCATTTTTGTCCACCCCTGCCTAGTACAGCACTAAAGTTGCGTGCGCTCGAGCAGTAGCTTAGATAGTCCCTGAAGGGTTTGCCTCACCCAATCATGACTCGAGAAAATGGAGATACTTTGATCGATTGGATTGCAACCGACTACCCGTACCTCGTAGTATGTAGCTCTGCCGTACTCTCAACTCTTATTCTATTTAGAGGTGGTTGTTACATCTCACGATGGTCCAGTTTCCTTCCTTCCTTCCTTTCTTTCTTTTATTTTGTTGGGTTAAATTTCCATGGTTCTCGGCTGACTGTGCCGTTAAATTGCATGGAAAGAAGGTGGGAAAGGGTAGGTTGGCCATTTATTGAATTTAAATTAGGCGACCTTTCTGATGAGTCTGGGGGGCGCTTGGCTAAACGCGCCCCTCACGATCCGCCACGACCACAACGGTTACCTAACCATAGCCGCAAAAATCAAGAGTGAGGGGGGGGGGTTTCTTGTGCAGATATGATACATGGGCGCAGCCCTAGCGAATGGCGCTATCTTTTGTTGTCACTCTTAATTAAAAGGTTCCTTTCAGGCTACGCTACGCGCTACCCTCCCAGAAGCACATCCAAATAGGCGCAGTCAAACCGGTATACCGTTGCACGCGAGTGATGTAGTATGAATGTGTGACGGTTCATGGATGGGATAAATCTCATCAGAGCCTCAAAAGATGGCTGTGGGGGGCCAAGCTGGGAACTGGACCGGAAGGATACATCCATGGCAGACTGTATATTTGGCGAAACGGCAGGTACATATATTTGAAGTCCACACACAAGGCGTTAGGCAGGAGGGTGGCGGGGGTTGAGGGCTTTCAATTGAACTGAAAAGTGCCTGGGGAAAAAAAAAAGTTGCAGTAGAGAGCCAAAGGTCAAGCCGTGTATGCACCGCGCGGAGGGGATTCCAAACAGGTCGAGGCTATTGGGTGGGGGAATAGAGCACTCCACGCCGCCGTCCGGCCTCGCGGGACCTCATTTTTCTGGTCGAAACACACGGTCGGCGACGTGATCAGTAGGAACTGAGAAAGCACGAATAATTATGCAACAGGATTCAGGCCGACAGCGTGAGAGGGGTCAGGATGGAGCTAATGGAAAAATAAGCTGGGGCAAGTTGTTTCCCGCCACCCTGGAGCAAGGATCATTCACCTAAACAACTTTTGATGGCGTTTCGCTTTCTTTCCTTTTTTTCTCGAACAGACTGGTCAAATGATTTCTCATTACAGTGTCCCTTCTAGCGCAGGTCTCGTTCGCAGCATAGAGATCCACTCAGTTGTGATATGCTCTCTTCCAAACCTTCTTTCGAAGAAATAGGAGGGCTCGGGCGTCGACTCTAGAGAGAGAAATGTGGGCAAACAATGCAGAAACCTCAAGCTCAAATGCCTCAGTCCCTTAAATAGAAGGTCTACTCATTAAATTTTTATAACATCTCCTACTGGAGTCAAGGGCTAGATGCGCTCAAGCTATTTTACGAATATATAGAAGCAGGGGGTGGTCCCCTGCATGGCGCGTACGCCAGATTAAGTTTTGTTATTACTTCGAAACTATAATTTAGAGGAAGTCTTTACTTAGCCTTTGCGAACTTCGGTCCCTGTTTCTCCTAGATGTTGGCGATTCTAGGGCATTATTTTGTGAGAACCTCCCGGCATATTCCGGGCCACCTTCAGCAAAATAGCACATTCGTCTGATCCTCCCAGCAAGGCAAATACGATCTAGTCTTGGCGATAGGCTGGGGGAGACCTGAGGGAAGGTAAGGGGTCGGAATGGTGAAGCTACTGGTATTTCCCGCGGCGCTTCTGTCAAAGATCAGCCCGCTGCGAATTTCTTAGGAATGTGGGTCTGAAAGGTAGCCTGAACGTGCTCGTATGGAATTGCCTACGAGTTTCTGCCTTAAGTTTCTAGCATTGGTATTTTTACTATACTCGAGTATATTAGAGCCTGCTCTACCTCTTCGCTGAGGTCAGCCACCAAGTGACGTCAAGTGATCTCTAGCCCTCGGGCCCTGAGTCAATACAGTTAAGATCCGGTATCTTGTACGAAAGCGGCGGGCTCTTCTCCAATCCAGTGATTTCGGCCAATTAACCAACCACGGCGAGCCGGAGGGCGCAGATAAGGTGATCTTCGTGGGGTTGCTGAGAGGGGAATGGAGATACCTTTTCGTGCCCAAACTAGGTTTTGGGACTTAAACGTCTATTATTTCTAGTATCCTACATAATTTCCAATAGTTCAACCTCGCCTCCGGAGCTAAGAAAGAGCTTGTTTCTTGGTGTCGAATAAAAACCCAATTTCTCAATGGCCCCAACGGGGCCCAGTGCCAACTTAGCGCCATCCTCTCAATTGGATGTTTTTTTTTTGACTCTCGATCCGAAGCTGTAATGGCTGTGAAGCTAGCAGGAGGAATTTTGTTGCAAAGGCAGACATTGGATGGGCGAGCTCCTTCTGGCACAGGTGTGATTGGGCTGTGCGGCTACGAAAAAACCATTCCCTCGACTCTGCCTGAAGAAAGAAGGTTAACTCATTATCGGAATTACTTATTGTGATTATCATTATCATGGCTACTGCCATCCTGCTGAAGGTCTCATGAACGCACGTCAGTGACCGGGTGACCTGGCCAAAGCGCCCTTGAAGTAGCTATCCGATGCCCAGTTTTTTTTATTTTTTCTTCTCGGTTGCTTTGCATATTGCTGTATAGTACCCATGTTTCATTTTCTGTACTGTTCTCGATAAATTCTGAACTAAATCTCCATCCGGCGATCATAGCAAAGAGGTGTGGATAGAGAAGATGGGTGGTGCATCTGTCGAAGCTGTGAGACAAGAGCCACTTTCTGCAAGAACTTAACGAAGCTGCATCCGTCTCGGAATATTGATAGACTAGTTTTACTGGCCAATGAATCCTGTACGAGATCTACTATTGTGGTTTGGGAGGATATTGTTAATTTGAGACCTGAATCTTTTTTTTTCTTTTCTTTTTGTATCTTATTACTCTCACGCTGGATTCCATCAAAATTATGATATGGCATTGCACTAGTAACTTAGCTCCACTAGGGACATAGTAGAAGTGACATGGCGTGTGTGCCTTTCAGTCATGTAGAGAATACCTACCTGCCTCCCCCCCACCTCCCAAAAAGGTCTTCGCCTCCGTTTCGATTATAACCCACATACATGTGAAATGAATTCAAGAGGAAAAGATGCTATGGAGAGGGAGGTGGGCGGAGTGGTGGTAACCCTTGCAGGTTCATACAGACTTTGATCAGCAATTTCCATTACGATCTTCCAGCCACTATCTTGCTTAATCGATTAGCGGAAGGCAGGCCCTTTTCTTTTTTTTTTCCCTCCTTCCTTCTCTTTTCAACTTAAACTAGAAAATTTAGGGTCGGCACGGAGAGACAGCTAGGGAAACCGATATTCTTGGAGGGAAGGAAACGGACAAGCCAACTAATTAGGCACGGCGGTATCTCGGGCACTGTATTTAGACTATCAGCCTCCCTTTTTATCTTAGGATCTTCTAGTTGGGGCTGTTTTATAAGTAGCGTCTATTCCCGCTATAAACTCCAGCTGCATTTCCTAACAAATCCAAAGCACCAACAGAGAGGAGGACACTTATTTATTCCAACCACAACAACCCCAACTCAGCATAGATTGGAATTTCCTTAAAATGGTAACCCTATATCTAGGTACCGAGGAGAACATGTTTTCAAGCTCTCCAAGCGTTCGTTCCTACTCTAATTCCTCCGCGTCTTCTGGGACTTCCTGTTCGACGACACTGAGCTACCCGTCCTCCTACAGCAGAACATTACCCCCTAAATCGGATGCTGCATCATCAATGACTTTTTCAGAAAAGCCCTTCGAGGAAGGCTTCTTCGGTCTACGCGAGCGTAAGGCCCATAATGGGCAATCCATTGCACCTAACCTCCTCTCGATAAAGGTCGAGGGCGCACACCAGACATCGAACCCGCCCCTAGAACCTGCTTTCCACCAGCCCCAACACATCGAAGACATGCTACAGCAGCAGCAGCAGCAGAGTTTTATCGCCCAGAACTACGAACAATCCTACCCACGAATCATCAGCTACCCAGAATACGCCCCTCAACGGTACTCATCGGATAGCCTGTCGCCGAGCTCCAGTAATGGCGACTACCTCTACACTACCCAGAACCGCATGTTCGACTGCTCCCAGCCCTTCGCGTCCTGGGGGCATGAGACGAACTCCAGGGGAGCTACCGCCGCAATCGCGGCCCTAGAGCTCTCGATACCGAAGGTGGGTATGAGTTCAGAGGAAGAGGATGTAGATATGACAGACAGAGACTCAGCTGGATCTAGTCCAACGCCCGCTGTTAGAAGGAAACGTCGCGCTCCCCACCCACTCGTCATCAGCTCGAGGGATAAACCCCATGTGTGCTCTGTAGGGGACTGTGAGAGTCGGTTCAAGAGACCTGAGCATTTGAGGAGGCATGAGAAGACGCATACTGGCGAGAGACCCTTCCCCTGTGCCGTCTGTGGGAGGAAGTTTGGCAGGAACGACAACCTTCAGACTCACATGAGGACGCACATGAAGATGACTGGGCGCAATGAGTACGTCCCTGGGCTGGCCTAAGGTTTCTGTAACTCTATTTCCTTCACCTCTATCTCGTTCTCTAGTTCCTTCGTTCTCCCTCTCTCTCTATCTAGCTATTCACCTTTTATTCTCTTGACTGGTTCCTTTTGTTGTGTTTTTTGGGGGGGGAGTTTTCTCTCTCTTCTCCTTTTCTATCTTCTCTCGATTTCCTCTGTTTCATTGGGGACTTTACTATGGGTTATTGGTTTTTAAATCTTGGGTTTATTTTCTCTTATTTACATTTTTTTTGTTCTCTACTGGTTTCTGGGTCATCTCTTTTGTAACATCCTCATCCATCGTATCATTTATTGTAACTACCATTCTCCCTTCACACGCCGACACCTACCTGTCATTCCAACCCCCTTCCTCAAGTCATCACTAATTGGATGAAGCACATGGGAACGGGGGAAAGAAATCATCGTCGGGCGGGGAGAGAGAGAGATGGTGGAACAGACAGAAAGTAACTTATTCCATCTTCGTCTTCCTTCTCAACCGTTTTCAACATCCTAAAAGGGTTCTATTCATTCATCTTATTCAATTTTCAGCTTTATTATTATTCCCGTTCGGGTTGCCCTAGGAGTAGGAGGGTGTTTTCCTTAACTTACCTTCTTACGCTCTTTCTCTCCTTCCTTCCTTCCTTCCTTCCTTCCTTCTTACTGTATTGTCTAGTTACTTCCCATCTTACTGCATCAAAAGATGGGCGAGGGAACATGTACTGTAGAAGTTCTTTTATTTTTCTTGCTTTTTTTTTTTTGCTTAAGATTCAAGCAACAAGCATATCAAGGCAAACGCATAAAAGAAGGAAAAGAATAGAAAAGAAAAGAAAAAAGTCGTTTTTTCCCGTCCCACAATGAAGCGTAATGGATGATAATATGATATGATAGGAGGGAAAGGCGGTGCTGTACTGTGGTTTACTATCATGAATGGACGACAAGCCTTCCCATTCCCTCTCCTCCCTTACCCTTCCCCCTTCTCCCTACTCGCATTCTTTTTATTTTTTACCTCCTTTCCCTCCTCCCAAGTTCCTACCACACCCTCCGTGCAATTACCGTACACACAGACACACACCTCCTTCGTTTTCCATACCGGAATGCATAACATACCATTGGTTTCCAACATCTTCATTTATTCCCCCTCCTCATCCTCCCCATCCTCCTCCATCTGCTGCTCCTCCTGTTGTGGTAAACAGGCTTCACTACCAAGCACTTACTGATAACGTGCTAGACCGAAATTTAAAAAAGAATACAAGTTTTCATTTTTTTTTTTTCCTTGCATAACTCCTTCCCTCCCTCCCTCTTTTTATCCCTCCATCCATCCGTCTAAAACACATTTCCCCAGGAACTGAGGGCATGTCACATTCATACCATAAACCTGCTTCCTCCACTACTAGCACCACCATCTCTACACAAAACCAGACCAGGCCAAAACAAAAAAAAAACCAACCAACCACCTTCACCCGCAGCCTACCTCCCATCCCACCCTATCCAGAACCCATCGACTAAGCATTTGTACAACGAAGCTAAACTAAACTACCAACCAAGAAACCCCCCCACTCAACCTAAAAAGAAATACATGACACCCCGGAGGGAAGGAGAAGCGAGTCAAAAACAAACCAAAGCAAAACATATCGCTCCCCTCCCTCCACTCCATAAGAGATTACTTCCATCATTAAGATCTTCATGTCTGATCTCCGAACCACATATCAGACCGGCAGCAAAACGATGGACGGATCCGTGGGTTATGCACGTGGGCGAGACACTGTCTAGCATGTAGTCTAGGCCCTCCATCGAAACTTGAAATGTCTATCTATCCTCCTTGCTGGCAATATTGGTATTATTTAATCTTTCCTTTTTTCTTTCTTTCTTTCTTTCCTTATTTCCGAGTCCCCGGAGTAGTGAGCCTTCTCTCTCACTATTTATTCGCCGGTCTTTTCGTGGGCTGTGCGGTTTCAAACTTTGGCTCTAAGCATTTTTTTTTTGTAAAACCAAAGGTTATGTAGGGAAACATTGTGCACACCATCCCCGTGCTTGCGGTGCGGCGCGGCTATGCATTGCACATTGCATGGGGGGGAAGGAATAAATCTGGCGTCATATAGTATCACTCGAGCCTGTCGATCTTTTATGATTCTCCCGCCCGGTAATTCGCCATATAGTAAGCAAGTGACTTATAGTAAACAAGTAGTGGTGTGTGTGCGAACACTATCATTTATTTTTTCTCCGCCATGTGAATACCAAACCGAGCCGAACCAAACTTGTGCGGCAGATCGAGGCATTGTACTAGTATTCCCCCCCTCCTCCGTCTGTATCGGATCTCGGGCACCTCTGGCGCGGTGATGGGCAAGGCTACCGCCCTGATTGGTTCGGGTATACCTTATTAAAGGAGTAGTCTCATTTACGGGTAGGCCTGGCTAGTCGGCGAATTTGAGCTTTGCCATGTTGGAGATAAACCACCGTTATTACCCGTTAGAGTTAAGAGGTTGAAAAGAAGAAGAAAAAACGACCGCCCCAAAATGGGCTAGGGAATTCCTCTTTAGAGAGAAAGTGAGTGATTGGACCGCCACGGTTTAAACAACATGATAAGATCACATTTCAAGCGAGGCATCATCACTGCTCACTCGTAGCGATAGGGTGTCTTTTTTTGTTTTGTTTTTTTTGCTAAGGAAGCCTAAGACTAAAGCCCTCATTTTCTGTTGGTTAGAAGAGCCAAAAGGGGGGGAAGGATTGGCTAACTATTATAGTGATAGTGGTGATGGTGATGGTAGTGGTGGGAGCAGCGATGGCAACAAATAGAATCATGACTGCGGAGGGAACGAGGCGATGCATGGAGATGGAGGGGTAAGGGAGGGGGATATAGTGGATTGGAAAGGTGATATGCCGAAGGCTGGATGAAGCGGCCGCGTGCCCGCCTGCGAGGGCAGTTTTTTTTCGGTGCCCCCGGACGGTTGGTTCAGCTACTACTCTGCTCGAGTACTATCCCTTCGTTTGTACTGGTACTGTATTGGTGGAACCAACAGTCAAGACCGCCTTCCACTAAGTACCTACCTAAGGGGACAACAACGCCACCTATCCAGGTAAACTATCTGCAGATCCTCGGGGTCAGAAACGTTTATTCGTTTATTGGCCGAGTCACCATCGGGGACCTCAGCCCTTCCAGCCAAAATTCCGTGAAACCCGGCTTACGAACGAACGAAGGGATACTGGAACTTCATCGTTTCTTTGGTTTCCGGAGGGGTTGTTCATTCCTTTGCCCAACCCGTCGATACGACACCCTACCGCTGATGACCCTTCGCTGGGTAACTCAACTTGCTAAAGGGCGCCTCCAACCATCCAACGGCCTGAGAAAATGCTCTAGTGATTCAAGCAGTGTTCAGGTTACAGGCCGTGATAGTTTGACTACATACCGTATGATACCGTACTAGCTACAATTTGCCACATTTGTATCATAAAGTATCATGCATACAAAACCAATGCCCCGTCCCTGTTGTTATTATGCTCGAGTAGATGTTTGTTTGACAGTTCGTCTAGGGGGCACCTGCGCTAGTGCGGAGCTAGTCTCCGAGGGGCATCTGCCAGGAGAAGTGTTGGTCTATTGATATGCGACACAATGTTCCCATAGCAAGCACCCGGCACAATGAGCACTGGTTTACAGAATGCCTCGAACTGCGGTTTAAAACCGCACAGCCCACGAAAGAGGCAATAAATGGTGGATGGTCGCTACGCCGGGGGATCTCTTCGTGGGAAACGTTGTCGTGTAATCTTTTATCAAGCTGCACCAAAGTACCATCGGCACTAGGGCTTGATGATTCAAGTATACACATCACAATTCGTTTTTCCCCTCCTATTTTCCGTCTATTGTTCCCTAAATTGGTTTAGATAGAGGTTTTGGTTCTTTTCGTGGCCCGGGCTCTAGGGGGTGTGTGTGAGAGATAACAACTTGTATTTTTCGATTTACAGTGCAACATGCTGTGCTCGAGCGCAGTATTCACTCGTTCACATGATTGATATCTCCTGGTGATGGCCAAGGTCCGTGAGTTGAGTGATGAAGAGGGTTTGTGCCCTGGAGGGTGGCCCCCTTCCGGTGCCGACCGGAGTCATATGATGTCGGCGTTGCTGGAAGACAGATGTTGAAAGATGAATGTGCATAATGATACAATACCGTAAGAAATTAAAACTAATACATTGATCGAACACTGATCTATGCTAATGAAATGGGGACTTCGCGATTTTGCATCCAGAGCCAAATCCTAGCGATCTAGTTGGTCCAGAACCGCATTCGCCTCGCACCCAGAGCCTTTTCGCAAAGTCTCCGATGTTGCCCAGGGATTGCTAACGCCATCGGAAACTTACGATGAGTAATGCTTGCATGCTATTATGAGTGGCACGCTCTAACCAGGGCTGCTACATCCTTCTACCCCGAGAGCCAGCAAGTGCCTCATCTCTCCTCCATGCTCTCAAGTCCTTCGTTCCCATAAAACCCTCTCCGCCTTCGGCTCTCTGGTCCCACCCACCTAACCTAACAACAACTGCGGTTGCGTTATCACCCTCTGTAGTGACCTCTTCAGCGAATTCAACTAGTTCCTTAGCTCCCTCATCCGGAGTTCTGCATTCCTTCACAATATCGACAACCTCTTGGTCAGTCAAGATTCCACTAATCCCATCACTCATGAGGACTATGAATGCGTATTCAGAAGGCTCAAGTTCGCGTTGATAAACCTCAGGTTCGGCTGATACTCCAAGACGTTTCTGAGAAACGTCCCCAAAAGAGCGAGTGTTTGCAAGAACCCCAAAGCGCTCTTCGCCGAAAGAATCTGAGACAAAGGCGGTTGCATAGCGACGAAGCCTCCTGGATTCAGTGGGTGATGAAGGATGATGGTTTGTCGTTAAAGGAAGGGCAAGCCCTGTGGAGGTTGAGGAAAGGAGGATGCGAGTGTCACCAATGTGTGCAGTTATGAGTGTGGCAGAGGTTTTAGGGTCCCAGAAAGGAGTCGCGGTACTAGGTCGGATCAGAAATAATTCAAAAGTTTCGAAGAAAAGAAAAAAACCAAGGAGTAACTCATACGGAGTAGAGATGAGTGCTATGGAAGCAGTTGATCCGCCTTTAAAAAGAGTGGGCTTTTTGGGAACCCCTTCCTGGAGAGCACCCTCTCCAGTGAGAAACCATGGCTTGGTACGTGTGATGAAGTCCATGTCGGCTTTCAGAAACGCGTATGTTAAAAGAGCTTCTACTTCCCCGGCCTCCCCCCGTCCTCCAAAATCTGGCTTAAACCTTCTGAAGTATCCACCTACTATGTCTTTCCAAGCAGAAACTAACTGGGCTTGCGCAGAAACCTTTTGCTCTTCACCCTCGGAAAAAGCCTTAGCACTCTGCTCGATGTATGTGTGTAGGTAGTCTTTAATAAAAGCCGAGCAATCCTCACCACCGTGGCCATCAAACACTCCGAAATAAAAGACAGAAGGATCGGTCGGGACAGAATCAGGTGAAAGCGTGAAGGGCGGAATATCTATCACCCCAGCTTGATACCAGTCTTCGTTATAGGGCCGATTCCCACGGGATCGAGAGGCTCCGAAGTGTTGTTTTGCAGACCGAAGTGGGATACGAACTACTGTATCATGAGGCTCACTGCGTGGAGGTTAGTAATGATTTCAATATATGAGTGATATTTTGTGATTCTCTGACTGAAGGAATACAGGTCGGGGTCACGGGACTAGGAAATGCCTTGGAGAGATCGTTAGGCTGTCTGAAGCCATGAAATCTCTAATCGAACAATGGTGGATTGGGGAAATTTTTTGATCGGCACTAACCTAGATTTAGACGAACGCTCAGGCTTGACTGCTACCCCGGGCAGATGCGTAGTAAAATAATCGTGGAACATACGCATTCCACTCCCTCTTCCAGGGCACCTGTGGAGCAACGGTTCCTCTTTGGCCCCAAGTGTCGAAGGAGGCCTTGGTTTTCTCGGGCCACGCCGTGCTAGGGGGTGGTAAAGCGAATAGCCACAAATAGAGCGATGTTGAAATCTGGGAGGACAACTGGCTGGGGCCCGCGAGGTAGAATAGGTGCAAAATCTTGATATAAAGGCTATTGAGTGAAGATTGAAATTAGTTTGTGAGGATAAAAGCTAGTTCCCGTAACCGATAGAAAAAGACTTACCATACGTATCTTTTAAGGCCCAGATACCGCGTGGGGTAAATACCAATCTCCCCATGTCACCCCGCCACAAATAAAAATTGACAGCGATGCCAAAAGGGTTGATTTGTACCGCTACTGAAAGGACCCTTCTGCTGGCGAGATAAAGAGGAATTTATTGAGGATGTTGAGTCTCCCTCCCAGCGGGGGCTTGAGTGTTCTAAAAAATACACGTGTATCCCCTGAGTTATTGTTTGAAAAAAATACCTGGGTTTAGTCGGAGGTGGGGTGCGCGATACTTCTGGGCCGCACAGGAGACCATAAAGGATGTAGGGACTCAAGTAACTGGGCTCTTGATGAGTTTGCCGAACAGTGTCGAGGTTCCTAAAGTTCGGTGGGAGTAGGGTATCAGTGTCAAGAGGCGGAGGTGATGTTTGCCCTGTTTGTTTTCTTCGTTTATCGTTCGTGCCTGGGCATGCACGATACCGCGAGAAATCGGAGGGACCCGAGATTTTCGGGTAGGTTTAGGGCGATACAGCCACAGATCCTGACTTTCTTTTTTAGCCTGAAGCTCAAAGCCAACATCGTCATAAGTTACGGCATATATCGGTCCTGGGCACCAGGGTTTTGGCAGTTTGTTGGTTCTCATGCATACTCTTGATAGTATTCGGTGCATAAGACCAATAACCTAGCACACACTATACTGAAATCATTGACCAGCCCCGCGCGGTGCCGGGAAACGAGGAATGAGGCTCGCGGAAGACTTTCTGAATGTTGCTTGTGAAAATCGATGTCGCACTACACCACCCCATTTCTACAGCATGAGACTATGATAGTTGGTGGGGTGCCGAGCAGGATAGGGCAGTACTAGTAGGGAGGCCCACACGCCGGTTCAGCGGTTCAAAGAGGAGATGTGCAGTGCATGAACCGCGGACTAGAAAGATGAACTACGGCACTGGTACCGGCCCTAAAAGCGGTTTACGAGATGGTTCAGTGGTCTAGAGACAGTTGGTACAGCGTCGAGCTCTACACTCGCAACTTTCATGAGTATCCGGGCTCCTCAAGCCAAAACCCGCCAGAAGCATAGGTCCTTGGCTTCAAGTTGTTCGAATACTGCACCTCTGAGATTCGCGAGCAACTTACCTACACTTGAATCACCAGCAATTTATGCACCATCGACGCACCAAAAAACGGGGCTTTCTAGCGCATAAATTGACTCGACTGGATGTAACTGGGCGACCGGGTTGAAGTTGGGCACTCTGCACAGGAATAGCCAGCAGAGAACAAGAAAGACGCAATCGCTAGAATTAAAAAATTTCAACCTAACAGCATCCCGAACTTTGGAACTCCAACCAACCACCCCATCTCTTCTTCGCAGCATTAGTCTCCCGCCCATAGATTCTGTCAAACCAGCAGCGGAGCTATCGGTACGTCGTGAACCACGAGCTCTCACCACCACCACGATAAGCTCCTTCGAACCGTAGTGCACATTCCAGATCTGAACCGGTGTGGTGGGCCTCCTTATTGGGCCAGCCTTTTTCATACAAGCCAAGTATATAATGTCTCCTCCGAGGGAGACGGTGGTGGTCGCTATCCTATCAGCAGTTTAACACGGTACAGGAAATGTACTTGAGTTCTAAGTTATACAACATCTATGGTACTGCATGGCCTGTCGTACGGTAGTAACCTACCACACTATTAAAGCCGACTGACTGCATAGCTCCGGTAGACTCCTCGGATAATATTCGCGGGCCCTTACTGAGCCCAAGTTGCGAAGAGGCGCAAGCAGATATAGTTCCAAACGTCAATACCATAACAGCAAAGTCGAGAAGATTAAAGAGGTATCATAGATCGATAGCCAATGGTCAAAGACCAGAGTGAGAGATGCACTATCATACTCCCAGATGCCAAAACCGAACGAACTCTCAAACCCTTGAGAACACGAACCGCTCGAGATTCCTCGAAAGCGGTATGATAAAAATATCTCTAAGCAACCATGAGGCTGGCCATGTTCTACCTTTTGCCGAACAGCATACCGGCAGGGTGAGAAACAAGCCACACCCGTTCCCCTCCACCTGGTAGCGTTGGCCAATGGCAACCCAACAAGATGGGCAGCGGCATCACTCCGCAAAATCGGCGGGGATGCCCCTAACGTGAATCTGAACCAGTGAGAAGCAATTAGGTAACGCGCTAATTTGGTACAAGTACATGAAAATCTTATTGTATGCACTAGCGCAGCCGAGTTGATCTACTGGTATCCGTACTTATATTATCTCGTGTTATCCGGATTTCCGCCCAAGACCGGGCGTTGCTTAAGGCTGGATGGTGCATGGAGTCTGCAATCGGCTCCCCCAATACTCCCAGTTAACATGGCCACCATATGGTGGCTTTAGGCGTCTGCAACAATGCACCTGAGCGTGTGACAACCACTCATTTACAGGGCGTGGCATGGCGATCAAACAAGTGCCACACACCCGGTGATGCATTACCAGATATCTAAAAATGCCCAGTGATAGCTATGTTGACTGGGAGCACTCGTGCTTGTACCGTACGAGTATTGAGAGGGCTGATCTTGACTCCCGACACCGTCTAGCCTTAAGCAACGCCCGCCCGGTCTTGGTGGAAATCCAGATATCATAATAGAAGATACGGTAATACGGGTATTTGCTCTGGCTTAATAATAGTATGTTAATTTGCCGAGCATAACCTTTTTTACAGGGTAACACAGCAAAATACCTTCGCAAATATCTATTAATCAGCTTGCCAAGGAAATTGGCGGAGCCTAATATGGCATGGTCTTGACATTCTCATTCTGCCACCAAAATTTTGACCCACTCGAGTACGGTACCTCTGGGCCAGACATCTCCATTAGGGGCTTGAGATATTCCTATCGTCTATTAGTGTGCAGAGGACCGCCCACCCCATGTTCGAATAGAGCCATAATTCTCACTAGAGTAGTGATTGAAAATTTCTTGGTATGATAGTTGAAGTCAAGCATTAATTTACAGCAAAATACAAGGACTTGGGCTGCAGACGTCCCCCACCATGGTGGCAATTCCCGTAGAAAGGCCGATTCATAAAGTGCGGTACTCAGGATGCCTTGGCGCCGGGGTGTCCGGATACTTTATGAACGGGCCGGCGCTGTGCCACTCCCCAAAACCAAAAGTCTCTTCCCACCCTTTTTTTTTTACCTACGCACAAACAACGGCTCCATCACACGTTTGCCCAGACCGGCGCTTGTTCCTAACAGCTACTACTAGTAGTATCTAATGAAAGAAGATTGAAATCGCACCTTGCTTGTAAGAGTTGCACTTGCTTCGCATAACCTCCTAACATTACCAGCGCCACCGGTTCTCAAGATATATGATCCACGAGCGGTAGCTATCAACACAATTCTCCTACCGTCAAGGCCGTCAGGGGAGAGTAATTCCCGCGTGGCCACTAGCGGCTATCTCGGGGATAGACTTTTGATTTTAGCGGATACTATTATGATACGATGAAAAGACAGCTGCAGCGGCCTAGAAGATCTAATCAGATCCGCTGCACTCCTCCCTCCCGTTTGGCATATCCCCTCCTGCCTACCGGCAGTGAAGCGTGCCTGGCCGGGCGGAATAGGTAGAAGAAAGTGAAAAAAAGGAAATGGGAAAAACAGTCAACAGATATCTCCGACTTGGTGGAAAATATAAAAGAGCTTCCTGCGATATCTTCACACTATTCAGGGATGGGCGTTATTAGGCTGCGGGCATAAGACCAGCTACAAATGGGGCGGATTATTTCCAACCCCCCCTCGAGATGTCAAGGAGCCCGCGCTAATACTCCGGCACGACAGTATGACAGAGTGCACCAGGATTCGTCCACCAATGGTAAAATGCCGGTATGAGCATGATAGTATTTCTACTACTGCCACTACTGCCGCTGCTGCTTCTGCCACTGCTGCTACTACTAGACTGCTGTATGATATCCCATCCAACCCTTCCCTATGTATGAGTAAAGTATTGGCGTACGGGTGTCGGGAGATATTGAAAGGACGAAAGTGATCGCATCCATACCTGTAACACCATGTGGCAATAATATTGGGTCTCTTCGTGATGAACTGCTCTACACGTACGAACACAACTTTAGGTTCCCGCTCGGTGCACGTTTGGTCCCCGGGCACAGCAGGATAAAGTATCACGTAATATGCCCTTGCACACCACCAAGCCCTGCACCGGGAAGTGACAATGCATACATACCGGTAGCAGTATTGAGTCCAATCATGATGGACACCGATGGATCATATATCGCGGGAAATATCCATCTTTTAGCTTACAAAAAGTTACCATCCTCTGTCGCTATATAACCAGAGCAAGTGTCAGCGTCAAGGCTTTACTTGCAAACCCCAAAACTTCCTTTGTCATCGCCTGTCTTTTATCCCGGGGAAGCGATCCCTTCATTCTCTCAGCCCTTTTTTCCTTTTTCCCTTTTCCAGTGTTTCAAACCTTACTTAGCTGCTTATGTAACGCTGACTTCTTCTTTCGTTGGTTCCGTTCCTTCTCATCCTTGTGGAAACACAAAAGAAGACGAAAGAACCCGCATCTCAAATTACATATAGTATAATACGCACGTGAGGGTCAGCTCTGGCAAGCTGAGCGAGGTCCTCTACCTCTTTCCCTCTCGATCCGGTTGCTTTGTCCCTCGACTGGATAGTACAGTACTAGTACGGTAATTACCTTCGATCCACACAAGCCTCCCGCAAATCATTTGGAGCCCCTAAACTTACCCGTAGCTGGTTGGGTTGTCATCAACGAAACAGATACCACACAAAATGGATTACGCCGATAATCCCCTCCGTTTCCCCTCCGGGCCTCCCCCACTGTCACCGTCGCGTTCATCTCCCGCTTCTGCATTTCCAGGCTTCTTCAGCTTTGCACCACCCCTAGCTACGCCTTTCGGGGAATCACCAACTTCATCGACCCTCCCGTCGCCTCCTCGACCGCAGGAGCAGCAGCAACAACAGCAGCAGCAAGCTCTGCCTATCTCACAGTCTCGTCAAATACATCGGAACCGAATCTCATACTCGTGCCATGCTTGCCGTAGGCGCAAAGTCAAATGCGATCGCCAACACCCTATTTGCGGGAATTGTACCAGGACATCTGATGTGTGCATCTACGACGACCATAGTAGCAAGAAGAAGGGACCCAGGAGCGGTGTCCAACAGCCTCAGAGCATCACGGGCCCACCGCGGACGAAACGCCAAAGGACCAGAGAAGACTCTGAAGACCGAGAACTAAGTGAAGGCTACCCAGCAGTGGCCATCACAGCCAGCCTCAATCGCCCTGAATCCACGCCCCCCGGCCAGGAGAAGCAGGAAGACTTAGAGGCTCGGATGAATAAACTCGCCGAGGTCGTCGATAAGTGGTACAAGGATGCGTACGGTCAAGGGATTATACCACCGGCCGTAGCAAGAAAGCAGGCTCTCAGTGTTGTCGAGGCCAGCAGTTCTAATACGAAGAGCACATTTGAGGGAAGCCTAGGGCAAATCCCGGCAGCTAAAGATGCATCGTCCCAGGAGCAGGGTATCTTGGACAACATGAGAAAACTCACTCACTCGATCAGCGGTGCCAGCGGTGCCAGCGGTGCCAGCAGTTCGCCAGGCCGTTCAATTGCGTGTTCTTCCGTATCTTCACCCTATTCACCGCGTTCTCAAAACACTGTCACAACACCTGGGAGCAGTGTCAGCGGGCATTCCCAGCAGGTTTCCACCCTTGAAAATACAAATGGAGTTACACATCCTCCTGAGAAAATGAAGAGGGGGGAGCTTGCTATGCAGTTGCTGAGCGAAGAAATTGAAGCAGCAAAAGCGAAAGGTACGGGTGACAGTATAGATGATCTAGGATTAGGCCATTTGAGTATCCAGGGCAGTGGGAGGAGTCGATATGTTGGAAGCAGTTTTTGGGCCTCCATAAGCCATGAGGTAATATTATATAAACAGTTCCAGCGGCGTTTCCTATTGTATAAACACTCCGGAGATTTTTTTTACTAACAATAAACTCAAGATCACCGAGCTTAATGAGGTTTTACGTACCAACGAACCATCCGATGCGAGACCTTGTGTTGGTCCCCCAGCAGAAGAGATGATTGACCTGCTCCAGAAACCTCGCAATTCCACTGCTTCCGAGACTGCTTCCAAGTCGGCTACAATCAGCGCAACTAAGCCCTTACAACCATCATCAATAGCTGGCGCACCAAATTTTTGTGGGCTATCCCAATTTGATAAATCATCTCTTCTGCAATTTGAACCTCGTGAAAGCGGAGGGAATCCGTACGAGATCATACCTCTAATCCTAAGGGACCTTCCGGGCAAGTCTGTGTGCGATATTATGTACAAGGCCTTTCTTAACGGAGTGCACCCCATAATGCCTCTTATTCACGTTCCGACATTCGAAAAGGAATATAGCGCTTTCTGGGCATGGTTTCCAAACAATATCCGCTCCATGCCAGATCCAACACTCTCCGAAAACCATGGATTTTTTCCATTGTTCTTTTCAATCCTCTACGCGGGATCGATGTCCCTGGCTACAAAGGCCATTGAAAAAATTCTCCCTGGTCAAACAAAAATGGAGGTGACCAAAAGCCTTTATTCAGGGTCAATGCATGCTTTATCGGCCTCTTCCTTTCCTAGAACCCCGACTATCGGTTCGCTTATCGCCTTTCTCATTGCTCAGACTTGTCTCATTCGGGAAGAGGAGCCATTGACTTCTTGTTCGTTTCTTGGAATGGCTATGCGCGTTGCGCAGTCTATGGGCCTCCACCGTGATGGGAGTCTGTTTGGTTTGAACGAAATTGAGTGTGAGGTTCGTCGGCGTGTGTGGTGGCACATCGTTTATTTAGATGTTCAAGGAGCTATTGCGACTGGGCTTCCGCCACTGGGGGGGAGTGGGGAAGACTTATATGATACGAAGATGGTTAGTGAGCTTAAGGATGAATATATTGGACTTTCGCCTCAGGATCGTAAGAAGGCTGCCGAAGCCGCAGCTGCGACTGCTGCTACTACTACGGCAGGACCACAGACGCCGGGGAAACCCAACCGCAAAGCATTTCTGGACGGATATTTAAATAGCCCTGCAATGATTCTTGCTGCTGGAAGGTATGACATGACGATTGTCCTAAGGAAGCTTATCACTCAGCTTTTCTCCACGAAACCGCCGCACAAAGCGGATCTCTTGGATATGGGAGGAGGGATTTTCAGACTCAAGCTTAGACTAGAGGATCGAATTGCAAGGATTCCAGCCAGGAGAGTACCGGAAATGGGGTCCACTCCTTGTTGCGATCCCGAGTTTCATGAGCTTATAGGGCACGATGAAAGCTCTCCTGACACTGAAAAGGCAATTGTTTTTAATGGTTGGGCTAGGATCATGTTGGGTATGTTTGCGGATAGAACCTTTGGTGTCTTCTACCAATCATTTTTGAAAAGTTCCAAGAGCAAACTATGGGATCATGCTAGGCATTGGTAGGGTCTAATCCCTATATAAGAAGAACGTAACTAAAGAGCAGATAGTGCATTGCATTTTTGCGTCTCTTTCCTCCAAAAATTTGTACATGTTTCGAAAAACCCACTCTTCCAACCATATCAATGGTTCTGTCCCGGCACATTTCAACCCCTTCATTCTACCATGATATTGCTTATCGATCTCCACGAAAGGCCTCTAAGTGCTGAAGCTCCGCGGAGTCGTGGGTTTGTGGACGAGATCTTTGCCCTCTTTGGCGAGGATGGAAACTCTTTACTAAATGCGGCTGGCGGTAATCGACCGCTCTTAGAGGGTGGGAGTTTAGCGTGGAAAATGTTGGCGAGGCTGAGAAAGAAAGCCTACGAGAGAGCCGGTATAAAAATTGATAAGCCCGCGGAGGAAGGGGAGGAAGATGGCACGGCAACACCAACCGCTCCGCCAAAGGCTAGGGGTATAGCGGGATGTGATGGGCATCCAAGTCTAGACACACTTACGATTCCTGCTACCGAATATGTAGGGGGAGGGCCCCCTGAGCCCGGAACATTACCACCCCTCGATATACCAACGGGTGGGTTCGAGGAAATGTTGTTTATAACCGATAATGTCGTCACCGGAACTATGCTATACAAGGACACTACGGAGGCTGCAGTGGGGATTTGGGAGAAGATGGCCGCCGCAGGTATCGCAGTGGACGGTGACGCTCCCATGGATCCTGGTATGCCAACACCGCCTTTGGAGGAGTTGCCTATGGATATTCCTATTGGTAATACCGCTGAAGTTGGGATAGATGATGTTATGGATTTTGACTGGGAAGAGTGGGATGCTGTGTTTGGAAGGTTTACCGCGATTGAAGGGATGGTTTTAAGTGATATACCAGTGCAGCAGGGACCTAAATAGTTCCTTTTCGTTTATTCTTCATGTAAATTGGACTTTTGCTGTTTTCATTTAGACTTCGGAGGTGTCTTGGTTTTGATTTCACGGCGCCTAGCTCGTGTGGGAATGATATGTAATGTAACTTAATTTTTCGGTTTTGTGAGTTATGATATTATCAATTTCGAAAGGGTCGCCAGTTTGTCAGTTCCTCAACTTTCTCAATTTTTTCTCTCCCAACGCCAGGGCAACGATTCATATTAGCCCCTAATTAGGAAAGGCAAAGTTCATAGCTAAAAGTAGGGAAGTGGGTTGTGAGAAATTACATTCGAGGTTGAAAGAAGGAAAAAAAGAATCCATGAGAAATTCCAGAACTGACAACCTCTCCGAAATCGGTAAATCAATATATAATAGCCGCAGTAGTTTTATGTTGTGACCAGATCTCACTGGTTGTTTATCGCTTGCTCCGCTTGCTTGGCTGAATATAAGCTTTTGTGGCATCGGGCCTGCCAGGGCTGCGTGGTTCAGCCCAAGGGTCGACAAACGGAATACCGGTATTCCGTTGGTCTTTTTGGGTCCGGGGGTTGCTCGCAGAGCCGCATCAAGTCAAAAACGAACCTAGCGTGCACAGACCACCTAATGCGGTAAACAAACTTTACTGTGCCTCTCTCTCTTTGCCCTGTTCTTTCCCCACTATTTCCCCCCACTAATCTCTTCACTCCTTTACCATCTTCCTTTTTCACAAAAGGGAATTTTACTCTTCACAGATAACATCCTCCATGTCCTCCTCAATTGTTGGCACCCGTGAATTGCCTTCGTCCCAGTACGACCTTTCAACGTACTGGGGCAGAGTCAGGCACTCTGTGGATATCGTAGATCCTCGGTGTGTGTGGTGCTTGATTTTTACGAGTAGTGATGCTAACACACTGCTCTTTCAGCACCTTGTTAACCTCGCAGAAAGCCCTCGATGCTCACACAGCCCTCCTAGCGAAATACAAGCGCGGGGAGATCCCACAAATGACCCCCGAACTCTGGCACGCAAAGAAGGTGGTGGACGCAACCTTGCACCCAGACACCGGAACACCCGTCTTCCTCCCCTTCCGCATGTCCTGCTTCGTCTTCTCGAATCTAGTAGTCACGGCGGGAATGCTCACGCCAAATCTGACCACTCGCGGAGTCCTTGGCTGGCAGATCGCCAACCAGACCCTCAACGTTCTCATCAACACCTCCAACGCGAACAAGTCCTCGCCGCTGAGCAATGGCCAGCTTGCGACCAGCTTCCTCCTCGCCGTGGGCGCTTCCTGCGGCGTCGCTCTGGGACTGGGAAGAGTCGTGCAGAAGGTGAACTTTAAGCCCAATGCCAAGATGATCCTCGGCAGACTCGTCCCTTTCGCGGCTGTGGCCACGGCAGGCGTGATGAACGTGTGCTTGATGCGTGGCGGTGAGATCAAGAAGGGAATCGACATCTACCCCACCAGCGATGACGGTGAGAAGAAGAAAAGTTTGGGGAAGAGCCAGAGGGCCGCAGTGTTCGCTGTTGGCGAGACGGCGATCAGCAGAGTTCTCAATGCTACGCCCATCATGGTCATCCCCCCATTGCTACTGGTTAGGTTGACGGCTACGGAGTGGTTGAAAAGTAGGCCAAAGCTGGTTATGCCTATCAATTGTGGTACGTTGTCCTCCCTTCTCCCCCATTCTATAGGTAGTAGTAGTACTGTAGCGGTAGAATTTAGCTCACAGGCACGGAATCAGGGCTCATCTTTGCCACCTCCATCTTTGCCCTACCCTTAGCGCTGGGAGCCTTCCCGCAGCGACAGGCCGTAAAGGCGGATTCGCTGGAACCTTACTTTTGGGGGAAAGGCGGGAAGGAGGATTTGGTGGAGTTTAATAGGGGGATCTAAAAATCTCTTCTTTTTTTTTCCCTCTCCCCTTTCTCCTTCTCTCTACCGGGCGATACCAAAGTTAGACAAAAGTTAAGCGCAGGGTACGCTATTTAGAAATACGGTATCATACTACTCGAGTACAGTACCGGTGCTCGAGTAAAGTTGTTTTTACCGTTCATTCATTCCCCTGAGAAAACGCGTTACACTAGCCTCCATACGGTACCCGCACGCATCCTAGCACAGTACACGTGGGCGTTTCACAATAACAACCCCTAACAAGTGCATCTGATGCCATCTTGTGCATTTCATAATACACGTCGTGCACAGTGCAATAGCGCCACCATTCTCAGTCAGACTCCCACGCGATTCTCACGTAGAGAGAGCGCATCCATGACAGCAAGGAATAGGCAAAAAATGTAAATCATCACCAACGTATCATTATCCCACTCCCTCCCATCCATTCCATTCCATCCATCCTTCTCCCCTCCAACCTCCACTTGGGCTAGACCATCTAAAAACCTAACCACAAACAAACAAATAAATAAACAAACAGAGGGACAAACAGGCATCACAAGCCCACAACTGCGGGAGGGGGAAGAAGAAAAAATCTCTCACACGGTACCCTATCCCTTCACAAGATATCCATGCACAAAGAAATGATGCGCCAAATGCGCTTTATTTATTCGCTCATTATGTGATGGACGAAGTTTTCAAACCGGACTGCCACTATCCATCGCATGTGCTCGGACCAGACCAATCCAGAATTCTGAGGCTCCTTCCCCTCCCGGAAGGTTGGTTCCTGGGTATACGGTATGCGATGGCAGTCAGTCATCAGTCCGGTTTGCAAACTCCATGATATCATTGTACTTACTTAACTTACTTGTACCGTATATAATATATAATATATAATACCTAGAGGGATGGGAGGAGGAGGGGAGGGAGGTGAAAATTTTATATATAATAGAGTCCCTAGGCAAAAAGTGTTCTTGATAATGTGAAACGTCTGACCAAGTAAATTCACGAACAGCACACTCTTGCCTAGGGACTGTATATAAGATATCATACTCTGCTGCACAATAAAATTCTGGAAGAAAAGAAAGAAAGAGAAAGAAAGAAAGAAAGAAAGAAAGAAAGAAAGAAAGAAATATTGATCGGTCACGTAGCAGGCAGGCAAGGCTAAACTGACTGACTGACTGACCGATTACTAGATAGTAACATAATATAATTATCATAAGAATAAAAATTGGAAACGGAGATGGATGGGAAGGAAGGAAGGGAAAAAAAGTAAACAGCTTATGATATAATAATAATAATATATTATTATTATTATTATTATAGTATTTTCTTATAGCTTACTAGTAGTAGTAGAGTGAATTGAAGTGAAGGGGCGTTTGTGAACCGTTGCATTCTAACGTCTGACGAGGCAGAAAAGCTACTCGAGTAGGTTCCAGCGATATGCAATGGTATTCGTCATTTCAATTATTATACGAGCACATGTATTCACGTAGGGTATTCTCGGAACACGCGCGGCTTGTGCATGACTGTGTCATAGCGTGGCGGTACGATATAGCACAGTTACCGTGGGCTTGGATTTGTATCCTTGGTAACCTAACAGACACATATTGGTGCTAGGCATGGGTTTATATGCACAGACTATCACTCGTAACCTTGTGTATCTGGTATTATAACGTAGAGAGGTGACTTTTTTTGCTGTATTATAGCTAGCTGGTTGAATTCAATTGTAGCCCTGAAGGGAATATGATGAACGGATAGTAGTAACGGTGGGTACATTTAGGAGCGAAATGAAATAAATAGTCAACTTAACTGTTGATTATGTTATTTCTTTGGAGAGCTTTGAGGGGGGGGGGGGGGGGGTTTTTTGGTGTGTTTTTTTGGGGGGTGGGATGTTTGGGGGGGGAGGGGCAAGGGGGGGGGCCAGAAAAGACCA
>Ga0307507_10002810_pt1 | contig 35371 bp, 22 predicted proteins | sample 7_EM_MG_FD_207223 | JGI IMG/M metagenome (GOLD analysis project Ga0307507, IMG submission 207223) | Populus trichocarpa ectomycorrhiza microbial communities from riparian zone in the Pacific Northwest, United States - 7_EM | ecosystem: Host-associated > Plants > Roots > Unclassified | place...
GTAGTATATGTTTTCGCTCTTAAAAAACATATAGGTTATATTTTGGTGGAGTAGTAGGCCCTCAAAGTTGGTGATAGTTTTCGCGAAAAATACCCAGGTTATTCGTGACCGGCACTATACATCTAAGGCCACATTTCCTCGAGATGACTTCGGAAGTAACGCCCTTCTTGGAGCCTTAATTACAGCAGGCTCGGGACAAGGATATACGAGCAACATGCAAAATCCCATGCCCCCCTAGCGTGAACCTAAGCAAAAGTGCTTGTCGGAGGTTTATAATAAATAGCGAAGGCGGATTTCATATAGCATAGCCACAGCCACAGCACTCGGTTATCCTGAATCCGCAGAATGCCGTACACTTATAAAGTTAGTACAAGTGTCGTGGAACGGGGGGCTACCGTATGTCGTTGATGGCCACCACAGGTAGAGGAATTCTCCGTGTTTGAAACGTTGTGCATCGTGTTATCCCGTTTGTGGTTCTTCAAGAAATTTCACGCGCCCTTATGGCACCGGTAGGGCGTTATGCTCGGGCGATTTGAACCAATTGACGCAGGGACCATCCATCTTACCGGTAGTGGATGTCTTACTCATGTGATGAGCTTCGGTGTGGTATTGCCCTTGAGCAGCGTAGCAGTGTAGGCGGTGCAGGCCTAATAACAGACAACAACGGTGAAGAAATTTTGGGGGTTAGGCAACATTTCACTTGCTAGAGAAGAGGTGAACTACACACGGAAATTTATCAATAGCTGATACGGGACAAAAGCCGCCACTAGTGCCCCGGCCCCGCAGCGAACATACGCTAACGCATTAGCTCCAATTCCAAGATGTAGCAGATCATACCCAAGCACTGTGCTCGAGTGCCCTACACCAAGCTGACATCCTCATATACCGGTAATGACTATGCGCAGTTTACGCCACATCATAAGAGCAAACTCAATGAAGCCCAATTAAATCTGCGCATTAACCAAAGCTTAACTTACCACAAAACCAAATCGCCTTCATTCGAGCCACTGCCCAAAACTCCAATCGCTCCCAGTGAGCCCATATAATGTTCCCATTGGCTACAGAAGACTTCATCCCTCAGGCTATTTTTCCGCCTACTCCATAAACTTCAGCTGCCTCTCCTTCCAGAAGTTCGAGAACGCCAATACAACATTTTTACTGGACGGGCGGACGGACGGATGGTCCAAGTTGCTATATTATAACTGCGCCCAGTGTGCGCGTGAGTTATTGAATGGGATATTTATCAGGTTAAATCCTGTGCCTGAACCCCTATTTAGCACCTCTACTAGAGACCACGAGACTACAAAATGATTGGATGAGGTTGAGATGAGGTGTGGATAACAGGGTAGTTCGAGGTTTATTCCTCCTTTCCGCCGGAGGGTGTGTTTGTGATTGGTTTAAAGTTCTAGGCTCTACTATGCCACGGCGGCTGAGTACGTTGATTGGAAAGTTGGGAAGGGCGAGCTCCCTAAGCTAAGCTATGGAAGAGCGGTATTGTGGTTTGATAGCCACTCGATAGCGAATACTTGTGCAACTTGTGCATGAAACTAGTCTGTACTCTAATTGTCTTGTTTTTTCGTGATTCGGGTTTACCTTGCTCGATCCCTTGAATCGAAAATTTCGCTCGAAGCCTCGCTAGAGTTAGAGTGCTAACATAGAGAGCTCTTTCAATTGCTGTACTTGTACGCATACAGCTGTTCCCGTACCCTTTTACGGAGGTACAGCGTGTAAGTTTTGTAGGTTCCACAAACGAGGACTGCCACCCTGATCCACTGTGTAACCTACAAAACTTACAAGCTGTACCTCGGTAAGTACTACGAGCCCTTGGAAACCCTTCACTAGCCCCTCTTTCCACTATCCAATAAGACGGATTGTGGGAAAGGTTTACAGTATTCCTAGGTATGTCGGAAAATAGCTATCTAAAAGGCTCTTACTATTCTATTACTATTAAGAGGTATTATCCTTGATATATCATACAAAGAAAGGTATAGGAACCCTCCCAATTTCATTAAAAAAAACCCAATAAATTCAACAATCGACAATTAGCAGTTGGGAAAAATACATGTCGGGGTAGAGTCTGGCCGCGGAACAGTGCTTTGCCCAATCGATTGACTATTGATGACGATGCCTCCTTTCTTCCCGAAGGAATCATAGGGCATCACTCTGTCCTAAAGAGAGGCTTTAGTGATAGGTATGAAATGGGGGTGAAACAACTATACTCTCTCGCCTGGCCCTCATAGGCAATCGGTTATCAAAACGCAAACCTTATCAGGGTATCAAAACCAAGTAAATAGGGCACCCTCCTAACCCCTCGATATCCAAAGAAAAAGCTAAAGAGAACAAGGACAACACTCTCCTGTATCACAGAAAGGCAACATTGCAGATAATGCAAGTACAAGACAGACAGCTGGCTAGCTCCATGCCTGTATCCGCACAGTTAATCACTCGCTTTCGATGGACTACGTCAAATGCAGCAGCCCACGGCAGCTCCACCAACGATATCTTCTCACCAAAGCCCTATCATACGTGGTCGATATCTTGCTACGGCCACCCCGACAACTTGAAATTGCCCCGCTTTTCTATTCCCCTGCAGCATTTTTCATGAAGCATGGATCTCGTGCCTGCGTGATGGAGCAATGGAACATAGCCAATAAACAATCCGTTGGATATCATAGGTGCAGTAGAAACGCAGAGTAACAAGTGCATTAAGATGCAATGGCAGAAGTGGGAGACCTTCCTTCCAGGGAGGGAAAACCTCACCGTAAGGAACTCTTCTGGGTAACATATCCGAACCTGGCTAAACTTACCAGATCCTGTCTATAATACGAGTTTCTACTGCAAGACGCCTCCCCGCCTCCGACACCGGGGCCGGAGAGCGAAAGTGAAAGGCGCGGAAATCGCCTCGGTACCATCTCCCCCTCATGCGAAGAATCCTCGGTTCGGCGCTTTGATTACTCGCTCGCTACCACAGGCGCATAGAAAGTGCAAAATGAGTGCCAATTCTTGGCTTGGAGACACGAGTAAATTTACTTGCTAGTGCGTCTTGGCGGCATCGAAATTTGGCAGAAGATCAGCAAGAACCGAGGCAACTCGCATTTTCAGCCAACAGACGCGGGGGACACCTCAACCTATTCTCGCCAAGGCCATTTTCATACCGCATCTGTTTTCTTCCCTTCCCTCGCACATAGCCCCACGGTCTAGGAATCCCCTCCTGGATTGTAGCCGTGTTTTCTAGACTCTAGAGGGGTTTTTTTTTTCTTTTCCCTTCTTCCTCTCCTGTTCGGGAAGGCCGACAGGCATTGTTTGATTATTGGGAACTTTTTTCCTAAACTCTTCTCGAGCTCGTCGGAATTACGAACCACCGAAGGAAAAAAAGTTCACCCGTTCTACCGCGTTTGTCAGACCCCGGCCTCCAAGGTGTTGACGTTGACTTTGGTATGTGTGGTTTTCCCAAGAAGGGAAAAGGAAAGGAAAGGATATGGTTATATTGAATAGATCTCTTGCTCTGGTGGGCAGGGTGTTTAGAAGTTCTGCGCCATTGATTTCACCTCTACGATACTCTCCTACTGCCATTGCCATCACTACTCCTACGTTACGCTTTGCTACTACTAAAGCTTTTAAGCCTATTGAGAAATCATCCTGTGAGTTTGCTCATTCCCCCTTATAGCAAACATCGGGGCAACCTAATAATTTGTTGTAGACCAAAAGTTCTCCGATAGAGTTAAAGAAACAACACTCATACGTCCCAGTATCTGGCTCCTCTCAGGCATTACTATAACCATCCTCACAGCCTACAGTTACATAATGGCCGCACAGGGATATATCGCCCTCACAGATGAGGAGACCCTGCAAGTATACACACCTACAGACCCCCAAGAGATAGAAGCAAACAACCATATCTCCAACCACCCACTCGTCACCTCTTTACGATCAAACCCCGCTTTTAGCGAAACCCGGCCGGCGCTGAAAATCGCGGACGAATACAAACACCTCTCCTTCACCGCAGGCACTCTCGCAGGCCCAGGAAAGATCGTAGTCCCACCACTCACATTCGTAGAAGACGGCGGAAAGAGCATGGTGCAGGTGTTCTACCTGGGTGAGCAACTATGCGGACATCCGGGGTACATTCATGGAGGTATGCTTGCAACGATGCTAGACGAGGGGCTCGCGAGGTGTTGCTTCGCGGCTTTGCCAAACAAGATCGCGATGACCGCCAGCCTGACAGTGAATTATCGCAAACCGAGTCCCGCGGGGAGCTATGTCGTCCTGAAAGCAAAGACTGTGAAAGTTGAGGGGAGGAAGGCGTGGGTAGAGGGGAGGATCGAGGCTCTCGTCGGGGAAGGCGAGGAGCCGAGTGTGCTTGTAGAAGCTAATGCGCTTATGATTGAGCCGAAACAGGCGGCGGTGAGTTCTCTGTTATCTCTATCCAACTGCTGTCATACGATAGATAACACATTCGGATGAATTATTCGACTGACGTATACTATCCATAACAGGCACTCAGGAGAATCATCCCAGACAGAGAATTAGTAGAAGTTCGGGCTTGAGATTCGCACAGTGAGTGAGCCAGTGGGCGGACAAGTGAGTGATGGAAGACCGAAGAAGACATAATACCACCCTATACGTACAAATTACACATAGATAGAGCTATCCTACATAATGGATGTTGTCGCGACAACGTTGCATCAAGATTCAGATGTCGATGAATGGGCGAACGGCTGGTGATACCTCCTACTGCGGGGTGCGCACCTACAGCACGGATATATTGGTAACGTCTATCACTACGGGTTATGCTATGCATACGAAAATACGACCAAGGGCGTTTAACTGTGCAAGCGCGATCCCTACCATGCATGGATGCATGCATACATGATATCATATTTCAATACGGTGCTGTAAAGTTGTCCGTCTCCTCTAGAACATTTCCCAGTGTAGGGTGGTGCAGTCTCTGCGCACGCCTCCACCGTATAGAGTAAACACAATACCATACAACAATCGAACAATGCAAAGTATCACAAACAAGTCCATGGTCTGACTTAGTCCGTAGTACAATCCGCTGTCTTTACTTCACTTTGACCCAGAACTCCATGCAGGAAGCTTCCCCACCCATCCCCGCAATCGTCATGAAACATAAATCCGCCCCATCCAACCCCCTTACCGCCTTTCCATCCCCTTCCTAAATATACCAAATTTTAGGAACCTCACACACACACGCACACACACACCCCCATCGCGCAATACCATACTTGATACGTGGTTCCAAATACATCACAGAAGACCCTAGTAGTTGCATAGCATACGACGTCTAGAAGCCCGGCCTCTCTCTCTGCAAAAGCAGCTCTTAAAATCCATTGATTCACTAACACAGGAGGTAAGGTATGATGAGGTAATGTCTAGCACCCCCTAGATTAGTACAATGACAGTAGATTTTCATCTGGTCCTAAGTACAGCAACTTTTGCAAGAAGTTTAAAATCGCCCCTCCCATATACCGTAGACCACTCCCACCGTCTGTCTGTCTACTCGACCTTCCGAGAAACCCCATGTTTCCCTTTTGAAAGAGAGAGAGGGGGGGGGGAGGGGGGGAGGGAAACCCTGGAGGCCCTTCCTTCTCCGATTGATTCCACACCCATACAATGTATTCAAATATTTCGAAATAATTCTAATGTTAGAGGATTGACACGTTTCTCGTTTTGAGATGAATTTTCCGGGGCGCCCTATTCAGACTTAGGTGTGCCGCACATTTTGAATTCCCGGTGTCGCAGGGGAGCCCAGGGGAAATTTACCCCGACGCTTATTCGCCGAGTGACTATTCGTGAGGAGTGTTGTGTTCTTCTGATTGGTCGAGCGGTTTGCACTGCCTCAATTTTTTGTGGGGGAAGTTGTGATTGGTTATCCCTTGTTGCCCTAGTTCTTGGTATGATAGAAGGTGTGGTAAGGGGAGTCATGAGATGTCACTCGGTCAAGTTTCTATGACACGCTGTGTTTTGGCTTTTTTGGAATAATGGATGGATGGATGAAACGGGGAACATGTGAAATTGAGGCTGTGAGGTAATGCGATAATGAAGTGATTGTTGTAATACATGGCAAATACCGGTATCGTGCTATGCCTTCATTATCATGGGAGTTTTTTTTTTTTAAATGTTTCTGTTGTTGTCAGGTTGATTGATGGGTGGGTAGGTATGAAATACCGGTATAGCAGGGCTAAAACAAGCATGCGCCCAATTATTCTATGATAATATTATGATACTAGAAGTAGCCTTCTTGCCATCTAAATATATCGAAAGGAAAGAAAAGAAAAGAAAAGAAAACAATTGCATCTGAATAATAATAATAATACTTTGACCTTCCGTATCCTACCGGAGTAGCTAAGTTAGCTAGCCTTAGGCTAAAAACCTGAAACAAGAACAGCACGACAATTGCATCCTCGTGATATTCCCCCGTGTCTTCTAGAATAGCATGAGGAAATCGAAAGCCTGTTAGCTTAGTTTTGGAATCTTCTTCTATTAGAATTTTTTTTTTGTAAAAAAAGAAAGAAAAAAAAGATAAAGGCGAAGTTGGGAGAGGGGGAATGATGATGATGATGATGATGATGATGTCTTGGCAGGCCAGTTCCGAAACCTTATTTTTCAGCCTCGAGGGGAAGTTTTGTTTGTTTGGAAAAGGGGAGGTTTGCCGCCGCTTTTTCGGGTATCATATATATGGTTGTAATACTTGGGAATTTCTACTTGTAGTGTCTAGACGAGTTACCGGTAGGTAGGTAGGATAGTTAATGTTATTATACTGATCGAAGGAATGCTTGTAACGTGGTACTGTGCTGTGCTGTGCTCGAGCACTGTACCGGTATCGTACCGTAGAGTTTCTCCACTGGGCGAATGGCTAGCTGACGAACAGGGATCGGTAACAAGCAATCTTTTGTTACCCTGCTTTGACGAATTCGCTGTTTGCTCGTGGAATAAACCCCTGTTCGTCACCCGCCCGGGTTTGTTTCGTCGGGCGCCCGCCCCAGTGGAGACTGCGTACCGTACTTATTTGCTGTATCATACGTAGGTGACAAGCTGCTGCACTCTCCCGGGAACCTTCGACTCTGAATGAATCTTGCAATTGTGACTTTAGGGTTGCGCTGATAGATGCGCACGGACAATCGACCATACGTTTGTTTTAATTTCCTGTATTCGGGTGGTTGATGCCTGTAACAGGTAGTTAGTGCGATACCGGTACCGTACTGGTAACTGCTCTAGATCGATCTTCCCGCTTGCCGTCCGTCCGAAGGAAGGGGCGCACAGATAATAATTGTTGTGCCGGTTTATGGCTCGGAAAATTTAGCTAAACCATTTTGGGGCTCTATATTATCGTGTACGAGCATGATAACCTTTGTTCGCAAAAGTTCGCCAAGTGCAAACTTGCTGTACGAGTACTATCCCTCGCTAGCATTCTCTTTCTATTGTTTGGTTAAAAACAAACTTATGATATTCGGAGAAAAATGCTATTCAAAGGTTTCTTACTGTTCTGTTGCTGTTAATAGGTATCGTTCTTGAGGTACACGGGAGGTGTAAGTATGTACTATACTGGACCCGGCTACCCCTCTGATGTCTGCTGCAAACCACAATACAATGCATGGCATTGTACTTGCTGAACGTTGGGTTTCACTTCACTCACATGACAAGATGGAGGAAGAGAAAATAAAACATCTGCGCAAGGGGAAAAAAAAAACCAATTAAATTGGTAATTCCCCCCTGCGGGGCAAGTCCGATTCAGGCAATTACTACCTTTCCACTCTTCCCCCCCCCTTCGGGCCCTAACCGTAAGCACTGTACTGTACCGTGCCGTAGAATGCCGTAGAATATCTACGTGTTAGGCCAGCAATATGCGGATTGTTTTTGAATTCTTCTTCTTCTGCAATCGGGCAAGTAGGCGGACAAACAGGCAAGAATCCTTCAAGTGACAAACGGACAAACTTGCGGAAATGTGAAAATCCTTGGCGGAGGGGGGGGACAAAGGGCCTTGTTGAAAATACGCTGATGTATTTTTGCTCTGTAAGATTCCTTGAAAAAAAATAAAAAAAATAAAAATCAATTCTGCTGGGGAGGAGGAGATTGGTAGTGGATTTCTGTCCATAATATTACTGTGCTTGCTTGGTCTGCTCAACCCCTTTTTAACTTGTGATCAATTTGTGGCGCGGCGGGGGGGCATGAAGGAAGTGAGGTGAATGAGGATGTAAATAAATAAATAATAAATGAATAAGTGAATAGAAAATAAAATTAATAGAATGAATTACTGGTATGTGCCAGGAGAAATTTCTGTCTATCTATTGGTTGATTAGACGCTGATAACGGTTGAGGAATGGCGTGCGATGCCTTAGGCAGAATTCCACGGCATTGTCATTGGTTGTTGCCCTCGTCAAAATCAAAAGTCTCTCCCCGAGGCATGGCGGCCAGGAGTAACACGGCAATTGCTCTCCTCTAGCAGCCTTCACGATGGGAGAATCATGTTGGTAGCTATCGCTCGTAAGTTAAGTACGGTACCCCTTACGAACCGCTATACCTGGTAGAATAGTGTGAGAAGTAAGTGCAATGCTTACGCGCCTGGTGGAGCGGTTGTTTCGTGCATAAGTGAAGGTTGGGGGGACGACAGCCTTTCGATCTTGACGAGTCTCATACTGCACTGCACAGTACCGGTACCGGTACCGGTAGTTGATCGCGAGATGTTTGCGGTCACAAAGCGAACATCTCTCGTTTCTTGGCTTGAGGAATGGTTCTCAAGCCTGTTCCACTGTACGGTAAATAACCCTTCTGTGATGATGAAGTGTTTACTTTTTCTTCTTCTTCTTTTCTTTCATTTCTAGTAGGTCTTGTTAATTATCGTTGTAGCGTCTGAGCGAGGTCATTCTGATGTCGAGTAATGAAGGCTTGGTGAATTCCATACGGTACTGTGGAAGTGGGCCTGGATAGTCTCTTGGTTGCAAGACGAGAGCGGAGCTGCCGATCTAAGACTTGCTCAATGATAGTGTGGCACGCACAGGCTCTCTGCCAAGCCAGGAAAAAGTAAGTGTCGCGGAGCAGGCTCCGTCAAGCCCTTGTCCTAGTAACGATGAAGGTGTACTCGTACCGCGTCCAATCCAATTGGCTTGGCTTCAAGTGTTGTATTATATTTCTCATAGAGTCGTCATGAAGCTCCTGGTTTTTTCTCTATTTTTCATCCTTTTTTTTTATGTTAAGAGTAGCCTTTTTTTTTTTTTTTTTTTGCTTCCCTCTTTGAGATCTGTTAGGGGGCGCATTAGATCTGGAAGCCTAAGAGGCTTTTCTTGGACTTCTGAGCTCGGCCCAGTTTGGTGAATTAAGCGAGGCGCCAGGGGTGTTTCGGCCGTTGAAATTGAGTGCCGGGAAATTCCCATGCCAGATGGCGAGCATACAAGTACTACTCTATACCCTACCCCTACCTCTTGGATGAGTGAGGCAGTGCAGCTTAATTTGCCTGGGAAAATCTTGGCCTCAGATGATCCTTCTTGAACAATTCTCGAACTGGAAGCCGCCCGAGGCATTCTAGCCCACGCCTTCTTCTCCTACAATACAAGTCTTCTCCTCCCTCCCTTGTCCCCTCCACACATGCTTGCCCTTTCTCAACACCAGCTGCCAGTCCACGCTCCTTTCGAAAACTGCCATTGAACCAGTAGGGAAGAGGGGGCGAGTGAGGTTTGGAAGAAAGAAAAAAAAAAGATTCTATGGCCAAGAGTGCCTTTCAAAACAGTTCTTTTTTTTCTTTCCTTTTTTTTTTGTGCCAACATTACTTGCAGACGAGACTTGCATCGAAGGATCACTCCCATTGTTTCCCCCAAACTTGAGACTTGATCACTCTCTTGCTTACAAACTACTGCCACGACAATCAGTCCCTCTACACGTCGCTCTTTGATTGTTGTTGGTAGCACTAAAGGCACACACACTTGCCATAATATCCTCCGTTCTCCCTCCTCCCGCTACTTCCAGCATTGGGTGGGCTTTGAGGTGCTTAGCGTTTTGGGATTGACTCCGGACACGCTTTCCGTGTTGTAGCAAAGCCTATTAGATCGACCATTGCGCTCTTTTTTTGCTTTCTTTCCATTCACACGCCCTAGTCCTGTCTTTTTTTCTTTTCTTTCTTTCTTTGTTTGTTTAGGGCAGAGCATCGCTCCCACAGTGGCTGGTGCAGTTCTCTATCGGGCCTATCCCCCTCTGGCTACCCCCCGGAGGCAACTTCATCTCTACTTTTCCCTAAATGTCAACGGGGCAGGAAGAAGTTAATCCATCACAAATATCGGAAGGCAGCCCACCAGCACCAGCAAGTGAGAGAGCTCCATCTGTGACAATGGCTGATAATAGTCCAGTAAGTCGACCTCTGCTGACATGTGACTACGAGCAATTGTTATCATTATTTTTTTCATTACGTTTTTGCACTTGCTAACTGTTGTTGACTATTTACTATTTTCAGCGTGACAACAAATCAACGAAGGTGCAGAGCGATGGCGGGTTTCTGGCAGTCCCTGGGACTCGTTCACGCGGGAACTCTATCGAGACCCCTTCGTCCGAGGGAGATGTCACCCTGGTCCCGGGTCAACCTGTAATTTCGGGCACAACAACGGCCGGTAAATCGCTTCATGAGGATGAAGACCCGCTTAGGCCCTACAAGCCCGATGATCCCGAATTTATTGTCGAGGAAAATGCTTTTGCATTCACTCCTGGCCAACTGGGGAGGTTATATATGCCAAAGAGTCATGCGGCGCTGAAAGCATTGGGAGGTCTTCGGGGGTTGGAGATTGGCCTGCGGACTGATAGGAGAGCTGGTTTAAGTCTTGACGAAACATCGCTCGATGGAAGAGTAACATTTGAACAAGCAGTTAATCATCAGGCAGGGGATGGTGGAGGACATGGTTCAAGGGAAGCCCCGCTCGCGCCGACTACCACAAATGGGACTGCGCATGCGGGGGATTTGAAGAGCGATGCTTTTAAAGAGAGAAAGCGTGTTTTCAAAGACAATCGACTACCCGTAAAGAAAACCAAGAACATCTTTCAGTTGATGTGGATCGCCTTTATGGATAAAGTACTGCTCTTGCTGTCAGGCGCAGCTGTAATTTCACTGGCTTTGGGACTGTACCAAACATTTGGCGGTCAACACAAGAAAGGTGAAGGTGCTAAGGTTGACTGGGTAGAAGGTGTGGCTATTATGGTGGCTATTATCATTGTCGTTGTCGTAGGAGCCGGAAATGACTACCAGAAAGAGAGGCAATTCGTCAAGTTGAATAAAAAGGTAAAGTCCTTTTTTGTCTGGCAGAGATCTTGTAAGATCCCACTAACACGATGTTTTATGACCTGTAGAAAGAAGATCGTTTTGTTAAAGTTATACGGTCTGGCAGATCCCAGCAGATCTCTGTTTACGACCTTCTTGTTGGCGACGTTTGTCATATGGAACCTGGTGATCTCGTCCCCGCGGATGGTATCTTTATCTCAGGCCACAATGTCATGGCCGACGAGTCCTCTGCTACCGGCGAATCGGATCAAATGAAGAAAACTGCTGCTGATGAGGTTATGGCCAGGATTGAGGCTAATGATCCTGGGGTTCACAAGTCAGATTGCTTCATTATATCTGGTAGCAAAATTCTTGAGGGTATTGGTACTTTTATGGTCACAAATGTTGGTGTTCACAGCAGTTTTGGCAAAACCATGATGGCACTGAGAGAGGAAACTGAGGCTACACCTTTGCAAATGAAGCTTAACAACTTGGCTGAAGCAATTGCCAAGCTTGGTGGAGCGTGAGTTATTAATATTCCCGCTATCCGTCCAAATGCTAATAATTGTCTCAGCTCCGCGTTACTTCTGTTTATAGTTCTCTTAATCAAGTTCCTGGTTCAGCTTCGGGGCAGTAATGACACACCATCTGAAAAGGGTCAGAATTTCATGCGCATTCTCATTACGGCAATCACCGTTGTCGTTGTTGCTGTGCCGGAGGGACTTCCGCTTGCTGTTACACTTGCCTTGGCTTTTGCAACCACTCGCATGCTGAAAGATAACAATCTTGTCCGTGTCCTACGTGCCTGTGAGACAATGGGAAACGCAACGACAATTTGCTCCGATAAGACTGGTACACTCACACAGAACAAGATGACTGTGGTGGCAGGGACTTTGGGGACGGCTGCCCGTTTTGGTGACAAGAGCCCTACGGCGTCAATCAAGGGGGATTCGAAGGACCAATTGATCGCTGCGGACTCTCGAGAGGATGTTTCAATTACCGATTTTGTTTCTATGATGTCTCCCCTGGTTAAGGATCTTCTGCGCCAGTCGGTTGTCATCAACTCAACGGCTTTCGAGGGCGAGGAGGATGGCGAGGTAACTTTTATTGGATCCAAAACTGAGACTGCTTTGCTTGGATTTGCGCGTGAGTTCTTGGGCATGGGGCCGGTCAGTGAGGAGCGTTCTAACTCTGAAATTGTTCAACTTATCCCCTTTGATTCCGGAAGAAAGTGTATGGGTTCTGTTATTAAACTACCTAGCGGCAAATATCGTATGTTCGTCAAGGGCGCCTCTGAGATTCTTTTGGCCAAGTGTACTCGGATTGTTAATGACATTTCGGCGTCGGAGGTATTGGAATCACAACTCACGGAGGAGAACGCGAGGACTTTAAACCAGATTATCTCAAACTACGCCAACCGCTCTCTTCGTACCATTGGCCTAATCTACCGCGATTTCGCTTCCTGGCCCCCGGAGAAGTCTCGAACAGTGGTTGATGATCCATCTCAGGTTGAATTTGATGATGTCTTTGGAGATATGGTTTTCCTGAGCGTCGTTGGTATCCAGGATCCGCTTCGTGATGGTGTTACGGATGCTGTGTCTGAGTGTCAGAAGGCTGGCGTCTTTGTTCGCATGGTTACTGGTGACAACTTGATTACTGCTAAGGCTATTGCTACCGAATGTGGAATTTATACTCCTGGTGGTATCGTTATGGAGGGACCCAAATTCCGACAGCTCTCTACGTCGCAAATGGACCAGATCATTCCTCGCCTACAAGTACTCGCTCGTTCCAGTCCTGAAGATAAGAGAATTTTAGTTCGCAGACTTAAGGAGCTTGGCGAGACTGTTGCGGTGACTGGTGATGGAACTAACGATGGTCCGGCTTTGAAAATGGCAGATGTTGGTTTCTCTATGGGCATTGCCGGGACCGAGGTAGCAAAGGAGGCCTCCGCGATCATTCTTATGGACGACAACTTTGCTAGTATTGTTAAGGCCATCATGTGGGGAAGGGCTGTCAACGATGCTGTCAAGAAATTCTTGCAGGTGAGATTTCATGATTCATGCCGATAAGTGGCGATAACTGACATTTAATGGTAGTTCCAACTTACTGTCAATATCACTGCCGTGCTTCTAACCTTCGTTTCCGCTGTTGCTTCTAGTGATGAGAGTTCTGTCTTGAACGCTGTTCAGCTTCTTTGGGTCAATCTTATCATGGATACTTTTGCTGCACTTGCTTTGGCTACTGATCCCCCTACCCGCGCAATCCTTGACCGCAAACCGGATCCTAAGTCGGCGCCCTTGATCACTATTACCATGTGGAAGATGATTCTTGGCCAGGCTGTCTATCAGCTTGTTGTTACGTTTGTTCTCAACTTCGCCGGCAAGAATATTTTGGGCTATAATACTGCTGATGAGGCAAGGCAACTCAAAACGTTGGTCTTCAACACGTTTGTATGGATGCAGATTTTCAATCAGTACAAGTAGGTTCCTCTTTTTCTGTCTCTTGAAATGGTATTAACATTTGTGTAGTAATCGCCGGCTTGACAATAAATTTAATATCTTTGAAGGTGTCCAGAACAATTGGTTCTTCATTGGTATCAACGTTGTTATGGTCGGTGGACAGGTGATGATTGTTTTCGTTGGTGGCGAAGCTTTCGGTGTTAGAAAGCTCAACGGCGTCCAATGGGGTATCTCAATTATTCTCGGAGCCATCTCAATTCCTGTGGCCGTGGTCATTAGGTTGATACCGGATCAAGTCTTCGCTAAAATCTTACCCAACTGGATGAGCAAAAAAGAGAACAGTAACATCTATGTCGGCAACCAAGATCGTTTCCAATGGAACGAGGGAATCGAGGCTGTTCGTGAGGAGCTTGCCTTCCTCAAGATGGTTCGTGGTGGTCGCCTTAACCAGCTCAAGTTTAGCCGCCAGAATGTAAAGCAGAGCTTCTCGCACATCTTCCGTCGTGGTGGATCTGAGGGTGATATTCATGCCGCCGAGGACGGCACTCTTCCGCCACCTTCTCCAAGCTCCCAGCGCCGCAGACGGTCAAGGTCAAACTCGGCCTTCGCTGCAGCTGCTATGGTGCCTTCTATTGTGGCTGGTAGTATCGGTGGTTGGTCACCCATTGAGAAGCCCAACGAGGAGGGCGCTACAAGGCTCCCATCTCGTGGGGAGTCTCAGGATGGAACTCTGGCTCCTCCGTCATTAAATCCGAACGATAACATCCGAGAAATCTCATCATCCTCAAGCAACGAGAAGACACTTACCCCTCCAAAAAATTAATGTACATCCAATCGATTTTCCCTCTCGCATCACTATTCATAAACGTTTCATGGTTACCAAGCGGTGAAGGGAGTAAGGTTGGGGTTTTTTTTCCATAGAAAGGGGGCGAGTTGATGGGATTGATCCAGAAAATTGCTTGCTTTATTTTCTATTTTCCTTATTAAAGTGCCTTCGGTATAGCACTATTTGGGCTAAACTCTAACAATAGTAGCCCCGGTCTGAAGCTAATATCGCAAGCACAAGAGAAAAAAAGAAATCAAGTCCCAACCCGCTACCCGTCGTTCGTTTCTTGTTTGAAATCATGTTTGGCCCTTTTGTTCTTGTCACATTTCTATTTTGATAACATAATCTTTTTAGTCAGGGTTTCGGTCACCCGCTGTCATTCTGCCATCACCGTCGTCGCCGTGATAGCCTATATATACCTACCTACCTATCTACTGATTCATTGCACTTTTCTTTTTCTCGCTTTTCCCTCTAAAAACAACTTTAGTTTTTTCGGCTACACAAAAAAATGGTGTTTTATACGGAGTGCTATTGCATATTTCTTTCACTCATGGCTTTTTTTCCTTTTTCCATCTTATTCTGGAAAAAGTCCCCACTAATGGAATCTGGCGCATCTGGCCGTTTCTTTTATATATATATGTAACCCTTTTAACTGTCTTTAACTTTATGGGGGTGTCGATCGGGTCTTGTGGGTTGGGTTGATTCGAGCTCGGCTTAGATGGGATGGGGCTGTACAATTATTCGTAGTGGGCTGTGAATAGCATAACCTATTGGGGTTTTTTTTATATATTATCGTGGGAATATATATTTGTTATCATGAATAGGCTCTTGTTCCATCCTAGCGGGCAAGATTTTTACTTGGCTGAGCAGGCCACTTGCCCTATAGCCTATATGATAGGATATCCGTGAGTGAGCTAGATTTAGCTTATCTTATTGACCAAATAATAATTATCATAGAAATTCTGGAAATTTTGAAAATAACCAATTCTCTTATTTAGCTTTAGATGGATTTATCAAGTAACCTAACTGATAATACATATTACTACCTTCTATCATACAACCCACCATCTTCCTTGCTATCCTGTACCCTTCCAACATTTTAATGTCTTCATTTTTTTATTTAATTTTTTTCAAGAATCTCAGACAACTGTTTTAGGAGGAACAGTATGTTGTATTAATTCTATTTGTACTTTGAGTATCATAATTCTTGGTCCATTTATTTAATAGATTGTATCTCATATTATTTTTAGTAATAACTTAATTGCTTGATTGCTAATTAGAATAGATGAAATTTTTATTTTTCTAGTTTAAATCTCTTATTTGTAAGGTAATATATACTTAGTAAAAAAAACATTATCCTTGGCCTACTAAAATCTTGTTTTTTTTTACTGGTAGAATAGAACAAATATTATAATATTATAATAAATAGTGCTATCATAATAATATTTGCTTTGACATATACTCAATTAGTAGTGTTCTATTTACAATTCTTATTTTGAAGGAATAATCATGGTTTTAATAATTTATAATACTAATTATGATATTATACAAGCTTGATATTGTAGTAGTATACTATAGTTCTTTGTTTCTAATGTCTTGATTATTTTTAAGTTGGTATTATCATGATGACAATATTTCAATATAATATGCTTTTGTTATATATATTTTGAGTTTGAGAATTTGATAAAAAGTATAAGGACTTGAGGTTTAAGATATACTAGGTATCGTAGTAGTATGACAATGATCAATAATTCGAATGAATTATAGTAAAAGGGGATTTGGAGAGAGCTTAATAGTACAGCTATACTACTAGTATGATACTAGCATAGTTTTAGTAAATGCTAAGGAGAAAGCATATTATTGTATTGTGTATGATTAATAATGATAGTACTAAGTTTAAGTGAAGTATTGAGAGATATTCAATAGTAGTCTAGTGCTTTAAATAGTTTGGAGATGTGACACTTGCTATACTGTAGTATAATATTTTAATTTTTTAGTTCTAACTATCAAAAATCAGGTCCAGTACTAAACTCTGTTCTTACTTGTCAGAGAATATTTAGCTTCATTAAGTGAATTTGAGTATTCTCTACTTTCAAGTATGATAGTAAGATTATTTACAAATCAAGTTTTAAGAAGACTTCTACTTATTATAAATAGGCAACTTATTTATTCATCTATTGACACTGTACTAGGGAGTAGGCAAAAGTCGGGCGTACCCCCCTTTACGTTTCTTCGCAGGCTGGGCTAGATTAGGAAATTCGAGTGATACCTGGTGTGAATTTTTTTGGTGTTCAGCAGAAGTCGGGTGCACTTCTGAAAGGAGACCGGGCCCGAAATACCCTTCTCGTGCGATGAATATTACCCTTTCTGACTTACCCTCTAGAGATGGAGGATTCATTAGAAGGGCACAATGATCTATAGATAAATTGTTCTTATTTATTTTAAGCTTTTATACTTATCTACTGCTATGGATTTGGGGATTGGTAAGGTGGAAAAGAGGACGGGAGGGCAAATTACCCTGTAGAATATAATATGGTCCTCTATAGGCCTGTGTTGTGCTGCAGGATAGCGGATGGTTGTTGTCTGGAACGCGTTGCACATGTTTGAATGTGAAATGTGAAATGATCGGTATTGTAGAAATGGTGGCTGGCATGACGGAACGATGGAATGTATGGCTGGGGCAAGGAATGACAGTAAACGCTTGAGAATGAGGGGCTGGTGTAGGAATAGATATGGGAATGGATGAAATTCCTGATAGCTGCACTGGACTAGGAAGTTTGTATAGATAGTGTGTAATGGTTGATATTTGGACAGGCACACAAGGCAAGCGCGGCAGGGGAAGGAATGCGATTCGATTTCGGGTTGACTTTTTATTTCAGTTGTGCTCGAGTGACTTCTCATGAAGGTGTCTACTATTATCCGTATGGTGGTATAATGGATTTGCAGAGCCCAGAAATGGGATTACTTTGAGTCATAAATTATTGTATCGTAGTATTCATACGTTGTGTGCCTATTAACCTTTTTTTTTTTCATCACTAGTGTTGGGACCGTGGTTATCTCTTTTTACACACGGAGCTCTTGTAGCTACGGGCTAGTTATCAATGTTTATATCTGCTACCTAGCCGCTCGCCGACCTCACCCCTTGGTGTAGGGTCTAGAGTTGGATCCTGCCAGCTCGTGTGATAGTAGGACATATTAGTATTGAAGTCTCATTAGGAAATGCTAGGCCTTAGCTCTCCCATTCCCCATGGGGCTGGTCTTTTTAATTCTCCTGTCCCAAGTGTGGATAGTTCAATATTAACTTATCAAGAGGAAGGGATTGAATTCTTGGGCTCTTGATAAATGCACAGGGATTAAGTCTTCCTTTCTTGATGTTATAGTGATTATGCTAGCTAAGTATTTCACCGCAGTACTCCCAAGCGCCCAGTCTGTCCGTCTTTTGCTTAGGACAGGATGGACGCCGGGTTCTGGGACTCCGCCTGGGACGGACGCCTGTCCTATACTCTGATAGGCGATTTTTAAAGTCTCCGGAATGGGGTTTTGATAGGTGATTCGGTTATGGAATAACTCGCGGCACCACTCCTACCAGATGTTGCGTTGACTTCTGTCCGGTGAGGTGAGTACGAAGAAAAGGATTCGTTGGGAAATATCACTGGAATCGCCACTTTTCTTAGATCAATTGCTCTCTTAGGGTCTCTTTACTTTCATTTTTTTGCTGCTGCCCTTATGTCCTGCTCCAGGAGTTAGCACGTAGGTATTTGGTTTACTAGCATGCTGGTTCGCGATGTGTTCATCTCACATTCGGCACACGCAAAGTCTTGCTTAGGGCACTCCCAATTACCGATGGTGCAAACCCCATATGAGGATATGGATATAATTCTAGGTGAGATAGGTAGCTAGCTCAGCACTCTGAGCGAAGTCTGTGAGAGATGCTCTAATACTCCATCGACGATTTCGTCTAGAGCAAGTTGTACAGGAGAAACCTAGAGCTCGTAAGAAATCAGTTCTTAACTTATGGCCCCCTGTTAAGATATATTACAGGCCGGTGCTGGGGCACTCCAAGAAGTGTCCGATATCAGGCAGGATGAATGGACTAGCTAGGGGATAGATTGAGATTAGTAATGTGCATTGAATATATGTGAACTGAAACAAACTGCTTGATCGTAAAAGAAAAGGGTTTGCTGTTATTTAACTGGAGGATAATAAGGGCTTATGCAAGGTCAGCAACAGTTCATGACGCCCCTCTGCTAGATGATTGTTTCACCCTTTTTCCTACTGTGGGGAGCTGCTTATGGCGTATATTCCGCACAAGATGTCACTCGGGTGTTATTAAGCTAAGTGAGCATTAAGGATACTTCATCTAGTGGGGCTAGAGTGCCACTCTCTTTTTTAGGTCGCAATACCTTCTGGTTGCCGTAGTAGATAACGTCGGGACACAGCAGTTACATTAAATCTCAAGTTTTACGCGCGAATGTGTGGTTAGCACTCTAACCCACCTTTGCTCTATCCCAGGGCTACTGCCGGTACTGGCCTGGCTTCCCATTCTTCGAGCGGATAGCCTATCTTGGCTCCTTGACTACCCACTATAGCTGCTCTCTCCTATCCAACCTACAATGTAAACCACCACCACCACCACCCCCTATTTTCCCGACGAGCTGGACACAAGTCCATAATAAAGTGACCCTAAAGGTATATTTGGCGCCTGAAAACTATATCATCTATTTAATGGTCCTGGCCAGACCCAAGATTCGCTAGACATAAGATGGAAGAGGAATAGAATGAGGAAGACAGGACTCATCTGAAGCCAAAGGAAGCGTACTGTCAGCCTCAAAAGTGTTAACTTGGAGATCTCGGTGTTAGGGGGAAATAATTTAGGGCGCTTCCAGGTAGTAAGACAGACTCCTTCCACCTAAATCTAATCATTGCTTTCGGCTACTTACCAATTTCACCAAAACTATAATACCGTCACCGGCACTACAAAGTTTGGAGAGCATCTCAGCGTCCCCTGCCGTCCCGGGCGCGTGGAGTCCCGGGTAGGGTCGGTAAGAATGCTAGGGCACGGGATCCACTTTTCATGAAGACGGCCGTCTTAGGGGTTGACAGCGGCCCTGCAGTCTTGGTGCAAGTGGGATCTTCCGATAGGGCATGGCTGTCACTTGTAGCCCCCCCTTGAATCTGTAGGGTCCTGTAGGTATTTCGTTGTGAGGTACCTATAGGGCCCTCCTGGGCAGAGGTTCGGACGGACTATAAGACGGGCCTCCGTCCCGGGCAGAGTCCAAGAACCCGGCGTCCGTCCAGTCCTAGGCAAAAGACGGGCGGGCCGGAAGCTTGGGGACACTGGAGCATATAAGTCTAGCAAACTTGGGAAGGAGATGATGCTCCTACTATAGCTCTCTGATTCGTGATGGTCATACCCCCGAACCTCTCACCTTTTCTTGAATACTGAAAAAGATTTGTTTCTCCTTTTCGGAAAACTAATAAATTAGGTAACTAACTCCATCTTGGGTTCCCGAACCGTGATCTAAGCCTGCTGGGTCGTTGCATTAGATCATCTCCAGGCCCTCTCCATACGAGCACTCCGCTCATGACCACAAATGTGGCAAGCGTGATGTGATTTACTCACCTACTCTTATGACTTTCGATACATCGTTAAACCATACTAGGTAAAACCTAATAAATCCAAAACGTGTTTATTAGGGGCCGGTGGCAGGTTATGGGTTAATCAAGCCTATCGCATAATATGAGAGGAGGTACGAGTTGCTTTGTGGCGGAGATGGACCAGAGATGGAAGCAATTCGCACGCCCTATCTGTGCGGGTACTGTGAAATTGCCAAAGCTTTCTTTGGAGAGATGTTTACTAGAGACTATAAAATCAGGAAGACAATTCTGAGCCTCCTGGGAAAACTCAAGTCCATTGACTTAATATCCCGACCCTATTCTCGCTAAACATTATCGGAGCTAAATTTAGTGTGAGACCAAGCCAGTAGTTCGAGCTCCCCATTTTTCCCTATAATGAATGAGGCTCAGCTACCGCATAATCTGGTAAAAGTCAGATTGGAGCTAAAGCAAACTACAGTAAGTTGAAACTAAGGGCACCGACCCAACAGAAGTGCACGAAGAATGCTGACCTGCAACAGTTTAAACGTCTCCTTACTGTTTATAATAAACAAGTAGAAGAGTGGCCATTGGGCACGTTTAAGAAAATCTACACTAACGTCAATCCGACTTTTGCCGGATTACCAGTCTACGGTATCACGGTTCCAGCTAGTCTAGCATAGCCATCAAGCCCAAAAAGCACAAGAGACCCCGCAATCCTCAGGCACTCTAGGGTTGGCCTCCCCCGCCATCCCTATCTATAGAAGTTCAAAGCATAACGCTATGCGACCAAGTGGGGTCCATGACGCCAGCATCGCTGACGCCTCGATCTCCGTAGATTCAACGGCAGCTTACATATTTAGTGGCTGGTCTTAGAGCTTGAAAATTTTGCTGGCAATGTCACATCTCCATGCAATCGGAGGGGGGGGAAAAAACTTAAGATCTGGAGCCGTGGCGGGGGCTTTGCCCTTCTTAGGTACAAGTATTCGGCTCCCCAAAGCCAATGCGAGCGTGAGACAGACGGATGGGTGATTAGAAATTCTGTTTCTAAGGATTTCACACATTAAATTTAGCAAACACTCATACCAGTAGTCTAGATTCTTTTATCAGTCAGATGAGGGATTAATTGCGGTGTCGCTTCTGTCAAAAAAAAACAAACAGATATGGTAGACTGTTCCACTTCCCATCGCTGATATCACCGGCAGGAATTCTTCCTCTGGTTATGAGAAGGAACAAAATTGCAGGCGCACGACAGATGGTTTACTGTGCTCGAGTATGATACTCAAGCACCCCACACTGGGATGCCCTGGAAGTGCTGCATGGAATACAGGGTGTAGGATACAGCGCTCCCCGGTAAAGAGTCGGTACCAGAGTGGCTTTCGATCCGTGCTTCCAGTTCTATCCTGAAGTTGATTACCACTCAGGATTCGTTAAATTTGAGAAGCCTCCTCATACAATATCAACCTCACGTATACTGCACTATCTTGCAGCCCAGCGAAGAGAAAGAAAAGGTCAAAAAAAGACCAAGCGAAACCGCAATATGCGAAGGAAGTCTCAGCCTCTACTTACTTGTAAACTCATTCCATAGAAGCCGCACTCCACAGCTCTGCACTGTACAGCTATTACTGGTAACTAATCATGCATGCTAAATGGCCAAGAACTGAGCAATTGTTGAAATAGTACAGTACTGTGCTTTAATAAAATTAACCGCGCATCAACGAACAGGAAAAGCTCCCGCCCGGAAAACAGCACTCCCCCACCAGCCCCACTATCACGAAAACCAAAAAAAAGAAAGAAAAAAAAACCTATATAAAATGTAAATACAGAGTAGAAATAAATATTTGATCTAGAGAAATTTCTTTAGGTGGTGTTGAAAATGCGGGGGTGATGAGGGTTGCGTGCCATTGATCGTTGGTGTGTGGTTAATTTTGTTAACGGACAATTCTGTACAACATGGCAGATCGCACAACTAGGGACGGGACAACACATAATCTGGGTGTGAGATTACTACCTCCATAAAAAATCGCTCGAGCTGCTACTGTAACCCCTAGCTTGTTCTAGAAGTGTGGGTGGCCGTAGGGGAGGGAGCAGTGGGCTGCTGGGACGACACCGAGGTTGCAGTTGTAAGCAAGGTGAAAGTTCAATTTGGCTTCCCTTCACGCGTAAAGCCAATTTATTTGGCTGAAAGGAGCCGGCAAGACACTGCTGTACCTGGGTGTCTATGAAAATCGGAAAACATAAACCCCGTCTTCATAGAGATTTATAGATCAGCCGAAACAGTTTTCCGGTTCTTACTCACTCTCGAGTACACAATTTGTGCAGGTTGCCAATTGGTATCCAAGTATTATAAGGTACCGGATCGTATTGTATACGCCCAAGTTCTCTGGGGCAGTGTTTAGACCAAATTAGGGGGAGGAGGGGTCTTGGGAAACTTCGTTGGCCAGGGACTGGTGTTTGGGAAGTGCAAACCCCGAGATAAGGTCAAGACGAACCCGAACAAAAATAGACCACACCGAATGTCAGCAAGAAGGAAAGGATACTACCGGTCACTTACCCGATCTAACAGTTTAGACTACCGTAACAAACTTACGGCAGTGCTCAGTGCAATACGTGCAGTTGATGAAGAGGATTTAAGGTCTAACAATACCAAAGCCCCACAATACCAGACCTACACTATGGGGTAAGTTAGCACAGAGTTCGCCCCCAATGAGATTTGGTGCATGCGAATAATTTTTCTTTTTCTCCCCACAATAACGTCAATTCAAATTCTCACTGTCACCACAAAATATCAGCACCCAACATGCAATTGAGCAGGTTAGGGCACACGATATTGGCTTGCACTCAGATATCATGACATGGGACCCCTTCCCTTGCTTAGAATTCTCTTATGGATCTTCTCATTGCTTACCTCTCGTTCCTTGTACTTCAATACGGTTCCTCAGAGCGCTTTTGTGGTACTATGCAGTATCAAGACTTATTACCACGGGAGCACAGCAAACTCAGCCGTTCTCCCCCGGGCTTAGGAAATGCCAGGACGCCCGGCAGTGCTATGCAATACGAAGACATCCCGCCCTCCCGAGTACAATATTCTAGATCTAGTTCTATATTATCTTTTCTCCAAGTACCGATACGTTAATACCCTAGCTAGCCCTATGATCTGCTACGCCACAACTGTAAATCAAGGAGCAAGATCTGAAACTTGGGCCCTGAACACCCTCCATCTGGACATACTGTCCATACTCAACGCTATCCACCACTCTCCAAGGGTAAGTTGAAGGAATCTTTCCTCCACTCCTCTTCCTCAGGCCCTCAGCAAACAACCTATGTTCCAAAGCCCCCATACCCCACCTAACGCACCACCCAACGACGACCCTGTGACTACCGAAATGTGCTACCTTATGCAGTGCGAGTTGACATTGAGAGGCCGATTATGGCCTTTGGGATTGTAAAGGCCTCCTGGGGTTGCGGATAAACATCTATAAGATGGAAAGCTCCCTCCCCTAATGAGTATTTTGCGAGATTTAGAACAGGAGGGACTGGGGGAGATCATAACGGGGAAGGGGTTTGTTTGGTTTTTTTTCGTTAATAATGGGAGGTAGGCCGTGCAGGTTCGGAAATGGAGAGGAGGAAGGAGGCTAAGTGCATTACCCTAAGTGAGCTAGAGTAAGGTACCGCTCTACACATACGCGCGCGGAGTAAACCCGGTTCGGCAGACCGGGATACTACGGCATTCCGCCCGTCAGGTATTTTTATTCCCGGGAGGTGAGTTATTCCGGTAGTTTTATAGCACACGAGTACGAGTACAATTGAGTCGAGTTAGTTACAGCTACACAGAAGGGTCTCGAACCATGATGGCAGGGGTTGGGAACAACACTTGTTTTGGCCTCATCGTTGTCTGTTCTCACTAACCTCTAATTGCCTTTAATATTGCTAATTTCTCCATTAGTCTTGGGATTCGCCAAGGTTTATTTAATTCCTCTATCAATATTCTTACCCCAGCAGAGAACCCTGTTGTTGATGCTAACACCCGTAACTCCATCCCATTTTTCTAGGTCATAGAGCGATGCCCTGTTGGCCGAAGATTTATAGCAAAAAAACCAGATTCAGTGTCCTAGGGACTTCAAAGAGAAAGCGCGTTCCAGCATTGCGTAATCGTGGAATAAATGCAAGTGTAAGTGCAATACTCAATCCTTCCCTCGCCGGCAGATAAACACCTACCATACGAGTGTCATAGCTTAACTCCACAGTAATTTTCGTTAAAAATAATAACCATATCACACCTGCGAACCCAGATAAATTACTCATCCCCCGTCACTCAAAAACCCCCAACTCCTCTATAAGCATTTATAAGTTAAGTCAACTTATAATTGACCAAACAAAAAATCAAGCTTAATTTTCTAAAAAATCTTCATAATTCCCCCCTTGTCCTGGACAGAATACGCTCCAGTCCGGTCAGTACACTACAGTACTCGTACAGTGCGTCCCACGACTTTCAACCCCTTTTACTCACCAGCGATCACTCGCCGTCGCACAGCAGGTCGATCGGCCGCATGCGAAGAAAAGCACAGGGCCCTAAGATTAATAATCCTCTTTCCCTCCTCACTATCACCTGTACAGTACCATCAGAGAAGGTGCACCACAGGCATAAGAAATCCTCACGTCAGCGCCCACACTTCCTATTTTACATGTAAGGGTCTTTGGGTAAGAGGAGACGAGAAACAAGAAAACAAAACCCAATAAACGGCTAGACGGATGGGCTCCGGAAATTCTGAGAAAGATCACGCGAGTGGCTGATGGCGTACTGCACTGATTGACTTCATAGCATAACATATACTACCGCATGCTGCGATTCTCGAGATATCAGATCTTGATGGCTTTTTCTTTATTTATATTTCAGTTTGGAGGGGGGGCGGGGGGGACACCCCCCGCTTAACAAATACCTTCATGGAAGAGAGGAGGAAGTCTACTCCTTCCTCTATATATCAGAATCACTGCTCCCACACACTCTCAACGCGGAAATATACGTATGCACGTACGACGTTCCTCATACAATTTCCCGGAATCAGTACAACTAGGGGGGGAGGGGGAGAATATATCGGTAGACGTTCGCACATTCAACGCATTGACATCCCCTCTCCTCCTTTCTCTTTCTCTCTCTTTGGCTTTCCTTCCTCCCCTTGTCTAACAAAACATACACCAAAACCGGATATGCCACGATGAAATTACTTCATGATCATAAACTACCCGATTCTCTCCTCCTCCTCCTCCTTCTCTTCCTCTTATTAGCCACCCTAATAGCCGGCCAAGAAGCCTGCGTAAAATCCTGCACCCAAAACTCTGGCATAAACCAATGCCGAGGCGATATACCTCACGACCAGGCCGCCTGGGACGCCCTAGATGCGCCAATCCATGACTGCTACTGTCGCTCGGCTGTGAATTTCTCAGGCTGCCGGCCAAACTGCACGCTAGACGGCCTGCCGGACAACATCGTGGGGCGGGTGATGGGAGTGTGGGAGTTTGTTAACCCAGTGTGCAAAGAGGCAGTGGAGAAGTTTTCAAAGACCGTCGAGAGCCAAGGGGTTAAGACTGGGAGTCCAGAGTTTACAGCTATATTAGCAGAGGCGTTTCACACGGATATCAGCTCCAGCGTCGCTCCAACGCCGACGGGAACGGGGAGTACACTAGAAGCGGGTGAGACAGGAATTGTGGGAGGGGCCAATATGAGTATAAATGGGACGGGAATAGGTGCGGATGTCATGCCCCGGCCGCCTACCTCCACCGCCACCACCGCAACCCAACATGACGCCAATAAAGGCCAAACCGTCACGATCGCAATCTCAGTCTCCCTTTCCACCTCCTTCTTCTTGGCGATTGCATTCATATTTTGGAGCTGGGCGCGCCGGAAGCGGCAGATGCTCTCGGACCAGGAATCCCCCAATGCAGATTGGGATGGGCTACCCGGCGATAACCGGATCACTGTTGAGGATCCAAAGACCCAGGGGATAAAGCGGTGGGTGGCGGAGCAGGAGAGGATAAAACATTTGGGCATCAAGATGGACCCCGACACCGCCTCGGAAACCACCTCCACCGCGTACACGATGTGGACGGATACGGACCTTGTGCCTACCGAGGTGGGCGACCACGAGCGGGAGTTGCCACCAATGCCACCAATTAGGGAGGAAGATGGGGAGTCGTTAGGTATCGGGGTGACTGTTAGGGGAGGGGTATGACACCAGGAGGGAGTCTCTCCTCTTTTTGAGGCTTTTTTTGTATTTCTACATTTATGGTTACCCCGCTGTGAGGTTTTCTTGAGTTTCTTCTCTGTTCCACCAGCGTTTGGGCACACTATGTGTATATATTTGAGGTTTACTACCCGGGGTTTGATATCAAGGAAATGGTTGGATTTAGGCATTCAAAATCTTATCGCTCACTTACTCCTTTGTAAAACACAACTTCTTTCTTTCTTACTGGCAATATTGACATATTATTTGCGCTTTATCTGACTCGCATTCGCATCCAGAAGAAACCCCGGCCGGAAAACTTAGCCTCAGGTACAGTACTTGTACAAGTATGATACCATGCCAGCCACAACCTCCAACAGAGCTGCGAATATTGCGCCACCACCACCAGAAGCACTAGCAGTATAATACTCTTCTAGAGTCCCACCTTTCCTATTTAAAAGAAATCCCCAAGTTCAGCACTCTCCAAGCCTTCCCCCACTTTAGCAATATCTATTACACAGAAAAAACCAGCCTGCGTTCTCAAGAATTTCAGAAACCCTAACCCTAAATGAAGGAAAAAACAGAAATCTGACAGTCCCAACTCTCCTTGCTATACCCCTAAGGGAATGGTGTCTCCGCACAGGCCAACTTAAAAAATTCCTCTCAGCAACCAACCAAATTAGGAGTCCAGAAAAGCTCTACTGTAAATATTAAGCGCCTTCCCTGTTTTGAATGGTACACAAACGGTGACAAACCCCCCCCCCCCGCCGTCATTCCATCATTAATCATCACTCAGTGTTTCAATCCTTCGACACCCCGCCGCCTTGACCGGGGTATCTGGTAGTACCGTAAAGGCTCTTGAAATCCACTTTCTGTGTTAGCGCTGCAATCTCCAGATCCTGCTTGTGGAAAATTTGCGAGAAGGATTAGAGTTTTCTTGAAACGATATCATATAAGATCAGCCCATCTGATGCGCTGGGTCTTATTAACTAGTATGATATTCCAAATAGTGTTAACTTCTCAATCTAAACCTACCCTGTGCCGAGGGTAGAGATACCGGTAGTGGATTCCAAGGGATTTAGGGTAGGGTAACAAACAAATCTCTATCACTAATCCCTGTTCCTCACTGACAGCTAACTTACTGTGGGACAGTATTAATGATGCAGGCAGTGCCGGAATTTCCGTTCGTGGAATGCCGGCGTTAATTGGTTATGCTTAAACTCTCCAGCAAACGACCATCCGTCAGACCTCGGCAATGACATCGGGTTTGTCCGGGAACCGGTAATGACTTAAGGTGGCAGTGACTCGGTCAAAGAAGTGCCAGTCTATTTTGCACTACAGAGAAAAAGCAACATTCATACCCAGCCAGCCCTCACTGACGTGCTGGATTACACTTGTGCCTGAATACAAGTGTTAGTTCATGAACAGGAATCTCGGAGGGGTCCAAATCGGGTTTATTAGTGTTAAGTATGTGTAGAATATAACATGGGAGAGAGGTCAACGAACGCGGGGGCTCAGCGAACAGACCAAACAAAATGGCCTCCGGAATTAAGGCTTACTAAGTCACTTTTAGTGCAGTATTCGCTGAGCCCTCCTGTTCGTTGACCCCCCTCCTAGTCTATATATGATGAAAGAGAAGAAATCTAGGAATACTTTTGAAGATAATAATTGGTTAATTGCTGTATCCCGGCTAACTGGCTAAGATCAACTATTTTGATATTGAGTAAATGAAAATTGATCAAGAAAATTAAAAAAATACTTATTGGGTCAAGTATAAAAGTCTTTGACAAGCAGAGAAGGTTAATGATATTAGTAACTAGAATACCTAGAACTTTTTATACAACACAATATCCTTTACCAAAGTTTCCTGTAATGAAAACTATCTAAACCTTAAGTTTAAAACAATCCATAACCTCTTAAAACATGTAAAAACAGTCTGAGTATCTCTTGATATCACAAATACACCAATTTCTCTACCGTAAAAACCGAAATAATTGGGCATGAAGCTAGGACGTCCGGAATTTCCCCTTTGGATTAGGGGGAGAAAACACAGCGAGAAGATTCTCTTTGAGCCCTCACTTGAGACAATAGACCTTACTAGGAGAGGCAACTCCAACGTCTTAGCGTGATGTTCAATTATTTCGGGTTTTTACGGTAGTAGTAAACCTTTAGATGCTACAACAACTGAAGAATGTAGTACTACTTGTATAATAGCTTACAACATCATACCTGACCACCTCAAGATTTCCAAAACAAAGTATCAACAATTGAAAAATCTTATCCAAGGGGCCTAGACAAGACATATAATAATGGCAACCTAATCTGTAAAATGCTACTAAAACTCCTCTGAGTAATAGCAACAATAGTGCAAAAGGTATGAAGGTTAAAACTGAAACTAACAGGGTCTTCAAATAAGTATCAAGAGGTACTTGTACTGTAGTAAAACTAATATTATCTGATTGGTGGCAAATATCTCTTATACATACGATCCAACTAAGCATCTAATACATTGTTCAATTCTTCCAAGTTCCTACAAAACAGTATTCCTCTACCTAGCCCTCTCACCTACCCTCTATTTCCATGACTGCCGCTCCCCTCCAAATTTCTAAGAAATAACCAGACCAGTACGAGATATGAGTAGCAAAGCCGGACATAACCCAACCTAGCCTGAAATAAGGCAATTCCAGAAATGGACCCAAGCAAAACAAGTAAGAACAAATGAAATAGCACAACTAGGAAACCCGATCGTAAGCTGTGTGATGGCGCCAGAAATTACAATCGAGTGCGATGGATTTTTATGTCATAGCCTAGCGGTTGCATACAGAAACCGAAGCCCAAAATAGTTAAAGGATTTAGCAAAAAACAAAATGGACTGATTCACGGTTGTTTCCGTTTGTTGGGCATCCGGGACTTATCTAACACGTGTTGTATGTGAGGTTACACTTGGTCCCTCAGCACACTGCCGTTGCCACCCAAGCCAACAGAGCTGGTCATAAAACCAGGCCCCCCCCCAAACGTTTCGGAAGGCGAAAATATGTATGATAGTTCCAAGACGTTATACACACGAGTACCGCGGTATGATTTACCTGCCGAAGTTCCGCGCACTCGCGTAGAATTACAGTAAAACATCAAAACCGCGTGGTGAGAGCCTGGAATCTCCATGTGAAATGACAGCTTCTGTGCCTTGAATAATAGCCAACACCAGGTCATATTCACGATAGCCAGCAGAATTCGAAACAAGGCGGAGAGTTGAAGGGCGTTATTCAGCATCCGCTCAGAAGCGAAGACCAAACAACTACCTGCATAATTCCAACCGGTAAATCCAGGACAGTGAGGCCTTGGGGAACCTACTTGCGTTAGCTCGTTGGTCGCCTGAACAGTATTGTCCTTTGAAATAGACTTCAGGATAGTCAGTTGCAAATATTCCGGATGGCCATCTTTAAACACAGCTCAAATATGCTTCCCAGAAATTCCATCTTCTTATCAGCTGCCAGCAAGGTCTGCCGGTAGCTCAGTGATACCCAATGACAGATACTGTTCCACGGACACCTATCATTACCTTGTGAAAAGCCTGTATTGTGCCACCAGTATCATCAGCTCCCGAAGTCCACAGCTCGATTCGAGGTATATATGCCAATGCATCTATTCCCAATTATAGATGCTCCGTCCCAAAGCCAGGAATGGCAAGCTTTGTGAAAGGTCAAAAGCCAATCCAAAGAAGTGATTTGGATCTTCAATGCCCCACAGGCTAACCAATAAATCAGTACAGAATTATTTAATTCAGAGTGCTGAGAGATCTATGAAGAACTGGTTCTCCCACTCGGTGAGCATGTCCGCCCCGCAAGGTCCATAGGGCCTGATTTAATGCCCATCAGCCGGAGTAGGCACATGAGGGGGGTAGTTTCTAGCGCATGCCAGATACTCCCTGCACTGAGCCACATTATAACTGCGGGTTTAGACAGGATCGGTAGAAGCCCAACCTTTGCTAGCCGTGAATACTGGAGAACTGAGAACGGATACAACTATACAATTATCAGTCTATCGGTGCTGAGAGCAGAAGCGAATACTAACATACTTCACGTGCAAGCAGCTGAGTACGGTAAACGGTAAATATGCTGATGTTTAACCGTCGGATCTATAAGCAAAGTCCCCGAAAACAAGAGCAGGATAGTATCCTTTTGGTATCCACATTGTACGAGTAAGCAGGTGTGAACTAGGAAACTAGGGCGGCAGTTAGCTTGCGCCTCTAGTTATGCCAACCAAGGAGTGGAGCCATTTGAAGCAGATCCACCGACCAGAAAGTCAACACCACGCATTGATCTCATGCTAGCCGATGGGAGGTGAAGCAAGAAAGTGCAAAACCCTTCCCGTATCGATCCAGGCTAATCCCGAATCTACTCCCACTGAGAGGCCGCTCATGTACAGTACACAGACTAACGTACCTATTCATTGGCCCCACAACTCCACAGCACCGCAAAGTCCAATGATCCACCATTCACGCCGATTGAGAGGGATCTGCTCCCGTTCCGTCCGCAGACAAACAGTAGGTATTACACCCTGTATGTGTGCACAAAAGCGTCAGATAGGCAAACTCGGTGGCGGAAGCAAACGGCCTTTTGAATAAAGATGTGGATACGTTTGTCCCGTCTTGTAATAGGGACCGTTTGGAGGTCAATAAAAGTAAAGGGGAAGTCCAGTTAAGGCGGAATCAAGGCCTCACCTGCGCCTTAATACCCTTTCCGTGACCCCGGGTAAACAAACGATGATAGTGCTGGAGATGGCGTAAGGTCAAACCAAAGGAAATGGTAGTTCTACTCACAAATTTCTTCCCTGAGTATTCTCCCCCTCTTTTGGGGGGGGGACAATCCCACACAAACTTGACTTAACAGTCAATGAAAAATACAAAGCAAACTACCATGCATTCAAAAAGATATCGCAAGAAATAATATTCACACTCCCTATTCAAGTTCGCATACTTAGAGGCGGAATCCAAGGCTCGATAGATGAGTCTGCCCTACAAAACAAATGTTAGCCGTCAAACAAATGTCTGATCAGGAACTATTTTACGAGTGACATACCATGATTGCTGTCCTCCCCCATTCAATTAGGCCTACATTTACTCGTAATCAGCATCGTGTATTCACAAACCCAGACAATTGCTGTCTGGAAAGGGGGAGCTCCGAGAACCCTACACCCTTCACAAGAAACCCAACTTCCCCTCCAAAACCACGATTATCATCACTTTACCGCCTTCGCTTACCCTCCATCAAATGGCATCACAATATAGACCCTATGCACCAATACCAAGCCAGTTTATCAGACCTCCTACAGATCCAAGTTCCGTATAGCTCAGCCATACTATACCAGTACCCAAGCACCCCCCAGGCTTCCCTCCTAAATAATAATACGGCTAACTTGGAGAGTGCACACCTTCTGTGTCCTAGTTAATAACTAAACTTTGGATATAAAATCCCTAGTCAGCAAGCGAGCACTTGCACAGATCGGCTTTATACGAGATTATGAAAATCGCAACAACAGCCAATTTAAACTACTGGTCAAAGTGTTGGCAAGAAGGAGACGCGAGTCTATATTGCCAACCCTGTGTGTGGAGACAGACTCACTGCAATTCGTAACGAGATCTACTCCCGGGGAGAGAACAAGGATTTGAGAAATCCAACAAACGAGCCCTGGTGGAAGGATATTAAAAAAAGGACAGATATCAGATTCTAATTCTTGAGCAAGACAAACTGAGAGTGTGACATTCAGGTACAGTTATATTCGTTCAAACGCCGATAGCGCAGCATGAGGGCTCTTGTCTCAGATTCCATATCGACCAGTTGTGTGTCGGAGGAGACTAAAATAGTACCGTAGGTTTTACTCTCTTTAAACTTCTTGATTACGCAAGGGAGGAAGCTACGAAAGTATTGGCACTTTTTCATCCTTGATACTTCTTCCGCTATACACCACATGATAGAAAATTGCACCCCTAAACGCCACAAAGAACAAACGGTGATCCTGTATCGGTAGGGCATGGAGATCAGAATGGTCTGATGGCGGTGGAACTAAAGGTTAGGACTAGGGTTGAGCATGGAATGTTGGCCGGTTGGTCATGGGCGATGTGACACGTGGTGAGAGGGGGAACATTTTTGTGATTGACCGAAATGTTTATCGTGGACGGAGAAGTTTTGTGAATAGGGCTTTGTGCCGATTCGGTTGACCCCGGTAGTGTCTATGATTTTTAAAAACGCAATCACATCTAACAGCGAATGCTTTTCCTCGTTGGAGGCGAGTCGCTTACGGAATTCGGTCCTCCAATAGATCTCCGAATGCCGGCACACCCACTTCACATCAGCTCCGTCTCACTGCCAGACGAGTACTTTTGCACGTTATCTCCAGTCTGACAGCTCAAGCTCGTGACCGAAATAAACTCACTCCTCATCACTCGCAAGCTTAAATATCTCTCTCCTCTTCTCTCCTCCACCAACAAGGCGAAAAAAAATTTCCCCTCATCAGAAGGAAGCACCCGAATCTTCGGTCACTTCCAATCCACCATAGCCGTAGGCATGATTATACGCCGCATACGTAACTTCCCAAGCTCTCCAAGCCGAAGAGACACTCACCAAAAAGTAAAATCGTGACGAAAAGCTATCCTCGTGAGCTGACATAGCCCACCCCCTGCCTCTCAGCACAGAAGGCAGGCAGAAAAAACTCTATCTGGTCTACTGCAGGCAGACAAATTTCCCGCTGTAAGCTAACCGCTGTTAGTCTCCCCCCTCTGTAATACGTCACTGGCGTATGATAGAACTACCCCCGCATCTTCGCGGAGGTTTCGAGTATGAGGTGTTGGATTGGTTGGTGAGATGAACCCCTCCTTCAGTTCTTGCATTCAGCAGGCTATATGGCCACGAAATTATAGATGGGCTGGTTGAGAGGATCGGAAAATTCGATAGGTCAGGAAGGGCCGGATGTTTTTGATCAACGATGCATCGATGCATGGAAGAAGAAAAAATTCACTTTCGTGTGGTGATGGTGGTGGTGTGCTGGTGCTCATAGTGATGGGTTGTTTTGTTGGTTTTGTTTGTTGCGTTGTGCGAGGTTGACTGTTCTTTTAACAAACTATACCGTAATAGTCCACTGTAGAGCGAATTTAATAGCGCTTGTCTCCGACCACAAAGTTGGCCAGTTGGACTAGTTTGTTTAGGCTAGCAAACAATCAACTTGAATCAAGCAATGAATTCCGTGCAGAACAGCACAAACACCACTTGCCACCTCAAATTCGCGAGGTGCAAGGTGCTATGTACTGCTAGTACAGTACTGCCCCTAGCATAGCATAACAGAAACAACAAACGAGCTTCTAACTCAAACCTAATTAAACCTCTCGCACCATACAACGCCGTTGCCCTCCCATGGTCAGAAACCTCACTTTCGGCACATCATGGCATGGCATATCAAAGAAAAGAACCTTTGTTTCTTCCCCACCTTCGCCCCGTCTCCACCGTCCACCTCCAAATTACGCGCCTGCCCGCCCTCCAACCTCCCCTCCCCATCCCCCATCCCCCATCCCTCCAATAAAGCCCTATACGATCCCCCAGACAAAACCCTCACCGATCAAACACCCCGAAAATTGAAGCCTATTCGCCGCCCCTCCTCCCCCCTCTCAGTGCGAAAGACAAAAAAAAAAAAAGAGTTCCACGGACCGACCGAGAGACATGTAGAAATATTACTCGCACGTGAGGTACTCGAAAGTAGGCAGAAGGGCAGAAAATACTATCGTATCGTAATTCGTGTTATGTGCGAGCGTTTCATTTTGCGAGATTTTGTATCTGGTTGTGAGTGAGCGAGTGAGCGAGTGAGTGGTTGGGTTGTTACTTGTGAGATTTATCGGAGGAAGTGAGTCTCCCCACACTACCCTCCCCGTCACAAAGAATGGAGGGAAATTGTAATTTACAAAGAGCTCAATTTGTGACCCTTGTGAAATGAGCGGAGTAAACCCATTCCGAGTGACCCTCCATGACCCCATACCAAACTAACCAACCAACTAAACCCCCTCACCCCCGCATCAGAGGTTCATGACTTGACCGACCTGACCGACTCGCAACTGACCTACTACCCAGTGCTTCCAGTCGTCATCAGCAATCGACTTCCGTCCGACTGCGCTGGTCCTCACCTTAAACTGGACGACCTTGGCGTCGTCCTAGACGAGGTGAACGGCAGTCAAGGACAGACTATATTAGTACTAAAATGCGCATCTACTCGCCAGGCCACGCGAGGATGAACACGATAATTGAGGAGCGAAACAAATACAATTCAGGAAGGATAAATAAATAAAGGGGGAGCAAAAGTACTATGCGGTACAAGTAACGAAGAAGAAAGATATAGAAAATAAATGCCCAAGAAAGAAAGAAAGAAAGAAAGAAAGCCAAGCCTACCCTTCCACTCACAAAAACACCCACTTCCTGTCTCTCAATTCCGTTCAGCTCCCTCTTCACGATCCTAGAATTTAAAGAAACTAAAACAACAGATCAGACTATGATACAAACAGCCCAAGTGCCGTCCTAACCCAAACCCCGCCTTGGATGGATGGACGGACGGACGGACGGACCACTGGACCTACAGCACTGCACCCCACAGCATACTACAGTACAGTACTTGTAAGTTGTAGATCACATCACGAGCACATATTGTGCCAAAACAAAACCTCCCGGAGACTCCCGCTGAAACATGAAAAAAAAAAAAGCCCCGGCGCGCTTCGGAACGGAGATTCAATACTAGCACTTGTGACTAAGGAGTATAATATTATATATATATATATTTTTCCTCCTTCAACTATTAACTATTCGGACACCGGTCTCAGGTCTCAGACTGGCCGGGGTAACTCAATTTTCAACTCTCCTTACTTTACTTACTCGGTACTTTTGACGAACGCGGTATTGTGCTGTTGACGAGCGTCGGCGATTACCAGGAGCCCGTATACCGGGTTCCTTCAATGTTTCCAGCACCGATTGAGGGGAGG
>Ga0307507_10002811_pt1 | contig 35363 bp, 6 predicted proteins | sample 7_EM_MG_FD_207223 | JGI IMG/M metagenome (GOLD analysis project Ga0307507, IMG submission 207223) | Populus trichocarpa ectomycorrhiza microbial communities from riparian zone in the Pacific Northwest, United States - 7_EM | ecosystem: Host-associated > Plants > Roots > Unclassified | place...
AAAGTCCTTTCGCATAGCCCATGCAGTTTTAATGGTAGTAGCGAGTAGTGTAAGTGCTAATAGCGTTAAGCGATTCTTTCTTGCCCCCATTTAGCTTTGTAGTAGTAGGGCGTATTCCTCTGCTATATCTGCTATATAGTCCGCTATAACCTTTTCTAAGATCTTGCTTAGGGTGTTTTCTAAGGCAATAGGGCGGTAGCTTCCTAGGATTAAGTAGTCTACTTTACCTTCTTTTTATAAGACGACCGTTATTATGGATCTTCCGAGTTGTAGGTAATAGCCTATTGCAAAGCATGCTCTGGCTACGTCTGCAAGCCAAGGTGCTATAAGTGGTCCATAGGTCTTTAGGGCTTTGTTTAGAATCCCATCTAGTCTTAGTGCTGTGTTATATAAGAGGCGGCTAATAGTTCTAGCCATTTCTTTAGTTGTTATGTCGCTGTTAACCCTTAGGCAAGTTACCGGTGTTTTACTAGTAATATTACTAAGGTCTGCTGGAGCTAGTTAAGGGAAAAATCTTTCTATAAGGATCTTTGCCTTCTTATTATTATTGCTTGTGGCCTATAGTTCGCCTGCTCTTTATAGGGGTGGTAGGTATAGATCTTCTACTAGGCGTTCCGCCTTTTTCTTTACCTATTTCGCTATGGTCCAAAGGCCCTTGTTATAGGGGAGACTTAAGTTAATAGTGTGTTTATTTATAAACCGTCTCTAGTTATTCCTTACTTCTTTTCTTAGGGTATTCTTTAGCTAGTTTCTTGTGTCTTTATATTATCTCTTGTCCTTAGAATTGTGGCTGCTTATATATTTCCTCCTTGCTCGTCGTTGGCCGGCTATAAGGGCCATATACTATACAGACTATGCGTATCGCGCGTAGGGGCCCGGTTTTGAAACTGGGCAGTGCTCTTCCAGCCCGCTTTTAATTACTGCCTAGATTCTTTCTAGTCTTTAATTAATTTCCTTAGGGGTAGCTAATAAGCCTTACTTGTTTAGTATTAGGTGGATTTCTTCTAGGTCTTAGAGTTATTGTTTAATTGTATTAAGAAAGCTATCTATGTTAAGCTTCCTTATTGCGTATCTTTTGCCATTTAGTTACGCCTTGATGTCCAGATCTAGTTATATCTGGATAGGGATATAGTCTAAGGTAAATGCCCATTTTTCTTTAGGGGAGCACCTTTTGAGTCTCTGGTATAGGTTTTTGTCCATAATTATAAGGTTAATTGTACTTTTGGCGGTGCCCTATTGCTATATAATTGCACCTGGGGGGGTAGCTAGCTTAAGGCCCCTATTATCTATAGCTCTTAGTAGGCACTCTACCTGTCAATTAGCAGCAATATGGATGCCCCCCTACTATAGGTGGTGGAGGTTTATGTCTCCTAGTAGGATAAACTCCATATGTTTAGTTTCTAGCAAGCTTATTATAGATATAATGTTCTCTGTCTGTGCTACCCCTTTAACCCTAGGGTTATAGACATTAATGATTTGTACTGGTCCCCTATATATCTGGATAGTTATAACTGCAATATCTAGGTTAACTGCCTGCTATGACTATAAGGCAAGGCTAATATTTTTGCTAATTATAAAGCATACGTATATAGCTGCTTTTGGTTTATACAGGAGCTGGAATCCTTAGGGGCAGTATGTTAATTGTATATAGGTATTATAATACGGCTCTTATATAGTAAGAATATAGTATTTCTCTGGGTCTAGACTGTCTAGTAGGGGCCTTACTAGACGGTGGTTCGTATTACCGCAGTTGTACTATATAATGGTTAAGTGGCGGACCCCTAGTGGGGGTCCTTCGCCTTTCCTTCGCTCCTCGCTTCTTCCGTTTCCACTTTTTCTAAAATATTCAGAACTTCTATCTCCTGTATTTGCTCCCTAGCCACTACTTATTTTATATAAAGCTTTTTATTCCTATATCGTATGTTTCTACTAGCCTTTCTAAATCTAAGTCTATTATTGCCTCTAGTTCTTCCCCCATTCTTACCGGTTGGCTGTATACCCCTTATAAGCCAGCTATGTGTGTTATATTTACTGCGTTAAATCTAATTCTTAATTATCCCGGCCTTAAACTTACTATAGCCGTCTATGGGGGTCTTCCTACTGGGCGTCCTCTCCCTTATGTCCTATATGTCCCTTATGTCCCTATTCGGTTTGGTAATGTCGCGCGGCGTTGCTTTTGGCCCATTAAGGCTTAGGATAGCTGGCTTAGCCCCCTAGTATTAAAGGTAGGAAACGCTAGGAAAATACCTATGTCCCCCTAGCTTATTGCCTATTGTTTCTATTTATATAACCTAGCGTGTAGTTGTTCCTATAGCTATTAAGCCCTTTTCTTCCGTCTCCTATATTTAATGCAGTCTTCTCTCTCCTACGCCTTATATGTGCTTCGGTAACAGTTTGCGCATTTTATTTAGTCTTGATTTATACATTATCTTATATTATAGGGGCCTGTATAGTGGCCGCAGCACACCTGTGCTGCGTATATGGATTGGGTGTGTCCCTATTATACACAACGATAATATCGTTCTAGGCGTAGTCTATAGTTATAGAGCCTTGTGTTGTATATAAGGCCATTTATAATTATTCCTTTTTAGATAATAAGTTTTTGCATTCCTGGTGTATATACGCTAACAATAAGGGAGCTATATATTTATCTATTGTCTCCCTAGCGAGTCTCTGGCGCCCCTTATGTCCTCTTATTATTCTTATTATATACTTGGTTTGTATTTTCCTATTAAAGCTATTAGATCTGGGTAATTATAAGTCCCAGTATAAGGCGTTCCGTTTATTTTACTATCTCCTATATAGTTGCTGTATTGTCCGCCTAGCGTCCCCTTTCTACCCTAAGGCTTATGGGAACCAACAGGACTTTAACTGGGTAATCTTTATAAAGCACTTTTATGCTAATACGCTCTCCTAGCCTGTTCTCTACCCTTACGGCCCGTTCCTTTGCCTATTGGTCCTTTAGGGTAACTCTAATGTCTCCACTCCTAAGGTGTTGGACTGTAACGGCGTTATAGACCTCCTTATAAATCTTTATAAGAACTTCTGTTTTTAATTATCCCCTAAGTTCCTCTACCTTTTCTATATTTAGTTGTATTGTGATTATATACCCAGTTGTTGTTTTTAGGGGGGTAGGTTCCCTATGCTATAGAAGCGCAGCTACGGCGGCCTAGGTGCGGTTCGCCTATAGGGGGGGGTTTTATTTATCTTTAATTTTATTTAGCCGTTGGAGGATTTGATTAAGGGTTTGCTAAAGGGGCGCCTAAGGTTCGCTAAACTGGAGCTATTCTGCTAGCTGTATTAGTTTGTAATGGCTAACAGATGCTCCCCCATAGTTCCAGATACTAGACGTGTCTAATAGGCTTTATATTTTGTTAAATGCCTTCTTAATTAGGGTATTTCTGCTTTCTGGTGTGGTATTCGCCCGTCCTTGTTGTTGTTATGGGGGGCTATTGTTGGGTATAGGTCTGGCGGTCGCGCGCGACTGCGTACCACCATCGTTCCACCTATGCCTTCCCTGTGATGCATGCATCTCAGGGGATTATTAGGGTGTTTTTCAGGGTTCTTTTAGTTGGTTTGGTCTTTTTGGTAGGTAGTTATATAGTAGAGTTTAATATACCTACTTATCTAGGCCTCTACCCCAGTTTTCTAGTATTTAGTCCTAGTTACCTAGGCCTAAAGGCCTAAGGGGCTTTCCATAAGCAGTTGGCTGCCACTACTAATTAACGGGGGGTTTTACCATTCTTTTAGATATCTTATAATGGGGTTAACCCAAGTACTAGACCGCCCCCAGGGGTGTATAGAAACGTACTAGTTTCAGTATATTTAAAACGTTTCAGCTATATGGGTTCATATAAAACTAAACCTTATTTAGTTTAAGATGTTTCAAACCGTTTCATACGTTTAAGGGTTTCTTAGAAGAAAGGGGGCTCTAGTGTATACAAATATCCCAAAAGGAACGCCGAGGCGCTAGTGGTAAGCGAGCCAATAGTAGGGTATGGCAGAATATGACAGAATTTGGTAGGGGACGTCACATCAACCTTCTATCTTAATACCCTTCTACCTCTACATGGCTTCTCAAGACGATACCTCTACAGTTTTGGACTTTACGGAGGATATATAAGACGAAGACAATAGCTCCTGCCTAGTATCCCAAGCTAGCACTACTGACAGTGATAAAATCCTCCGCCGAAATAAGCCAAAGGCAAACGAGGAGCTATGGTCTCATACTCGTAAAGCAAAGGGTTCTAAGGAGGTAAGGAACAAGCATTACCAGCAGATATACTATTGTAAGTATTGCACTAGCTATAAGGGCTCTCCAAATACTAAAAGATTCCGTATACACCTTCTTAAATCCCATGGCATACGTGTTAGTTCTACGCCTCTAGGTCTAACAAAGAGAGCTTTTAACAATACAATTGCGGACGTCTTTGGCGAGCAAATAACTTCACAAGAGAAGCGGAACCTAATTAAAGAAAAGACCCTCCAAGCAGCTATTAAAGTACCCGAATTCAAGGAAGCCTACGCACGACTTATTACCGTCCAAAACCTTCCTTGCTCACTACTTAATTGGCCTAAATTTTGGGCTGTTATTCTATCAGTCAACTACAGGGCTAAAGAGACTCTTAAATTCGCACAACAAGACGTCCCAAAGCTTATCGAATTAACCTATATCCTCCACTGCGAAGAGCTTATTAAAAAGCTTAAGAACTCCCTCTCCCTAGTACACTTCTTAATTAATATATGGACATCGCCAGCAAAGACAGGGTTCCAGGCAATTATGGTATATTGGGTAGATACAGAGACTCACTATATAAAGACTGCCTTATTGTCGCTTAAAGAATTCAAGGGAGCTTACGGTGGTGAGGAGCAGGTAGAGGTCTTTCTTCAGGTTATAAGAGAGGCTGGTCTGCAAGATAAACTAGGCTTTTTTACGTTAGATAATTATGGCTTAAACGACCTTATACTACGCCATATTGTAGAGGAGATTGAGAACTTTAACCCAGTCCTTTGTCGAGTACGTTGCTTTGGCTATAATCTTAATCATGTCGCCCAAGCCTTTCTTTTTGGATCTATAGCAAAACAAGAAGAGGGACAGAAGGATAAAGATAAGGCAATTAAAAGGGCTACTTAGGACATTGCTTAACTCTAAGATGAGCTTTAATATCAAGAATCATAAAGTAAAGAAGATATTACTAAGGAGTTTCATAAGCATGGAAGCCTTAGTAAACTCCACAACTACAATATCTTCTCTTACTCTTCTCCCTATCAATTTCAAGCCTTCCTTACGGTAGTTAGCCGAGCAATTCCTATAGATAATAACACGCGGTGGAACTCCTGGTTAGATAAGGTTACTGTCACTTTACAGAAGTATAAGGAATTTATATCCTGGACGGAAGATTACTGGCAGGAGCTTAGTAATAATGCTCTTACAAGAGACAATTGGCAAGAGCTTAAAGATATTAGAGAAGTCCTTTAGCCTCTTAAGACCTATACAAAGAATACGGAAGGGTATACTGCTACGCTTCATACGACCTTTAATAATATGGAATTCCTTATCCGCCACTTCACCCAAATGCAGGAGAAATTTAGGGGTAACGCTTAAATAACCGTAAGGTTAATGGCAGCTTGGTATAAGTTTGACAAGTACTACAAGCTTAGTAATAATACACCCGTTTACACAGCAGCAGCTCTTCTTCACCCTTAACTACGCGAGGCCTACCTTAAGAAGGTATGGTTAACAAAGGAGCAGCAGAAGTAGATTAAGCCTACTATTACTAAGGTCCAAAACCTATGGAAGGACTATTTCAAGCCGGAGAGCGTATAATTAGTAGATCTTGACTTAATTAAAGATCTAGCCGCACGCTTTCTTACTAAGATGACTATTTCAACGGCGACTATTAATGAATTTAATAACTTTATTAAGGTATATATCTAACAATTGCTAATTACTCTAGCTAACATTTATAGGGTGCATAAATCCCTATTAGTGAGCAATCACCTCTTAACTAGTGGCTGGAACCTGCATAGAAATTAATTTACCCTAACCTTACCCAAATGGCTATTACAATCTTTAGTATACCCCTAATGTCGGCTAGCCCAGAACAAGTATTCTCAGGAGCTAAACATACAATTGCACTAGAGAGAGTAAGGCTTAGAGCGAAGATATTAGAGATAGCAGAGTCATTAAAGAGCTGGGTCCGAATTACAAAGGCAACAGGTAAGGCACCATTAAGTGGCGTATTTGCAAATAGTCACTTTATGGATAAGGCTTTGAAGGTATTAGGAGGGGAAGGCGATAGCAATAAGTTAATTGTCACGGTTTAAACCTGTTGCCCTGGAAACCAGCCTTGTATATAGACCTGAAACGTATTGAAACGTTTAATATAAAACTAATACAAGGGGCTATTAAACCGAAACTGCGTTTCAGTTTCAGTTTTAGGTGTTTCTATACAACACTAACCGCCCCCTAGCGGTCTATATAAGAATCTCCTTCTAGAGTTAGTATGCTTTTACACAGCTTAGGAGCCTTCTATAGCCTTTAGTTTTACGCCTTTCTTTATTATTTCCGCTGGTATAGGCATAAGCTGCCACTTCTAGGGGTCGCAACTCCCTTTTTATATGCCTACTGGCGTAATCCTACAAGGGCGTTGTGGCTGCATCCTGTAATATAAAAGCCTTGGGTACCTTCTATAGTTAAGGCCTAGACCAAAAGCCTCCCCTACCTAAGTAACTCCTGTTTGCTCCTTAAGCATACCTCACCAGTGTACCGCCCTAGAGGCGAATGGTTCCGTCTATTGGTATACTAATACGCGCATCCATTCTCTTAAGCTATATAGTAGTCTCTCCGGCCAGGACGTGATCCTACCTACCTACTAGGTACACTAAGGGTTAGGGCCTAGCTAAGGGGTAAGGTCCTTAGAGCTAGTAGTAGCTACTACGCACTATACCCTGCGGGAGGCTAGTAGTAATATAGGGGCACAATACCCTATACTGCTGCTAGTTCCCATTTCGCGTTGCCTATAAGAGTCTCCTTATAACAGGCCGACCGTGTCTTGCAGGAGAGGGGCTATAGAGACACTAGGTCCTATACTAGACAACCTACTCTCCTATCTCCTACTAACTAAGCTTGTGTCCCCCCCTTTTATAAGCTAGCCTATGTCTCTAACTGTCAAGTCCTTATTTAACTGGCCTGTGTTTCCCCTATAGCCTCCCCCATATATATGCATTAGGTTGCAAGCACCACGCCTATTAAGACCCTCCTATAAGTCGCCTTATGCATATACGCATTAGGTTGCGTGCACCACGCCTATTAAGACCCTCCTGTAAGTCGCCTATAAGTCAATTGTGGGTTAACTGTGAGTTAACTATAAGTCGAACGCTATAGGGCCGTTAAAGCTGGCCTGTGTTTCCGCTGCCTAGAGCTTTGCCCGTGTTTCCACCTCGTTAAGCCGTCTGGTCGCCGTTGCGTCGCCATTACGTCGCTGTCGCTGTACCAGGTCGCGCGCACCACGCCTATTAAGACCCTCTTCTAAGTTACCTAAGTGTACCAAATACTAGATAGGCCCTTATAGAGGGGCCTTAATAAGTTCTCTAGGCAGGGCCTTAACAAGTTCTTTACGGTGGCCTTAGGGCCTTAATAAATTTTGTATAAAGTATCTATAACGCGTTAACCTTAACAAGTTCTTATAAAAGGAGGATCCCTACGCCCTTATTATATATACTTCGCGATTTTAGAGCTAGTGCAAGCCTAAGGGTGTCCTGTTATACGCCTAGGACACGTCTACATTAACTAGCTGGATAAGGCTAGTTTCAGGCCTAGCTGCGAGCCAGGTAGTTATATATCGGGCGGTTTTTATATTCTAGTTTCCCTTGCTAGGCCTCCCTAGATGGTAGAACAAGAGCTCTAAGCGGAGGCAGTAAGGCTCCTAGTATTGTTAAGGGCGATGCTTTATACGCGTCGCGGGCCCATTACCACAGAGTTGAACGACAGCGCTACACGCGCTGTGACGGCTCTCTACCATCGCCTCTGCACTTGGCCATTAATAGGAATAGGATTCCAGATAATGTTTCCACCCGCGGCGACGTAGACGCGTGCAGTAGGGCTTCGCGGGCAGCTATGCGTTATACTAAAAGGAGGAATAGTTATCTTCTTCTATGTTAATAATATTGTCTTTTTCTACTAAAAGATAGATAAGAAGAAAGCTTAAGAAGTAATTAAGGAGCTAAGCAAGGAATACTAGATAAGTACCCTTAGTGAGCTAAAATAGTTCCTAGGAATCTATATGCTATATAATTATAACTAGAGGCTTCTATAGCTATTTTAGGAAGCCTATATTAAGAAGATAGCTAACTAGTATAAGATAGATTTTAAAGGGCGTCTTTTAGATACTCCTATGGCAGAATTAGAACTCCTCCCTACTAATTACTAATTGATCTATTTAACGTATCCATTCCCTAATATAGACCTATTAGTCTGTTCTATATCCATACTAGCTTCTATAATGCTATATTAGAGAAAAATAGATTTAGTACTCTATATAGCTACTATAACGCGTCTAGATATTACTTTTATAATATTATAGCTAGTGAGGTTTAATTAGAACCTAAGTTAAGAGCACTATTAAGCGGCAGACAAAGTTATCTAGTATTTATATAGCATAAGGAGCAGAGTAATCTACTATAGAGGAGATAAGGAAGGAATAAACGGTAGATGGAGAGATAAAGAAATATGTAATAAAGGACAAGATAACAGAGACGGTAGAAGTAAAACGTAATTATTTATCTATATTAGCGATGTATTATTTATAGACAACTCTGTTAATAGAAAGAGCTTATAAGGATATATTATAAAGCTATTTAGGGGACTAATTGCCTAGAGAGTAAATAAGTAGGGTATGGTTATAACTTTAAGCACAGAAGCTAAGTTATTAGCCCTATTACAGATAGTTAGGAAGGCTATTTTTATTAGTAGGCTGTTTAAAGTAATAACGTTATACCTAAATAAGCCCTTAATTATTAACTGTAATAATATCTAGATACTTTAACTAATTATAAAAGATACGGTAAAGCTGATTATAAAGCTCCGATATATTAACATCTATTAATACTGGCTATATTAGGAATACGTAATAAGATAAGTACTATTTTAATAGATAGTGATAAAGAAGATAATTGCTAATGGACTTATAAAGGCCCTGCCTAAGTAGAGGTTCTAAAGCTTTATTAATATAATCGGAATAGTGGATATTAAGGAACGGCTAGCTAAGGAGAAGTAACTAGAGGACCTAAGGGATAATATTAGAGCAAGATGGAAGGATTTAAATAAGACTATAGTTTAATTGACTTATTAATAGACACGAGAAGGTAGTTAGCTTTAACCTTAAAGAGCTTAAAGCTAAGAGGGTGTGTTCGATAATCTATATTCTCTAAGGCGTGGGTTATATACATAAGTTACGTACAGAGATCATATGCACTGTAAATATCTCTATCTTAGCTTAGAGCCTAAGGGCCCTAGGTTAGACAACCATTAAGTAAAAGACCAAGATTATTAATTAATTAATCCATTTCATCAATAAACAGCTCTATATGCACTATCTGACATAAATACTACCTTAGAGAATATATTCTTAAATTCCTAGTATTAGCGGAGTAGTTTTTATTTTACTAACCCCTTATCTATAAGCTTACTTTTTCTACTAAGCTAGTTACAGGCTAGGGCTTCCCTATCTTTAATTATCTAGTTAATTTTATATAAACTAGTTATAAAGGTAACGGTATTAGGCCGTATTAAGTTCTAGTAGAACCCTATAGCGCTAATATAGTAGATATTAACTAGTGGGAGGTTTATAGGTTTCTTTACGGACGTTTTATAGACTATATTTTGCGGTTAAGGGTTTATAACCCTCCTTAGCTTCTATTCTATCTTCTATAAGTTATCTTTCTAGTCTATATATTTAGTACGGCGTCTAATATTTCTTGCTATTCTTTATAGCTATATAGGGCCTAAGCCAGCTAGCTTATTACTAACTTTCTAGGTTTTTAGTGCCGGTAATGCGATATTAATAGTCTAGGGGCAGTGTAGTATATAGACCTGTTATAGATTAAGCTGTATATCTTTCTTAAAAGCCTAGTCCCTATATATAGCATTAGCTTAGTAAACAGTATCTACCTAGAGCCGTATAAGGTTTTTTATTATAATGCTAATTTCCTTTATAAAAGAAGGTGTTAGGTGTAAAGTTTTAGGCTAAATAAGCCATTAGTTCCGTATATTAAGCTATAAGCCTAAATAGGCTAGCTATTTTCTTTTTAGGATTATATTATAACTTCCTAGGTCCATAATAAAAAGGGAGGTATTATACTACCTTATCCATTTATATAAACGTAAATTTATAAAATAGTTATAATAGGTAGCCCTATTTATCCGTTATACCTATAAATAGAAATTAGTTTAGGTGGTTCTTTAAGGGGTATATTTAAAAGGTTAGCCAGCTTTATAGTATACTAGGTATCTATTAAGGTAAAGGTATTTACTCTAGAGTTAGCTAAAGTAGAGGTTAAAACTTAATATTTATTATAAAATAAAGTATAAGGGATAGTGCAGCTTTTTCTACTAATTAGCCAACCCAAATTAATATATAATATATTAATCCCTTTTAACCTTAGAGAGGAGTCTTTTTTTAGGGCTCCTCTTTTTCTAACTCTATACTATCCTCTTAAATTAATAAAACTTTATTTGTTTTTACCTTTGTCAGGTAGTCCTTAGTAAAGTAGTTCTTTTAGCTGTATAAGAAGTAGGCCCCTCAATTACTAAGGGCCTATTTATAGGGGTCGCTATAAATAGATTAAGTATGTACTAGACCTATAGTAGGACTAGCTGCGCGGCTAGCTGCTAAATTAACAGTAGGCTATATAGCTAGTACTATAGGAGTTGTTAATTATACTAGGGCACTACAAGCCGTTCTTATAGTACTTATAGTTTAGTTTAAAGAGTTTCTAGCTTTATACCACTTAGCTTATACCTTAATTTAATAAAGGCCTTAATTAATAGCTAATTAGTAGTCTATAAGTACCTTTAGCGTTTATATAGTAATAAAAACTAGCAATATAGCGCGTTATAAGTCTAGGGTAAGCTTATTAAAGAGGTCTAGTATTAAGTCTTTATAAGAAATATAGACTTAGCTAGCTAGGTATGGAAAGCAGGTCTAAAAGGCTAAAAAGGTCTCTGTTATTTTTATATTAAGGGCTTTATAATTAAGGCAGGCGTTCTATATCTTAAAGGGGTTCTTATAAATAGAAGATAGGTAGTTAATTATATCTTCTTTAGAGAGAAAGGGGCTTACTAAATCCTAAGCGTATTACGGACGTAAGTATATCTATATATCCCTATTAGTATGGCTAAAGATATAGGCTATCTTAGCTTAAGTAGTAAGGAAGTAGTCTATATTAACCCTAAGCTTATTTTATAGTTAAAGCCTTTAATTACTAAATATAGGATTAGTTCCGTCTATAAGTAATAGGGGGTTTATAACCTTTGTGGACTGCAATAATGCTAATACTATATATTAGGCTAGGGCCTTAAGGACTATAGGAGGTCTCTAGGTATTTAATAACTTCTTACTAAGTATAAGGGTGTCTCTAGTTTTAAGTAACTCTTAAAGCCGTTTAATTTTAGTATTAGCTACTATAAGTTTTTCCTAGTATCACGATGACGATATATTATATATAAACGCTAGATAAACAAGCATTAGATTTATAGAATTGATAGCTACGTATGGCTGTTGTAGAGACTTAAGAGAATTGCTAAAGAGTTTAACGGGAATGTAGCTGCGTCTAAATCTATATAAGGGCGTCGGGGCGGATAAAGTATCTACCAACGTCGTTAAATAAGAAAAGGAAACCAGCTATATATATAGCGTAGCGCTTATAACGGGAGTCCCGTTATACCTAGGGGGTTAAAACAGTAACTATTTTACTATTAGAGGTATTTATAGGTCCTACAGCGGCTTTACCAGCTACTATATTTCGTAGTATAGTGGTTAGATAATTTCTAATAGGTTTCTATATGTTAGAATTAGCGAAAGATGCTAACTAAGCTCTGCAAGGTCAAACTCTGCATACAATCTACATAGACAACAACTATCTACTGCATTACGAATCAATCAATATTCATTGTCTGCGTTATCTCTATCATCAATTAGACCCTTAAGATAGCTCCGCTGTAACCTTATAACCTTATAATTCTAACAGGTTATAAGCCTAGGCAACAACACTACTCCTGACTTAATATTAACCCCTAGAGATAACCTTATCTACCTTAACTATAACGACATCTATATACAATTATAAGGCTAGTAAAATCGTCATTTTTAATAGAGACAACTTTATAGACTAGGAGCGCACCTATAAGGCAGCCCTAATTATATTAGAGGGCTAGGATTTTATCACTAGTGCAAAGGACCTAAATTAAGTCAATTTAACTAATAAAAGAAGAAGATAAGGGAAAGCAAAAAAGATTATCTACAATTTAATAGGAGATAACCATTAGGAAGAGATGCAAGCAATAATAAAGGAGTATAATATTTAAGGAATATAGGAAGGAATAAAGAAGTTTAATAAAGCTAATAACGAGGTCTATATCTCTAGACTTCGCAGGGAGTTTTACAGTACTACATTTAACCCTACAAAGATGTAAATTATTAAGTTTCTTTATATACTAAATTAATTTAAAATTAATCTAGCTTTAACACCTTAAGTACTTACTAACAACAATATTAAAGAGTAACTCCTTCTAGCCCTACCAAGCGATATTATATAGTAAAACGTAAAGGCCTAGTGTCTATAAGACAAATAAGGCCTCAAGAGTTGTATTACTCTTTTTTAGGAGCAAGAGACTGCTCTTCCTATACAAGTATAAAATGCAGCACCTATATATAAGAGGAAAGACAAACCTAGGGGGAGAAGGGGAAACCAAGGTTAAACAAAGGGCAGAGGTTATGCTGGTAGATTTAATCATTCCTTATTACATCATTGCTATAGCTTATTATCTTAAGTAAGTAAAGAGCCAAGATAACTAGAAAGAGATAAGTGTAGAGTATATTATTAAAAAGGTCACTACTAAAAAGACTGTCCCCTACTTAAGCAATTCCAATTTAATAACGTTAGGAAGACAGATTAAGGTGCTTTTAAGGTAGAAGAAGTAGGGAATATAGTAATAACTAAGGAAGAATTTAATAGCGATTTAATCTACCTTAACCCTAACGCTGAACATGCTATACTTATAACAACATCTCTAGCTTAGGCTCTTAACTTAGGTACAACCAAGCACTTTCCTAGTAACTAATTAGATCTAATACACTTAAAGAGATAAAATACGCTATAATAGGTCCGCACTACAAATGGGACTATTGTCCCTACTATAGGCTATGGTTAAGTCCAAATTAGCAGCCTAAGGCTAAAAGACGTCTAGCTTGTACCTTTATTTAAGACAATTAAGCTAATCTTAGTAAGGACTCTTACTTAAAAAGGCTACTTAATTACCTTTAATACGGATAATTAAGCTACTAGCGAGCATAAATTAGGAATAACATTTAAGGCTACTATAAGGAATAACCTCTATATACTATAAGAGCCTTAGGAAGCACTTAATGCGACAATAGAAGTACACAATTTATAACCAAACGTTAGTAAAACAGATGCTAAGCTATAGTACTGCCAAACTGGATACACAAATTACAGCAACCTATTTAAGCTATAGCACTCTTTACTGGGCATGAAGCTTAAGAAGAAAGTAGTACTAGTTAGTAAGAGTATATACGAAGCTTATCTAGCTAGGAAGATGCAAGAAATACTAAGTAAGAAGATAATTAAGCGCGAGAAGATACCTGGTTAAAGGTTATACTAAGTTAATACCAATAGATAAATCGGTATATTAATTAAAGGCTATAACTACTACCTCCTAGCCCTAGACGACACCACACGCTATACTTAGATTATTTCTCTTAAAATCCTATAAACTAAAGAGGTACTGCCGTATATTAAAGAGATTATTATAAGGGTAGAGAGATTTACTAGGAATAAAGCTATATAGATTTAAGCAGATAATAAAAAGGGGGGGTTTAGCCGCAGATTTTAAGACGAACTAATACCTTAAGCTATTAATTTTAAACCTTGCCCGCTATATAAGTACTTATATAATGGCGCAATTAAGCGCGTAATTTATACAGTTAACTACAAGACAAGGTCACTTCTATTTTAAGAAAATATACTAGTTAAACTCTAGTGCTACGCAGTTAAACACGCCGTCTAAATTAAGAATTAAGTACCAACCTTAGCACTTCCGTTTAACGAATTTAAGCACAGTGGTGCTATTATACTATATAAGGCATATACCTAATAAGTTCCTAACTTAAAGAATCTAGTTGTCTTTAGATATTATACTAACCCAATTAATACGCTCAAGAAACACCCTAGGAAGTATAATTTAAGGATAAAACCTAACTATGTTTTTATAGGATTAAAAGGGAGTAGTTAGTTTAAAATAATAAACCTATATACGTAAGTAATTAAGCTCTTTAGAGATGCTAAAGTAAATAAGTATAGGTTCCCTTATAGAGCACCTTAGGTGTAAGCTATAAGCTAAGCTATAAGATATGCCATAAGCTAAGCCGCGAACCAACCTATACCTCCCCCTACTACCTTAAACGCGCCAATAAAGACTCTAGTTGCGAGAACTAAGAGTAGGCCAGATAGTAGCTAAGTAGGCCGCTTAAACTAAGTAGGAAGCCCAGGTTAAAACCAAGTAAGCCACTTAGATTAAGTAGGAAGCCCAGGTTAAAATTAAGTGGAACGCTTAAATCTATAAAGTAATGCAAAGGGTGGGACGCCTATATAAAGCACATTAATATATATTTCTTATGCGCAGAAAATAAGGTCTAGAAGGTTACCAAATATAAGGGTTTTTAACAATATAGTAGTTTAGTTAGTAATAGCTATAAAAGCTATCCACTTAGAAGCTAAGAATACTACCTTCTTAGGAGCACCTATAGCACTATTTAATGCTATTAAGCTAAATTAGGCCTTAAGGGAGGACGCTCCTAGCTAGATAAAAGCTATCTTTAAAGAATTTCTCTTACTAAAGAGAATGCATACCTATACCATTATAAGGGGGAGAGTACTAGAAGTAGGGGTGGATTTAGGGATATCCAAATTAATTACGATTAGGTTTTAGACAGTCACTAGCGTCTTTTAAAATCCTAGACTTCTAATTGGCGTAACCTTAATTTAAGTTGTCGCACGGACCCTCCCCTAAAACATTAAAACTAAATCGTTATCTTCCCGACGATTTAAAAGCTCTATTACTACCAATATGTCTACTAAATGTGGTAGAAATGAGGATCTTGATGTCGTAGCCGCCTTCCGAAAGTTTAGGAAGGATGGCGCGAAGACTGAGCGAGCTTAATGCACCCATTGCGGCTATAAACGATCGTAGAAAACTGACCTGCTACGTGCTTACCTATCTAGCTGCGAGAAATACAAAGCCTTGCTATTTATAAAAGATTTAACTAAACTACAGCTAAAATAAAGCCAGATTACTGTTCTAGCACTTAGACATATTGCTTATAAGGCCCTATAACTTAAATACGCCATAGCAGTATATATAGGAGGCCTACCGTTTAACCACTATGAATAGGAATATATAAAAGCCGCTATTAAAGCCACGTATCTAGGGCTAACTTTTCCTAATCGCAAGGACCTTGCAGGCGTCCTACTTATAGGTAAACATACTACTTTTCTAGTAATAACCATAGAAAATAGTATGCTAACTTATGGGCAGATAGCGTCCTCCCTTATATTTCTGCTAGTACCTTACTGTCTGAACGAGGTTGTCTATAACTAATTGGGTTAGTTACGTGAGCTAAGCGAGCTCAGGAAATCCACTAAATTCTATCTGTAGAATAGGAGAATCAAGAAGCATCAATTAATCAACCAGTTACCCCAATACTATTGCAATAGCGATACGTATCACCGGAAGTGATACGGACACTTACTTAATTTAGTGACTAACGAGTTAATAAATATCAGAAAGCAATAAGTGCAGAATCTCTGCATAAGCGTACCTAGCTTTAGCGCCTTTTATATTAAGTTAGAAGTCTTATCTAAATAAATAGTTAGTGTAAAGTAGACGGCAGGTTAGCTGATTGATGAGGCCATTAAGCTTACTAATAATAATTTATTATAACTTAATTGGTGGGCGATGGATACTTATAATATAATGAGGAGTGCTTGGAAGGAGGCTACTAAACATCCTCGCCTAGCTTATATCTTCTTTATACCTTGCGATAGTCACGGCCTACAGCTTCTGGTAAAAGATATTATTTAAGAAGTTATCTTCTTTAAGCAAACGGCAAGTAAAGCTTAATTAATTATTACCGCATTTTAGGCGTTATTAAAGCAACTTGGAGCTCTACGTGAATGCATAATAGAAACCAACAGTAAAGTAACAGCCTTTATTCTATTATATATTACTAGATAGGGTACTTAACTTATAATAGTAAGAAGCATTAATAAGAAACAGGCAGCCCTATAGAAGTTCTTCCTTAATTAAAAAATAGCTCTTAAAGATACGAATTAAAAGGATTTAGCGATTAAGAAGCTTAATACCTTAGTGTAAGATAAGGGCTTTTAGGAAAGGCTTTAATTTCTATGCAGATTACTCGCGCCTATTAATAACACTATTAAGATAAGCGAATCTAATAGAGCTATAATAGGTGACGTAATTCCTCGCTGGAGGAATATTAGAAGTTATCTAATTAAACTCTTAAAAACGCTAGAGGCTATTGAAAATACTAATATAGCTTATATTATTAATTGTATGTTTAAACTATAATACAAGACTTAAATTAAGGACCTTTATGTCGTTGCCTACCTTCTTAATCCACACCACGCCGGCGACGTCGATTGGCCTTATTATACTAAGCCGCAGTAGAGGAACATACTATATTGCTTCTTTATAAAGTAGGGAGTCAATTACGTTGCCGTAATAGAGTAATTTAATAAGTTCTAGAGGAAGGAGGGTCGCTTTAATAGAGGCCTTCCAGTTTGGCAGTATACTAAAAGGAAGGAGGTCTTTTAGGAGTATATTCAAGCTTTCTACCCTAAGCTTGGCCCTCTAGCTTTACAAGTTACTTATACACCTGCTAATTTAGTGGCGTTAGAACGTTCTTTTAGTATTCTAAAGCTGCTAATAAATAAGTTTCGAGCCCAGCTAACGCCGTAGCATATTAATATGCTACAATATATATATATTAACGAACGAGTCCTTAACCAAATTCTACTACGAAATGCAATACCTAAAGAGCTTATGGAGGTAGAAGATAAGGCGGCAGAAGTAGGGGAGGGCTATATAGAGAACCCAGCTTTGCAAAGGGAGTTAATTACAATTTAGCAGCTTTTAAACTAGGAGGAGGCCTACCGATTTGAAGCCTCTATGTAATACTACCAGCTTAATAAAATCCTATAATAGCCTAACGTTATGCATCGTAATATTATCTCCAAAAATTCTTATATAAAACCCGGAGAATTGTTAAAATCTAGGCCTTTAAAATATAGAGGATCCGACTTAGAATTTCGGTTAGGATTTGGACAATGCGAATCCGGTTAGATTAGGATTTACATTTTAGACGGATCGCAACCCTAACTAGAAGGAAGGTTGTTACTCCTAAGCAAGCTAGTTCTAAAGCACAAGTATAATACTAAGGGAAAAGTAATTCGCAAGAAGGCAAGACTGTGTATTTAAAAAGACAAGCAGACCCTCAACATTAACTATTTTAAGACATTTATATCTATTATACAATACAACACCTTTAGGTTCTTAATAGTAAAGGTGGCAGCTAAAGACCTTAAACTTAACTATATTAACATTAAAACTGCATTCTTAAACCCGCCATTATAAGAATAGATTTATATATAGATTTCTAACCTATTAAAAGACTTTAAACTTAACCTTAAGGGGGTAAAAGACGCCTACTTAAAGCTAAATAAGTTACTTTACGGCCTAAAGCAGGCACTAAGAGAATGGTTTTATATAGTTAAGAAGTTCTTTAAGAGTATAGGTTTAAAATTAGCTAATGCTAACCCTAATCTCTTTATAGGAAATAAAGTATATATCTTATTATTTGTTAACAATATACTAATTACAGGAAAGCGCCAATACCTTAATATTACAAAGATAAGAATCTTAAGAGAATGGAGATATAAAGACCTAGGCCCTATAAAGGTATTTATAGGCTTCTAAATTAATTAAAATTGTATAAACTAAACCCTTAAGCTATATTAGACAATATATACTAAGAAGTTACTTAAATAGCTGAAAATAAACAACTATAATCTGGCTAAGCTACTAATACTAATAGGTACTGTTCTAAAGCCTAATATTAAAAGCCTCCTTAAGTATAATAACGCAATAGTATACTAACAAATTATTAGCTTTATAATCTACCTCTTAAACTACATACGTCCTAATACTAGCTATGCTGTTAATTAGTTGGCTAGGTTTATAGCAGTACTAGGAGAATTATATTACCGCTTAAGCAAGTAGCTACTATAATATCTAAACGGCACTCTTAAAACCGAAATCAACTACTTAAATTAAGCAGTTTAACTTCCTTTATGCAAGCTTATGTTAACTAACCTACCTACTACCTATAGTATCTTTACTAACGCTATGTAGGGAACAGAATATAATTAGATATTATTCTAAGGTATAGCAGTTATACGCTATAGGAGAGCGGTAATCTGGATGGCCTAAAGGCAGAAGTTAACGGCATTAAGCTTAATAGAAGTAGAGATTATAGCAGTATTAGAAGGAGCAAGGTTAGTAGTATAGCTTAAAAAGCTAACGAGAGATCTAGGGGAGAGAGATAATAATAACCCCTTTATCCCTACGCTCTACTATAATAATAAGAGTATAGTTAGCCTTTTATATAACACAAAACACTACTAAAAAGCCAAGTATATTAAGACTTAATACCTCTTTATACAAAACGACATGGTTCAGCAAGATTAACTTAAAGTGGTATATATACTAGGTAAAGATTAACCTAGAGACATGCTTATAAAACAGCTACTAATTAACCAATTTACGAAGCACTATATAACACTAGGAATCGGCAACTAACGAAGCAAGTAACAGAGGGTTTTCGCCTACTATAGGTTTTCCCTCTATATGTAGGCCGAATGGCACTTGCAAGGTATTTGGGAATAGCTTTATAATTACCTATTTAGGAATAGATAAGGAGAGCGTCGTTAGCATAAGAGAGTGTTAAAATTAGTAAGAGATGCTAACTAAGCTCTATAAGGCTAAACTCTGCATGCAATCTACATAGATAACAACCATCTACTACATCACGAATCAATCAATATTTATTATCTGCGTTATCTCTATTATCAATTAGACCCTCAAGATAGCTTCGCTGTAACCTTATAACCTTTTAATTCTAACACTATAGGGGTTTTAGTCCGTATATGTTCTTTAGGTTATAACGTATATATCCTTTTAGTTCTGTCCTGTCCTTAGGGTCCTATTATTTTAGTAATGTTCTTTAGGTCCGTTCCTATATCCTTATCCTATCCTTAGTCTATAGATATATATAAATTCCTTTTTAGGAAGAAAGAGTAGTAACAAGCTTTAGATAATATTAGCGACTTAGTTAATTAAGGCATAACTATAGTAGGAAGGACGCATGCAAGCCTATATAATTAGATTGTCTATTAACGAGGATCTAAAGCTAGAGAAAAGGAAAGGAGAAGAGTAGTAGCGCCGCTCGCCGTTTTATAAGATCCTCTAGTTACATAACCGCAATCTGCCATTTTCTGCCAGTACCGTAACACAGTAGAGGTAGCAGCCAAGCGACCGCAACAAGCACCACGCAAATATAGTATATGCTTTTTAACAGAATATATAGCATGTACGTGCCCTAGACGGCAGGCAACTAACTAGAAGATAGCTACACTAAATACAATTGTTCGTGGTTAAGTAATTCGCATTATTTGCCCTTAGTAGTAGGGTAGGTGGGCCCGCATAGGTAGCTTGCCCGTAGACTACGTTAATATAATAGTAAGCGGCTTACTAAAGGCTCTACCACGTTAAAGGTATAAGACGTTTATTTAATAGTTAAGCCTTATTAATATTAAGGATCTAATTTAATTTAATTAAAATTTTTAGGTAAGGTAACTGTCGGTATACTCACTTTATCAACATGCACGAATATCACTGTATTGCGATACGTATGCGGTGTTAAAGTTAGTAGTTCTTGTTGTCTAGAAGTAAGGGGTTGCTCTAAGGTCAGGTTAACTAGCCTCGCTTCATGGTCTCATAACCACGTCACATGACTAACATTCCGACACTAGAGCAACTCTAAAAAGAAGGCTAATCTGCACTCTAAAGTCAAGTTTACTTCTAGACTATTCGTAGCGTATACACAATAGCTTCCACGCTCCTTTTACAGGTCCGTAATTATATAACCCATATTACGGCTCGTACAAATGTCTCTAAACCAAAGCCTGTAAAATACTGTATTACGGAGATACTACGCTAAGGAAGAGAAGAAGAAGAAGAGTTGTTAAGGGTAGCAGGTTAATATATCGCGAGGGCCGCCAAGGCGCTAGTAGTAAGCAAGCCAATAGCGATTTTCTATGCCGGGCATAGAAAATCCTAATTAGTTGGTTAAATTTAGGGTCCGTACCGTTATAATTAGTTACCTAACGCTAAGCTAAATCTAAGTTCGTTCGTTCAACCCATCCTACAACTTATAGGTCGATTCGGTTTGTATTAATAAGCCATTAAAGAGCCGCGCAGGGTTTTCCCTTTATTATAGCGTCAGTAGGGTTAGCCTCTCTATTAATCTATTTCACCTCCGTAATCTGTCTCCGTTTATAGGCTTACCGGAGGCACATTATATTAATTATTAGGCGTTTTTCTTAGGTGGTTCCAAGTTATACTAGACAGTTATATAAGGACTTAAAGTCAGTGCAAAGTATAAGTAGAAGGTTAATTTGTAGGATCTTGTCTACTATAGACTTAATTATAACGCCGATGTCAAAGCCATGGGCCGTGCCGTAGAGTTTAGAAGCTAGTACACTCTGAGTAACTTTTTTACACTTAACTAAGCTCCAATAAACAATATTGGCCTTCTTTATAGCATTAACTAGTACAAGGACGTAGCCAATCTATAAAGAAAGGTCCTTATTATTAGCAAACAACGCGTCTATAAATACTAGTAGCTATAGGGTTTTAATATCTAACTTAATAAACTTAAGACCTCTATTAGCGTTCTCGATTTGCCAGTTTAGACGCTTGTTTAACTATTTTGCGTCTTTCTTATTAGGGTTAATTACCTAGGCGGTAAAGGATAAATTAAATAAGGCTTTTAGCTGGCACACTAAAGCGATATATACACCTCTAGCACGTTAAGTAATGTACTGGTTCTTTAGAGTTAAGGTTCTTATAGCTCCTCTTAATCCTATACTTATGGCAAGCTTGGTGCTAATTATACTAAGGTTTATATATTGTTGTTCCTAAGTAAGCGTAATGCTCCCGTTAGTTAGTAGCTAAATAACTCCACCGTTAAACTTAATAGGTGTATTAACAGTAAGTTATTCCCGTTTCTTAGCTATAAACTTGGCCTTATATAGCTCGTTTTACTCTGCGTTTATAAAGGTCTCATCTACCAGGAATAGAGTATTGTTGGTTTATAGGCTTATAATACCAAAGGGTTCGTTACTCTATAGGAGGCAGGGGTTATACGTAGACTGGTCTATATGCAACTGTTAGATATAATATAAGTAATATATCTTAAACCAGTAGTTACCGGCTTTTGGTACTTTATAGAGTAGTTTTACAACCTTTAGAATAGAGGCCTTGTTAATCCCAAGTTACTTAATCAGCTCGTGTAGAGGTTGTACGTAGAACTCTCAATTTAGTGTGGTGGTTAATTATACATAGGCCTGTAAAATATCTTAAAGGTAAAGTCGTGCCTATAGAAGCTTTATGGCGGTAATATAGAGAATTAGTCGTTAGCTAACTTATTAAATGGTTAGTAATTAGGTAAGAACCAGTTCCTTTTCTAAGTCGTTATAAGCTTATATAACTAGTTGGGATTTCTTAAAGGCTTTATTAGTTCCCTTGTTCTTAATCTTATTAGTAAATCGCGAGTTAAAGAGTTGTACGCCTTATAGTATATCCATAAGTCTTATAATCTCAAAAACTCCCTTCTTAAGTAGACTAGTAAGCTCCTTCTATTGGAAGGCGCTAAATTAGGTACTAAATTAACTGTTATCCTGTAGGTAGATGGTAATATTAGTTATAGCTGTAAGTAGAGGGTATTTGCGAGGGCGTCCTCTGCCTTATTTTAGGGGTTGTTGCTAAGCTTTAGTAGGTCTCTCTAAGACAGTTTTAAAAAGGGCTGACCTAAGTAGAGGTTTAGGTGGCAATTCTAGTCCAATAATTTGCTCCTGCAATTCAGTTGCTTAAAGGTAAGGTTTTATAACCATAGATCGGAAGGCTGTAGGTCCGCTAGATAGCTTAATGGTATATATTTCACCCTTAACGGTAAGTAAGGTAAATAGCCCGTCCTAATGGCCGCTTTAGCTAGTGTTTCCTTCTCTCTAGACCAAAACGGGTGAGTTTAGTGGGAGATTATGAATTGCATTAGCATTAGGTCCGTTTCGCATATTTAGCGTATTGGCGATCTATTGTTTAGCTCGTAGCTTCTATATCTCTACCATAGCCTTTTTAATTGCGGCAGCGCGTTATATAACGGTAGGGGATGGTGCATTAAATTTAACCATTTAGGGGTAGGCTCTAAAGACTAGAAGTATAGGAACTAGTCCTTTAGGGCTAGCTAAATCGTTAATTGCTTTAAACGCCATTTAGAGTCCTATCTCCTTATTAATATCGGGTATTTCAGTTATAATGATCTGGTAGGCTCACTATAATAGACTATAGTAGCGCTCTACCATTCTAATGGAGTTATGTGCTTTAACTGGTACTCCCTTTATACTAATTCCTATAATAGTGGCGTATTGCTTAAATTCCTTACTAACAAAGTTCTTTTTGGCGTTATAGGTAATTAGGTCTAGTGGCCCTAGGTAGATATTAATCCAGCATATCCATAGAACGTCCTATATGTGTTTGGCGTTAATGTCTTATAGCTATCTACCAGCTTGGAATCGCGTTCCTTTATTAATAATATATAGGAGGGGTAATCCGCTAATGTATATAATATCAACAATAATATTATAGTTAAAATTGACGTTGTTTTATAGGGTGAAGTGGAATCTGCCTAGTAATTTGCTAAACTTCTAACAATAGTAGTAGAACTTGGTTAGTTGCTTAATGGCCATTCTATTAGTTTTATGGCCAGCATAGTAGAGTAGCTTTTGTAATTTCTTAACTAAGGGATATCTAAATTGGCAATGCAGGCGCCGTAGCTCTATGTCTATTAAGTAGCAGGGGTTCGCGTTAAAAGATTCAGATAAATATAACTATAGTAATAAGCTCTATAGGAGAAATGAGTAGCCAAACCGTCGCACTACTAGCACTTTTTTGGTGTAAGTAATAACAACGTTTCTAAGGTTGTTGTAGTAGATTTGGAGTCTATCTATATCCGCTAAATAGAGCAAGAAGGGGGTATCTATATAGACAATATAAAACTGTATCTTGCCTATAGGGGTAACAACATCCGTAGTTTTAATGGAGGTAGTAATTCTAATACCAAACTACACGTTAACTTGTCCTTTAGTTAAGGTATTAAGTCTTATAGATTAGTCCGCGTTCTGTAGTACCTAGAATTATCTATAACTGGCCGTAGACTTCTTTAACGCACTAGTATTAATTATAATTCCCATAAATACCGTGGAAGTATAGCGTGAAACGGCGGTTATTGTGTTATAATTAAACAGGTCAGTTTCCGTAGTAGGTTCTATAGAGGTTGTAGTAAATAAGTAAGCGTAAGCCTTATTGGCTAGTTCTACGCTTATAGAGGTTGCTTTATCTGTAGTAAGAGTCCTAAATAATATAAGGTAGTAGCTGTTAGGGTCTTCTAGTTCTTCCTCGCTATTATTATTATTAGTATTTTTATCAGCGTCTGTGTCTAGCACAAAAGCTTTAAAAGTCTTATTTCACTCATTGTCATCGTCTCCTTTATAGTAGATAGTATATTGTCTGAAGCGTTCTTTAAAGTTACCGTTACGGCCCTTACTATTGTTAAAACGTCTTTTGTACTTATTTCTAGAACGGTTCCGCTCCTCCTCTATATATTTCCATAAGCGGCAGCTCTCCTTTTAGCAAACGTAGCACTTGGTCTTTAGGGACCTAACGGTATTTTATCTATAGGAGCGGGTTCGGTCACAGTTATTACGGATATTACGGCGGTATGTGCGATCCGTAAAGTAGGCTCCTTAAGACGGTCTTATTAAGGCCTAGGAAGGGTATTCCTTCTCCTATATAACTATAGAAGATTGCAGCTTGCTAATTAACTGGGAGAGGTCTTTAGAAGGGTTAGAAATGGTAATACGGTATACTGGTACTCCTTAGCAAGCGGTAACTAGCTTATTTATAAGGAAGAGGTCTATATAAAATTCTAGGTGTAATCTATGGCAATGTTTTAAGAGCTTATTAAGGAGTAGTTAGAAACTCTAATAGATTTGCTTATTAGGGTTCTCGTTAATAATTCCTTGGAAGTCGGTGGCGTTCTATTTAGTAAGGTTTCTCCGATAGTACTCTGGTCCTTTAAAGAAGTGATATATATAGTTGTATGCCTCAGTGAATAATCTAGTTAAAAGGCTGCTATTATAGTAGTGATCCTAAGCAAGTCCCTTTAGTATAGTTAGGAATGCAGTTATATAGCCTTTAGGAGGTAGACCAGCTCTCTTGCAGATATTATAGAAGATAGTCAACTTAAAGTTAAAGCTATTACTTACTCCATCGTACTTCTGGTCGTCCGTATAGATCTTGGCAATAGTAGCTGCCTCTTTGCTGTATATAGGCAGGTGCATAGTAGGGTCGGTATTAGCAGTACTAGGGTAAAGATACTGGGCAGGAGGAGCACCAGGTGAGGTAGGAGCGGTTACTAAAGGGAGGGTAGAGGCAGTTTCCGTAGGCAATGATTACTAGTTCTGCGTCTATAGGAGTTAAGTAAGGAGGGTAAGTAGTTGATCTTGGGTAGAGGTAGGTGCAGCTTGCTATTAGGTGGTAGTTGGTGCAGTTTGCTAGGGTATAGATACAACAGCTAGTTGGGGTGTTGTAGGGGTAGGTATTTGCGTTCCAGGTGTTATAGCTATAGCTATAGGCTGAATTGCAGGCGTTGGAGGTAGTAGAGGTAGTTAATAGTTTATAGGCGTCGGTACCGTGTGGAAAGGTAGTGGGCTGTAGGGGGGGGTTATAGGAACTAAAGAGGCTATAACTAACAGGGTTATAGCTTGATTTAATATCAGAGCTATTTATATTAAGTTAAGTTGTTCTTATAGTGCCACTGTAATTATAGGGCTAACTTCCTTAAGAGCTCCTGTAATTTCCTTATCTGTCCATTCGTGAGGTTCCTCTTCTATAAGGACATCATATAGAACCTTATAAAGTGGGTATCTATTGCTGTGTGTGGCGACATATACTCCTCTTTGGAGTAGGTAAGTATGGAGCTTTGCTCTAGTAACAGAGCGTATCTTTCTAAAGTCCTTAATGGTAAAGCCTTTAAATTCTTCTTGGAATAGCGACCGTAGTATATAATCCGTAAAGTTCTTATATGTATACTTATAGATTTTTGTTTCTACATATTCTTCCAGGTCTTCCTTTAAGGCAGTTGCTATATTAATCCCGTAACCATGTCTGGCGATTCTCTCCTTCCATTTAGGATCTATTTTATTGTGTAAAGCAGTGTACTAGTCCTTGTGTATATTTAGTTCAAGGTTAAGGTCAAGGTCAAGGTTAAGGTTAAGGTCGTTGAGGTAAGGGTGTCGAGGTAAGGGTGTCAAGGTAAGGGTGTTTTAGGTATGTACGTTCTTTATAGCCGTTGGGCCTATAAAGTTCTTAGCAAGATTACTATTCTCTTAGCGATCTGTTGTATTGGCTGTAAGGCCAGTACAAATTCTCTTAAGCTTAAGGGAGGTTGCAATCTTTTCTAAGTAAAGATACAATTCTCTAGGCGATCTGACGCGTCAGCAGTTAAGCTAATACGTGGTCTCGAGCTTTAAGGGTGATGTAGCTTTCTCCTTTAACTGGAATAGACAAGGCTAGGCGATCCGTGTACTGTTTCTAGTACGGTTCTTAAGCTCTAGCTTATTGCGTATTTCCTAATCTGTACGTCTACTGATCAGTGTCGGTATACTCGCTTTATCAACGTGTATAAATATCACTGTATTGCGATACGTATGCGGTATTAAAGTTGGTAGTTCTTGTTGTCTAGAAGTAAGGGGTTGCTCCAAGGTCAGGTTAGCTAGCCTCGCTTCGTGGTCTCGTGACCACGTCACATGACTAACATTCCGATAGTAACTATATAGAGAATTTAGCCGTCAAAAACGGACTCTGTATCTATATATAGTGACGGCTAAAAACCTAGGTCTTTAAAGTTTAGACCTAAAGCTAACGTAGAGACATTGTATAGCGTGCAATAAGACCTAGTGGTGGTGGTTGTGAGTATTATAGGCGGTAGTAAAAAGTTTTTATATAGGATGGTAAGATCTCGAAAACCACCACTGTTGGTACCCCTTACGATAACGGCTACTACACTATTCTCCTACTAAGGCACCTATACGATCCAACATGGATATATAGTATTTAATAACATTCCTAAACCCCAATAGAAAGCATTAACAATCTCACATTAATAAATAAATAAACGTACGCAAATAAGTAAACAAATAAGTAAATATACGGCCCCTTTTAACCCCTAGGGCGATCGTCCGCAGAGTATACGGTTACTTACTATTAAATACTAAATACTACCTAGCAGCCTAAATATTACTATATGGTTTTCCTTATCTCCTCTTAACGGAGTAGTAACCCTTAGAGAGGGCCTAGATGGGGCCTACCTAAGTATATATCCCGCTCGCCTTTTAGTATAATAGTTTATAGATAAATCCCCCTTATATCTTTAATGGCTTTAGGGGGGGAGGTATAGTGTATATAGTAATAGTCTATAAGAGATAGCATATAGGGGATGGTTAAAATATAGAATACAAAGTATATATTACGGAGTAAGTATAAGCGGTAATAATATATAGCGAAGTAGATATTATTAAGCTATATATATAAACTGCGTGATAAAGTTAAGATATTGCGTAAGGAGAAAAGGTAAGGAAATTGGGAAAAAGGGTATATATCGTGAATTTAGTTACTTAGTTAATATATACACAGAGTAGAATAGGATTTAAGTGGCGGTCCTAGCAGAACTTAGTAGGATTTAGTAGACTTAGTAGAATATAGTAAAATGCGGTAGATTGCCATTAGATTGCCATTAGATTGCTATTAGATTGCCATTTCACAATTAGTCTCTTCTTACTACGTTAGTGGAAATAGGTAGAAACAGGTAAATATGTATAAGGTATTATAGAGGTATCCCATAATAGTACCCCCTATTTAAACTTAAGCTTCTATAAAATAAGACTGTGGTAGTTCTGGGTGGAGTTTATAAAAGTCTTTTACGGCTTATATAAGTCCTATAGAGTTAACAGGTTCCTATATAGGCTTAATAAAGCCTCTCCATTTTATAAGGTATATATATTTACGTTTCCGTTTATTATACTTAATATTATTAACTCTTTTAATAAAGCACTTATCCTTACTATTTACTTTAACTAGTAGGGAAGGGTCCTAGATCTATCTAGGCAGGGTATCTAATATAGGAGCAGTAGGGTAGAGGACTAATATATAGAATATAGGGTGGATTTTAACCGTATTAGGGAGCTTTAGTTAGTAGGTATAAGGAAAGACAATCTTTTTAACCTTATAAGGGCCAGCGTTCTTCTAATTAAGTTTCTTAGTAGGTTATTTTATATTTAGGTTTCTTATATTTAGCCAGACGAAGTTACTAATTTAGTAGGCTAGTATTAGGGTTTAATTCTTATTTGCTGCGGCTTTATAGATAGATTAGGCCTATGTTATTTTATTAGTAAGGAACTCTTATAATTCTTCCATCTTCTTTATAAATTTATTTACCTCTATAACTTATAAGGCGTAATAAGCTAGGCGAGGAACACTACTAAAGGGTTTAAAACCCATTTATAGATACTAGCCGTAGTTAGCTAGAAATAGGGAGACCTTTGTAGTTTTTTAGACGGAGTTATTTACAGTAAACTTAGTAAATGCAAGCCAATCTATTTAGTTGTCCTGCAAATATAATGTATATATCCAAATATACTATTCTATTATAGCATTTACATGTTCTATTTAACTATATATTTCTAGGTAGTATGCTATAGATAACAGTGCTTTAATACAGAGTTAAGTAGTTAGTTTTTTCTAGAATATAGAGACAAACTAGCTGCCTTTATTAGAGATAATTATTTTGGGGAGTCTATAGAGTTTCTATATATAGTCTAGGAATAATTAGGCAATAGTAGACGCTAATATATTAGGGCAGGCAATTAAGTATTTTATCTTAGATAGTCGGTCTATAACTACTATAATATTTATATAGCCTTTACTTATAGAGAGCTTAATAATAAAGTTAATTAAGATATCCTTCTATCTTTAGTCTAGAATAGGCAGCGGCTTTAGAAAGCCGTTATATATCTTATATAAAGCTTTGGCTTATTAGTAGGTATAGCAGCTAGAGACGTACCTTTCTATTATATTATATATATTCGGCCAGTAATATTCTTATTAGAGCAGTTTTAGGGGTTTCCCTTAGCCTAGGTAACTGGCTACTAATAGGTTGTATACATATTTAAGGAGCTTAAGCTTAAGTTTATTGTAGTTAGGTATAATTAGGCGGTTCCTATAGTATAAGCGGTCTCTATAAGCTTTATATTTACTTAAAGAAATCCTTTTAAAGTATCTAGTACTGCCTTAGATTAGCTTAAGCGTTTCTTAAATAAACTTGTTATTTAGGTATTTGTTAACTATTATCTATTTAATTAATTAATTAGTTATTTTAAGGATATGTATTATAACGTCTTTAATAGGAGGGTTAAATAGCTTCGGGCGAAGTAGGGTTTAATTATAATAGGCATGCGCTTCTTCCCATACCGGTATATCTTATAAACATTAGGTTAGGGTATTAGGTTTTTAACCTTAAATACCTAAGCAGTATATAATTAAGAATTGGAAATAAAATAGATATTCTAACTAGTGGGCTTAACAATAACTTAGCTGTTTTATAGTTGTAAAGTACTATAGGTTTTTATAGTTACTAAAAACCTTAATTAGAAACCCAGCGCTTTCTAGTTTAGGTTGCTATTATTTAAAACGCCTAGTAATGGCTAATAATTCCTTATTATAGATCTTGTAGTTATATTTAGCTAGACTTAGTTATTTTAAGAAGTATACTATAGGGTGCAGTACTCCTTTTTTATTATACTAAGATAAAATACCTTTAGTGACGTAGTTAGATAAATTAGCTTCTATAATACTCTTTTAGTTTAGGTTAAAGTATTAGAGTATAGATGTGGTAGTAAATATAACTTTTAAATAGGTAAAAGCTTTCTTATATTCCTTATTAAAGATAAAGGCTTTATCCTTTTAGGTTAGAGCTATAAGAGGTAAAACTAGAGCGGAGAAGTTATTAATAAACTATTAGTAGAAGTTAGTAAATCCTATAAAGGCTTTTACGTCTTTAACATTTTTAGGTTCTTACCAGTTTATAATTACTTTAATCTTCTTTAGGTCTATTTATATAGTACTATTTAAAAAAATAATAAGTCCAAGGTATAGGACTTCCGTTTTATAGAATTTATATTTATTTATATCTAACTATAGGCTAGCTTTATGCAGAGCTTCTAAGATAAGGTTAATATATTTCTTATATTTAGTTAGGTTATTACTATAACGTACTCTATAAGCAAAACGTTCGCCCCTAAACCCTACCAAAAAAATAGAATATTATACCTAAATATCTTAACAACCACTTAATAATAAATTATAAAAATTTAATCCTAGGCTTTCATATACACTTTATACCTCCTATTAAAATTTTATAGCAATTGGTTTAGGACTTTTTAAGATATATTAATTTAGCTTAATTTAGCTCTAAACTTTAATATTTCAAAAACTACTAAACCAATTACTATAAAATTTTAATAGGAGGTATAAAGTAGATATAAAAGCCTAGGTTTAAATTTTTATAATTTATTATTTAGTGGTTGTTAAGATATTTAGGTATAATATTCTCTTTTTTTAGTGGGGTTTAGGGGCGAACGTTTCGCTTGTGGAGTACGTTATACTAAGATATTGTTAATATAAATAGTATAGAAAACGTCTAGGTAGGGTTATAGGGTATTATTTACAAAGTGCTAAAATAAACTTGGGGCATTTGTAAGGCTAAATAGCATTACTATTTAAATAGTCTATACCTAGTGTGGAATACAGTAAGCTATTTGTCTCTTTTTATAATATAGAGGCGGTTAAATGCGTAGATAAGGTTAAGTTTTATATAGTAGCAAGCCTTACTTTATTAGTTTAGTGTCTCTTAAATTAATAGGAGCGGATACTAATTTTTAATAGTAATAGCATTAAGAGCTTAGTAGTCTATATAGAAGCGTAAACCGCCACTAGGTTTCTTAATAAAGATTATAGCTATAGCTATAGGCGAAGAGCTTACTCTAATAAATCCTTTACTAATGTATTTATTTAAGTACCCCCGTAGCACTTAGAGTTTGTTTTAGGACATTCTATATAAAGGTCTAAATCCTAGCTGTTTTCCTTCTTTAAGTATAATCTTATAGTTATATAGTTGGTGCTTTACTAACTTATTAGCTTCCTTTTATAAAAATACTTCTAAATACCTATAGTAGTATACTAGTACTTTTATAGCAGGATTAGTGTATTTCTTTAGTGCTAGTGCCTTTTTAATATCGGCCATTATAACAGTAAAGATTATATATTTAGGTTTTTTAGCGAGTTATACTAATGGGGTAGCTCCAATTATATAGATATTTAAGGTATTAAGCGAGTTTAGGTTATCCTTAGTTTCTTATATAGTTTTAGGTTTAGTGTTAGATATAGAGTTAGTATTAGATTTAGGCTTAGGTTCTTTAAGTATCCTTTTTATAGTAGAATACCAGTTTTTCTAATACTTTTATATATTAAGCTTAAGCTTCTACTTAGTCTAGGGTGCAGTAATTAAAGTTAGTTTATATAATCTAGGGTAATTTTTAGGTTCTTAATGGATGTTAGTAGAAATTTTATATTAATAGAATTTAGTAAAATTCTTAGATTAGTAGAATTAGGTAGACTTTTTAGGTATAGGGTGGATATTAGTAAAAAATTTAGACTAGTAAATCTTGGTAGATTTTTTAGATTTTAGTTTAGTATCTAAATAGTAAGTTATAAGGCACTTTTACTTATAATGGGAGGCGGTAAATAGAAGCTTAAGGTTGTTCTAATTAATAGTTACCTTATGTAGCTCTATCTAGGGTTGTTTAAGAATTACTAGATAACCTAAGGTAGTTATAAAAGGCCTGATTAGTTCTTTATAGTTTAGGTATTAGAGTTTTAAAAATACTATATAGGTAATACGGCCTAAGACAGTGCGTTTGCTATTAAATCTAAATATATTAATATGCTAGTTAAGGGGGATTAGAGTGAAGCTATTATCTTATATAAAGATCTTATTAATAAATCCTATGCTATTAGCTCCTATATTAACTAGGGCTTAAGCACTAGCCTACTAATTATTTTGCTAAAGATAACAGTTAATAGTTATGCTATAATTCTAAGAGTTAGAGTTTGTAATATCTAGAGCATTTAATAAGATCCTAAGGCAGTGACGTCCTAGAGAGCAACTTAGCTCTAAGATCTTCCTTTTAGAGGTAATTAGGGCGGGGTTCTTACAGAATATCAGTTATAACTTTATTCTTATAAGTGGTACTTATTAAATATGGGGCTAAAACTAGGTAAAGATTAGGGATGGTAACTAGAGGATTAATACGGTAAATAGTTGCTAGTGTTAGCTATTTATAGATTATATTAGAGTATAGGGGTAGAGTAATATTTTAAGATATAAGCCTTACTTCCATACTTAAAGTAAAGGCCTAGCTTAATATATTGTTCTTATTTAGGGGACCCTATATTAATATTTATAGCGTTAGGATGCTTAGGCTAAAATAATAACTTAGTAGATATTTATAGGGTTATTATATTATATTAAGGAGCGGACTTTAGTATTAGGCGTAGTATATTATTATACTATTTATTAATAACATTTATATAGGTATTAAGGGCTCCTAATAGGTCTACGCCTATTAGGGAGGTTTTTAGTTTAGTGCTTAAGGACTTAATAAGGCTATTAATTAGTATAGAGTTATTCTAGTCTATTTTTTTTATATAATAGTTAAATTTAGAGAAGTATACTAAGAAGCTTTTTGTTTCTTAAGCTATATAGTTTATCTTCCTCTAAGTAGTAGCTTAGCGGTTTAGGTTACTATATATAGCTTTAAAAAGTATAACTAGACTTTATATAGAGTTTAGTTAAAGAGGTTTGATAAGGTTAGCTATATCTCCTTTTAGTTAACTTAGGGTATAATAGAGTTAGTTAGCTTTAGTTAAGTAGCGGTTAGTATTACTAGTTAGCTTATTTTTAAGCTAACTTAGAAATAATTAGAGTTTTTATTATTTACTAGTAAATATTAAAGGGTTTAGTAGTTATTTAGATTATTATAGTGCAGTAGTTGGTTTAGGGTAAATAGTTATTATAGGTTTAGGACTCTTATCCCACGTATTTATCTCTAAAGATAGTGTTTATTCTTAAAGCCCTAATATAGGCATCTTAAGGGTACAGATTCCTTTTTAGAGGGTTTTAATTATTTGCTAGTATTATGCTTCTTATTTAGCTTATTATTAAGTTAAAGTGGCTTAGTTTTATATAAGGGTGTCTATAAAGGACTTCTATATCTCTATTAATTATTTTTAAAGTATAAATATAATACTAGCGGCTATTATGGGGGCCTTATAGTTATTCTATATTTTAAAGGGTAGTATATAAGGTTAACGCAACGTAGTATTATAGAGTAAGTATAAATGGTAATAATATATAGCGAAGTAGATATTATTAAGCTATATATATAAACTGCATAATAAAGTTAAGATATTGTGTAAGGAGAAAAGGTAAGGAAATAGGGAGAAAGGGTATATATTATAAATTTGGTTGCTTAGTTAACACATACACGGAGCAGAATAGGATTTGAGTAGCGGTCCTGGCAAAACTTGGCAGGATTTGGTAGACTTGACAGAATATGGCAGAATGCGGCAGATTGCCGTCAGATTGCCATTAGATTGCCGTAGATTGCCATCAGATTGCCGTAGATTGCCATCAGATTGCCGTAGATTGCCATCAGATTGCCGTTTCGCGGTCGGTCTCTTCTTGCTGCGTTGGTGGAAACAGGTGGAAACAGGTGGACGTGTGTAAGGTGTCACGGAGGTGTCCCGTGACAGCACATAGCAATTGATTGGCAAAGCCTAGCTAGGACATAGTAAACCCCAGCTTTAGATAAGCTAAGGAAGGAAGTAGTGGTTCCCAAGGAGTTTAAACATCTAAGGAGGATATGACGTAGCTGTAGGCCCATAGGGCGCCGCTATAGACGGATATAGCAAATCGGGGTTTTTTATCGTACTAAGGTGGCTCATAAGGTTTTTCCTTCCCCAACTACAGGGTTTTCTTCCTGTAAATTATAAGTTTTCCCCTGTAGCAGAGTAGTCTGCGTAGGCCAGATAGGATCCGTATCAGACGTTAATTAAAGAGTCATTATTATTATATAGAGAATTTCTTTAACTTAATACTAAATTAATATTATGACTTTTTCTAGCCTAGAAGGCTCTATGCAGCTAGGGGGGTATATTAACCTAAAGTGGATTTCCTTACTACTGTCTTTAATGCCTACCTATCAACCATTTTCTATTACCTATTACCAACTAAGTGGCAATATCGCGGGTAGCAATTGAGTAACAATTACATATCGTCGTCAGCATCGTCGTCAGCCTTTTGCCACCTACCTTATGTATATAGATAGCTTCTAGAGCCAGCTTCAACCCACGGAGTTCTCATCCTTGATCGTCCTGTTCGACAAAGCATCACGCTAACTCTTCTAGACACCAACTTGACGACGAATCTTGCGCAAGGGTTGCACGGGTGATTAACTAACCGAACCTAGTTGCCCTTTTCTTTGCAATAGACCTGGCAAACGACCGGCTCGTCAGTAATGTCTGGTCTGACGAGGTCTAAGGTCATACCGTTGTTGTGTGTTCCTGGAGGCACGAGTTGCCCGGTCAGCTCATTAGTGTATTGACCCTCTTTGTATACTAACCCCCCTGGAGAGCGTGCATGAGCTTGTATGCCTCGTCCTTTCGCACCGTAATATACAATACGGTAAGAGTTCTTCGGCATAGAAGATACGCAATTGCATTGCATGCCTAGACACAAGTTGCATGGATGATCTTGCGGGATCCAGGTAGGGTCAATGAGCCAATCCCACGGCCAGTTTGTTGGCTTAGGCCAATCGTGAGAAGATTCGTATACGTTTGTCTCGAGGTATGGAAATGGCTGTAAGAGGGACAGCAATTCATCTTCGGGGTATGCGTCCAAAGATTTTATCTTCTCGGTTTCCCATTTAGGGCTGGTTTACTAACTTTTTTTCACCTGTTCGCGCCCACCTGTTCGTCGCCCAAAAAACCCACCTGGAACGAACAGGTCGATATTTCCAGGTCGATCAAATATCCAACAGGTAGGAGCTGCTTTGTTTACCTCACCTGTTCGATTTCCACCTGTTGGGTCGTCTTGGCAGCTAAAATTAATGTTCCACCTGGCCTGTCTGACGTCTTTGCGCTTGCCGCGATTACATAGCCAAAAGTAGTATAGATTGCGCGATTTTGCCCACCTGGGCCACCGAACAGGTGGAATTCCACCTGCACCCTCTGTTGAAAAGGGGGGGTCCTGTATGTTCACCTGGCCTGTTCGATCAATCCGACCTTAATTGTGATGTTTTTTCGAAGAATTGTACACATCACGTGATTCTCACCAACCCCAACTTTGGTGACTACCTCTAGTAAACGAACCGCTCTCACCTGTTCGATCTACACCCCTGCACGAGCGCTTGCTAGTGGCGCTTACAATCCACCTGTTGGGCCTTAATTTGATCGTCGAACAGGTGAGCGCGAA
>Ga0307507_10002812_pt1 | contig 35360 bp, 7 predicted proteins | sample 7_EM_MG_FD_207223 | JGI IMG/M metagenome (GOLD analysis project Ga0307507, IMG submission 207223) | Populus trichocarpa ectomycorrhiza microbial communities from riparian zone in the Pacific Northwest, United States - 7_EM | ecosystem: Host-associated > Plants > Roots > Unclassified | place...
GGTACGCAGGGGGCTGAAATTAGTACGCTGTTCTAATTGGTCTAGGAGTTGGCAGGAGTTAGGTCTATGCGTTATCCCATGTCACGGAACAAATCTTCTGCGGAGCGTCTGATTTATGAGATAAGCTTTGAGCTACGAAGAGATTTTACTGTGCACGTGACCTGTGCACGTGATCTGTGCCTTAGAGAGAATACAGATTATCTGACAAATGCAGAGCTTCGTGTAGAGCCTCCGTACGCAGAGCTTCGCGCAGAGCTTCGTGCAGAGCCTCTGTACGTAGAGCTTCGTGTAGAGCCTCGTGCAGAGCCTCGTGCAGAGCCTCGTGCAGAGCCTCGTGCAGAGCCTCGTGCAGAGCCTCGTGCAGAGCCTCGTGCAGAGCCTCGTGCAGAGTTTCGTGCAGAGCTTCGTGCAGAGCCTCTTGTAATTAGCATATAACTTAAATAATATATTACATTACCTCAATTGCATATTAAGGAATGTATAAGTTAGTTAACTGCGTATTATTTAACTTTTAAATATGTTAAATTGGTTAACGGCGTATTATTTAACTTATAAATATGTTAAATTGGTTAATTGCAGGTTAATTATATATTATTTAACTTTTAAATATATTAAGTTAGTTAAATTGCATATTAATTACGCAAAACGCGCTTAGTAAAGTCGACTTAAAACCTAGCCTATGAATATTTTCCTAATAAGGTAGTTAGGTAGGTAGTAGATTATTAGGAACACTGCCAATTAAAAAAGTAGTATCACGACATAGATTAAGCCTTTATACGGCTTCTATAATATATACCTTTTATAGCTACTATTAATTTTAAAATTTAAATATTAAATTTAAAATTTTATTATTTAGTTTATAATTATAAATATTACAGCTATAGGAAATATTATATAAAATGTATAAAATGTAGCTAATATGGCCCTAAGCTAGTATAAAAAAGTATATATAAGCAGATTAGCAGATCTAGCTAAAATAACCCTAGGCTAGCCCCTAGCTAGCTTTTACTACATTGGCAAAATATAGTACCCTACCAATAGCCTTAATGGTTGGTGGTTAACGCAATTGGCGCGCAGTTAAGGGCATTTGGCAACTCGACCGACTAGCCTATATCGTGTTTTTTTAACACGCAGCCTGCGCGCAGCCTATACGCAACCTGTAACTGTTGGTTACACAAGGGGATATCACATAGCTACGATTCGTAGATAGTATAATGGTTGTTCTTCTTTTTTTGTTAATAGGAATGAGGAAAGGGGTAAGGAACTTAAGGTTCCTCACCACGCTAGGGCCACGTTAGCACGTGACGGCAACATACCTAGCGTGACGGCAGCTTACCTCATTCCCAACACTAGCAACTCTTCTTTTTATAGTTGCCATCTATATATAGACAAACAGACAGGATGCGACAATACCAGACAGTGTACAACAATACCAAACAATATGCGACAATACTAAACAATATGCAACAATACCAAACAATATACGACAATACGCGACAATGCGGCAGTTGGCAGATAACGTAAAGACGGGTAGGCCACTAAGGCGCTAGTAGTAAGCGAGCCAATAGCGATTTTCTATCCCGGGGATAGAAAATCCTGATTGGCTGGTTTAAGTCAGGGTCTACAGAATATCATACTCCTACTCCCTTTTAACCCAACCTTTAACTCGTATACGTAGAGTGTTTATATTAACAAACGTTTCTAGAGCCTTGTTTAGGTTTACCTTTGTCATTACATCTACTAGGTTATCTTAACCGTTAATCTATCAAATCTTAAAGAGTTCTCGCCGTTCGTAGGATTAACAAAGTGCCATAATATCAATTATAAGGCGCTTCTCCTTTGTAGTACCAAGCTTAACCAAGCACTCATAGAGGGAGTATAAATCGGTGCATATGATTATAGGGATAACAGGAAGTTCGAGTCAATCTATAATTATCTTTAGGGTAGTTCCAATTGCAATTGCCATATTAACTCCGCCAACCATTCTATATATCTCTAACGCCAAAACACTTCGGGTGACACGCTTGCTCTTAGTTAAGCTCTAATAGATAAGGTTGCCATAGATTATAAAGTCATTCTCTCCAGTAAACTCGTTTGTAATAATAATCTTATATCCTAGCTAGGAGCTAAAATCTTTATTATTTACAAACAATCCATTAACAAATACAAAGAGCTTAGCGGTGGGAAGATTAATAGGCATATAGTATAGGCCCCAGTTAAGATGGTTTATTTACCAGGAAAGGCGTTTATTTAGGGCAAGAACGTCGTCCTTAGTTAGTTCCTAGTGTTAGGCGGCAATAGAGAGATTAAATAAAGCCTTAGGTTAATAGATAGAAGCAATATAAGCTCCGCGAGCGCGTTACTCCACATATCCTTACTTTAGAGAATTAGCGTTAATAACGTCGATCTTCTTACCTTAACCCTTCTAGCGCAGAGCAATAGAATCCTCGTTTAAGGAGAGGATGCATCTATTAAAGAGTAATAGTATTATTAAACTAAGCTTTTCCTTTAGCTTTACTATAAGATTTACCTTCACTAGCTTATCTTCTTTAAGAGCTAAGAATTGGTCGTCTCCTAAGATAATTATATTATCAGTTTACATACCGATAATTCCAAATAGAGTTCCCGTAGTTGTAATAAGGAAGCAGGGATTAAATATAAAAGTAGTCATTAAAAGCTTCTCTTTATGGTGCTTACTATAGGTAGCCCACCAGTAAGTTCCTGCCTCTGTAATCCCATATAATAGCTTAAGCACAACTATAATCATATCTTCAGGATACTAGTGGCAAATTTGCTCTGGAAGGTATACCAATATTAAGCGCTAAAGGTGCGTCTCTAATTGGGTGTAGGCTTAAGTAATATCTTACAAATAAACCACTATTCTATTCTTTATTAAGGAGGGAGCTAGCGCAATAATAACTCACTAACTAGCTCGTTAAATCATGGGAGACTGCGTAAAAATCACCTCCTTGCCATTGTTATTATAGCCTTAGATAACAAGCCTTAATTTCTTAAATAGGGCGTCAGTAGCTTTGCCCTTAATTTCATTAACTATTCTTAACTTAAAGATGCGAACTCTATCAAACTTAGTAGGGTTATACTTCTTAAATTTAAAGACTCCTCTTATAATAAGACCCTCGATCTCCTACTTGTTAGATACTTAGAAAGGAGCTCCTGGAGTTATAATACAACCTTCCTTTTAGAGCTGTTTTGCGAGTTCAAAGTTATCCTTCTCCTTAACTATTATAAAGGCCATCAATAACTCGACTCTATTTTCAATAGCGGTAATAAATTGCTCTTCAAAATTAACAAGATGTTAGTAATTTTATAATCCCTTTAGGCAACCTCTACCGCGTTATGGTTGTAGCATATCTACTAATATTATATCGGGATTATAGTCGCCTTTTAAAGCATATTGATCGTGGTTCTTCTCTAGGGCATTTTCTAGGGCATCCTGCAAAGGCTTAGAACTGTTATCTTTGTAGTAAGGCTTAATAACAGTTAAACGGAATTAAGTGGGTCTATAAGGTATCTAAATAGTATAAATCTAGCCATTAATTGCAATAAGTTAATATAGGCCTAACCATCCTCCCTTTTTACGCCATACGCGTACCTTAGACTGGAGTGGCAGATTAAGCATAGTTAAGGTATTTGGGCCATTTCTCATTCCTAGTGCGTTGTTAACTTAGCGTGTAGCGTAGAGACGTTATACCTCCTTCGTTGCCTTATAAATAGCCTCAGCTCGTTGCACAATGGAGGGAGATAGTAGAGAATCGTTAGTTATTTAAGGGTAGGCGCTAAAGACTAGCAATGTGGGTACAAGTCCATCTAGGCCAGCAGAATCATTAACAGCTTTAACAGCTATTTATAAGGTAAGTTCTTCGCTAGCATCCTCTAGTTCTAAAGAGATAATCTTATATACGCGGCGTAATAGCGTGTAATATCACTCCACTTTTCTAACACTATTATGTGCCTTAACAGGGACTTCCTTGACCTTAATTGCCATTACCTTTATCTATTATCGAAACTCTGTAGATAAGAAGTTCTTTCCTGCGTTATAGACGATTTAATTAGGGGGTCCTAGGTAGATATTAATCTAGCATAACTAAAGGGTATCCCATGCGTTCCTAGCTAACATATCCTTTAAGAATTATACGGCTTGGAAGGAGGTTAAGAAGTCAACAACTTAGAGTACTGGCTTACCGCTAAGATACATAACATTAACAATAATACAGAAGTTAAAGTCATAGTCATCTTTAAGGGTGAACTTAAATCGGCCAGGGGACTTCTGGTTTATTTGGCAGTAATAGTAGTACTTTATAAGATGCTTAATTGCCTTAACCTTAACTTTATAGCCTACTCGCTAAAGAACCCTAAGCAATTAATAAACAGATAGGTAGCTAAAACGATAGTACAGTTAGCGTAATTCTAACTTAGTTAAGTGGCTCTAAGCAACACTCTTTTCTAGTTAATAAAGGAGCAACCAGGGGTGACCCTATTTACGCACAATAGGTACCTAATTATCTCCCTAAACAAGTACATTCTTAAGGTTGTTAAGCCTAACGCCTAACTTATCCATATCTTTAATGCAAAATAGAAACGGAGTGTTCGTAGAAATAATATAGAAAGTAATATATCCTAAAGGGGTTTAGACCCTAATTGTGCCAAGAGAGATTGTAGTACCTTTACCAAAGCGAATTATATATTGGCCTGCCGTTAATTAGTTAATCTAAACAGAGCTATTAAGCTACTAAAGGGCTCAAACTTAAGGTTCTCCTACTATAGATACTCCTATGGCTTTAGTATCCGGCATAATACCATAGAAGACGTTCGCCGAGTATCTATTATTAAAGGAAAACACAGAGCTCTCCTTTGGCTCGTTAAAGATATCTAACTTCGTGATAAAATAGAGCATAGATTAGTCATTAAGAACAGCAACAGTTTGTATACCATTTACCTCACCATACTTAGTAAAGTATTAGTTAGGAGAGTAGTCCTCAATTTCTATATCCATAAGGAGCTGTTTGACCTTATTAACCTCACCCTTAAGGTCTTCTACGCCTTCATATTAAACCAGAAAGCTTTAGAAGTAGGCTATAGTAACCTTACAATTTCTAACGTTTCTTACACTCTAACGGAACTTGTTATATGCCTCTTTTTGCTTATTAAGGGAGTGTCTAGTTAACCAGCACTTTAGCTTCTTACAAACATAGCACTTCTTCTAGCAATTACTTCAAAATAAACCTCCATAAGGACCTCCACGGTTACCTTATAGTCAACGTTGATTGTACCCTCTTCCATATTCCCTACCACGGCCACCATATGTTCGATCAGTCCAGTTATAATCGTGTTAGTTGGGAATACTTATTTAGGTAGGGTTTTCGGTATAGAGCTGTTAAGATTCTTATATTTGCATCACAGTACCTATAGCAGAGCGTAGCTTAGCACATACTCCTTTAAACGTATCCATAGGTTTATATAGCGCCAAGTTATACTTAGGAACGCCATAGCATGCTAAGATAACCTAGTCCCTTAGGCTGTTCTCATTTTAGTAGGTTTTAATAAGGCCACGTTAAATTTTCTAAAGTTTATTAAAGAGTAGTTAAAGGCACTCTAAACAAGTCTTTGTTAGGTTAAAAGCAATAACTCTCTAAAATATAGTCTCTCGCCATTTAGATATATAAAGTTAGCAATTCTTATTAGTCTTAAAGTGGGCTCTAGTAAGCTAAAGCATTATATTAAAGCTATAGTTTTTACCCGCAATATAGTCGTAATAGAATGTTGCTGCCCATCCCTTTAACATAACAGAGAAAGTGTAATAGTACTAATAGCGTTAAATTCCAACCTTATTGCAATAGTTATAAAAGACCTGTAGTTTTGCTCTAAGCATATTATACAGTTCTCCTCCAAACTTCTTCTCTTTATCCAAATATACCTTCATCAGATTCGTGACTTCTCGTAGTAAAGGCTCACCGGTTAGCTAGAGTGGAGGAGGTAGAGGCAGAGTAACTCTAAATAGGAGGGCACCTCTAGGTAGGAGAGCAGCTCTAGGTAGGGGGTCAGCGTTCTAGGGGTTTTAATACAAATTAAAGTTGCCTTCTAAAGAATATGGGTTGTTTTTAGGTTTCTATAGTTGATATATAATCTTAGCTTCCGTCCATATTGGTTCTTCTATACTAGTAATAACGGCCTAAATATTACTAGCAATTGGGTTACCGTTCTCAGCAATATATACCCCATTCCTACAGAGGAAGTCTCAAAAATCCTAAACAATATTAACGTTGCCAAGTGCCTAGGTATCAGCAGTCCATCCCACAAAATCCTCCCTAAAATACTCCCATAGTTATAAATCGGCGTAGCATCTATTTCGGTAGAATATAATATGGTGTAGGAGAAAGCCGTTAACTTGTTTTACGGTACAAGTTGTTATATTAAAGGCGAATTCATCCCAATCTTCATCAATAAGTTTCGCGTGCTTAGCTACCCCTAGTGGTAAAAAGTCTTTCCAGTTATTTAAAGTAGGCGTAGCCATGTTTTCAGAGGGAGGGAAGTGTTATTGGTATAGGGATTGTTGTTTAGTACGCATTCGTAATATATATTTATCGTTTGGTACGCGTTCGTGGTTTAGTACGTGTTTATAACAAGAATTTGCGATTATAGGGCTCAGGACCAGTTCTAGCCTTAAATCGCAAAGACTCGTAAAGCGTATTGTTCTGTGTGATAGACGCAAGAATCCGTAATCTCAGAAAGGCTCAGGACCAGTTCTGGCCTTTTAGATCCTTAGATTCGTGGAAGAGTTCTATTTAAGGTTTAGGACCAGTTCTGACCTTAAAAGACAGCTTCCTCTAGCATAAGTAGTACTAGTACAGTAGCTCGTCTCTTCTTAGTAATACCTAGCTGTTCTATAGTATAACAGTGAAGTTAACCACTAATCAGTATTGGTTACACAAGGGGATATCACATAACTACAATTCGTAGATAGTATAATAATTGTTCTTCTTTTTTTGTTAATAGGAATAAGGAAAGGGGTAAGGAACTTAAGGTTCCTCACCACGCTAGGGCCACGTCAGCACGTGACGGCAACATGCCTGGCGTAACGGCAGCTTGCCTCATTCCCGACAGTAACTATAATTATATTTGGAGCTATCCACCTCTTTTATACCAATAGTATATTTTAGATAATAAATAAAGGCTACTTTAAAGCTATTTATAAGGCTAGCAAAGCAAATTATATACACTTCTTTATATAATCCATTATATTGTTTTAGACAATTTAATATAATATCCCAACTGTTTTATAATATATTCTAAAAGTATAAGACCTTTCCTGCTCTCCCTACGACAATAATATACTATAAGTATTTAGCTTTGCTAGCATAGCATATATATATAGCTAAAAAGTAGCTACTAAGAGTAGCAGATATAGGCTGAAAGAAAGGTAGATTAAGAGCTAGTATATATAATAAGGAAGCCGCAGTTATCCTATAAGAGAGTATAGAAAGTCCTATACCTGATTTTCTACCAAAAACTCTACTGGCTCCTCCATACTAGAGTCTAGAGCATATATTATAAACTTTATATACTGCTCCTCATTCTTAATTAAATTTGATATTGCTTTTCCGTTACTATACTAGCCATAGCTATCCTCTACAAGGCTATAGTACTGCTTAAATTATGTAAATAACTTATTAGATTTAAACCTTTCCGGCCTAGGCTCGCCGGTTCCTATATTTAGGACAAAGTGGTACACTAGGGCGGAGAATATATATTCTACTAAATCTAACAAACTTAGCTAGTTCCAAAAGTTGAATTAGCAAATATTATAGTAGTAGTAGGGCCCTAGATTTTCTAGCTTACTCTAAAGCTCTCCCTTTAAGACGGACTTAGCGGACTAGTCTGGCCTACTTTAGAGCTCTCTATTTGGGATAGACTTGGTAGACTAGTCTAGCCTACTCTAGAGCTCTCCCTTTAAGATAGACTTAGTAGATTAGATAGTATAGCCTAGCTTACCAATAAATAGCCTAAGTTAATAATCGCGTCAGTTTTGTTGTTATTAAGGCTTATCCCTTAACCCGTCAACTTGGGCACACAAGCTATCAATAAGAGCCCACCAATCAGATCAGTAGGATCCGGTAGCCGTGCTCAGGAATACAAAATTCAGGGAGTGGCCAAGGCTTCAGGGGGGGTTTTTTCGCCGTCTTATTTTAGGGAATCTTATATTAAGTCTTCTAAACAAGATCTGCATCAATTCTAGCGTAATTAGACGGCATAGCGGTGGTGTATTTAATGGTTAAATTCTACGCGTTGTTCTAATTCTAGTGTTCGCGCACAAGCCTTCCCCTCTGCTCGCCCTAACGGGTCAAGGGATAAGGAACCTCTCTCTTGCGTTATTGCTTAGATCCGCTATAAGGTTATTAAGGTTATCTTTATACGGGTCCTTAATAATTTCTATAGTTGATTAATCCGGCATTGGGCCCGCAGCATGTTTAATAACTATAGGCTAAAGCCGTAGCTAGATTTTAGATTACTATTTTCTAAACATCTAGTTCTAGCTGCCTAAGAGGTTGGCGTAGGCTTCTACAACAGGTTAGAGAATAATAATAGGTAGTAAAACACCGGATATACACTAACCGCTAATAATAGTGCTATAAAAGTTGTCCGTTCCCTTAGACCCAGTTCTATACTCCCTAATTGTATAATATATTGCTATTAAAATAAAAGTAATAGTGTTGCCAGTAAGCTTTTTGAATATATTACAAGAGTAGGGTAATTAGGCAAGGCCATTTCTTCCTCTACCATAAAATATACCAGCTATGCCAGCAACTATCGCGTCAGAACGGAAGCGGTTATCACTTAGCTATTAACTCTTATTAGCATTTTACTAAATAGCATAGGTAAAATACCTTTATGTAATCCAGCGTAATAAAATTATAATCAGTTAGTAGTTCTATAATTAGTTTAGGCGCGTTGTTAAACCCTAGCCTATATACCTCCCTTATAACTATACGAGCCTTCGTAATTACGTGGTTTCTAAAGTTCCCTATTACGTTAAATAGCTATATATAATATTAAGATTGTTAGTGGATAATTTAATACAATATTTCTAGTATATAGATACCTTACGAGCGGACACCAGATTAGAAATATAATTAGCTTTTTTTTATACTACTTTCAGCTGCTTTAAAATAGCTTCTAACTATGCCTTTTTTATTATATCCTTAATAAGGCCTGGAAAGCGGTCGAACCATAGGTTAATAAAATGCCCATTATAAGTCCTAGAGTTAGTTACCAGCCTTGCTAGTAAAATAGACCTATAAAGCGCAAATATAGGCTTATGTCTCTTAGGTGGGTTTTCTTTTATACATCACCATTATAATGTCTAGAGGTACTCTTCTCTTGCCTATATTGTAGCAGTTAGGTTAAAATTGTCTTTATAGTCTAACTCATCCTTACTTTCCCTAGTGCTATCCAGGTCCCCTTTAGATTAAACACTAGATTAGTATACTCTATATTAAAGGGAGGTTACTTATTTCGTGGACGAAGCTATATTAGGGTTCAGGCGAATATGGCTTACTAGGGAGAATGTGAAGCCAAATGTTAGTTATTTACGCGATAAGGTACGGATTAGGCGCATAGGAGAGTATTTTAAACTAGCACACAATTATTTACGCAGTAAGGTATAGATTGGGTGCGTAGAAGAGTATTTTAAACTAGCACGCAATTGTTTACGCGGTAAGGTACAGATTAGGCGCATAGGAGAGTATTTCAAACCAATATGCAATTATTGAGAGCCGGAGGTATATTGCGAAGATGCTACTTTTTATAGCAGTGGGCGGTTAGATAGTAAAGAGAGTATTCTATTTACTAGGGCTCACCAAGTGCCAAATGGTAAAGGAGACTATTAAGTATTGCAGTTAGACTCCGGTTATGTATAAAGGTATAACCTACCTTAACTAAAAGATTAGGACTTCACGTCTTTAACTAAACTAGTTCTACTGCCAGATTATTAACAGATTTAGTAGATTTATTAATATTTGGTTGCTGTTATTTCGTAAAAGAAGCAGGTGTAAACTTACAGTCACTATTCTTATTATTAAAGATTACCCTTTTTGGCTAAAGGCGGCTATATACATTCTATATATTATTAGCCAGCTTAATATATTATATACGACGTTAACAGGGTCTATTATATGCCTGCTCCTCTTTATACCCAGATATAACTAGACCAGAGTCGCTATTCTTATTATTAAATAATACCCTTTTTAGCCAGAGGCGGCCATGTATATTCTATACATTGTTAGCTAGCTTAATATATTATATTTAACATTAATAGGGTCTATTACATACCTACTCCTCTCTACGCCCAGATATAACTAGACCAGAGTTATAATATTGCTTATTCTAGCTGGGTTCTATATACTCATTCTAGCTAGGTTCTATATGCTTATTCTAGCTGGGTTCCACATGCTTGTTCTCTATCAGCGCGTTCTTCCTTCCGTTAGCTAGGACGTGGGCAACTCCCAGTAGTAGGCTAGGTAGAGACATAAGGTTAATTATACCAGTTATCCTCGTTTCCTTATCCTATATTGACTTAAAGTAGGGTTCTTGCTACTAGTTTAAGTGTTTAATAACGCGTTTTTACGTTTACCTGCTATAATAACACTCCTGTATTTGCCTAGTTAGTAAAAGGTACAGCTTATAGCTAGAATAGGTTACCTTATAGCTGTTTCTATAATGTCTAGGGCGTATATAGATTAACAACTTAAAAGAATATATACTAGTATGGTATATATTAGACTAATGGCAGTATTAGTAGAAGTATTATTGCTATAGTGCTTGCAAATGACTTAAATAGGGGTGCATTTATTGTAATTAGCTGCTAGTTCTAACTGGTTACAGTTAAGCCGCAACCGTAACCTATTAACTCACGTTAAGTTAGTAGTTAAGAAAACATTATTACATAGTTAAAGATTGTCTAATACTATTTGCTATTATACACGAAACTGTTTTATTCTATTAGCATATCCCTTAGCAGATACAGTATGCGTATATAAAAGGTCAAACGTTAATCCTAGCAACAAAAGTAGTAGGCTAGTAAGGCTCGTGTCTGAATTTAATAGGGAGGTACCTTATTAAACCACTTTACCTACCTAGGGTGCTAGCTTTTAGATCCTATACCTTATTCCAGTCCACCTATACTAGGTTTAACACCCGTCTTACACTTAAAGCAAAGCTTATCCACCTTATCCGTGCAGCTCGCCAGTGTAGATAATGCTAGGGTAGGCACAGGCGGCATATAGGACAGCAATGACACTTCTATATAGTTATATTACCATATTCCACACCCTTATGCAACACCTAGTATTTCTACCGCAAATATCCAACGTTATTCTTCCGTGTCGTTAACCCCGCCAGCCTATAGTAAGCCCAACCTATCCCCTACATATGTATTGTAATAGCAATTGAATTTAGCAGAATGGCAAGGAAAGCGCAAGCATAGATATAAAGATTAGGTGTTGGATACTAAGAGTGAGCTAGGGACGGTATTAACATATATTACCCTAATAAGTTTACCAAAAAGAATAGGTATAAACCTTAAGCTTTATTATCTAATCCCCTTAGGCGTTTTAAGAATGCTAAATAAGTTATAAGAATATTCTAGATTATATTATTCTAAGACTCCCTCGCCTAATAGCACGCCAAAGGGCTCTAATATTAAGCCGTCTACCTTTATATATAGTGATCTATTAAACTAGTAAGTATTCCGAATAAAGCAGTAGCTTTAAGGCACATAATCTATGCTATGGTTATAGTTACCTTCGCGTTTTCTATTACGGGTTAAGGCGTAGAGTAAGGGCTCTTTTTCGACTAAGAGAGGTTTTTTGGGACAGCTATAGGTTAAGTATCGCCTTAGTATTAACTTGTTTACCAATTCTACCTGTTCTTATATATATAGAGTGCAAGTTGTCTAGTAAAGGCAAGGGTGCGGAAATAGAGGGTAAGTAATTGCATTATTCTTAGCTGGTAGCGCAGACTGTAAATACGAGTTAGTAACGCTAAATTAACTTTAAACAGTAACCTACTTGTTCTTCTTTATTCTATTATAAATAAAAACCTATCCATTTCTTATAGAAACATATCCTTAACCGCACTACGCTATTTCTCTTCATTTATAAGCTGAATTCGTCCTCCAGCTATCTTGTTACCAATATAGTAGCAAAGCGTTTCGCTTTTAGGGTTAAAGTTAATATCCTAGCCTAGTATATCTATAAATATATTAAAGCTTAAATCATCAACGTGTATATCTAGGGCGTTATTCTTACTGGTTACTAGCTTTTGGGTAGGGATAATTATTAGCTCTTCGTCAGCTGCCCACCAGATTAGTATTGTTGTTGTTCTATATAACCTTAGTGTTCCCTCCTGCCTTATTACCTTTAGTATGCCGGCCGGTGGATAATGCGCAATGGTGGAGTGTAGGAGTACTGGGTTACCTGTTATAATTTACCTAGTAGGAGCCGTTTTGTTTATTTAACGCGTCGCGTTATAGCTGCAGCGCTGGGCAAGTTGTTTAACATATTTAGTATATAGGTTCTTAGGTAAACCTAGAAACACAAATAGAAATTTGTTGGAGATTTCGTTTAATATTTGCCGTATTTATACCTTACTTATAAGGGAGTATAGTAGCTGTCCAAGGAGCCTGCGCGTCGACATTTTAATTTTAACATCATAGTAGATCATATTGTATTGTTTATTCGTAACCCTAAGATCTTGCTTGAGAGTGTCTTTGGTGTTATAGCTTAGGTCTATTGTTAGTGCCATAATTTCAAAAGCGTTGGGGGAGGTGCGGTAGAAAAGACGTCTTAATTATGCGCCAAGACTAATATACAGGATTGTGTAGACAGGTAACTATATTGTTTAGTTATATATAAAATAATCAGTTAAATGTCTTATAAGAAATAAATAAGCGTATTAGCGAACGCTTCTCCACCCACTATACTACCTGGACTTACAAGCCTCCTTCTATCCATTTTATGTCTCCTCCGTCTTAATAAGCTTGATTCAGCACCTAGATTCGTTAATACTTTATATATATATATATATATATATATATATATATATATTTTTATCTCCATTATATTATACTATGTACAATACTGTGTATGCAGCCTCTAGGCTATAGCGCTATAGTTCTATATATATAAATCCCTTCTAGACAGCTTAACATATACTAGTAACTATATTTATTAATACTTTAAGACGCCCAGTTAGCCCTTAACTAGTGGAGCCTAGTTAGCACGATTAGAGGTCCTAACCTCCGCCAAAATACTTAATATCCCTAATAAGGGCCAGAATATTATTAGCGAAAACGGAGATATTCCACTACAAGTTAATAAGATCTTAGGTCCATCTAGCTTAATAAAGGAGTATCTAAACTCTTAGTACAATCTTTTAAGAGAAGATACAATTAAACCGTTAAAAGAGGTAGTAGGTCAAATCAGAGCAGACCCTTTTAGTTTGCCGGAATCTGGATATAGTAATAGAATCGGTATATATAAACAGGTAAGCATGCTATAATTTTAAAGCAGTTATCCCCTAATATCTGCAAGGTCCATATTAGCTTAGTAATATTTTTACCTTAAGGGCTAGTAATCCGCATAGCGTTCTCACTTAGGAGAGTAGGGAAGATAATCCATTAGGATTAGTTAAAAAGACTAGTTACTAGGTCTCTAGTTGCTTTAACTCCTAAAACTAACAATTTTCAAACGGAATGTATACTTGTAACAGTGGCGGCGAGACCATTAGCCGTATTAGAACAGAATCCTCTAGAGGTTAACTTATTCTTTAAGACCTAAAGAGATCGAGATTAACTCATCTATATTATAGACGATGGTTAAGAAACGAACTGGATTTTATAAAGTCAGTTACTATACTATATTGGCATTACAAAAGCTGATGAGAGAGCTATAAGTATGCAATGTTTTCTAAATAAGAAGATATCTAACCATTAATAGATTCCCGTTATTAGAACACCTTATTTAAGTTTAATAGAATATTAAAGCACCATAATATATCATAAATAAGCCTCATACGGATCTTAGCTTAATTGTGGCTATTAAGGATGCTTCTTTATTTAAAAATATTCACATTCTTAAAGACTGGCCAGATATAACTACTATAGGGCTTAAAGCCACTGCGCTGAAATGAGTTCTTATAAAGCGTCTTATAATAATCTAAGGACCTCCGGGCACTAGAAAAACGTGGCTTTAAAGGCGTTACTTAGCAATATAACAATAGGAGATCCCCCTGTTATTATTATATATTATATAAACTATGCGCTAGACCAGTTATCTGGGCATATTACTTAAAGTAACCATCTTAATACTATCGCTTATACGGACAGACGATATTACACTGCATTAGGCGCTAGGGCCGTAGGGATAAAAAGAAGAGGAAGTATTAGGGCTCCCTCTTTTTATATCTTATATTTTATTTTTTTATATTATCTTATATTGTCCTACTATTATCCTACTATTGTGTTATATTGTCCTATATTATCCTGGCATTATCCCACTATTATATTATATTGTCCTGGCATTGTCCTGGCATTGTATTATATTGTCCTGTTATTGTTCTGGTATTGTCCTAGCATTATATTATATTGTCCTATTATTGTCTTGCCATTATGTTATATTGTCCTATTATTGTCTTATATTGTCCTACCATTGTCTCGGTACTGCTATATACTTTTTGCCATTTACTAAGATTATGGTTGTAGGTATTTATTGGCTAGGATCCAGGTAGTAACTTTTAGCAGTAATTTTACTGCCTAAATCTCTTACCAAGTTTTATTCTGCCAGTGTAAAATCAGTAGCTTAGAGCTTGTTTTTAGTATTATAGATCTAGATTTTAGAGCCGTAGATTAATCAATTGGCGTAGAGCCATTGTATTATAGTAAAGCTATATCTAAGCAATTATATCGTGATCCTTGGCATAGTGTTGCACGTGGAAATATTCAATTGTAAGATTTAGGAAGGTGTTTATATTTTAATTAAATTCATAAGACTATAACTAAGGGCCTTTATAGCGCAGTGGTATAGTAAGTTCTATAATTACCTTAATTTAGGGTTGCTTGGTTACTGCAGGAAAGTTATAATGCTTGGTATAGTGTTGAACTTAAGGCGCCTCTGCTACCGTAGTGGCGGACACCCTAAATTTCTAACGACTAAGATTTTAGATTAAGGCTCGGTTAAATCTAAAATTAAGTTAATTATTCTGTAAGGCTCTAGATAAGGCTTAGAATTTAACTTTACACAATGTGTGGTTGATTTTAGTGAGCGATTAAATAAATACCTCTTCTATTAGGCCTCTATTACTTAGAAGTCGTGCCTTATAGCTATAGAGCTAATTCCGCCGTCTACCTCTATAGCCACGATTAAACTAAGATCCGTATAAGGCTTATTTATAACGTATTATAGTACTTTAATATTTTATTGGACCTAAATAAGGTGTTCTAATAACGGGAATCTATTAATAGTTAAATACCTTCCTATTTAGAAAATATTATATACTTACGGTTCTCTTATCAGCTTTTATAATGCCAATATAGTATAGTAACTAGCTTCGTTATGCCTTGCTATATTAGTATGCTGAGTACGGACCCTATACGGAAGGAGTACTATTATAATCACAAAAGTTAGAATAAGGGCGTTATAAAATACATACAGCTGCAATTGCAGTAGTGTCGCGATTGGGGTGGGCAGAGACGCCATATTATAAGGAGTTGTTAATTGGGCGCGTATATAAAGCTTTAGATTTAATTTAGAGTTTAAAAAAGCTTTAAGCTTCTAAAGTTATAACTAAATGTTCCCTATAGGGATCTATCCCTAAGAATCTAGTTTAATCGTAAGGTTTAGAAAGGGGTTATAATTTAGTTAAATCCATAAGATTATATTTTAAAGTCCTTATAGCGTAGTGGTATGGTACGTTCTACCCCTTACCATTTGGAGCTAGCCTAATGTGATTAAAATTTAACGTGGAAGAGCTAATATGCTAAGTATATAGTGCTGAGATTTCGTTAAATGTATAACTTTAGGTATTGCGAGATATATATAAAAATATAAGCTTAATTTGGAGCCTTGCTAACGCTTAATTTAATAGAAAACAACCTTTTTTTTTAATATTTTTAATGCGCGATAAGTGAGAATTAAACCCGCTACCCCTAGGAGTTACACTCGCGATATCCAATTGCCCGATCTGGCTAGGAGGCTCGGCGGCGATGCAATAGGGCTTAATAACGTGATAAGGCTTGATGGCGATGCAATAAGACTTAATAACGCAATGAGGCTCGGTGACGTAATGAGACTTGATAACGCAATAAGACTTAACAACGCAATAAAGCTTGGCGACGTAATAAGACTTAACAATACAATAAGGCTCGGCGACATGATGAGGCTTAACGGCGATATAATAAGACTTAACGATGCAATAAGGCTCAGCAACGTGATAAGGCTTAACGGCGATATAATAAGACTTAATAATGCAATAAGTCTTAGCGACGTAATGGGGCTTAGGGCTAGGCAATAAGGGGAAGACTTAAGGTTACTTAGTTACTCTAATGCCTAACAGCAAAATCTAACGGTATAGTACTGCTATTAATGTGTTCTAATGCGGATAGGCTATATAAAGGTTTTGTCTGTAATATATTTAATATATCCCAAAAGTCTGCCTTTTACTTGTCTTTGAGGTCAAATTTCTAGCCTATAATGAATTAAATATTGTAGTCCGTAGGAATATAATAAATAACAGTATATTTTACCCTATTGTTCTTAGAACCGTTAGACATAAAGTAGTAGGTAGTCTATTAACCTATATCTGTTAATGCCGGCTAATTAAGTGCGCTTAAAACGTACTAATATTAATAATAGCTTTTTTATTTTGCAGCATAACGGGCTTAATAGCAATAGGGTTTCAGTTCTTATTATTAAGTATATTTATCTAACGGAGCTAGGTTTGTTAATTATTCTAGTATAGCATTATATTATGGGTTGATTTGATATCTTGCACCTATTAAAAAAAGGTAGGAGGCAGATTAAATAGAATAATTAGGGTACGCTTTTCTTCGCCGTTAGGGATTTTGTATATACGCTACAACTATGCAATTAGCAGACAAAAGCGGTAGTTATAAATATCAGTTTGTCTATTCTAATACTATCTTGCTTCTTGTGACAATTTAAGATATAGAGGGAGTTGGATATCAATTTCCCTATATAGCAGATTTAGGATGAACCAAATAGGCCTGGTATAAGCTATTATATAATCCTTATTCGCATTATAGATGTCTTATTATATATAAAGCCGGAATCCAAAGAGTCTGTATAAAGGATAGTACGTTTAGGATACCTAATCTATAGAGAGTGACGCTTTTTAGGAAAGTAGATTTAGCAAACTCTTTTAGTTATAGAAGGATCCTCTTACATACTAATTAGGCTTTTAGAATAATAAAGATGGCATATATATACAGTCTATTAGTAAAGAGGATACACCTTAATAGGAATTGTTAATGTATATTAGGAACGAGAGTTGGTAGGGTTATAGGCTAGATTACTTAATAGGTATCGCGGTAGTTAGTAGCCGGAGTAATATTAATCTAGACCAAATTTAAACTTTCTAAGGTTTAGTTACACGGTGGTTAATATTAAGATAATATATTATAAAATATTAAACAGTTACATATTGTCTATATATATATATATTATGCTAAGACATATTCTTATTATAGGTAATCGCTGCTCTAACTACACCAGCTACGCTATTTCTATTATATTATCATCAGCCTACTAAGTAGGTTGAGCTTTAAACACCTCGTGGAACTTATTAATTATTATCCTTTTAGTTATTATATACCTTGCTAATATAACCATATTAATCGGGTTCTACTTATCTGTACTATACATTATTAACGTAGTGACTACTGGCGCTAGCTGTCTAGATCTAGCAGCTCGGCCAAATACTTATACCTCTACATCTACCGTTGTTGCTAGTTTAAGCAGATAGACTCTATATATAGAGACTAAATTTAGACCCTCTTCTCTAACCCTTTGGTTGATAATAAGAAACTAGACCATATTATTCTGGTAAGGACCGCCTATTAAAATACGAAATACTTTATAGATATCCTTCTAGTCTTTTAGGGATATCCTAGACTCCATCTAGCAAATAGTTAAATATTTAGACTAGCCAAGCCTTTTATAGAAATACTATATTATATTATTAGTAATAGTTTACCACCAGTCTAATAGCTAACTTATAAGGCGTAATAGCGTATATGCCGCTAGTTTATAACTGCTAAATAGTAGTCTCTTATTAGGATTCCTTTTAAGTACTTCATTAATATATTTTATAATTCCCTTTAGTTTCCTAGAGTTAGCAATTATGCTCCAATTCTTCTAAAGCGGATTCTTGTCCAAAGGTTCATCCCATTTTTTGCTATAAAACTTGTTAACTGTCCACCTTAGCTTTATTCTAACTTTTTTCTTATTCTTCTACCACGCATCCTACTACTTATCTCCTATCTTAGCCAGGCCTGGAAAGATGGTAAAAATTTTTAATAAGCGACCGGCTCCCTCCAGAAATTAATCTATATTAAAGATGGGTTCTTCTCCTTTTCTTCCTTTAGCTTTCCAGTGTCTAAAAGCTTTATTTAGCTGTTTGAAAGCTTCTAGGGATGCTCCACACCAGAGCTTCTTAATGTACGGCTTAAATATTAAATCGTTTATTATATAGCAGTCTTAGTAGACGACTAGTGGTAGCTTATTAATCACCCTCCTATTAAACCATCGGTCTTCCCCTATCCTGCGTATAATTAAGATCTTTGCAATTAAAGAGGAGTATTCTTTAAAGCCTATAATAACCTTGTTTGGAAGAGAAGAGCGATTAGCTACTCCTAGCTTTTTATATTTAATTAATGCTTTAATATTGTGACTATTAATTAATTTTATATTTGGGCGATCCGCCTAATTAGGGGCCCTGAAAATTTCCAAGGCAGGAATTAGCCTTGTAAAACCTTCGCTAGTTAGCGTACTGGAAGTAAACACTACTAAAGGTTAAGAGGTGTAGTAGGCTATTTTACTATTACCGTCCTTATAAGACAGGCCCGGGCGTTAAAAGCGAGGAAATACTGCTTAATTATTATACACTTGTTTAGCTATTTTTATTAGATAACCTGTCTCTAACCTATCTATATAGAACTTGTCGGCAAGAATCCCACTAATAATATAATAAGGACCACCATCTCCATAGAGATTAAAAATAGTCTTATGCTATTCCTAAGCGGTCTAGATTGTTGCCCAAGTTTGCAATATTATAATTATAAGATACAAAGCCGATCTTAGGTCTATTTTCTACCAGACCTTTTTACCTTCTCCTTCGCATTTTATAGGTTCAAGAATATCTTTATCTTTATCTATAAAATTGTACTTCTTTGTGCTAGACCTAATAAAAGCCAAATAGCGCACGCGAACTTGTAGTTTGCCTCTAGGAATATAATTATTTAGTTCTAAGGTTTTAAACCATAATTCGACGTCTTTAACTGCTTAGGGCAGTAGATTCTGTCTAGTAATATATATAGTTAGTCCTACTAGCCGGTAAAGGAATTTTCTGGTAATACTTCCCTTAACACAACAGCACTGTGGTATACCATCTATTTAACTCGGGTATCGGGCGTTAGGGGGCTGCGGGTGTTCGTCCATACTAGGGGCAAGGTAGAGACTTTCACCTCTACCTTCTTAATTTTCCCAATTAAGCCAGTTAAGGTTGATCTTGGTTATTAACACGCTAGTGTACCAGATTAAGAGCATTTAAAGTGTTTTACCTAAACCTATTATATCCGCGAGAAAGGTCCTACCTAGGGCTACATAATTGCGAAGAGTATGGGTAACACTAAGCAGCTAATATGTCCATATAGCTTTACCCTTTTTCATACTATATAAGTAGAAGGTTGCGTCTCGAAGAGTGTTGTAAATAGTTAACAGAAACGAGAGGAACTGTAGCGCCTTTACCTATAATACTGGGTTAATGTGTGCTTCTTATACGTCCTTTAGGTGATTAACTTCCTAATTAACTTTCTTAATTCTATCCTTGTGCTTATCTTCTGGTTCCTTATTAGTCGAAATAGGGTTAATTAAGGCGTTAAAGTAGCGGCGCTCCTATATGCGGTTAAGATTAATTTCCCTAATACAAATTAGGTTAGGGTTATTATTTATATCCTTAAACAATGTATTAATAAACATTTTGCAATTAGACTTTGGCCATTTATTATACTATCCTTTTATCTTATTCTATGGCATTGTCTTAAATGTTTGTACTTTGTCCAGATCTACGCCTTTTAAGAGCTCCAATTTATCTAGTAGGGGCTGGTCTTTACTACCACGGGTCCAGCTATAAGCAGTTTTGATTATAGCCGGCCGTACGGCTGATAATACACTAGCAGGCATAGGTGGCGGTGACTTTGGGGTTAATGTAGGCTTTAGATTTAACTGCTTAGATATAGGTAGCATGGACTCTAGAATTAACTGCTTATAACTACTTTAACCCGGGGCAGGTATGCCTATTCTTCTCCTAGTCGGCACCGGTCGTGTAATATCAGGGTTAGAGTTAGACTTGGAATTACTTTTATTAAATCTTATGCCTATAAACGTACGTTAGACAACTCTATACAATATTATACAATCTTATATAAGTTGTAAAGTCTCTTATGCTTTATAATCCAATTGAGATTTTTAACTCTAATTATAATTATATTAAGTCCAGCCTTCTTTGTAGAAAGCACTGTAAATGCTAGGTTTATGTGGTTAAGAATTAGTATACTAGTGGTTAGATCTACTATGGCCCAGCCATCCCTATATTTATCTACCAAGAAGTTTACACTTATCGCGGCCTGCAGCTTGTTATATCCACAGTAATATATATTAACTTTCTTTGGAGAATCGGACAATAGATGTTTATGCTCAGTTTTTAATACAAATCCATATGGAATGAGGGCCCTATTTAATAGCGTTTTGTCTAGGTAACTATACACAGCAAAGCTCATTTTATAAAATGGTATAGGTGTGGTATTTAGCTATTGTGGGACTTTAATAGATAGACTACTAAGCACCTAGGCAGCCTTGGAGGTTGCCCTTAATCTAGATAAGTCGACAGACTGCTCTCTGGAAGACAAGGCGCCATACTTTAGAATAATATTAGCCATTATAACCTCTACGCCTTTATATCTGTTGGTCGTTATATGTCGCCATATAGACTTTTTAGCGGCAATAGCGAAAGCTTTAAACTCTAATAGTAGATCGGATCTCTTAAACACGTGCCTATACTCAGTGTTAAGAAGGTTAAAGACTGTGCGCTTAACTCCATTTTGTATAGGCCCGGACGCTAGCAACCTACTACTAAACGCTTTGTTGATTTCGCTAGCACAGTATTAAAGGATCTCTTTATATATTTTTTCGTTAATTGTGAGTCCTTACTGTAGCTTTGGACCACTTATTTATAATGAGTTCTTATTAGTCGCAGTAGTTAAGTACCAACTAGAGTCTAGGTATAGCGCCGCTATTATAGTTAAGGACCCTATATATTTATAAGCGGGTGAAAGCTTTATGTAGAATAGTATAGAGTGACTTACAAAGACAGTGGAGCGGATAATGTATTAGACAATTAGAAATAATCCAATAAGACAATCCTAACAGTTATAATAAGAAGGTGTGCTAATGGTATTAATTTAAGACAATAGCGGATTCTAACAAGAGCAATATAAGAGCAATATAAGAAATAAAATATAATGCAAGTCTTAATACAAGAAGTAGGATGAGATGTAAGCTTTAATATAGGTAGTAGAACGAAATACAAGACTTAAAGTAAGAAACAGAATAAAAGGTATGTGGCAAGACAAGATATAAGATTTGCGCTACTAACCAAGTAAATAAAATTATAAGATGTGAATAGCAAGGCATATAAAAACAAGTATAATCCGCAGTAGAAGCCTTGGAACGTTAGTTGTTGTATACATTATATAGAAAGCCAAAGAGTTATAGATAGGGTAATAGATGTCCTAATAGGTACACTTAAGCAACTAGACTAGATACATAATAATAAGAGAGCTAATAATTCTATTCTTCGTGTTATAACTAGTTAGTAAAGTAGCTTTAGAAAGGTAGGAGAACAAGTTTAAAACAATCTAAGACATTAAAAAATATCCAAGATTATACAAAAAAGTGAAATATAATATGGCATTTTATTCTATAAGTGCAAGGTAAAGTAAAATGCATAGTAAAGAGAGGCGGGGGAATAATCTAAGACATTATAAAAGGTCCAAGATTGTACAAAAAAAAAGTAAAATACAATATGGTATTTTATCCCATAAGTGCAAGATAAGGTAAAGTGCATGGTAGAGAGAGGTAGGGGATGATTTAAGACATTATAGAAAGTCTAAGATTGTACAAAATAAAGTGAAATATAATATGGTATTTTATCCCATAAACGCAAGATAAGGCTTTAGGATACCCTTTCACCTAAAGTATAACCTATTTTTAAGCTATGTCACTGACAAAGCAACTTTTTTTTGGGTAAGCTGTTATATCTACTATATAGGCAACCCAAAACTAGTATCCTAGATCCCACTTATGGCTACTACACTTTATATTAAAGATATTTGCTGGACTTATTTGTATATAGGTCCCGTAGTCCGAATTATATATTAAGCTATCTATAACACAGCTATTATTACTCTAGCCCTATAATACCGTACTCTTATTTACGCGCCTTTTTCTTCTATTTCCTACTATTGTTTACTTAATTTTTTAAACTTCTATAGCCGCCTAAACCAACACTACAGCCTCTTTGTCTTCAAAAATATAGCTATGTTAAGCTTGCCTTAGCCTCAATTTCTCTAAACATATACTGCCTAGAAATGTATCCCGCCTTACATAACTACTATAAGCTCTACCTATAATATGGCGTCTAGTGCCCTAGCGCGGAGCGGGCTCTCTTAAAAGCCGTATTATAATGCCTTCTAGAGACTAGACACCTAAAGCTTCTTCAGCCACTATAAATAAGGGAGATGCCAATACGTAGATTAACAGTGGTATACTGGGTAGAGATGGCCCTAATCTTTACAAGCTAGGGTAGGATGTTAAGGTTAAGCTAGCCGATCTATAGGCTAACCTAAATAACCTATTCTTTTCTGGCAAATCATTCAAAGAGCTCTAACTGTATTTTAGCTCTCTACACCCTAGTAGTATATAGGCTTATACTAATATGTCTGTTTAATAGAAAACCGGAGATGTTAAAAGGAATTCTAGAAATAAACTTTTAAAAGCCATTAAAGACAAGCAGTTAGCCTACAAGACATGGGCTTTCTATTTAGTTACTTTATAGGCTTTAAATTATCTATATTATTGCTAATACCCATTATCCGGCCTAGCCCTTTGGCGTTACCCTAACGACAAATATAAGACTTCCGGGCGGCAGCTTAAGTTAGATATTAGTTAGAACTCTATATACCTAAGACTAGATATTATAGTTCTAAGTACTAACCCATTCAGTTATCTTAACTTGACTAGTACTACCCTTAATCTTCCCTTTTTTTTTTGCCACGGCTTATATAGAAATAATAGAATCCGTAGGTCCGGATAGCTAATATCATTAGGCTCTATAATATTGGTAGTAAATAATATCTTCGCCATAGCTATAGTCCTATAGCCATTGCCTAAGAATACTGTATATTGTTGTTTAGACGGATAAAGGTTTTTTAGGTACTATTAAGTCTTTAGTTTACAGTGTCCAGTTCCACTACTTTAGACTCTTTAAGTCCTTAAACTTGGTGTCAAGCTCGGTATTAAGCTGGTTATACTTGCGCTTTAGCGTATAGTTCGGCTGCCTTGGACTCTTTTAAGTCCTTAAACTCGGTGTCAAGCTGTTTATACTTGCGCTTTAGCGTCTATTCTAGCTGCCTTAGACTCTTTTAAGTCCTTAAACTCGGTGTTAAGCTAGTTATACTTATACTTCAGCATCTAGTTTAGCTGCCTTGGACTCTTTTAAGTCCTTAAACTCGGTGTTAGGCTAGTTATACTTATGCTTTAGTATAACTAGTTCTGGCGAGAAAATAAAAGGTATACTCTTGGCAGCTATAAAGCCAAGCCACTTATATAGATTAAATACCGGTAATTAACTATTAGTACTATAATACGCACTCTTTACGCCTAGAAACAATACCACATTATTTAATATATAATTAGCGACAATACAGCGGAGCTGTCTATAGTGTTCTTATACCCCTAAGAGTTATGGCGGCCTTCACTAACACCTATAGTACTATAAAGGCGGCTGCCTAGCCACTAACACGTCTATAAAAAAGCACGCAAAGAGAGATACAACACTTATACATTTATTACGGCCCAACTGCTTATAATTCGCAATTAATTCCACCACTCTTACTAGTTAGATAACGCGCAATCGCAACCAGACGGTATAAACACAGATACCAACAAGTACGCTTTAGTAGCGGTAGAATACAAGCAGAATGCCCATCTGGTGCCTCCGTGCGGTATACCATATTAGAAAAGCGTTATATCGTCATTATTATCACTTAGAGTAGAGATATTTGAAGCAACTAAGAATATAAAGGCGGGTGAACCAATTTTATACAAGACCGATAATAATGTGTAGTAAGTTAGCTAGACAATTTTAGATATTACCATATTATAATATAATAATAGCCAAAGTATACCATATAATCCTTTTCGTTTGGAGTTTAATTACGCCTTTTTAATATAGCTGCACCGCATTTGCTGCATAAAGGGAGACGTTAATATACTGCTTAAAGACACCCGCCTTAGCCCACTTTATAGCCTGCTCAGCTTCTAATCTGTAAATTAATGGGAGGAACTAATCACCGCTATTCTATTTGGTATATAAGACGAACAATAGCTCCAATTAGAGTATAAGGTGGAATCGAACGTTAAAGGCTTTAAGTAGAGGGAATACTATATTCTTTACTAGGATATTATAAATGTAATTACCTTTCTAATTAGCCATTAACCCTTTAAAGATGCACTAGCATATGCACTAAAGAGACTCTATAATGCCGAAAACCACTAAGTCTATAATAAGCTATACAGCGGTGACTAGTGGTAAGAGATACAAGGCAAGCTTTCTAGCGGCGCTATAGTAGTTCCTATACTTATAGCAGTTAATAAGACCCAGCTAACAATATACTATAGCAACAAATCGGCCTAGCCCGTATATCTTACCATCGGTAATCTTGACCGACAAGTTTAGCGCCAATAGATATCCCCTATAAATATCCTTGTTAGCTTTATGCCAGTTATTAAAGAAAAGGATAATAATATAAAAAGTAAAGCATATTATAAGGCGATAAGAACTATACTTAAATATAAGCCCTGCTTTAGTATTTTAACGCTATATCCCATTAACTAAAATATAATAGTAATTAAGCATCTTGTAGAAAGCGGCGTAGACCTTTAATATATGGATAATTTTATACAACGATGTTATCCAATTATGTATGGAATAATGGCAGACTATAAAGAATAAGTGCTGCTTATAGGTGTTAAAAGCTAATAGCACTGCACTATATGCCAGGTCCCCCCTCTAAAGCATAAGAACTTGACCGAGAAACAATACCCGCTACGCACCCATAAGGAGACAAGAAGATAGATTAAACGCTAGCAACTAAAGAATATCCTTCCATCTTTAAACAACTGAGTATACCCGGTAGAATATTTTACGTAGCACTATCGCCTATTTAATATCTATAAGGGCATAATAGTAGATGTTCTATATTAGCTTCTAAAGGGTATTGTTATATAACTTATTAAATGGGTATAGAAACTAATAGGCAATATTATCTAGCCAAAAAGAAAGAGAAGAGGGATAAAGACAACTATAACAAATATATCTGCGGAGGCTTAGCTTAATTAGCATTTTAGACAAGTCCCGGCTTTTATAGGGCTAAAACGGTTTAATAATCTATTATTTAGTAAAGTTACTTAATGGATAGGTAATAAATAAAAAGCTATAGTTTATTAACTTATTGCTGTGCTAGCCCCACTGCTGTTGTCTAGGGAACTATATGCTATGTATTTTACAAGAGCCGTATACAACTTTGTTATTATGGCTTAGTATCGCACCCACAATAAGGAGATATTACGATATATGTACCACGCCCTATATTAAATTGATATGCTTAAAGGCGTGTTTTAAAGTTTCTGTCTAAAGGCAAAGGATTCTAATATAGGCCATTTTAATATACTAAAATTCCATGCCCTCGTACATTTTGAGGAAAATATCCGCCTATACGGATACGTAGATGGGTACTGTACTAGCGCAAATGGCGAAGCTAGACACCATTATATTATTAAGGCGTTTTATGACTTAATAAATAAACGGGATTTGCTATCTTAAATCTGCTCTTACAATTCAAGACGGGTAGTAGTACTAGCAATGGAAGATAAAATAGCTTTTATAAATAGTAATTCTGTACCACAGTCTTCCTAGCATCTGGAGGTGCAGGTTACTTAACTAATATAGCATTTAGCAGTTACAAAGCTTTGGTAGCCTTTGGAAGACATAGATAGGGCAACAGATCTTATCTAAAGGCGTCTTAGGTTAAAGACGTGACTTTATATATCTTATATAGCAAACTGCTGCGAAATCCCAGGGTTTTTAGACGGCATTGCGGTATTTGTCTAAGAGTGTAGGCGAAAGCTATAAGGCGAACGTGCCTAGAACTCCAATATGGACCGGAAAGAGAAGGACCCCTTATAGGTTAAGCGCCTGCTTGTTAAAATACATCTATCTATCCACTATTGGAAATAAGATAGAAAAAATGCAACTAACCTTAAGGGCCAAATTAGTAAGGTAGTATGTTGCACACTAAATTAGCAATATTCTAACCAGTGGAGGCGTGATTACGTATAGGTCCAAGAGTATATAGATAACGGCAACCGTATTAAAAAAGGCCGCACGCCGTTAGGTAGAAGACTTGTAGGCTAGCTTTAGCTAATTGTTACTGTTCTAGATATTAAAAGGTTAGATAAGTACGGTGTATACATACAGTATACTGGAGCTATAGTAGAGCTGCTTTAGCCATTAAATTATGGACTACCGCATCTAACACACGGCATGGTTGAGGTGAAAAGGTGGCCGCGCTCAAGTGTAAATACTAGGCAAGTACTTGGAGGTAGTCACTTTTATTTAATGCTATCTATTTTATAAAGCGCGCATATTATTCCAGCCGCTACTTCTTATCTAGATTTGTACTACGTTAATAATTATATTAATTAGGACCAATACAATACTCTATACTCGGACAACTTTCTTAAAGAAGAAACTCGCATTACGTTATTATATAGAAGCCAGAACAAATAGTAAAAGCAGCTAAGCTAGTATAGAACCTATATAAGACTATATGGGACTATATAAGATTGTATAAAATTATTTTAATCCTAATATATATTATAAGCTAGCATACTGCAGGCTAAGAAAATAGTAAAAAATTATTTACGCAATTGGCATACAACTGTCGGAATGTTAGTCATGTGACGTAGTCACGAGACCGCGAAGCGAGGCTAGTTAACCTAACCTTGGAGCAACCCCTTACTTCTAGACAATTAATCATCCAATAATTAATAACGCATACGTATTATACAGTGATATTCATACCCGTTAATTAAAGCATATATACTAACACTAATTAGTAGATATACAGATTAGGAAATACGCAATAGCTAGCGCTTAAGGAGTAGTACTAGAAATAGTTTACTAATTGCCTAGTTCTTGTCTGTTTTACTAAAGGAGAAGACTACAACTTCTACTTAAGCTTAAGAGCGTGTATTGGCCTTATAGCTAATATAGCAGATTGCTAAGAGAATAGTAGCCTTGCTAAGAACACTTTACAGGTCCAACGGCTATAGAGAACGTACACACAAACCTTAACCTCAACTACACCCTTACCCTTAACCTTACCCTTAACCTTAACCTTAACCCTTAACCTTAACCTTAACCTTAACCTCTGTTTAAGCCTTAACCCTTAAACTCCCAGACTAAAGACACTCTATAGGCCCTAAGGCTATAAAGAACACCCTAAACCTTAAATCTTAAACCTTAAACCTCCTTACCTTTAAACCTCCACTTAAACCTTATAGATACTCAACCTATAACTACAATGGAGTGGTATAAGAAGATATTAAAGCATGGTAATAGAATCACTGCTACTATAGCTTCCAAAGATGAGCTAGGAGACTATATAGCAATAAAGGTCTACATACACATATAGGAGAACTTCACAGACTACACATTATGGACAGTATTTAAGGAGGAATTTAAAGGCTTTACTACCAAAGATTTTAGACACATACAAATTAATATAAGAGCAAAGTTACGCACTCATCTACTTAAGAGAGGAGTGTATGTAGGAAAGCACAATAGCAGATATTCAATCTTAGAAGCACTATTTAACCTCCTCCAAGAGGAAGAACCTTACAAATAGACAGATAAGAAAATCACAGAAGCTCTTAAGGCAGTCAGCCCTATAATTATAGTGGCGCTATAAAAACAGCTTAACTTAATACAAATAGCTCTAATATTAAATCAAGCTATACCCCCATTAATTATAGCCTCTTTAGCTCCTACAACCCCCCCCTATAGCCCACTACCTTCCCATACAGTGCCAACACCTATAAGCCATTAACTACCTCCACTACCTCTAACGCCTGCAATCTAGCCTATAGCTATAGCCACAACACCTAAAACATAAATACCTACCCCTACAACACCCTAACCAGCTATTGCATCTATACCCTAGTAAACTACACCAACCGCCACCTAATAGTAAGCCATACCTACCTCTACCTAAGATTAACTATTTACTCTCCTTACTCAACTCCTACAGACACAAAATCAGTAATTATTACCTACAGTAACTGCCTCTACCCTCCCTTTAGCAACCGCTTCTACCCCACCTAGTCCCCCTCCTGCCCAGTATCTTCACCCTAGTACTACTAATACCAACCCTACTATACACCTGCCTATATACAGCAAAGAGGCAGCCACTATTACTAAGATCTATACAGACAACCAGAAGTACAATAGAGTAAGTAATAGCTTTAACTTTAAGTTAACTATCTTCTATAATATTTATAAGAGAGCTGGTCTACCTCCTAAAGGCTATATAACCGCACTCCTAACTATACTAAAGGGACTTGCTTAGGATCACTACTATAATAGCAGCCTTTCAACTAGATTATTTACTAAGGTATGTAACTATATATATCACTTCTTTAAAGGACTAGAGTACTATTAGAGAAACCTTACTAAATAAAACGCCACTAACTTCTAAGAAATTATTAATGAGAACCCTAATAAGCAAATCTATTAGAGTTTCCAACTACTCCTTAATAAGCTCTTAAAACATCACCATAGATTACACCTAGAGTTTTATACAGACCTCTTCCTTATAAATAAGCTAGTTACTACTTGCCAAGGAGTACTAGCATACTATATTACTATTTCCAACCCTTCTAAAGACCTCTCCCAGTTAATTAGCAAGTTGCAATCTTCTATAGTTATATAGGAGAAGGAACACCCTTCTTAGGCCTTAATAAGACCATCTTAAGGAACCTACTTTACGGATCGCATATACCGCCATAATATCCATAATAACTATAACTAAACCCGCTTCTATAAACAAAACACCATTAGATCCCTAAAGGCCAAGTGCTATATTTGCCAAAAGGAGAGCTGCCGCTTATGGAAATATATAGAGGAGGAGCGGAACCATTCTAAAGATAAGTATAAAAGACATTTTAACAATAACAAGGGCCATAATAGTAACTTTAAAGAACGCTTTAGACAATACACTATCTACTATAAAGGAGACAACAACAATAAATACAATAAGACTTTTAAAGCTCTTATGCTAAACACAGATACTAACAAAAACACTAATAATAATAATAGCGAGGAAGAATTAGAAGACCCTAACGGCTGCTACCTTATATCATTTAAGACTCTCACTATAAACAAAGCAACCTCTATAAGTGTAGAACTAGCCAACAAGGCTTATACTTACTTACTTACTATAATCTCCACAGAACCTACTACGGAAACCAACCCGTTTAACTATAACACAACAACCACCGCTTTACGCTATACTTCTACGGTATTTATAGAAATTATGATCAATACCAATATATTAAAGAAGTCTACGGCCAGTTATAGACAATTCCAGGCACTACAGAACGCGGACCAATTTATAAGACTTAATACCTTAACCAAAGAACAAGTCAACATGTAGTTTAGCATTAGAATCGCTACCTCCATTAAAACTACGGATGTTATTACCCCCATAGGCAAGATACAGTTTTATGTTATCCATGCAGATACCCCCTTCTTGCTCTACTTAGCGAATATAGACAGACTCTAAATCTACTACAACAACCTTAGAAACGTTATCATTACTCACACTGAAAAAGTACCAGTAGTGCAACGGTTTGGCCACCTGTTTCTCTTATAGAGCTTATTACTATAGTTATATCTATCTAAATCCTTTAACGCGAACCCCTACTACTTAACAGATATAGAGCTACAGCGCCTATATCGTTGATTTAGACATCCCTCAGTTAAGAAATTGCAAAAACTACTCTACTATACTAGCCATAAAACAGACAGAATGGCCATTAAGCAACTAACCAAGTTCTATTACCACTATTAGAAGTTTAGTAAATTACCAGGCAGATTCCGCTTCACCCTACAAAACAACATTAATTTTAACTATAATATCATCATTAATATTATGTATATTAGCAGATCACCCCTCCTATATGTTATTAATAAAGGAACACAATTTCAAGCTGGTAGATGGCTACAAGACATTAGCGCCAAATACATATAGGACATTCTACGGATGTGCTAAATTAATACCTACCTAGGGCCACTAGACCTAATTACCTATAACGCTAAAAAGAACTTTATTAGTAAGGAATTTAAGCAATACGCCACTATTATGGGAATTAGTATAAAGGGAGTACCGGTTAAAGCACATAACTCTATTAAAATGGTAGAGCACTACTATAGTCTATTACACTAAGCCTATTAGATTATTATAACTAAAATCCCCAAAATTAACAAGGAGATAGGACTCTAAATGGCGTTTAAAGCAATTAACGATTTAGCTAGCCCTAGAGGACTAGTTCCTACACTTCTAGTCTTTAAAGCCTACCCCCAAATGGTTGAATCTAATACACTATCCCCTATGGTTATATAACGCGCTGCCGCAATCAAAAAGGCTATGGCAGAGATATAGAAGCTACAAGCTAAACAATAGATTGCTAATGCGCTAAATATACAAAACGGACCCAATGCTAATGCAATTCATAATCTCCCACTAAATTCGCCCATTTTAGTTTAGAGAAAAGGAAACACTGGCCAAAGCAGCTATTAGGACGGGCCATTTACCTTGCTTACTATTAAGGGTAAAACATATACTGTTAAACTGTTTAGCAGACCTACAGCCTTCTAATCTACAGTTATAAACCCCTACCTTTAAGCAACTAAATTGCAGGAGTAAATTATTAGACTAAAATTACCACCTAAACCTCCATTTGGGTCAGCCCTTTCTAAGACTATCTTAAAGAGACCTGCTAAAGCTTAGCAACAACCCTTAAAATAAGGCAGAGGACGCCCTCATAAATACCCTCTACTTATGGCTATAGCTAACATCACCATCTACCTACAGGATGACAGTCAATTTAGTACTCAATTTAGCGCCTCCTAATAGAAGGAGCTTACTAGTCTACTTAAGAAGGGAGTTTTTAAGATTATAAGACTCACGGACATACCACAAGGCGTATAACTCTTTAATTCGCGATTTATTAATAAAATTAAGAATAAGGGAACTAACAAGGCTTTTAAGAAATCCCAACTAGTTATATAAGCTTATAATAACTTAGAAAAGGAACTAGTTCTTACCTAATTACCAACCATTTAATAAGTCAGCCAATAACTAATTCTCTATATCGCCGCCATAAAGCTTCTATAGGCACGACTTTACCTCCAAGATATTTCATAGGCCTATATACAATCAACCACTACACTAAATCAAGAATTCTATGTACAACCTCCGCATAAGCTGATTAAGCAACTTAGGATTAATAAGGCCTCCGTTTTAAAGGTTATAAAACCACTCTATAGAGTACCAGAAGCCAGTAACCACTAGTTTAAAACATATCACTTATATTACATCTAACAGTTGCACATGGACCAGTCTATATACAACCCCTATCTCCTACAGAGTAATAAACCCTTTAGCATTATAGGCCTATAAACTAACAATACTCTATTCCTAGTAGATAAGACCTTTATAAACGCAAAGCAAAACAAGCTGCATAAGGCCAAGTTTATGGCTAAAGAACGGGAATAACTCACCGTTAATATGCCCATCAAGTTTAATAGTAGAGTTATTTAGCTACTAACTAACGGGAGCATTACGCTCACTTAGGAACGACAATATACAAACCTTAGTACAATTAGCACTAAGCTTGCCACAAGTACAGGATTAAGAGGAGCTATAAGAACCTTAACTCTAAAGGACCAGTACATTACTTAACGCGCTAGAGGTGTATATATCACTTCAGTTTACCAGCCAGAAGCCTTATTTAATTTATCCTTTACTGCCTAGGTAATTAACCCCAATAAGGAAGACGTAAAATAGTTAAATAAGCATCTAAACTAGCAAATCAAGAACGCTAATAGAGGCCTTAAGTTCGTCAAGTTAGATATCAAAACCCTATAGCTCCTGGTGTTTATAGACACATTATTTACTAATAATAAGGACCTCTCTTCGCAGATTAGCTATATTATTATACTAGCTAATGCTATAAAGAAGGCCAATATTATCTATTAGAGCTCAGTTAAGTGTAAAAGAGTTACTTAAAGTATACTAGCTTTTAAACTCTATGGTACGGCCTATAGCTCTAATATCGGCATTGCGATTAAATCTATAGTAGACAAGATCCTACAAATTAACCTCCCACTTATACTTTGCACTGATTCCAAGTCTTTATATAACTATTTAGTATAACTCAAAACCACCCAAAAAAAGCGCCTAATAATTAACATAATGTGCCTCTAGTAAGCCTATAAACGGAGACAGATTATAGAGGTGAAATGGATTAACAAAGAGGCTAACCCTACTGACGCCATAACAAAGGGAAAGCCCTGCGCAGCTCTTTAACAGCTTATTAATACAAACCAAATTAACCTACAAGTTATAGGATAGGTTAAACAAATAAACTTAGATTTAGCTTAGCATTAGGTAACTAATTGTAACAATATGGACCCTAAATTCAACCAGCTAATTAGGATTTTCCATCCCCAGGATGGAAAATCGCTATTAGCTCGCTTACCACTAGCGCCTTAGCGGCCCTCGCGACATATTAACCTGCTACCCCTAACAATTCTTCTTATAATTATGGACCTATAAAAGGAGCGTGGAAGCTATTACGTATTAATTAGATCTCTAGCTATTACGTATATGCTACAAATAAGTCTAGAAGTAAACTTAGCTTTAGAATATAGATTAGCCTTCTTTTTAGAGTTGCTCCAGTGTCGGAATGTTAGTCATGTAACGTAATCACGAGACCGCAAAGCGAGGCTAGTTAACCTAACCTTAAAGCAACCCCTTACTTCTAGACAATCAATTATCCAACAATTAACAACGCATACGTATCATATAGTGATATTCGTGCCCGTTAATTAAAGCATATATACTGACAACAACTTTAAAATAATATATTACATTACCTTAATTGCACGTCAAGGAATATACAGTTGGCTTTTAAAGTTGTTAAGTTAGTTAACTGCGTGTTATTTAAATTTTAAGTTGGTCAATTGCATGTTAAGGAATATGCAGTTAGCTTTTAAAGTTATTAAGTAGGTTAACTGCGTGTTATTTAACTTTTAAATATATCAAGTTGGTCAATTGCGTGTCAAGTTAGTCAATTGCGTGTCGAGTTGGTTAAATTGCATGTCAATTACGCGAAACGCGAAAAACAAAGTCTACTTAAATCTTATCCTACGAATATTTTCCCAATGTATAAGGTAAGGATATAGATAGGGAGCTTAATAATGGAATAATAGGGTATATCATATAGATAGACAAATCCTTAAGGGAAAAGGAGGAGTCTATATACAAGGTAAGGAAGGGTTTTCCCTAGGTATATATAGCGCATATACCTTACAGGCAAGTTACTCCTAGGTTGCCCTAAGGTCGCCCATACCTTGCGGCTATATAACTATCTACTTAGGTTTTACCTAATAATGCCCCCCCCCTTTAAAAAGGATTGTCCCCAATCCTTTATATACTTAAGCCTTAATAAAACCCTATAAAACCCTTAATAAGGAAAAAAAAATTAGAGGGGAAAGAGCGTCTTAATTTTACGTATAGAGAGATAGGTGGTATATATACGCAGCGCAAGGATATTAAGGAACTTTAACTACCAGTTAAAGTTATCTAATTAGTTAGATTTACCTTGCTAAGACTCCCTATATTTAACTAAGCTAGCAGTGATTTTCCATCCCTAGGATAGAAAATCCTAATTAGTCTATTTAGGGCTCGCCCAAATTTAGTAGACCATTAAAAATATTCTAAAAGATTGCTTATATGGGCAGGTTGCTAGTACCTTATAGGTAGGTTATAGGTTATTTACATACAGCCAGACTTATGGGTAGTAAGGTAGTATACCCATTAAATCCACCACTAACCCTATACTTTAGCCTTGCGCTATTCCGGCATAGCGCTATATATACTTCGCAGGTAGGTTATAGGTTACTTATATATAGCCAGATTTGTGGATGGCAAGGCTATATGCCCGTTAAATCTGCTGCTAACCTATACTTTAGCCTTATGCGTTATCTGCATAGCATATACGTAGAATAGTATATAAGTTGTTGGTATAGGTTACTGCTAGCGGGTTACTAGCAGGTCTTAGACCCCGGTTAAGTAGACCTATTCTCTAACATAACAATCTACTAAGCTAGCATAGAGTGACGGACTAGGTTTAGGAAGGGTGCTTTCTAAATTAAGCTTTGTTGTTAGTATACGCCGTAGCTTCGCCTACAAGTCGCCTGCGAGTCGCTAGCATTGTAAGGGCGCGAAGAGGCTTCAGGGAAGATTCGAAGGAACAATATAAATTCTATCTAAATCTAAGGGTATATAGCTTTTCAAGAGAACAAGACGTTGCGTAAAGAAGAGAAGGGAATAACCAGAGAATCTTGTAATTAAATAGTCAGGG
>Ga0307507_10002813_pt1 | contig 35356 bp, 6 predicted proteins | sample 7_EM_MG_FD_207223 | JGI IMG/M metagenome (GOLD analysis project Ga0307507, IMG submission 207223) | Populus trichocarpa ectomycorrhiza microbial communities from riparian zone in the Pacific Northwest, United States - 7_EM | ecosystem: Host-associated > Plants > Roots > Unclassified | place...
GGTAGGTAGATAGGTAGGTAGGTAGATAGGTAGGTAGGTAGATAGGTAGGTAGGTAGATAGGTAGGTAGGTAGATAGGTAGGTAGGTAGATAGGTAGGTAGGTATATAGGTATATAGGTAGGTACGTAAGCAGGTACGCAGGGAGGTATATAGGTAGGTACGCAAGTAGGTACATAGGTAGGTATATAGGTAGGTAGGTATATAGGTAGGTAGGTATATAGGTAGGTAGGTATATAGGTAGGTAGGTATATAGGTAGGTAGGTATATAGGTAGGTAGGTAGATAGGTAGGTAGGTATATAGGTAGGTAGGTATATAGGTAGGTATATAGGCATATAGGCAGGTATATAGGTAGGCATATAGGTAGGTAGATAGGCACTAGACCTAGTTAGGAAATTAGTATATAGATAGCGGATTATCTAGACTAGCCAATTAATAATTTTAAGCCTCTGTATAAGGCTCTCCTATTCTACTATATATATACTTCTTTACCTACTATTAATTAAATATTTTAAATATTAAATATTTTATAAATATTGCAGTTATAGGAAATATTATAAATATTATAGCTATTAGATATAAAGTGGCTAAAGTAGCTAAAGTAGCTAAGGTAGCTAAAGTGGCTAAAGTGGCCCTAGGCTAGCGTAAATAAGTGTATATAAGCAGATTAGCGGATCTAGCCAAAATGATCCTAGGCTAGCCCTAGGCTAGCCCCTACTACTCTTCTATTTTTCTAACACTCTAGATTCCCAATTAAGGTTCTTAGCAACTATAAAAACCTATAATACTTTATAACTATAAAACAACTAAGCCATTATTAGGCCCGCTGGTTAGAATATCTATCCTATTTTCGATTCTCTATTATATATTACCTAGGCGTTTAAGGCTAGAAGCCTAATACCCTAACCTAACATTTATAAATGCACTAGCTTAGGAAGAAGCGCGCTCTTACTATAATTAGACCCTATTTCGCCCTAAACTATTTAAACACCCTACTAAAGATCTCTTAGTATATGTCCTTAAAATAACCGATTAAACTATTAAATAGATTATAGCCGAAAAATACCTAAATAATAAGTTTATCTAAAAGACGCTTATTAGGAAAATAGGAAAGTAGTAGGGGCTAGCCTAGGACTAGCCTAGGGTTATTTTAGCTAGATCTGCTAATCTACTTATATATACTTATTTACGCTAGCCTAGGGCCACTTTAGCCACTTTAGCTACCTTAGCTACTTTAGCTACTTTAGCCACTTTATATCTAATAGCTATAATATTTATAATATTTCCTATAACTGCAATATTTATAAAATATTTAAAATTTAAAATATTTAATTAATAGTAGGTAAAGAAGTATATATATAGTAGAATAGGAGAGCCTTATATAGAGGCTTAAAATTATTAATTGGCTAGTCTAGATAATCTGCTACCTATATACTAATTTTCTAACTAGGTTTAGTGCCTATCTACCTACCTATCTACCTACCTATATACCTGCCTATATGCCTATATACCTACCTATATACCTACTTGCGTACCTACCTATATACTTCCCTGCGTACCTGCCTACGTACCTACCTATATACCTATATACTTACCTACCTGCCTACCTACCTACCTATATCTATTATAGGAGCTCTATATCTTTTTAGGGAGACTACCGCTTAGGCTTTAAGCAATTAATTAAAGAGAAGGGGGAACCTTATATAGAGGCTCTAAATTATTAATTAGCGATATTCCTAATAATCTGCTAGTTATATACCAATTTCCTAATTAGGCCTAGTACCTGCCTACCTACTTACCTACCTACCTATTAGTATCTAATTTAATTTAGGGGAGGGGTTAGTTTAAATAGTGGTTATTTAGGGTGCCTCTCTAGGAGGCCTTAATCTAATTTAATTTAATAACGGACTATATTAAGGCTTCAGTTTAATTTAATTAATTAATTAATTAAATTGTTTATAGTGTTCGCTAGCTAGTTATTTAAATAGTTATTATCTAGTTTTATAGTTGTCTAGTTCTAGCAATAGGTATCTAGTTCTATAATAGTTATTTAGTTCTGGTAATAGTTATCTAGTTTTAGTAATGGTTATTTAGTTCTAATAACGGTTGTCTAGTTCTTATAACGGTTGTTTAGTTCTTATAACGGTTATCTAGTTCTTATAATAGTTATTTAGTTCTAGTAATGGTTATCTAGTTCTAGTAATAGTTGTCTAGTTCTAGTAACGGTTGTCTAGTTCTAGTAACAGTTATCTAGTTCTAATAACAGTTGTCTAGTTTTTATAATAGTTATTTAGTTTTTATAATAGTTATCTAGTTTTTATAACGGTTATCTAGTTTTTATAACGGTTATCTAGTTTTAGTAATAGTTATCTAGTTCTAGCAACGGTTATCTAGTTCTAATAATGGTTGTCTAGTTCTTATAACGGTTATCTAGTTCTTATAATAGTTGTCTAGTTCTTATAACGGTTGTCTAGTTCTTATAACGGTTATCTAGTTCTTATAACGGTTGTCTAGTTCTTATAATAGTTGTCTAGTTCTTATAATAGTTATTTGGTTTTAGTAATGGTTGTCTAGTTCTAGTAACAGTTGTTTAGTTCTAGTAACGGTTGTCTAGTTTTAGTAACAGTTATCTAGTTCTAATAACGGTTATTTAATTTTTATAACGGTCGTCTAGTTCTAGCGATGGTTGTTTAGTTCTAGTTATAGCCCTCTACTAACTACTGTTCTAGTACCTCCCTAAATAGGGAGGGTATAAAAAAGAAAGGGTAAGTGGTATTTAGGTATATAAGGGGTATATAAAGGTATATATAAAGGCTGTTAGGAATATAGTAGGGACCTAATAGTACTTAGGACGATTTAGATAATTAGGAAAATTAAAGTCCTACTAGGAGTCTACTTAGAGCCTATTTAGAGCCTACTTAGAGCTTACTAGGAGGCCTTTAGGATTTTAATACCCTAATAGCAATAAATGCAATAATAGTAACAATATTTATTTTATAGCTATAAGCTAGCGTATAGCTCTAGGAAGTTAGCTAATATAGCAGAAAGCTAGCCCCAGGCCCTAGAGGGTCAGCTAATATAGTAGAAAGCTGGCCCTAGGCCCTAAGGGGTTGGCTAATATAGCAAAAAGCTAGCCCTAGGCCCTAAAAATATATTTAGCGAAACTAAATTTCCTGCGCCACTTCCCGGTTTCCTGACGCTTAAACTAATTTAAAACGGCGTTAGACACTTTAAAAGGATTTCTTTAAGTAAATACGAAGCCTATGGAGACCGCCTATACTACTAGAACCGTTTAGTTATACCTAACTATAACGAACTTAAGCTTAAGCTCCTTAAATATGTATATAATCTTCTAGTAGCCGGTTACCTAGGCTAAGGAAAAACCTTAAAACTGCTTTAATAAGAATACTACTAGCCAAATATATATAATATAATATAAAGGTATATCTCTAGCTGCTATACCTGCTAATAAGCTAAGGCTTTATATGTTATAGTGCTGTAATAAAGTAGACTAAATAACTACGTTGTAGTATAAAGAGGAGAAGAGGCGAAAGGGGTATTGTATATAAGTAGTAGGGCTAGGCGCTAAGGCGCTAGTGGTGGGCCAGCCAACCGTAGGAAATAGTATAAGACAGTATAAAACAGTATGCGATAGGTTAGTGCCGTAACAGTACTCCCCTTCCCTAGAAGGTTTAGTCCCTAAACTAAACAAGTAACTCTAAAATAGAATATTACAGTACTAGCAAACTGCCGTTAGATTACCATTAGATTGCCGTTAAGTAATAGCAAATTGTAGTTATATAGCTAGTGGCTACGGTATTAGTAGAAAACAGTGGATTTGGTAAGCGAAGATATTAGTTTCGCCTATTGCTTTTTGCTAAGCTAATAACTAGCTAGCTTAACAAATAGCGTTGGCAGAACTCTACACCGCCACCTAAACCGACTAGGTGTGGCGCTCTTGGCAAGAATCTAACTAATTAAACAACTTTGACTGGCGGTTAAAGTTCCCTAAGATCTTAACTTTTCTAAATTATTGTGGTTGTTGTCCACGGCCTTAGTGTGGTAAGTCTCTCTTATCTCGTACCTAGTCTGGGGGTCTAGGCTTCTTAGGGTGTTGTTTATAGAACTTTAGTAGTACGCGCCTATACCCTTTTAGGGACTTCTTGGGTTCCTAGGTTTTCTTATTATAATACTTCCACTTAATATAGTACGTTAAGCCATGCTCGTCCCTTTGTTCATTATATATATTAAGAATTTTTTTAAATTCCTACTTGTCCGTAATATTACTATTGTTATCTCTTTTAGCTATTCTACCTGTAATATTGCGATGTTCCTCTTTATTAATGCGTGCTTAGCTAGGGATCTCCTTGGGGAACTAGAGGCGGACTTTTAATATATAGAAAGACTTATTAACGCGAATATAGTCTAGGAGGTCCACCACAATTGCCCCTCTATAGGCAGCTAAGACGGGCTAGGGTCCATCCTAGTTATTGTCCCATTTTCTCTTAGGCTGGTTAGTCTTTATATTTTTAAGGCTAACCATAATTATATCATCCTTTTTAAATATTGTACCTTTATCCTGTTTTATATTGGCGTTATCTTTATAGCATTACTAGGAGATATAAGCTAGAGCTTTAAGCTAAGTTAGGATACGCTTAAAGCGGTTAGTAATAGTATTAGCTTATAGGTACTCTTTCTTTATATATATAGACAGGGCTAATAGCTAGGGGCCCACTAGTTTAATGCCTAGATGTAGGTTATAGCCATAGTTAGTAAAGAACGGTGAGATTCCCATAGTCTTATTAACTTAGTTATTTATGGCAAACTTAGTAAGGGGGAGCTAATCTACCTAATTATCTTAGATAAAGCTTATAAAAGTGCGTAGGTACTTGTTTATTACTGCGTTAATAATCTTGGTCTGACTATTTATTTTGGGGTGCTATACGGAACTGGGGTTTAGGGTTACCTTTAGGCGCTAGTTTAGGCAGTACTAGAAGTTAGAGACAAATAAAGACCCTCTATTAGAAATAATAGTACTTAGGGCGCCGTGTAACTTATAGATAGTATAGGTAAATACTTTAATAAGCTCCTTAGTGTCTAGGCTAGTGATAGAAATAAAGTGTCTTATCTTTATTAGGCGGTTAATAATGATAAAGATATATCTAATGTTTTGCCATTATAAAGGCACTTAGGCAGGTTAACGATGTGGTTAATAGAGATATCAGTCTATAGGCAGACTAGTAGTTCTAGTAGTTTTAGAAAACCAGGCGGTGCTAAGTATAGGGTCTTTATACGAAAGTAAAAAGCGCAGTCTTTTATAAAGATAGCTGTAAACTGTAAAATACCTAGCTATTAATAGGTTTGACTAAGGAGGTCTAGGGTCTTAACGCGGCCTAGGTGGCCTATAGGACCTAAACTATGCGTGTAGTATATAACTTCTAGTTAGAGTTTAAGTGAATTAGGGACAAATACCTAGTTTCTATAGTAGATTAGGCCATTAACAATTAAGCATTTGGATTTATTACAGCGGAGCAACTTCCTAATCTGCTTAGGCCAGCAGCGTGCCTTACGGCCTTCCTATTCTTATAGCGCGGCTAATATATCTCTAGCTAGTTCGTTTTCTTTATAGGTATTCTTAATAAGCTTCTTAAGGGTTTTTTTCTTAGGCTCTAGGTTTATTACTGCAATAAAGTCCTTAATACTCTAGTTTTAGGATTTGCTTAATAGCTTATCTAGGATAGCAGGGATAACTTTTTTTAGTAGTAAGACAACGCGGTCTCTGTGTTATAGGCGTTCGTTACTAGCGTTAGCAGGTACTACGCCTGGGAGGCAGCTAAGAGCGTCTAGAATTGTAGCTTTAGTACTAGGCCTATAGGTAATAACAAAGTTAAACTAAGAGAGGAACTCAGCCCAACGGACTTGGCGCTAGTTTAGTTATTTTATTATTATAAAGGTCTGGAGGTTCTTATGGTCCGTAATAATTTTAAACAGTTACTTAGTTCTTTATAGTTTGGGGCGCCATTCTTCTAATGCTTTTATAATTACTAGGAGCTCCTTATTATATATCTTATAGTTATATTTAGGGGCGGAGTTCTTAGCAGAGAAGAACATGACTAGCTTAAGTTTACCATCTTCGCTAGCCTAGTAGAGCACTCCTCCTAAAGCCTAGTTTAAGGCGTCTGTCTCTACTACGGTCTTCTTTATATAGTCGTAGTACGCTAAGACTGGTGCTATAGTAAACGCTGTTTTTAGGGTCTGGAACGCCTATGCTTAGTTAGGGCTCTATAACCAGTTAGTACTTTTCTTTAGTAGCCTAGTTATAGGCTTAACTACCTTAGAATAGCCTTGGATAAATTATTAGTAGAAGTTCGTAAAGCTAAAAAATTGCTATAGTTCCTTAACTAACGTTGGGTCCTTTTATTCCTATAGGGCCTATACCTTCTTAGGGTCTATAGTTATGCCGTTAGTTAAGATAATTAAGCCAAGGTATTTTGTTTTTATAGTATAGAACTTAGACTTATTAATATTAATCTAGAGTCCAGTATTACTAAGTCTCTAAATAATTTTATTTATATATCTTATATACTTGGCGCGTATTTTTAAGAAGATAAGGACATTATTAAGGTACATAGTGTAGTAGTTATTAAGGGCGTTATATAAAATATGGTTAATATAGTTTTAGAATATAGTGGGCGTATTATAGAGACTAAATAGTATAACTAGCATCTTATAGAGTCTAAACTGGGTGATAAATGCTATAAGCTATTTATAGCCTTCCGTGATCTGGATCTAGTTAAATATAGCAATTACGTTAAGCTTAGTAAAGTACTTAGTACTATAGAGTGCGTTAAGTGTCTTATGGATTAGTGGCAATAGGTACCGATTTTTAATAGTAACTATATTTAGGCCTTAGTAGTTATAGCAGATTTATATACTGCCGCTAGGTTTCGCTATAAGGAGGAGGGATATAGCGGCTAGTAAGGTTAATTTATGGATAAAACCCTTATCTAGCATCTTATTAATCCACTTCTTTACATAACTAAGTTCAGCAGGTAAGAGTGGTCTATTTTTATAATATAGGGCCTACTTTTTGGGTATAATCTTAATTTTATAGTCCCATGGTTAGTAAGGGGGCAGCTTCTCTGTATTCTTAGGGAGGAAGTGTTTAATATATTCGCGAAACTCTTTTAGTAGGCATTATAAAATGTCTCTGTGGGTTAATTCTGGTTTGCCTTTTAGAAATTTTTTAACATTAGTGTTAACTATCTTTCGGCGTAAAAACTTAGATTTAGTTTTTAGGTTTATCTTAAGGAAGCTATAAAAATAAGGGGGTAGCACTTTTTAGGCTTTCTCTATTGTATAGTTGCCTTCTACTAGCCAGCGAAAAGACCTTTCTGATAGGTTTGGTACTTCTACTAGGTCTATAGGCAGTTCTTTAAGTAGCTATTAGTGTTCTTCTTATTTAACCAGTTCTACTAGCTCCGCTATATAGATCCTTATTACTTTTATGTCTTTTTATTTATAGGACTAGGTAAAATTAACGGTATAGGTGCATCTAATGTTATCTAGGTTGGGGCGTGTCTGGTTCTCCGGTGCTACGGCTAGGCTAGCATAGTTTAGTCAGCCTAGGAGGGCGGAAATGAGGCGGCGGCCCTATATAGTACGCGCGGGAGATAGGTGTGAGGTTGGGTATTATAGGGAGAAGGTTTTAATTGCTCTAGTTTTGGTTTTAGCTATAACGCTCTTAGCTATTATATGTGTGGTCGCATATATATATAGTAGATAACTTAAAGTTAGGTGTCTTATTAGCTGTCCTAGGTTAAGCGGGTATATATAGGGGACTTATAGTTCTAGCAGTATTTGTTTTTTTAGGAATAGGGCGGTAGTCTAGTCTTCTAGAATCTCCGCTTTATTTACTGCGTATATTGGCTCACTGGTGTTAGGTACCTCTTCTACTATTAGCTAACGGTATCTAAGCGCTAGCCATGTGATGCGTCCGCATAGTGCTACTTAGTTATAGTTAGGGATGTGCTATGGGAGACAGTTATAGGCGCAGTAATTAGAGTTAAATTTAATCTCGAGAATAGGGACGTCTAGTCTTAGGTTATGCTTTTTAAGCTAAGGCATTTTAAGAATTACTAGTATTAAGGGTGATAACTTTATAATATGGAAAAGCATAGATTCTATATAGTGGCCAATTGTTATTTTTGCTGTAAAGTAATGGGTAATAAAGCTAGATAGAAGTCCGTTAGTAAGGTAAAGTAGTTTTAGAACTAGGAGTTTTTTTATTATAATATTATGCTTTTTTATAAGTAAGTCTTCGTCTGCAAACGCTGGTGCTATACTACTACTATTAATAAGGCTTACTGTTTTAATAAAAGCTTTTAGGAGTGGGTTACATAATAAGAAGAGGTAGGTCTAAATAAGAATAGCATTTCTATTATTGTTTGTGTCACGGGACACCCCCGTGACACCTTATACACGTCCACCTGTTTCCACCGACTCAGTAAGAAGAGACCGACCGCAATCTACGGCAATCTGACGGCGTTCTGCCATGTTCTACCAAGTCCACCGAATTCTGCCAAGTTCTGCCAGGACCACGACCCAAAGCCTATTCTGCCCCGTGCACGTGTTAACCAAGCAACCAAGTTAACGATATATACCCCTTTCTTTCTATTTCCTTACCTTCTCTCCTTACGCAACATCTTAATTTTATTACACAGTTTATATATATAGCTTAATAATATCTACTTCGCTATATATTATCACCACTTATACTCGCTCCGTGATACTACATTACATTAAAAACCTATACTCTGCCCTACCCCGCCCCATCCAAAATACAGAACGACCTTAAAGCCCCTATAACAGCCGCTAACATTATATCTACACTCTAAAAACAATTGGCAAATATATAAAAGTCTTTTATAGACGCCCTCACACAGAATAAGGCCGCTATAGCTAAATAATAAGCTGAATAAGAAGCACGGCACTAGAAATCAATAGAAGCACTTTAAGAAGAAGTTTGTACCCTTAAGGCACTTGCGTTAGGGCCCTAAGACCAAATACTAGCCTAAGAGGCTGCTAACATGCCACCTATAGACGAGATAAAAATAACTAAATCTAGACCTAGCTTATCAGGTGCGAACCTTAAGCCAGCTATAGATGTTTATCCCATAAATCCATCTACTATACCGCAACAATCTAAAAAACTACTAGACCCCCTAGTATTCACCAGTAAACAACAAGAGCTTTAATTATTCTTAAGCCGACTTAAGAATAAGCTAACTAGTAATGCTAACTATTACCTAACTAAAGCTAACCAACTCTACTACGCCCTAAGTTAACTAGGAGGAGACATAGCTAATCTTATTAAACCTCTCCAGCCGAACTCAGTATAGAGCCTAGTTATACTTCTTAAAGCTATATATAGTAACCTAAACCGCCAAGCTACCGCTTAAAGAAAGATAAATTATATAACTTAAGAAAAGAAAAGCTTCCTAATATACTTCTCCAAATTTAACCGTTATATAAAGGAAACAGGCTAGAATAACTCCACACTAGTTAATAGCCTTATTAAATCCCTAAGTCCTAAACTAAAAACCCCCTTAATAGGTATAGACCTACTAGAAGCCCTTAACGCCTACGCAAACGTTATTAATAAACGGTATAATAATATACTACGCCTAACACCTAAGCCCACTCCCTAATATAATATAATAACTCTATAAATGTCCACTAAGTTATTGTCTTAGCCTAAGCACCCTAATGCTATAGACATTAATATAGGGACCCTAGGATATGCTCTACTAGGGTTCCCTAAATAAGAATAACGCATTTAGCTAGGCCTTTGCTTTAAATATAGAAGCAAGAACCACATTTTAAGATACTACTCCGTCCTTATGCCCTAATATAATATATAAACGGCTAACACTAACAACCATTTACCGTATTAATCCTCTAGTTACTACTCCTAATCTTTACCTAGTTCTATCCCCATATCTAGTAAGCACTACTTATAAGGACAAAGTTATAACCAACATCCTATAGGAACCCCTTCCCGCTTACTACCAAAAGATATATTTTAGAGTTAAGTCACTTTCTAGGATAGCTATATTACAGGATCTCATTAAATGCATTAAATATAGCAAACCCTAACTCTTAGGATTGTAGTATAACCGTTAACTGCCGTCTTTAGTAGAAAGGTTAATAGGCTAACACTTAAGTCCTAATTAACATAGGAGCTAGCGGCATAGAATTTATTAACAAGATCTTTATATAAGATAATAGGTTTACCCTAATACCCCTTAACCGGCATATTAACGTATTTGGATTTAATGGCAAACGCACTATCTTAGGCCATATTACTTATATAGCGGCCCTAAGACTCTAATACCTAAACCACAAAGAATTAATTAAGCTCTTTATAACTACCCTAGGTTACCTAGTAATCCTTAAACAACCCTAAATAAAGCTATATAAGGTAACTATTAATTAGGATAACCTTAAGCTTCTATTTACCGCCTCCCATTATAAGTAGAAGTGCCTTACAACTCACTACTTAGACCCTAAACCAAAATTTAAAAAATCCACTAGGATTTACTAGTCTAAAATTTCCACCAATATCCACCCTATACCTAAAAAGTCCACCTAATTCCACCTACCTAAAAATTCCACCAAATTCTACCAATATAAGATTTTTACTGACGTCCACTAAGAACCCGGAATTTATACTAGACTATATAAATTAACTCTAACTACTGCACCCCAAACTAAGCAGAAGCTTAAGCTTAATATACAAAAGTACTAAAAGAACTGGTATTCTACTATAAAAAGGATACTTAAAGAACCTGAACCTAAATCTAATACTAACTCTATATTTAACACTAAACCTAAAACTAAATAGGAAACTATATAAGAAACCAAGGATAATTTAAACCCGCTTAACACCTTAGATATATATATAATTGGAGCTACTCCGCTAGTATAACTTGCTAGGAAACTAGAATATATAATCTTTGCTGTTATAATGGCCGATATTAAGAAGGCCTTAGCACTAAAGAAGCATATTAACCCTGCCATAAAGGTACTAATAGAGTACCATAACTATTTAGATATATTTTTATAAAAGGAAGCTAATAAGCTACCAGAACGCCGTCTATACGATTATAAGATTGTAGTTAAAGAAGGAAAACATCCCAGATTTAGACCCCTATATAGGATGTCCTAAAATAAACTTAAGGTACTACGGAAGTACTTAGACGAATATTTAGACAAAGGATTTATTAGAGTAAGTTCTTTACTATAGCCGTACTAGTAATCTTTGTTAAGAAACCTAGCGGCGGTTTGCGTTTCTGCGTAGACTACTAAGCTCTTAATGCTGTTACTATTAAGAACTAATACCTAATCCTGTTAATCCAAGAGACACTAAACTAATTAAGTAAGGCTCGCTTCTATACAAAGCTTAATATTATCTACGCATTTAACCGCCTCCGTATTACAAAAGGAGATAAACAGCTTACTGCATTTCGTACTCGATACGGATTATTTAAGTACTTAGTAATGCTATTTAGCCTTATAAACGCCCTAAGTTCATTCTAACACTTTATAAATAATACCCTGCACCTATACCTAGATATCTTTTATACTGCTTATATCGATGACATCTTAATATACAGTAATAATCTGGCTGAATACTAAAAATATATTAAACTGGTCCTACAAGCCTTGCGTGGAGCCGGCCTATAGTTAGATATAAATAAATGCGAGTTCCATAAAACGGAAGTTCTATACCTTGGACTTATTATTTCTATAGACGGCGTTTAAATAGACCCTAAGAAAGTTGAAGTAATTGTAAACTGGCAAGAACCTAAGAGCGTTAAGGACGTAAGGGCCTTTATAGGATTTGCTAACTTCTACTAACGGTTTATTAATAACTTCTCCGCCCTGGTTTTACCCATTATAACTCTAACCTAAAAAGATAAAGCCTTTATCTTTGATAAGAAATATAAGAAAGCTTTTACTTATCTAAAAGTTATATTTACTACTGCACCTATACTCTAACACTTCAACCTAAACTAAATAAGTGTTATAGAAGCTAACTTATCTGACTATGTTACTAGAGGCATTCTGTCTTAATATAATAAGGAAGGAGTATTATACTCTATAGCATACTTTTTAAAACGACTAAGTCCAGCCGAATGTAATTATAAGATCTATAATAAAGAACTATTAGCTATTATTAGATGTTTTAAATAATAGCATCCTAAACTAAAAGGCTTTAGATTTCTAATTAAGGTTCTTAGCGATTATAAGAACCAATAATACTTTACAACTATAAAATAGCTAAGCTACCGTTAGGCCTGCTAGTTAGAATATCTGTTCTATTTCCAATTTTTAATTATATACCGCCTAGGTGTTTAAGGCTAGAAGCCTGATACCCTAACCCAACGTTCGCAAGACGCACTAGCTTAAAAAGAAGCACGCTCCTACCGTAATTAGACCCTGCTCCGCCCTAAGTTGTTTAAACCCCTTGCTAAGGACCTTACGGTATACGTTCTTAAAATAACCGATTAAACTATTAAATAGATTGTAACTAATAAATACCTAAATAATAAGTTTATCTAAGAGACGCTTAAGCTAATTTAAGATGGCGCTAGATGCTCTAAAAGGATTTCTCTAAGTAAATGCGAAGCCCGTAGAAACTACCTATACTATAGAAACCGCCTAGTTATACCTAACTATAATGAACTTAAGCTTAAGCTCCTTAAATATATATATAACCTACTAGTAGCTGGCTACCTAGGCCAAGGAAAAACCCTAGAACTGCTTTAATAAGAATACTACTAGCCGAATATATATAATATAATATAAAGGTACGTCTCTAGCTGCTATACCTGCTAATAAGCTAAAGCTTTATATAAGACGTATAACGGCTTCCTAAAACCCCTACTCGTTCCGGACCGAAGATGGAAGGATATCTTAATTAACTTTATTGTTAATCTCCCTAAAAGTAAAGGCTGTATAAACATTATAGTAGTTATAGACTAACTATCTAAGATGAAATACCTAATTGCCTGCCCTAATATATTAGCGCCTACTATTGCCTAACTGTTCCTGGATTATATATGGAAACTCTATAGACTTCCTAAAATAATTATCTCTAATAGAGGTAGATAGTTTATCTTTGTATTTTAGAAAGAACTAATTACCTAACTCTACATTAAAGCACTATTATCTATAGTATACCACCTAGAAACGGATGGTTAAACGGAATATATAAATACTATAATAGAACAATATATTCGGATATACACGTTGTATTTGCAGGACGACTGGATGGACTGGCTTATATTCGCCGAGTTTACCGTAAATAACTCCGTCTTGGAAACTATAAAGGTCTCCCTATTCCTAGCTAACTACGGCCAGCACCCACGAATGGGTTTTAAACCCTTTAGTAATATTCCTCGCCTAGCTTACTAAGCCTTATAAGTTGCAGAAGTAAATAAATTTGTAAAAAAAATGGAAGAACTATAAGAGTTTCTTACTAATAAAATAATATGGGCCCAATCTGTTTATAAAGCCGCAGCAAATAAGAACTGAACTTTGGCACTAGCCTACTAAATTAGTGACTTTGTCTGGCTAGATATAAGAAATCTAAATATAAAACAACCTATTAAGAAACTTAATTGGAAGAACGCAGGCCCTTATAAGGTTAAAAAGGTTGTCTCTCCCTATGCTTACTAACTAAAGCTTTCTAATATGGTTAAAATCCACCCTATATTCTATACGTCAGTCCTCCGCCCTACTGCCCCTATATTGGATGCCCTGCCTAGATAGATCTAGGACCCTCCCCTACTAGTTAAAGTGGATGGTAAGGATAAGTACTTTATTAAAAGAGTTAATAATATTAAGTATAATAAACAGAAACGCAAATATATATACCTTACGAAATGGAGAGGCTTTATTAAGCCTATATAGGAACCCGTTGACTTTGTAGGACTTATACAAGCCGTAGAAGACTTTTACAAACTCTACCTAGAACTACCACAGCCCTATCTCGCAGAAGCTCGAGTTTAAAGGGGGGGTACTATCACGGGACACCCCCGTAACACCTTATATACGTCTACCTGTTTCTACCAACTTATCCACCTATTTCCACCAACTTAGTAAGAAGAGACCAACCGCAATCTACGGCAATCTAATGGCGTTCTGTCATATTCTACCAAGTCTACCGAATTCTGCTAAGTTCTGCCAGGACTACAACCCGAAGCCTATTCTGCCCTATGCACGTGTTAACCAAGCAACTAAGTTAACAATATATACCCCTTTCTTCCTGTTTCCTTACCTTCTCTTCTTACGCAATGTCTTGATCTTATTATATAGTTTATATACATAGCTTAATAATATCTACTTCGCTATATATTATTACCACTTGTACTCGCTCCGTGACAGTTTGCTATTCTAAGGTTAAGTAGCAGCTGGCTTAGAATAAGGTCTAACTAATCTAATAGTATAGATCTAATCCTTTTATCCTCCTCCCTATATAGTTCTAACCCTTAGAGGCGACTTAGTCTAAGGGTTAGTCTTTTAATAACTAGATTATAGGGCTTGGCTAGTAGCTATAGTCTTAGCTAGTATATCCTAACGTGTCGGTCTCTAACGGTGTATATATGCTAGGGGGTACTTTACTAAGGATATAGTCGGTCTTATAATTAGTGGCAACACAGAATGCTTATCTGTAGTTTGCGTACAGGACTATTAGCTAGGGCTGTATTAGGGAAGGGAATTATAGGGGTAGGTCTCTATATTTAAACCCATATCCCTATCCGCGGTTATTGTTTTAGTTACTATCCCCTTTGCTAAAGAATCTACTACGGCTAGGAGGGGGTTAGCATAGTAGCATTAGAAGGGGATTTGGGTTTATTTTAAGGTTATAAGTATCTTTCTAGTAGCTAGGTTAACCACATGCTATACAGAGTCTGTTATCTATATAATATCTTTAGACGTTATTAAGGAGGCTACTACTACCGCTACTAAATTTAACGGCGTTAAGGTCTATTAGGTCATTCTATGGTACCAGTGCTAAGGTATTATTATTAGGTAATATAGGTCAATATCCACCAGCAATATTTAGCTTGGTGGCATTTAGCTTAGTATAGTGGGCATAGTTCTATAGGTTGTGAGCAAATACATCCATTTGCTTGCTCTAGCTCTAAACAGTATACGACAGGTGTTACGGCGCTGGTGGAAAACGGTGGATCTTGGCAGACGTGGATTATGGTAGACGCGAGTTACGTGACTCGAGGACCGCATAAAATATTGAGCGGCGCTGCTATTCTTCTCCTTCCTTTCTCTAGCTTTGGATCCTCGTTTATAGACTACCAATTGTATAGGCTTGCGTGTCCCTTATACCGTGCTCGTGCCTTGATTGACTGAGTCGCTAACATTATCTAAAGCTTAACTACTCTTTCTTCCTAAGAAGGAACTCAAATATATCTATAAAGGACACAGAACAGGACCCTAAGGACATTACCAGGACTACAAGGACAGGACAGACCCCTAAGAACCAAAAGAACACAAACAGAACGCGAAACCTAAGAATAGGACACGTATGGACCAGAACCCCTAGAAAATAAATAAACACTAGAAATTACCCAATACCCCTACCACCATGCTAAGAAATACAGCAGCCGGCAAAGCCGCTGCAGGACCCGCAAATACCTCCGATAGTAAAATAGTCGCCGTCTTGACCCCCTAGGAAGAGCTTACAGTAGCTAATGCTAAAATTGAACGGCTTTAAGAGCTGCTTAAAACCAAAGACACCCCTATACCTAGCGAGGAGTTATTAGACACCTAGAGACTTTCTATAGTCCTTAAGACCCTAGCCTAATGTATAGTATTAGCATTGTTATGGTCTGTAAAGGTTGCGGACCCCCTATTGCTTACAGACGGAACTGACCCTATATTTAATAATTAGAAGCTTTAACTGTAAAACAAGCTTAAAGTTAATGCAGACCACTTCCCTACTACCCAAGCTAAAATGGCCTACGTCTTTGGCCGTACTGGCGGGGATGTATAGACGTATCTACGTCCGCGATATGCCTAGGACTTAGCAGCCCCCTTCCTTTCTAAAGAAGAGATGGTTAACTACCTGTCTTCCATTTACAAGGACCCCTTTAAGATATAGAACGCCCGCCTTAATTACAAAGCTCTTAATATAAAGATAATGGAGACCTTTTTAGCCTTTTAGACCCGCTTTCTGCACCTAACTAGCTAAGCCTAAATTCCCTATAAAGACCTAATGCTAGACCTCTTTAATAAGCTTACTCTAGACCTATAGCGCGCCGTACTGCCAGTTTTTACTACTATATAGACGCTAAAGGTACTTATGGACTACTGCCTAGCTATTAACTAAGGCCTCTATTAAATTAAGGCATGATCTAAGTGGTATAAAGCTAGAAACTCTCTAAACTAAACTATAAGCACTTTATAAACGGCCTATAATACCCTAGCATAATCTGTAACTCCTATAGCACCAGCCGTATAGCCCGCCGTTAATTTAGCAGCTAGCTATATAGCTAGTCCTACTATAGGTCCGGCGCATACTTAGCCCATATATAATGACCCCTATAAATAGGCCCTTAGTAATTAAGAAGCTTACTTCTTATATAGCTAGAAAGACTACTTTGTAAAGGATTACCAGACAAAGGTAAAAACAGGTAAGGTTCTGTTAATTTAAGAGGATAGTATAGAGTTAGAAAAAGAGGAACCCTAGAGGAAGACTCCTCTCTAGGGTTAAAAGGGATTAATATATTATATATTAATCTAGGTTGGCTAGTTAGTAGAAGAAGCTACACTATCCCTTATACCTTATTCTGTAATAGATATTAAGTTTTAACCTCTGCTTTGGCTAACTCTGGAGCAAATGCCTTTGCCTTAATAGATATTTAGTATACTATAAAGCTAGCTAACTTTTTAAATGCACCCCTTAAAAAACTGCCCAAACCAATTCCTATTTGCGGGTATAATGGATGGATAGGACTACCTATTATAAATATCTTATGGATTCACCTCCGTGTAGATAGATAAAGGTAGTATAATATCCCCTTTCTTATTACGGACCTAGGAAGCTATAATATAATCTTAGAAAGAAAATGGCTAGCCTATCTAGGCTTATAGCTTAATGTATGGAGTAGATGGCTTGTTTGGCCCAAAACCCTACCCCTAATACCCTCTTTTATAAAGGAAATCAGCATTATAATAGAAAACCTTATGCGGCTATAGATAGACACAGTTTACTAGGCTAATGCTATGCGTAGGGACCAGGCTTTTAAAAAGAATATATAGCTTAACCCGCAACGGATCTATATACTACGCCGCCCCTAGACTACCTATGTTATGCCACCCATACTAGAGATTAAAAAAGTTAGTAAAAAGCTAGCAGAGTTCCCCACAGGGAACTTAGGCCCTATATAGCCATAAAGAATAGCAAGAAGCATTAGATGTTATACTAAATGTATAGACCGGAGGGATAACTTATAGAAGATAGAATAGGAGCTAAAAAAGATTATAAACCCTAGGCTGCAAAATATGGCCTAATAATAGTCTGTAAAGAAACCTATGGGCCTCCCACTAGTTAATATCTACTATATTAGCGCCGTAGGATTTTACTAGAACTTGGTTTAACCTAATACTATTACCTTTACTACTAGCTTATATAAAATTGATTAAATAATTAAGGAAAAGGAAAATAAGCTTAGCAAATAGGAAGGTAAGCTTATAGATAAGAAGCTAGTAGAATAGAAACTACCCTATTAATACTGGAAATTTAAGGATGTGTTCTCTAAGGTAGTATTAGATATACTCCCGCCTTACCAACTATATAACTATAAGATTAAGATTAAGCTAGATAAGGAAGACACACTTAGCTATAGCCCCCTTTATTAGCAGTCTACTGCTAAATTATAGGCTATAAAGTAGTATCTTATTAATAACCTAAATAAGGACTTTATTAAACCTAATTAAGCCCCTTTTAACTCGCCTATTCTCTTTACTAAAACGCTAAATAGAGGACTTTGTTTCTGTATTAACTACTATAAACTAAATAATATTACCCGCAAGGACCGCTACCCACTACTCTTACTTAATAAGACTTTAACCTAAATAAGTAGAGCTAAGATCTTTACTAAGCTTAATATCTATTAGGCCTTTTACTAGATTAAAATAAACCCTGAATTAGAAGATCTTACTATATTTTAGACCTATTACGGAATATATAAATATAAAGTACTTTTTTTTAGATTAACTAACGGACCGGCTACTTACCAACGATATATAAATAATATACTCTTTAACTACCTTAATGACTTCTATATAGCCTACCTGGATAATATTATGATTTACTCTAAGAATAAGTTAGAACACAAGGAGCATGTCTATAAAGTCCTATAATGGCTCCGCGAGGCTGGTCTCTAGGCTGATATTAGAAAATTGGAATTTAGTGTTAAGCGTATAAAGTACCTAGGTTTTATTATTAGTATAGACGGAATTAAGGCCAACCTAGAGAAAACGGCTGTAATTAACCAGTGGACACCCCCATAGACTATAAAAGGGGTATAATTATTTTTAGGTTTCTGTAACTTCTACTAATACTTTATTAAGAATTATAGTAGGATTGCCTGGCCTCTTAACCGCCTTACTAGAAAAGACCAGCCATTCCACTTTAATGCTATATATATGCAGGCCTTTAATAAGCTTAAAAAACGGTTAGTATCGGCTTCCCTACTTGCCCACTTTAACTTAGAATAGCCCTTAATGCTAGAAACTAATGCCTTAGATAGTATAATAGCTGGCGTTTTCTTCTAGAAGCAACTAAATGGAGAATAGCACCCTATTGCATACTATTTAAAGACTATAATAGATGCTAAGCTAAACTACCATATCTATAATAAAGAAATGCTGGCTATTGTCTCTAGCTTTTAGCAATGGTGTATATAGCTAAAGGGGACCCCTAAGCCTATTAAGGTAGTTTTGGATTATAAGGCCCTAGGATACTTTATAATAACTAAGGCCCTTATGGCCTAGCAGGCACGCTAGGTGGATATCCTATCTTAGTTTAACTTCTTAATTATATATAGACCAGGCGCTATAAACTGTGCAGATACTCTTATAAGGCGTAAATAGGACCTAGGTAACTAGGTAGCTGTGAAGATCTTATTACAGACTTAGACATTACTATAACTAGAGCACCTTAACTCCTAGATATAGGCAGAGCTAAATATAGACCCTTTAGATGCTAAGATATATCTTATTAACTCTATAGAACTTAACCTTGTTAATAAACTGCTATAGGTAAACCGTATAGCCCCTTCTCTACAGGAGTACCGCGAAAAGGTAAAGGATACTACCAGCCTATAGCCCCCTAAAAACAGACTACTTAAGTACTAAAAATGGCTAGTAGTAGTAAAGAAATAGAACTTATGGACCTAGCTTATTGCTAAAGTATATACCTAGGTCTCTACGGCCCACCCTAGAAAGAATAAGACCTATAAAATTATTAGTAACCGTTACTACTAGCCTGGAATAGTTACGGATATTAACCACTATATACAGAACTATAACAACTACTATAGGTTTATAATTCCACGGGATAAAACCCTAGGACTATTAAAGCCACTCTTAATACTAGAACGCCCCTAGCAGTATATCTCTATAGACTTTTATAAGCTGCCTACGGACTATAATAGATATAATATAGTAATAATCCTAGTTAACTGCTTTGGCAAGCGCCCGTTCTTAATCCCCTGTTATAAGGATATTGATGCCAAGGAGGTAGCCTAACTATATATCTATTATATCTACCAAATTTACGGACTACTAGATACTATTATATCCAATTACAGGCTGCAGTTTATATTAGCCTTCTGGAATAAGTTTACTTAGATTTTTAATATTAAGCTAAAGCTTTCTATAGCATACCATCCCTAGATAGATGGTTAGATGGAGATTATAAATTAATACTTAGACTGGAGGCTCCAGCCCTTTATTAACTACTTTTAAAATAACTAGGGCGAACTACTACCCCTAATAAACTACGCCTAGGCAACCCTACCCTATAACTCTACGGGATTTGCACCTATTTAGCTAGAAATAGGATACTTACCCTATATAAGCTTTAACTGGGAAAGACTAAAGGGGCCACAGACCGTACGCGAAAAACTATCTTATAAGGAAGCCTAGCAATATGCCAAACACTTAAAAGAAGCTTGGACGGTAGCCTATACAAATCTAGAAAAGGCCTAAAGATTAATAGAATAGCAAGTAAACAAGCATAGGCATAAGCCTAACTTTACTATAGATAATAGGGTCTAGGTTATAATAAAGAACTAAAAAATAGAACGGCCTAGCCGCAAGCTAGACTATAAAATAATAGGACTATATAAGATTCTTAATAAAGAAAGCAACTTATATAAGGTTAAGCTCCTAGACTTAATTAAAGTCTATCCTATCTTTTCGCTAAATAAGCTATGGAAGGCTGTAAATAACCTACTACCTAGATAAAAGAATAAGCCTCCCCTACTAATTTAAGTTAATGGCGATAATAAATAGGAAGTTAATGAAATACTAGCCTATAAACTAGTATAAGGAACGCTACAATATTATATCTAATAGAAAGGCTATAATCTAGACCCAACCTAGTACCCCGCCTGGAACTTTATAGGCTGCCCCTAGAGACTTAAAGAATTCTATAACTAATACCCTAACAAACCCGGACCCCCAAAGTACCTTAACGAGTAGATGGAGTGCTGGTATAGCGAAGACAATAGGCTGCCTATTAAGCATAAAGACAAGAATACCCCATGGATATAATATAGATATATAAAGCCTAAGGGCAGGCTTCTTTAGAGGGGGGGGTAATGTTACGGCGCTAGTGGAAAACGGTGGATCTTGGTAGACATGGATTATAGTAGACGCGAGTCACGTAACTTAAGGACCGCATAAAATATTAAGCGGCGCTGCTATTCTTCTCCTTTCTTTCTCTAGCTTTGGATCCTCGTTTATAGACTACTAATTGTACAGGCTTGCGCGTCCCTTATGCCATGCTCGTGCCTTAATTGACTGAGTCGCTAACAACAGGTTAGTGCCATAACATTATATAAGATATATAACGGCTTCCTAAAGCCACTGCCTGTTCTGGACTAAAGATAGAAAGATATCTTAATTAACTTTGTTATTAAATTCCCCGTAAGTAAAGGCTGTATAAATATTATAGTAGTTATAGACTAACTATCTAAGATAAAATACTTAATCGCCTGCCCTAATATATTAGCGCCTGCTATTACCCAATTATTTCTAGATTATATATAGAAACTCTATAAACTTCCTAAAACAATTATCTCTAATAAAGGCAGATAGTTTATCTTTATATTTTAGAAAAAACTAACTACCTAACTCTGCATTAAAGCACTGCTATTTATAGCATACTACCTAGAAACGGACGGTTAAATGGAATATATAAATGCTATAATGGAACAGTATATTTGGATATATATGTTATATTTACAGGACAACTAGATAGACTGGCTTATATATACTAAGTTTACTATAAATAACTCCGTCTTAAAAACTATAAAGGTCTCCCCGTTTCTAGCCAACTACAGCTAGTATCTGCAAATAGGTTTTAAACCCTTTAGTAATATTTCTTGCCTAGCCTATTAAGCCTTATAAGTTATAGAAGCAAATAAATTTATAAAGAAGATAAAAGAACTATAAGAATTTCTTATTAATAAAATAATATGGGCCTAATCTATTTATAAAGCCGCAGTAAATAAGAACTAAACCCTAGCACTAGTTTACTAAATTGGTAACTTTATCTGGCTAGATATAATAAATTTAATTGGAAGAACGCCGGCCCTTATAAAGTTAAGAAAGTCGTCTCTTCTTATGCCTACCGACTAAAGCTCCCTAATACGGTTAAAATCCATCCTATATTCTATACGTTAGTCCTTTACCCTACTGCCCCTATATTAGATACCCTACCTAGATAGATCTAGGACCCTCCCCTACTAGTTAAAGTAGATAGGAAGGATAAGTACTTTATTAAAAGAATTAATGATATTAAGTATAATAAACGGAAATACTAGTATATATACCTTATAAAATAGAGAGGCTTTAACAAAGCCATATAGGAACCCGTTAACTCTATAGGACTTACGCAAGCTATAAAAGACTTTCATAAACTCTACCTAGAACTACCACAGCCCCATCTTGCAGAAGCTCGAGTTTAAAGGGGGGTACTGTTACGGGACACCTCCGTGACACCTTACACACGTCTACCTGTTTCCACCGACGCAGTAAGAAGAGACTAACCGCGAGACGGCAATCTACGGCAATTTGCCGCATTCTGCTATATTCTGCTAAAGTCTACCAAATTCTACTAAAGTCTACCAAATTCTGCTAAAGTCCATCAATCCTGCCAAGTTCTGCCAAGACCGCTCCTCAAATCCTATTCTGCTCCGTGCACGTATTGACCGAGCAACTAAACTAACAATATATACCCTTTCTTCCCGTTTCCTTACCTTCTCTCCTTACGCAATGTCTTAATCTTATCACACAGTTTATATATATAGCTTAATAATATCTACTTCGCTATATATTATCACCACTTATACTTACTCTATGACATCCTTAAACCACTCTAAAAGGTCTAAACAGCCTATCTTTAGAGTATAATAGGTGGGTATAAGCGAACGGCTATAGCCCTGCTTAAGAAGGAAGCTAATATTCCCCCCCTATATTTATATATTAAAGCCGCTGTAATATAAAGGGTATAAAAGAAACGCAACTCTAATATTATAAAGTATAATCTTTTAAATTAATTTTAAACTTATTTTTATTATTACTAAAGAAATCTAGTAGTTAGTAATTATTAAATAGATCTATTTAAATTAGAATATATTATAAATATATTATAAATACGTTATAACTAGTTACCTATAATAGTTGGTTTTATTTTAGAGCTAAGAGGTAAGTAATATAGTGGGATAAGCGATTTGGGCTCGGTTAACCACGTAATCATATATTTTTAGCTAAGGCTACCCCGTGCAGGGATTGTGTTAGCGCTTATGGTAGACCCACCCTTTAGCGTGGTCCGACCGACTTGTATCCACGCTTGCAGCCGGACCTTTCTCTCTGCGTAATCTCTAGTCTGCACGAGAACCAATTAGGGCGATTTTAAAGTCAGCTGTATGTACAAATCAGTCTTATTGACACCCAGAGCTTCAGCTCAACTTCCTTGGCTTGCCGACTTCGGACGTTTGCAATCCACAGCTGACCAGTTTAGGAGCTGATTGTGTGCCAAGGCATTCTCAGCACTTAGCTTTGCTCGTGCTGAAACGGAAGCTCCCGTCTCTTACTGAGAGCTGCATGCACAATGCCTTGAACAACCATGGGTCTAGACTCTGCAACCAATGCCATGGCTTCTTTGTCGAGCCGTCGTGCAACTATGTCTGCCAGGTTGGCAGAATTGAACAACGCCATTAGAGTTAAGTCTTGCTCACATAGACATCCCAATCGGGAATTCTGCCGTCGAGCTAAAGCCAAATACTGTCTCTTGGATGAGTTGAATCAAGCTGAGCTGAGTTGTATGCTGCAGCTGGGAAGTATAGCTGGGAGATCGAGACCGCATTCGCATTTAGCTCGCTTACATGCTTGTCACACACTCTCCACGTATTTGATCGATATAAGAGATGCTTAACTTTGCAGCGACTGCGTCTTGAGCTCTCAATCTGAAGGCATTGTTTTCCGAAAGTTTCCCCCTTGCGCCTTGAGATCAGAGCATTCGCCGGCCATCCTCTGCAACTCCTTTGACTGCACATATCACCCTTGGTACCACCTACTTCCTTCCAAGCTATCCTTACCATGTCTGAACAACAGGTTATTTCCGCCAACTTTGCTGCTCTCGACTCAAAGCGCTTTCCCAAGGAGCCTTCCATCAATGTTCCCGCCGACTTCAACATTGGATCTGTCGACGCAGTGCTTACACTTCACCAGAAAACCGATGGCACTGTTCCTCAAATTCACGACGATGAGACTCCGCCACCGGCCCCACTAAGCTTTTTCCAGGGCAAGTTTGCTGGTCCAGGATTCAATACCATCTTCCGGCCAAGTGGTCCGAAGAACAGGGAGAATGCCGCTAAAAACCCTGCTTTGGGTTCGAAATTTCCCATAGACATCAATACTGAAGCCATTAAGAAGGCTGGAGTTCTGGATGACAATATTCTAGAACTCAACCTCACAAGAGAAGCATGGTCATTCTCGACACCACTCGGCCAGGTCCCAAATCGTGGTTCAGAAGGGCAAGATGACATCGTTATACTGGGTGTTCCCTACACACAGAGTGTGAGAGATGTCACCAATCCGGATAATGGAACTGGCGATGCTAGTCCTGGTAGGCCCATCCATTTCGAACCAGGTCTCTTTCTACATGTTCCAGCAGTGGACAAGCCACAAAGTGGTCCAACTATCTCTCGCTTAGCGTCTATTCCGCACGGTACCACCATTAATGCTTTCGGCTTAGCTCCTAACCCTGATGTCGAGACTCCCGGTCCTCCAATCTTTCCAGAGATTAATATCATTCCCACAATATCCTCTTCCGGGGATCCAATCTCCAAATTCCCCAATCTTTCTTTCAAACCTTCGGATACTGCCAGACTTCCGCAGGACCTTACTCCATTCGGTAAGACCGGCGCGATCACTGAAGAAAGCTTCAAGAATCCAAATCTGGTTCTCAAAAGCTTCAACGCGCCATTGGGAAACAGAATCGTCAGCCACTACAGGTTCACAGTCGCAACCAGTTCCGCCACCTCTGCTGCCGACGTCGCAACCGTCAATGGAACTGTTCCCGCGGCCAGCACCCATATTCCAGGTCTTGCCAACATTTCCTTCTTGGACAAACCTCGTACGGATACTGTCACTGGTCCCAATGCCGATGCTATCAAGGTGACAGCCACGTTCTGGGTCTCCAAGGTCAGCTACAAGATCAAGGTCGACCCTATCAAGAAGGGAGAGACCAGGGAGATTGTACCTCTAGATGCCCTTCCCGGCGCTACTGGACCCAAGTTCAAGATCGTTGCGGATCGAGACATCAGCAGGGGGGGCACCATCACCGTCTTCGCTCGACACATTCAGTATTCTCAGAATGTGACCCTGCTCTTTAGAAAACTTGATTGGCCACATGTCTCTCTGGCCTCGCTGATTCCACAGGATGCTGTGCTGGTTCCAGCTGCGGATCTGAGCAAACTGCTCTAACTGGGCTGACCAGTGGCGTATATGCTCTAACCTCGAGAAGGTTATGGGAAGGAACTTGACTACTGTCTGCTGGCTGGGAGGTTTTGGACGCTTATTGTAGCTCTATGGGTTGCGTAATGGAGCTGGTCCTTTACTGTGTCTCCTTTTGTCCACGTAACACTCCTTACCTGCTGTCAGTAGTTTCAGTATCGACTTTCAATACTATTACTGCTTTCGCTATCTTTCGTGCTCCAGTAATAATCACCACCTAGCGTTTTCCAAGGAACTACCGTCAGCGTCCTCTTTGAGGATTTTATCGAACAGCTACTTCACCATTGCGGTAGGTGGCCGGAACCGAATTCCGTGCTCATAATGGACAACGCATCCTTCCACCGTACCGAACGGATCAAAACATTCTCTACGCGGACCAAGGACGGCTTAAGGAGGCGGAGAAGATGTACTAGCGAGCGCTTAATGGCAAAGAGAAGGCATAGGGACCGGGGTATACATCGACATTCAAAACGGTTAATAACTTAGGCCTTCTCTACTATAAGCTAGAGCGGCTTGGCGAGGCGGAGAAGATGTACCAGCGAGCGCTAGCGGGTAAGGAGAAGATACAGGGACTGGAGCATACGTCAACACTTAACACGGTTAATAACTTAGGCCGCCTCTACTTTAAGCTAGGAGGGCTTGGCGAATCGGATAAGATGTACTAGCGAGCGTTGAAAGGCTATACGAAGGCGCTTGGCCGGGAAGTAGTAAAGAAGTATATACCGGCTTTAAATATAGTCGAGAATTTGGCCGCTCTCTTTTAATAGACAGGTAGAGTAAAGGCAGCTGTGGAGTTATACTAATAGGTTTTTTTTGGTTTTAAAGCGGTTCTCGGGCGCTCGAGCAAACGGTATCAGCGTATGAATAAGGCTTTAGGCACATTGCACAGTAACGTATATATTTGTTGAAATGCTTATCCTCATCAACAGACGAACCGTTTCCAACTTTCGCGCCTTCGGCATCGCCAGAAAAGAAGCCACTTTACATAGCTTCGGCGCACCAAATGGTTAGATTTCGTACGGACCCCTAATATTTTGCGAGGTCCTTAACCACATAGAGCGGTGGTTTACGGATAGTTGTAAAGAAGTATATAGATTTTTTGAGCACTGTATCTAACCAATGCTTGCAACCAAACGGAAAGATAGACCTAAGGCCTCTGTAGTGTTAGGTAATATACAGAATCAGCAGCACTTACTAGTAGTGGTAGATTGCTTGTGCTATAGCAAGCCAACCTTAACGCCCCGCACGCTACCGCACCAACCCAGACTACGTACACTTTAGCGTTCCTGGTTTAACAGAAAAGCGCTTAAAGTAGTATTATATGGATTCTATTAAAGCATAGTCTAGATATTCCGCTGGTATCCAAGACATTTGCGATTAGCGTAAGGTTTTATATAAACTCTTTATATAGTTAACCGTTTAGAGGGCGATATACATAATTTATACTGGGATGTTATTAATTTTTTCTTACTATTTCCAGTAAAAATTTAAAAATTTTATGTACTTGGGCTTATTAGCTCTGTATATTAGGTTCCTAATTAGTCTCTATAATTATAGGACTTTAGAGTATATGCATAAGAGCATTTACTAAAAGTATTATTTGTTTTATAGTGTAATTTATATAACTAGTTAAGGTATTAAAGGTAGATTGGATAGGCTTAGGGACTCTTATAGTTAATATTAAAACTTAAAAATATCTACCGTAGATGCAGATAGACTAAAGAAGGTAAGAAAAAGTTTAATTAGTAACCTAAGTAGAAAACAATGTGTATATTTAAGAGGTTTGGAAAAGCTTTTATAAAGTCTTTTTCTTATTAGAAAGGACAAATCTATTAATAGGTGGAAAAACGTGCTCTTGGTTTAGTGACTACTAAGGGAATATATACTAGATATAAACACGCATAGTTTATTGCCTTTTATTAGGCTTTAACGCTATAGAGTAGTATTACCAAGAACTAGGCTAATCTTTATTTATATGCTAGGGCTATATACTAGAGTATCCTCTAATTATTTTCTTTACTCCAGATAGTAGGAATTTATTATAATCCTTTTACTTATAGATCTAATATATGTTCGCTCTAAGTTGTATAATTACCTATAATTTAAAACGCGTTATTATAGCTTAGTATAATATATATATATATATTGGCAGTTTTGCCTATATCTAATATTTTAGATGTTTTAGACTCCGCTAAGACTAGATTTTAGCGTTATCTAGATTATCTTCATATTAAAAAGTTTAAGGTAGACTTAATAAATCTTAAGTTTTCTTACTAATAGCTTGATTTGCTGCGTCCTAGCGTTTTTTTAGATAGCTACCTTAAAATAAAGAGCGAGGCTAAGAATAAGGATGATGTAGTATAAGATGCACAACGCATATATACGCAAACCTTAGTAATTTATATAAAAGCCAATGGTGAAGGTAAATTCTAATAGTTTAATATTAATAATGGATTGCTATAAGGAATATAAATATTATAGATTTATCCTACACTATATAGTTAGGATTAGCTAATATATAGTTAAAGCAGTGTAAAATATAGCTAGGAGGTTGCTTATTATATAGAAAAGCCACCTCTATACTAACTATATAATTTTAAAAGAGTTTGCAGCAAGAACCTATTAGTGTTATTATAGCTATTAAAATATTAGATAACGCTTTAGAAGTTGCCATAGGGAGTGGCAAAATATTAAATAATTTCTCTAATGTATTGTAATCTATTTAATGCCAGTTAATTCCTAATATTATCCGCTATTTGCTATGCCTATATAGAGAATTTAAGAGTATTACTTTGTGTCTACAGTGTCTCCTATGCCGTTATATCTATACTTTTAGCATTAATTAGGGTTTACTAAATTAATTAAGCCTTACTGGCGATTTATGCCGGCGGCTTATCTATGGGCAAAGAGTAGATACTAACTATACCAGTAAGGTGGCTTTTAATAAAGCTCTGTATTATTAAGAGGCTAAGGTAGAATTAAGGAGGGGAAATATAGGACGTCTTAAGGTTATAGACGCCTAAGGCCAGCTATAGTTGTTGGTGGTCTTAGGAGAGTTTGCTACTATATTTAGCGAAAACCGGCCTGGCCATTTGTCCCGCTCCCTATTTTTCCTAGTTTCACACTTGTTTTAGTAAGGCGTAGTAAAGAGATATTACCGAAGCCATCTGCCTTAGGACTTAGGATGGGTATTTACACTATTAAAAATAGGAAAATAAGTAGAGGATTGTAAAATAACCTAGTAAAATGGCAATTTTAAGCGGTCCAACTATGCCTTTTTTAGCTTAGCAGAAAGCTAATAAGCCCCCTACTAATATATATACCCTCTCTACCGCCGCAATGCAAATCTTTTAGCCCTTATTACTTTACAGCCCACCTACTAGATAGGCTAAGTCTCTTAAAACTAACACTTCTCCCTACCTCCTATTATCTTTCTTATTAACTTAAACAAACTTATAATTATAATTCACCACTTATTTACCGCTGAATTGCTCTTAATACTTGCTTAGGTATCTTACCTACCTTACCCTATACCCTTAATAGACACGTAGACAGATTTGCGATCCTAGAAACCCTTATTAGGCTAACTTTACTATTTTGCTTAAGCTAAGCCTTATAAAACTTTAATTCTAATATTATTATAAAAGTAGGCCATGGCCGTGGCTTGTTTTTTATTTATATATATATTTCTGCATAAAACGCTTAGTAATTTCCTAGCGTGTGCAAGACTAAGCCCTTAAGTAACCTATCTTGTATATACTTGCAGCTCTCTAAAATAGTCTACTAATGCGCTTATAAAAGTATAACTACTACACTCTGGATGGCCTAAATACTAAGCGAGAATCTATGCCTATAAGTGTACCCTTTACTATATAATTTGGAGTACTAGAGCTAACTTACTATAGTAGTATTGGCGATTTATAGCTCTTACTGTATTATAAATAATATTAGGAGGGTGTGTAAACCAGCAGATATTCCTACACAACTATTTATAAGGCTAACTATACTATATACTAAATACCTTATTACGCCAGCACTCTATAATAGTGATTTAAAGCTCTATTTAAGCAAAGTAGTCCTTACCATCTTTATTTTCGCCCTAATAATAGCTAGATACTTATTTACTGCGCTTTTCTGCTTTTTTTTTACCGGAATAAAATATTTTAAGTGGAAGCTATATTTCTGTATAAACCTTCTATATTCCCTATTTACTATTCTAAGATAATACTAACCCCTTACTCCGTAGCCCCTCCGTAGCCTCCTCCGCCCTTAAATTTCTTACCATTCTCTATAATTTTGCCTCTAATAAGCGCTTCGTCTAAAATACCACCGCTATTATTAGCATTGTCCTTACCGCCAGCTCTAGCGTTATCTATAGTATGCTTCTTTAGTGGATATACTGCAAGATAGTTCGCATTTACACACAAACTAATTCTTGCTTAAACAATACGTGGTTAAATGCGGCTTTTTATACCAACTTTATCCTAAATATATACCTATTAGCGCGGACACCTATAAAAGCCCCCCTGCTTACTAAGGATGATCTAGTTAACTATTAGATGGCTATACTACTTATAAAGACTAACCTAGGCCCATTGTGACGGTGCTGGAGCGTGTCACCTGCTACATTGCCGTTTCCTAGGCAATTTGCCGCAATTTGCCGTTTTCTGGGCAATCTGCCAAATTCTGCCAAATTCTGCCAAGTCGCTATTGGCTCGCTTACTACTAGCGCCTTGACAACCCCTTTATATCTTGCTAGTCTCTACTAGTCTTCTTCTTCTCCTTAGCTTAGTATTCTTATATAGTAGCAATCTACAAGCTTTAGTTTAGAAGCATTTATATAAGCCCGTTATATTATACTAAGCTCTCCCTACATTGCCTGGGAAGGCCTTAATAATATCCCACCCTAAAAGAAGACCTTTGTCTGCAACGACACGTTAACGCGTTATACTCAGACATTAAAAAACTTACACTACTACGCCTAAGAAGGCCCTAATAATATCCCACTTTATAGGCCAGACTGTACTTAACCTGCACCCCTAAAAGAACCTCCGGAATTAAAACCAAATTATATAATTTTAATAAACCTTAGGAAGCCGACGATGGCACCTAAAGTAAGCTTATTTAAAAGACCTATCTTTACCTAAGAGGAATATAAGATCCAGTTAGGATTAGAAATTGAAAATAATAACGACGTTATAGGTATACACAAGCAGATTTATGCCCTTGCAGCTAATTAGAAGGTTAATTATCTTTAAGCCTAAAGTATATAAGAGACTCTAAAGGAGATCCTAGAAAGCCTTACTGCCTTATAAAATAGCCTAGCCTCCCCTTTATAAAGCCTTAGTTAACCTATTCACTTAACTAAATATAATATACTAGGGAGTACGGATATAATAATAAAGCAATTAAAGTCCGTTAAGCTCCCTAACCCCCTACTATTATCAGATAGTATAGACCTAACCTTTAAAAACTAGAGAATCTAGGTATAAGGAAAAATTTATATTAACTATAACTATTTCCCCTCTAAAGAAGCTAAAATGCTCTACTGTTACGGGACTCACTCGTTCTCACGTCTCTGCGCGTCTTTGACGTTCTTGACCCGTGCTCACGTTCGTCCCGAGACACCTACGCACGTCCCCTACAACCCCTATTTATACCCGTACCTGGCACACAAAGACTCTTCTTCTTCATCCAATGTCTTTGTATTAACCACGCATAGTTACGTGTACGTAGCCTTCTCAATTACTACCTCGTTTAGTGCATTGTATCCCGGCTCGTGCCTACTCCGTGACATCTACCTTTTTAGTTGAACTATTAGGGACGCCTAGTAATACCTCTAGGCCAAGTTTAAGGACAAGTTACCTATTTGGTTTATATCTATTAATAAGATAATATAACATCTAGCTGCTATCTATATTAATCCAAATAAAGTATGGGATGCTTATTATAATTATAACCGCCTAATAATAAAACTGAACTAACCCTTTACTAAGTTTTAGACCTAGTTCTTACACCTAGCAGGCAAAGGTTAGGTTCCCCCTAAGAACTACCGTTTAGACCTATACAACAAGCTTATAGTCTAACTATAAGAGAAGATTGCGGTAGCCTTAGATAACCTACTAACCTACTAAAGGCTTACAGCCTAATATTTATTACTAGATTTAGAACTAAAACAAATTAATACTTGTTTAGATCGACTAAAGAGGTGCTATAGTAACTAGAACCTACCCATTACACTAATAGGAGCTGGCGTTAGAAGATAAACTATAACCGCCCTTACACTAAAAGCGGTTATAACTACCTACCCTTAAGCCTTACCTAACTTATTATATACCACACCTTTAGTTAATACTTATCGCAATACCCTAATTAATCCTACTATGGTTACTTACTTTAATTGCGGAAAGGATAGTTACTTTACTATATCCTGCCTAGAGCCAAAGGACACAGGTAATATTAAGGAGATAGAGGAAGAAGAAATGTCTAATAAGTTAGGAAAAGAAGAACCCTAGGGAAAAACTCACCCCTAGGGTATTCTATTAATCTTAAAGAGATTAATTTAAGTTAGCTAATAGGTGGAAAATACTTTACGGTTCTATATATAGTATCTTAAAATGGATATAGAATTAATATAAATGCCCTTATTAATACTGGAGCAAATGGCTTTGCCTTTATAAACACTACTTATATAAATAACGTTGCTAAGTTCTTAAATATAAATGCTACCTAACTAGAGAAGCCTATTTAAGTAAAAGGCTATAACAGCTAAGCCGGTAAGCCAGTTACCTATATCTTAAAGCTATATATCACTATTAATAGACAACACTAGTTTGGTATCCCCTTCTACATCCTAGACCTAGGGTCCCATGACATAATCCTCAGCCAAAAATAGATATCCTACTTTAATATTTAGCTAAACGTTTAACAAAGACAGTTCGTCTGGCTATAGAATAGACTAAAGTTACCCTCTTTTATTAGAGAGATCTGTACTAACCATAAGACACTAGCTATAAAGACTAACCCTATCTACTAGTAGGATGTTAGGGACCGCGACCTAGCTTTTGCTTAAGAAGATACCCGCCATAAGGCCGGTAGGAACTCTATACCGACAAGGATACTCCCCTAAAGGACTGCAGTTGAGGAGGACTCTACTTATAGAAGTGGAACGGACAGTAATATAGACAGCTTCTAAATTGCAGAGATCCGGCTAATGGGAAAGAGGACGTACTAATAGAATATAGAGGATAACCTTTGGAAGATGTAACAAGAGCTAAGAGGAGTAAAGATAACGCTAATACGCCAAAGGCCCCTAAAATTACGGACATCCCTACTATCACATAACCCCCCTATAGTAGACATTGGAGCAATTAGCGCTATAGGTTTCCACTTTAATATATATTAGAAGGACAATAAGGTCTTTATAACTAGCTTATATAAAATTAACCAGATTATTAATAAGAAGGAAGAAGGGCTAGTAGAGGAAACTAATAAGGAGCTAGTTAAGCACCTCCTCCCTATATATCTCTTAAACTATAGAGACGCGTTCTTAAAAGCAGCCTTAGATATACTACCCCCCTACTAAACCTATAATTATAAGATTTAACTAAAGGCCAATAACTCTCTTAGCTATAGCCCCCTTTACTAATAAACTATAGAGGAACTAAAAGTAGCCAAGCAGTATTTAATTAATAACCTCTATAAGGGGTTTATTAAGCCAAGTCAGGCCCCTTTTACTTCTCCTATTCTGTTTATAAAGAAACCTAATAAAGGCCTTTATTTCTATATTAACTATCAAAAACTAAACACCATTACTTAGAAAGATTGTTACCCTCTCCCCCTAGTTAATAAGACCTTTATATGTCTAAGCCAAGCTAAAATCTTTACTAAGCTTAATATCCACTAAGCTTTCTACTAAATTAGGATAGACCCTATATTAAAAGATCTAATAACATTCCGCACCCATTACGGGTCTTATAAATATAAAGTCCTTCCTTTTAGACTAATAAATAGACCAGCCACTTATTAACGGTATATAAATAATATTCTTTTTAATTACCTTAATAAATTCTATACGGCATATCTAGACGACATTCTTATATACTTAGACAACGAACTTAAGCACCAAGTTTATGTTAAGAAGGTCCTAGAGAGACTACAAAATACAGGCCTATAGGTTAATACAAAAAAAATGCGAATTTAGAGTAAAACGTATAAAGTACCTTAGGTTTATTATTAGTATAAAAGGGATTAAAGTTAACCTAGAGAAGGTTAAGGCAATCTGTAACTAGAAACCCCCTTATACTATAAAGGGAATCCAGTCCTTCCTCAGCTTTTGTAATTTCTACTATTAGTTTATCCATAACTATAGAGTTATAGCTAAGCCTCTTATACAACTAACTAAGAACAATATGTCTTTTATCTTTAATAATAACTGTATAAAAGCCTTCAAGGAGTTAAAGGACCAACTTATCTCCTCCCTAATCCTTTATTACTACGACCTAGACCTTAAATTAATGCTAGAAACGGATGTCTCTAATAGGGTAGTAGCAGGAGTCCTCTTATAGCTATACCTAGATGGCAAATAGTACCCTATTACGTTCTTCTTAAAAACAATGGCCCTAGCTAAGTATAACTATAAAGTGTATAATAAGGAAATGTTGGCCATTATATAATTATTGTCCTAGTAGCGCGTAGAGCTTAGAAGCTTAGACTCTTAGATTAAGGTCTATACTAGTTATAAAGCCCTTAAGTATTTTATAATAACAAAATAACTTACCAGTTAATAGGCTAAGTGGGCTAAAATACTCTCCTAATTTTTCTTTATAATTATATACCACTCTAGTAGGCAAAATACTAAAGCTAACGCCTTAACCTAGAGAGAACAGGATATAGGGCCACAAGATAAGCTAAAGGCTTAGTATTGGACACGCGCCCTCCTCTATACCGAATAGCTCAACCTACATATCCTTAAGGAACTAAGCTCTAAACAGAATAAGGTAGCACCTATAGAAGGAAAGGCCCTAGATAAACTAATAGGACTAATTAATTATATCCTAACCACAAACCGCATAGCCAAGTCCCTAAAAGCCCTCCGCAATTAAGCTACGGGAGGTAACCCTAATTTAGAAATAGAAGACGGACTGCTCCTATACCAAGAATAGCTTATAGTTTTAGATATTAACAACCTATAAATAGAGCTAATCTATAAAGCCCACTGTTAAGTCTCTACGGCGCACCTTAGTAGAGATAAGACCCACTAGCTACTATTGCCTTATTACTATTAGCGAGGACTCCTGTCTAATATAGAACAATTTATTAGAAATTGTTATACTTATAAATGCATAAATACCCCTAGGGACTAAACTCTTAAATAGCTGTAACCACTGCCAGTCCCTAAACGCCCTTGGCAATATATTATAATAGACTTTAAATCATTCCTAAAGGACAAACATAGCTATAATATGGCCTTTATAGTAGTTGACTAACTAAGTAAGCAAGCCATTTCCCTTCCTTGCTTTAAGACTATAACCGCAAAGGACATGGCCCGCATATACGTTAACAATATCTACTAGATCCATGGCGCTTCTAAGTTAATTATCTCTAACTATAAACCCTAATTTAACCACAACCAGTCTGCCACAGTAGACGACCTCCTCCACTACAACCAGTCTGCCGTAGGGCAGACGACCTCCTCTACAACCAGTCTGCCGCAGGGCAGACGACCTCCTCTACAACCAGTCTGCCGCAGGGCAGACGACCTCCTCTACAACCAGTCTGCTGCAGAGCAGACGACCTCTACTACAACTAGTCTGCTGCAGGGCAGACGACCTCTACTACAACCGGTCCACGGCTGTCGCGCTACAGGCAGAGGACCGCAGGCGTACCGTAGGCGCACCACAGGCGTACCGCAGACGATGCACTGCTAGGGTAGCTATAGTAGGGGATAGGGGAAGGGGGCCGGCCCGTGTTACCATTAGCACGTTAAATATAAGGTGTATGGGCGAATTGGTATTT